>Ga0307374_10003129_pt1 | contig 28573 bp, 30 predicted proteins | sample OX3MG_FD_202532 | JGI IMG/M metagenome (GOLD analysis project Ga0307374, IMG submission 202532) | Soil microbial communities from Risofladan, Vaasa, Finland - OX-3 | ecosystem: Environmental > Terrestrial > Soil > Coastal area > Acid sulfate soil | place: Finland: Risofladan, Vaasa | collected... | reverse complement strand
CGATCAGGTAAACATTGACGATCGTCGGCCGCATCGGGAGCGGCAGGAAAAGCTCGTAAATCCCGCGCTGTACTTCCGCGATCTTGGCTGGCATCGCTTATGGCCTTCAGAGCGGCGCTTGCGCGCGTGGCCGCGCGAATCGTCGGCTCGCGGCCGCTCCGGCCGGAGTCCCGCGCCACAATCCATTCTATTCCGATCTTAGGCGCCGGCGGAATGGCCGATCGAGGACCGGAGGCGCCGGGACTGGCTACTCGTGGAGCTGTTCCTTTACCTGGAAAGTCAGCTTCACCGTCACTTTCCAGCGTGACACCTTGTTGTTCGCGACCTCGGCCGCGATGTTGGTCACCTGAGCCGTGTGCACGCCGGAAATCGTTACCGCGGCGCGCGCCACCGCCAAGTCCACCGCGTGCTCGATCGATTCCGTCGAACTGCCGGTCAACTCGATTGTCTTTTCAACCATGTGAGGGGTCCGTTCCTCGGCCGCCGCGGCCCTGCGATTTGACGCGCGCGCGCGCACGGCGTTAGGGTTGAGCCCTGTGCGTTTATTACGTCACACAGGGAACGCTAAGACAAGGCGGAATTCTCATGAGCTATGATCGTTCGGCGGTGCGGGCGGTAATCGAGAAGGCAAAGGCGGGCGGACGAAGTGCGCTTTCGCCGGCCGAGTGCAGAGCGCTTTGCGAGGCTTGCGCTATCCCGTTGCCCAGGGCGGCGACGGCATCGTCCGCCGCCGAAGCCGGCCGCGCGGCGGCGGCGCTCGGCTTTCCGGTGGTGATGAAGATCGTCTCGCCCGACATCCTGCACAAGACCGAGGCGGGAGGCGTGATACTCAACGTGCAAAGCGCGGCCGAGGCCGAGCGGGCCTACGAAAAGATCGTCGCCGGCGCGCGCGCCTACAAACCCGAGGCCAAAGTCGCCGGGGTCGAAATCCAGCAGATGCTCTCGGGCGGCCAGGAGGTGATCGTCGGCGCCACCGCCGATCCGAGTTTCGGCAAGGTGGTGGCTTTCGGTCTCGGCGGGGTGCTGGTCGAAGTGCTCAAGGACATCACGTTTCGCCTCGCGCCGGCGAGCCGCGCCGACGCGCGCTCGATGATCGACGGGATCGCGGCGGCCGAGATTCTCAATGGCGTGCGCGGCGCGGCCGCGGTCGACAAAGACGCGCTCGCCGCGATCATCGAGACGGTCTCGAGCCTTGCCGCCGACTTTCCGGAAATCGCCGAACTCGATCTCAATCCGGTGCTGGCGCGGCCCGACGGCGCGGTGGCGCTGGACGTGCGCGTGCTGCTCGATTTCGCGCCGCCCGCCGAGCGCTACCGGCCCTCGCGCGAGGAAATCCTGCGCGCGATGAACCGCATCATGCGTCCCGCGGCGATCGCGGTAATCGGCGCGTCCGCCGAAGACGGCAAGATCGGCAACTCGGTGATGAAGAACCTCATCAATGGCGGCTTCGAGGGCAAAATTTATCCGATCCATCCCAAGCTCGCCGAAGTGATGGGGCGCAAGGCCTATCGCAGCGTCAAGGAGGTGGCGGGCGAGATCGACGTCGCGGTCTTCGCGATCCCGGCGCCGCTGGTGGCCGGCGCGCTCAAGGAGTGCGGCGAGAAAAAAATTCCCGGCGCGGTGCTGATCCCGTCGGGCTTCGCCGAGACCGGCAACGTCGAGCTGCAGGACGAGATCGTCAGGGTCGGGCGGCAATACAACGTGCGTCTGATGGGCCCGAACATCTACGGCTTTTACTACCTGCCGCGCAAGCTGTGCGCGACCTTCTGCACGCCCTACGACGTGCTGGGCAAGGCGGCGCTTTCCTCGCAAAGCGGCGGGGTCGGGATGGCGATCGTTGGCTTTAGCCGCTCGACCCGGATGGGCGTCTCGGCGATCGTTGGCCTGGGCAACAAGTCCGACCTCGACGAGGACGACCTGCTGACTTTTTTCGAGCAGGATGACGACACCCAGGTGATCGCGATGCACGTCGAGGACTTGAAGGACGGCCGCTCGTTCGCCGAGGTCGCCAAACGGGTGTCCCGCAAAAAGCCGGTGATCGTGCTAAAGGCCGGACGCACCGCGCTCGGCGCGCGGGCCGCGCGCTCGCACACCGCGGCGCTGGCCGGCAACGATCGCATCTATGAAGACGTGCTGCGCCAGTCGGGCGTGGTGCGCGCCCGCGCGCTCAACGACATGCTCGAGTTCGCGCGCTGCCTGCCGATCATGGCGGCGCCCAAGGGCGAGAACGTGCTGATCATCACCGGCGCCGGCGGCTCGGGCGTGCTGCTCTCGGACGCTTGCGTCGACAATGGGCTAAAACTGATGGAGATGCCGCCCGACCTCGACGCGGCCTTTCGCAAATTCATCCCGCCCTTCGGCGCGGCCGGCAACCCGGTCGATATCACGGGCGGCGAGCCGCCCACGACCTATCGCAACACGATTCGGCTGGGGCTGGAGGATCCGCGTATCCACGCGCTCATCCTCGGCTACTGGCACACCATCATCACGCCGCCGCTGGTGTTCGCAAAGCTGGTGACCGAAGTGGTCGAGGAATTGCGCGCGAAGGGAATCGACAAGCCGATCGTGGCGTCCCTGGTCGGCGACGTCGAGGTCGAGGACGCTTGCCGGGTGCTGTTCGAGCACAATATCCCGGCCTACCCGTATACGACCGAGAAGCCCGTGCTCGTGCTGGGGGCGAAGTATCAGTGGGCGCGCGCCGCCGGCCTGATGGGCGGCTGATCAAGCCGGCGCGGGCGCGGAATGTTTAGACCCTGACATTACGGCTTTGTTTCAATCACGAGTCGCCGCGCCTTCGACTCCGCTGTCGCCAATCGACCGGGAGAGTAGCCACTATTTTCCTTGCCAGGGCTCAGCCAACTTCCGGGCGAGGATTACCGGTGCAGCTCCTCGAGTTTGCTGATGTCATACAGATTCTCGACCTCTCGCGCAGTCGGGACCGGGAATCCGACGCCGTAACCGATGATAATCGTACCGCGGCTGTTCTGGAGGTCCATCACCGGGACCCCGGTGAAAGTCGTGGTATGTGCGCCCAAGTTTATCTCGGACCATTCCTTGGTATACGTCTCGCTCCATTTTTTGGGGTATTCCCAGATTTTCCAAAGTTTTCCGCCACGATCGAAAGCCACCTCGAACCAACTATCCCAGTTTTCCGAATCCCAGAAATTGAGCACGGCGCTGTAGGGTGCCCGTGGGTCGATTGGCGTGCGTTCAATTACCGCGAATTTACGCAGTGACCAGCCCGGATCGTTCACGATGAGACCGTTGGTTCCGTAACAATGCAGGTAGAGTTTTTGCTGATCCATCATTCCCAAAACGTCTTTCCATCCGAGGAATTTCCACCTCCAGTCGAGTTCGCGATCGGCGAAGCCGTAAAAGTCGGCAATAGTATGATCCGTGCCCATCATCGAATCGGACTTAACCTCGGCGGAAATGCGGCGAACGCGACGGAGCTGCGGAATGTAGGCCCAACCATCGTCGGGACGATGAGGATCGGCGTAGCGATAGACTATGAAAACCGTTCCACGAATATCGAACGGCGCCTGAAAACCGGTAAACTCCTTGAACTCGAACAGCTTCGAGTCCGGCACCGGCAGAAGACCGCCATTGGCCTGCTCTTGCGCCAGATGACTATAATAAACGCGGCGGTAATACGCGCCCAGATTCCTCTGAAAAGAGCCGCCGCCACCATATTCCTCGCTGATGTTGGCAGGGAAGCGGGTTTTGATGTTGAAGCCGGCAAGCCATTCCGGAGGCACGTCAGGAACTATAGTCGGTTGCTCGCCCTTGTGTTCGCCACCGAAACGGACCCAGGTTAGATTCCAGCTTACCCCGATGAGGCCAAAGTTCTGCCAACGATACTCGAAATTCCAGGCAGCCTTTATTCCTGAAGTTGGATCTTCGGCATTCAGCGAGGCGTCGGAAAAGGGCTGTCCGCATACGTAATTGGACATGGTGCCGTCCGGATTGAGCCTCACCTGGCCCTGATACTTCTCGGTGCACTCCATATAGTCTTTGCGCGGCTGGTGGCTCTGGACGGGTTGTACAGCCAGCCTGAAATCAGGAAAGTCAAGCTGCTCGATAAACCCCGGAATTATAAAGGGCCGCATCTTCTCCATGTCTTTCGAAGTCAGAACGTCGCCCGGCTTGAAAGCCGGTTTTGCGTCCTGGTACTGATGCAGCCATTTGATAAAGGTGTCGAGAGTAAAAGTTTGTACGCCTTGCGCGTTGGCAGGCGGGACTTTAAGCGCAACGGTGAATAACAGAAGCAGAGGGAGGAACCAGAACGATCGCATGCTTCGCAATTTTCCGCACTGCATTGCCCTTACTCCTTGTCGGCCCAAGGTGGACGTGCCGCGCTCGCCGGCGCGACGCTGTCGTTTGTTGGAGGAGAAAAAGAGGCTTCGCTGAATCGGCACCTCGCATAATCCTTGGAAAGGGATCCCCTCTTCTGGTAGAGGAACAGCTAGCGCCTTGTAGAGTCCGCTTAGCACGATGGACCCTGACTGTCAAACGGGCGCGCGGACAGGCTAAAGGAGAATTTCGATGGCTAGGTTGAGCTCCATCCCATTTGAAAAGGTCGATCCGCAGCTTCAGACGGTCATGCGCGAGTATGACCTGGAACTCGGCGGCTCCGGATTCGTGCAGGTTCTGGCCCACGCACCGGAGGTCTTTAAAGCCTTTATCGATTTCTACTTTCCTTTAGTCAGCACCACGCGCGGCTCGGTCAACATGAAGTTGACGGAACTTGCCCGACTTAAGGTGGCGGAGAAAAATGAGTGCGGCTTGTGAATGGGCGCCCGGTTTGCCTTGGCAAGGCAACAAGGACTGACCGAAGAGCTGGTCGCCGAGCTACCTGATTTCGAAAACAGCCGGAAGTTGACGAGCCAGGAAAAGGCGGCGATTCGTTTCGCCGAGATACTTGCGGGCGATCATCGGCGAGCGTCGCAGCAAACCTTCGATGTCTTGCGCGAGCATTTTACGGAAGGCGAGATCGTCGACCTGGGCTTCAGGATAGTGACCTTCGTAGGCTATGGCCGCCTGATTCATGCTTTAGGTCTGGAGATTGGAAAAACCTGCCCGCTGTGAGCTTGCGAGAGTCTCGCGCGCGCAGCTCCGCCTTCGACGGACGCGCCTCCGAGAGGAGGCGTGCTTCAAAAATAAATGGGACCATGAAGGGCTTCGTCGAGGGGAGGGGCTTCGTCGAGGGACTGAGCCCGCGAGAGCGCACTTTCCCGGGAGAGCGACGCTCGCCGCGCGGAAACCGTCTCGGCGACCGCTATTTGTCGGTCTTCTCGAACTTCAACGAGGCCGAGTTCATGCAGTAGCGCAGTCCCGTCGGATTTGGGCCGTCGTCGAAGACGTGTCCCAGATGGGCGCCGCAGCGGCCGCACGTTACCTCCGTCCGCACCATCCCGTAGCTCCGGTCGACCGAATTTTCGACTTTGCTCTCTTCCTTGGGAGCGTAAAAGCTCGGCCATCCGCAGCCCGAGTCGAACTTGGTTCCGGAGTCGAACAGCTCGTTGCCGCAGCAGACGCAGAGGTAAACGCCCTGATCATGAAAATCCCAGTACTGGCCGGTAAACGCGCGCTCGGTGCCCTTTTTGCGCGTGACCTCGTACTGCTCGGGGGTCAGGAGTTTGCGCCATTCCTCGTCGGTCCTGACGATCTTTTCGGCCATGAGGTTTTTCCCTCCGCGACGGTCAGACATACAGGACTCAATTTCAGCATATCGCCGCCTGGCGCGTAAACGTGAAAGACGTGAAAAACCAAAAATGAGAAGGAAAGAGACCCCGTAGGCTTCCCGTCCGCGGCGGACTTCCGCAGTTTTCGGCAGCCCGCAATTCTCGGCGGTCGAAAAATCAGTGCAGCACGGGCTGCGCGGGAGGCGAGGTCAGCGGCGCAAGCGTCGGCGGCACTACGACCGGGCCGACCGGCGTGCGTTCGATATAGGTTTTCGGCGCGGTGCTCTCGCTCGCCGAGGTGGCCGAAACCGTATTCACCGGCGCTACGATGATGGGTTCGGCATTCGGACCCGGGTTGTACATCTCGCTGTATTCGGTGTCGCCGCTCATGGCCGGCGCCAATGCGGTTTTGGTCGCGAGGTAATGCAGCGGGCGCGTCACGCCCCACTCCAGCGCATAGCCGATGGGCGCGAGGAAGTAGCTGATCACCTTGAGCAGTTGGCCGTCTTCGGTATCGGTATACTCGTTAGGATTCTGCTTGTCGTTGTACGGCCCTTGCTGCGCGAACGCCATCGTCGACGTCGCCATCGCCAGAGCCACGAACATGCAAAGGATTAGCCGCCGCATAACCTCAGTCTGTGCCCCACGGGCGCTTTATGTCAATGGTCGGAAAGCGCCGCCGCCTTTGTGGGAATTTTCCTTACTTTCGCAGTACAAGGCTTAGATGCGCAACTACTCGGCCACGCCCGCGACGCGCGCGCTTACCCCTACCGGCGGTTTCCTCGACGGCTTCGGCTACTCGCTCAACCCGTACGTGGGATGCGCCTTCGGCGACGGCGGCGGATGCCCGTTCTGTTACGTGCGGGCGCTGCCGGTGGCGCGCGCCCGCGCGGAGCCGTGGGGCACGTGGGTAATCGCCAAGTCCAACCTGCTCGAATTGCTCGCGCGCGAGCTTCGCGCGCTGGAGCAATCGGGGAAGCTCGAGCGCGCGGCCATCTTCATGTCGAGCGCGACCGATCCGTACCAGGGGATGGAGCGGCGGATGGGACTTACGCGCGGCGCGCTGGAGCTGTTCGTGCGCCGGCCGCCGCGCCGCGTGCTGTTGCAGACGCGCAGCCCCATGATCGAGCGCGACCTCGACCTGTTGGTGCGCCTGGGACCGCGGCTCATCGCCTCGATCACCGTCGAGACCGACGACGAGCAGGTGCGCCGCGCGCTCACGCCGACCTCGCCGTCGATTGCGCGGCGGCTGACGGCGGCGCGCCGGCTGCGTGCGGCGGGCGTGTTCGAGCAGCTCGCGGTGGCACCGATGATGCCGAACCATCCCGAGCGCCTGGCCGCGCTTGCCGACGGCGCGGCCGACCGCGTGGTGGTCGATACCTACTTCGATGGCGACGGCTCGGGCGGCCGGCGCTCGCGGGCGCTTAAGATGGACGCGCTGTACGCGCGACTGGGCTACGAGGGATGGTTTCGGCCGGGTGCCGAGCGCGCGCTGATGGCGGCGATGCGCGCGCGGCTGGGCGCGGAGCGCGTGCTCTTCAGCCGCGCGGGCTTCAACGCGGTCTAGGATTCTCCGCGCGCCGACATTACCCGCCGCGCATCGACTTGTGGCATAAGGACGAAAGCCGCAAGACAAACTTAGCGCTACTCTTCGAGTAAGGAGACTCCGCCGATGGACTTTGGAATTCTTCTGCCCTTTCGCAACCCTCCTCAATGGCAGCGGCCGATAACCGAGGTTTACGACGAGCATCTTCAGGAGGCCGTCCTGGCCGAGGAGCTCGGCTACGATCACGTCTGGACCACCGAGCATCATTTTTACGACGACGCCTGGTCGCCCTCGCTGTTGCCGATTCTCTCGGCCATCGCCCAGCGCACCAGCCGCATTCGTCTGGGCACCTTCATCATCATTCTGCCGCTGCATGACCCCGTCCGCGTCGCCGAGGATGCGGCGACGGTCGACATTCTATCGAAAGGCCGGCTGGATCTGGGCGTGGGGCAGGGCTACGTAGTCAGCGAGTTCGATAGCTTCGGCATTCCGCGCAATCAGCGCGGTAGCCGGGTCGAAGAGGGCGTGGAGCTGATCCGACGATGCTTCACCGAAGAGAACTTTTCCTTCGACGGCAAGTACTACCGGATGAAAAACGTAAACTTGATGCCCAAGCCGGTGCAGAAGCCCTATCCGCCGATCTGGATCGCGGCGATGGCGGAGAAGTCGGTGTCTCGCGTGGCCCGGATGGGCTATCACCTGGCCGGCAGCGGCGGAGTCGACCTCCAGCAGATGTACGACGCGGGATTGCGCAGCCACGGCCACGACGTGGCGAGCCATCACATCGCGCAACTGCGGGCGGTCTACGTGGCCGAGACGCGCGAGCGGGCCTGGGACGACGCCGAGGAGCATCTGTACTACATGATGACGGCATATGACCGCCGCTTTAAGGAAGCCAAAGATCTGCCCTGGAGCGAAGCCGTTTTTTCGCGCTCGAACGTTCCGCCTCCCGGCGAGATGCGCAATACGCCCGGCCTCAGTTTCTTTCAGGCGCCTCTGGCCGTGGGAACGCCCGACGAGGTGGTGCGGGAGTTGCAGCGATATCGCGAGGCGGGCCGGGTGACGCATCTGGTGATGTGGATGCAGTTGCCGGGGATGCCGGCGCACAAGGCGCGCCGCTCGATGGAGCTGTTCGCGAAAGAGGTAATGCCGCGTTTGCGTTGATCGACTCGGATTTCCGGATCGTCTGTTGAAGACAAGATTGCCGGGCGCGGGCAAGGCGGGGCACGGGTGTGCCAAGAATCTGTGCTAAGCGCAGCGGGGTCGACTTGCAGGATGGTCGCAACGGCTCGAGCCGGTCAGCCGCGGCTGCCGGGAGCCAGCCGCCACGGCCCGCGGAGCGGTAACTTGAAGCTGGGCTCCTTATCCGGTTAAAAATCGCGTGTTTGGGAAATCTATAGTGGAAATTTCGGTTGAATGCTTACAGAAGCGCCTTCCATCACGCGCGTTCAATCTGAACGTCCTCGCGATTGCCTTTGCGATCCTGGTTCTCACCGCTTATGCCCGCGCTGACAACGTTCCTCCCACAATTGAGTCACGAGGACACGGTGAGGTATTAGCCAAGCCGGATGCTGCAATCATTACCCTGTCGGTCGTCTCTAAGGGGGCTACTGCCCAAGCCGCGGCCAGGCGTAATGCTGCGACCGACAAGGCGATTGCCGGTTCCCTTCTGGCAAAAGGGCGCATCAGCAAAGACGAAATAGAAACTTCAGAGTCTTCCATCAGTTCCATTTCGAGGCCCAGCTTTCGGGAATTTAAACCACGATGGCATGCGTTGGGCGGCTTCAGGGCCGAATTTCCGGCAGCCGAAAGCGTACTGTTGTCGCTGATGGATACGGTCAGCGCTCAGTCCTGGGCTCATGTCATGGACGACTCCACCAAAAACGGCAAGAGTACGCTTGAGTTACAGGTATACGGCGAGGGCGATAGCGCGAAAGAAGCCGCAGCGGAAGGCAATGAACATGTAGAGAAGGCGATAAATCTAGTGAAGGCTAAGGTCCCCGGGGCCGAGATCACTCCCTTCGATTTAAGGCTCATTGCGCCCCAGGGCAGCCCCTTTCAAAAGGACGAGGCCGAAGCGCCCTATACCGCGCGCAACGAACTTTCGGTCCACGTTGCATCAGTGGCTAATGTACCGATGGTGGTTGACGAGGCGATGGCGGCTGGCGCGGACGGGGTCTCCTACGTCAACGTGAATTTGGTACTGCGAGATCCGACCAAAGCGCAGACCGAAGCGATATACCTGGCCACCAAGGATGCGAAACTGAAGGCTCAGGTCGAAGCAGCGGCGCTCGGAGTGAAGCTCGGCCCATTGCTTAGATCATCCGTTCTCGAGCCCGGGGACAACAAGCAGGATCATTATCGCGAAAACAGACAGGCGGCCTCGTATGGTCCGGGCGACATTCGCGTCTCCGCAGACGTGACACTGACCTACGCAATCCCATAATTCAGGTTAACACCAGTTTTGGGATCTTCGTCGAGGAGGTTCTGTTTGTAGACCTGGCATTCCTTGAAAGATGTGAACTGTGCGACCGCATGCCAAGCGGGTAATCCTCTTGCGCAGACGGCGCCTCGCCGGCGAAGTGTATCGAAACGGCACTGCCCCGGCAGCATGGGCCGTCGTCCTCTTCATCATTGGCGTCCTCAATTCCGCGTATGGCGGCGACGCTGGGGAACACGCTCCTTTCCGAACTTGCGCCGATCAAATTCGGGCGTACCAAGCCGTAGAACTACAAATTTCCCGATGCGTCCTGGCTCGCTTGCTTCGCGCCATCGCCAAAGCGTTAGTCTGGTTAGTTCGAAGGGTACGCATTTTGAAATTAAGAAGAGGTATACAGATGAAGAACAGAACTGGCTATTTGGCGCGATGGGCTCTCGCGGCAATCCCGGGCTTCGGGCTGTTGCTGCTGGCCGCCAGCGGACCGGCCTTTGCCGGGTTCAACGAACACAACTTTCACGGTCGCTACACGGCCTCGTACCACGCCTTCGACGCTTCGATCACGGGTACGACGAGTGAGCCGAACCCGCCGGCAATTCCGTACTCGGTGTCGGGCGCGATGTGGAGCGATGGCAGGGGGAATGTTTCGGGGTTCCTCAACGAGGATTACGGCTCTCCGGGCACCGGCGCCGCGTCCACCTGTTCGATCAGCGGCACCTACACGGTCGGCACGGCTCTCATCGGACCAATGCCGGGATTCGTCACGATCAACCTGACCAGCAGTTGCCAGACGGTGACCTGCACCGGGACCACGGTGCCGGTTTGCGCCCCTTCGGGCACCGCCAGTCCGGGATCGCCGGTCGAGTTGTTCTGCGCGTTGTCGGGCCCGTCGGGCAAGTCGCTGGACTGCACGGAGATGGGCGAGGCGGCGAGCGGAACGACCTTCCAGACGCCAATCTCTGCGCCGCACTGGCAGCGCGAGGATTAACAAGGCTGTCCGATAAGGCGGCGCGGCCCTAATCCCACGATAGGCCGCGCCGCTTAGCAGCTTACGAGATTGCCGATTAGTGCGTAGCGCGGCGCATACCGGATCAGTTCAGTGCTGCGCCGAGGGCCTCCGAATCAGGTGTACGATGCCCACCAGAACGATCGCGCCCACGGTCGCCATCGCCAGGAACCCTAGTCCCCCGCTGACCACGACCCCCAAGGCGTTGAAGATCCAGCTTCCAATGACCGCGCCGACCAGGCCGAGCAGGATGTCGGCGAACATTCCGTAGCCCTCGCCCTTCATCAGCTTGCCGGTCAGCCATCCCGCGATTAGTCCGATGATGATTGCGCCGATCATGCGATAAAGCCTCCTTGTCGCGACGATGCGGGCGTCAACAATTGCTCAGGCCGCCAGGTATTGGTCGACCGGGAACATCAGGCGGCCGCGCAGGATCGGAATGCAATTGAATGGAAACTCCTGCACGATTTCGGCGCCGGCCTCGCGCAAGCCGTCGAGGAACCGCTCCAGGTTGAGCATCGCGCCGGTCGGCAGATCGTGCAGCACGACCACGCTCCACGGCGTGGCGCGGCACTGCGTAAGCGCTCGCTCGACCCATCCCTTCGGGTCTTCCCAGTCGCGCGGCACGCAATTCCAGAGCACGCAAGTGAAGCCGCCGGCGCACAGGTAGTCGACGACCTTGCGGTTGAGCAGTCCCGAATCGAGCGCGCCGCCACCGCCGAAGGGGCGGAAGAAGCGGTCGGGATGGGCAAGGGCGCCGAGCATCCGCTGGGCGCGGCCAATTTCGTCCTCGGCGCCGTCGCGATCTTCGCGCCGGCCAAAGGGCTCGGTATGCGTCAGGCTGTGATTGCCGATCCAGTGGCCTTCGGCGTGGGCGCGCGCGGCGCGGGCACGACGCTCGGGGTCGGCGAGCTTCTTGCCGATTACGAAGAAGGTCGAGCGGATGCCTTGGGCGCCGAGCACGTCGAGGACGTGGTCGGTCACTTCGGGCTCGGGCCCGTTGTCGAAGCTGAGCGTGACTTTCACTTTCACCGGATTTCGACCATCGCGCTCGGCGGCGCCGCCGCGCGCCATGTCCCACGAACCCGGGTCGCCCGGCGCGGGTTGGCGCTCGGCGGCGCCGCTTTGCCTACTTCTTCTGTTCCATCGGGGCGCCGCAGCATTTGAGCGCGCCTGCGCCGCCCTTGGTGACGATTACTTGCGAGCCGCATTTGCCGCAGATGTAAACCTTTCCGAGCTGGTTAGCCATGGTTGTCCGTTGCTCCGTTGGATGTGATTGCGACGCGCGACTTCAGGCCCCGCGAAACAGCGGCTTGCGCTTGTCCAGGAAGGCCCGTACGCCCTCGGCGCGGTCGGCTGTGGTTTGTAGCAAGGCGTACAGATCCTCTTCAAGCCTTATACCTTGATCCAGAGTCAGGTCGCATCCTTTGCGCACGGCCTCCTTGGCCAGAGCGGCGGCGATCGGGCCGCGGCTGATGACCGAACGCACGACCTCGCCGGCCACACGCGCGAGCGCGTGGCTGGGTGCGACGTAGGTCACGAGGCCCAGGCGCATGGCCTCGGCGCCGTCGGGCGCCGCGCCGGTCAGCAGCATCCGTAGCGCATGGGCGGCGCCGATGAGCCGCGGCAGGCGCTGGGTGCCGCCGAAGCGCGGCAGCCGGCCGCGCTTGAGCTGGCCCATCGTGAAGCGGGCCGATCGCGCGGCGACGCGAAGGTCGGTGGCGAGCGCCAGCTCCATCCCTTCATCGGCGGCTCCGCCGTCGATAATCGCGAGCGTTGGCTTGGAGAGCACGGCTATCGATTCGACCACCATCGGCGCAATCGAATCGACGTCGTCGTCGAAGCCGGCGCAGAAGTAGCCGCCCGCGGCGCGAATAACCAGCATCCGCGCGTCCGCGTCGTCTTCGACCTCCTCGGCCAGCTCGACCAGTTGGCGCGCCATCGCGGCGGTCAATCGGTTGCGCGCGCCGTTGCGCGCGGCCGGCCAGGTGAGCGTCGCGGTGACGCATCCGCCGGCGCGCGCGACTTCGATCCGGCCAGCGGCGTGCGTCGGGCGCGGGCGCTCAGGGCTGCGGTGTGTCGCCCTTGTCACGCAGCTCCTTGCGCAGGATTTTGCCCAGCGGATTCTTAGGCAGCGCCTCGATGAACTCGATCACCTCGGGCCGCTTGAAGCTCGCCAGGCGGGTGCGACAGAACTCGCCGATGTCGGCCGCGGTGAGGTTCTGACCCGGCCGTTTGACCACGAAAGCTTTGACGGTCTGTCCCCATTCGACCGAGGGCACGCCGATGATCGCCGCCTCGTCGATCGCCGGATGGCTCATCAGGACGGCCTCGATCTCGGCGGGCGCGATATTTTCGCCGCCGCGGATGATCATGTCGTCCTTGCGTCCGGCGAAGAACACGTAGCCCTCTTCGTCGACCCATCCGAGATCGCCGGTCGCGCGCCATCCCTCGGGCAGGCGGGAGTCGTCCTCGCGCCCGGCGTAGCCCTTCATGATGCGCGGGGTGCGGATGAGGATTTCGCCGACCTGGCCCACTCCAAGGAGCTGACCATCGTCGTCGCGCACGGCGATCTCGACGTCGGGCAGCGGGCGGCCGATCGAGTTGAGCCGCTTGAGCTTGAGCTCGACGGTTTTCGCGTCGCCGTCGATCCGATGGTCGTCGGGGCCGAGCACGGTCAGCGAAGAGGTGGTTTCGGTCTGGCCGTAAGCGTTGACGAAGCCGACGCCTTTGGGGAACGCCTCGATCGCGCGGCGGATGGTCTGAATCGGCATCGCCGCGCCGCCGTATGCGAGATTGGTCAGGCTCGAGAAGTCGGTGCTGGCGAACGACGGCTCGTCGAGCAGTTGCTTCATCATCGTCGGCACGACGAAGGCGTGGGTGACCTTTTCGCGTGCGACCAGTTGCAGCCAGGCCTTGGGATCGAACTGCGACATCACCACCATTCGCCGCCCGGTCCACAGGTTGGTCATCATCGCGGTGGTGCCGGCGATGTGGTAAAAGGGCACGCATACCAGCGCGACGCCGCGTTCGCTGCCATCGGCCATTTCGACGTTGGCCGTGACGTAGGCGGCGAAATCGCGAAAGCGCAGCATCACGCCCTTGGGCAGCGAGGTCGTGCCGCTGGTATACATCAGCACCGAGACGTCCTCGTCCTCGACCTCGACTTCGCCCTCATCGACCTCGGCCGCCTTGACCAGGTCCGCGAGCAGCGGGATTCCGCTCGTGTGCTCGCCCCAGGCCACCGCCCTGGCGGTCTTGAGCCTGGGCGCCACGCGCGAAACGAGATCGAGGTAACGGTCGCCCACCAGCAGCACCTTGGCCCCGGCGGTGTTGATCATGTACTCGAGCTCGGCGTCCTTGGCGCGGTAGTTGAGCGGCAGCCAGGTCAGCCCGGCCTTGGCGGCGGCGTAGTAGCCGGCGATGTAAAGGTCGGAGTTGGTGTCGAGCGCGGCGATTACGTCGCGCGGTTTCAGCCCAAGGGTCTTGAAGGCCGAGCTCAGGCGCCCGACCAGTTCGTTGAGCTGGGCGTAGTTGAGCCTGCGATCGCCGAAGACCAGGATTTCCTGGTCGGGAGCGATCGAGCCCGGGATGCTGATGAAACTGACGGTGTTCACGGTACTCCGTTTCCTCCAGGGCGGCGCGCCCTCTTGGGGGCGGATATGGCCGCCGGTGCTCGCTTTTCGAGCGTGAAATTTTCGAGCCTGCGGGCAAGCCGACGCTCCATCGCCAGCCCCTCGCCCAGCGGCAGGTCCAGGCCGTCCCAGACCGCCAGCTTGGCCATCGCGACCCGCTCACGTGGCAAGCGGCCCAGGCTGCGCGCCAGGGTGGCTGCCGTGCGCATCAGCGCCGCCTCGGGCACGACTACGGCGACCAAACCTATTGCGAAAGCCTCCTTTGCGTCAATCCAACGGCCCGTGAGGCAAAGATCGAGGGCCCGGCCCGGTCCCAGGCGGCGCGAGGCGGTCTGCGTGCCAGCCACGCCGGGAATCATCCCCAGCCCCGTCTCGGGCAGGCAAAAGGACGCGCTTGCGGCCGCGATTGCGATATCGCACAGCAGCATCATCTCGAGGCCGCCGCCGACCGCGTAGCCGTGAACCGCGGCGACCGTCGGCACGGTCAGCGCGCGCAGGCGCCCCCATACGTCGCGCCGAAAGCGCACCCAGCGCGCGACCGTGGGCGAGGGCGCGGTGCCGAACTCGCTCACGTCGCCGCCGGTGGAAAAGGCCGGTCCCGCGCCACAGAGCACCATTGCGCGGACCTCGGGATCGTCGTGGACGGCGCCCAGCGCGCCAAACAGGTCGTCGCGCATCGCCACGTTATAGGCGTTGAGCTGGCGCGGTCGGTTGAGGGTTATCCATGCGATCCGGTTGCGCTTCTCGAAACGAATCGTGCTGAAGCCCGGGGAGGGCCGCGACGGACGGATGCTGTGCGACGGCTCTGCCATGGATACGATGACCGGGTAGACGGCCCGGCAGACCTACGCGGAGAATAGGTCGGCGCCGGCGCTGGCTGCGATCTCGGGCCGCCCGCGCTCGAAGATTACGCGTCCGCCGACGATCGTGATATCGACCGGCAGATTCATCAGCTCGGCCGGCTTGAGCGCCATCGGATCGCGCGGCAGCACGATAAGGTCGGCCAGACGCCCCAGTGCAATCTCGCCCGCCTTAAGCCGCGCCAGACGCGCCGCCTGCGCGGTGAACAGCTTGAAGCCCTGTTCGATGGAAATCCGTTCGTTAAGGCCGATTTCGTAGCCCTCGATCGAAAAGCGCATCGCGGCGGCGCCGATCGCGCACAGCGGACGCGCCGGGGTAACCGGCGCGTCGGTGGCGCCGGCAAGCTCGATTCCAGCCTCCAGCACGCTGCGCGCGCGATACAGGAACGGCAGCAGGCCCGGCTCGGTGACGTACTTGGCGCCGCGGTAATAGGAGAAGCCGGGATTGGTCACCACCCACGCGCCCAGCGCCTTGAGGCGTTCGAGATGCTCGGGCGTGATCACGCCGCCGTGCTCGATACGAAAAACCGGGCCGCCGTCGAGCGCGGGCGCCATCCCACGCGCGGCGGTCTCGAGCGAGTTGAGCGCCAGTTCGAGTTCCTCGACTTCGGTGCAGTGGAAAGCCGAATCGAGTCCGGCCTGCCGCGCCCGCGTGACCCATCGAGCGATTGGGCGATAGTCGGTGCGCGCGCTCTCGATGAACTTGACCGCGGCCAGCGTTATCCCGGCCGGCTGCGCGGCCCGCTCGGCCTCGCCGAACGCCTCGAAGTGGGCCGCGCCGAGCATCATTGCCACCCGCTGCGCCACCGCCCGCCCGCCGACCAGCCGCGCCATCAACGCGACCTCCTCGGGCCCATTGCGCACGGTCGCGTCGGTGAACGCGGTGACGCCGGCGGCGGCCAGCTCGCGGCTGAACAGACGCGCGCGCGCCTCCAGTTCGGCCGGGGTCACGCGCGGCAGCCGGCGCGAAAGATAGCTTTCCATTCCGGCCACCAGACCGGTCAGCCGACCCGTCGCGTCGCGCATCAGGACGGCGCCCTCGGGCGGCTTGAAGTCGGGCGCCTCGAGACCCAGTGCGGCGATCGCGCGCGAATTGAGCCACGAGGCATGCAGCGTCTGATGGCGCAGGCGCAGCGGATTCTTGGGCACCGCGGCGTCGAGTTCGGCCCGCGTCGGGCCGCGCCGCCCGGCCAGCAGCGCCTCGTCGCATCCGAACGCGCGCATCCAGTTGCCCGGCGGCACCTTGCCCGCGGCCACGCGCAGGTCGGCCATCAGGTCGTCGAGCTGGCGACATCGCCACAGGCTGAGCCCGGCCGCCGCCGACGCGGCTTCGAGGAAATGGAGATGCGAATCGATTAACCCCGGCACGACGGCGCGTCCGGCGAGCCGAATCAGATGCGTGCGCGGGCCGACCAGCGGCTTGAGCTCGGCATACGGCCCGAGCGCGAGAATTGTGCCACCGGCGACCGCAATCGAGTCGCTGGCGGGATGGCCCAGGATCGTTCCTTCGTGCAGAACCAGGTCAGCCTTGAGGGCCATCAGGGTCTTAAGCGCCAAGCCGTCGCGCGCGAGGAAGCGCTGCGCGGCGTATCCTCGCGTGTAGCCCCGAATTCAACCGAATCTTAACCGGACTTCAATCCGAGGACGGAAGCGCCTTGGCTTCCTTGATTTTCATTTCGGCGTCGCAACACTCGATCGCGCCGGTGCCCGGCTTGTTGCACAGCACCTCGGTGCCGCACTTTTCGCACAGATAACGCTTGCCCAATTGGTTAGCCATCGTTTGACACTCCCGTCATCGTCGCCGGTCTTCACAGGCCCGGTCGTGAGGTTTTCGTTTGCGGACTCCGATCGGTGAAATCCAAGCCGCGTCGGTCCCTGGCCCTTTTCTTAGAGCATCGGACGCATTTCTTCAATGAGTCATTCAGATTTTGCGGAGTTTGTAGGGTCTGCCTCGCTTGCAAACGGCAATTCGCTCACCGTCGCCGCCAGCTCTCCGTCCGCGTCATGGATCGTTACCGCCGTCCCTGCGGCCCAGGCGCTGTGATGCAACACGGCGAGGGCGAGCACGCCGAGGCGCGGCGAGCGCAGCGGGCTGGTGAGGCGGCCGACCTCCTTGCCCGCGAGCGTCACGCGCGCATCGACGGCCGGAATGCGCGTGCCGTCGATCTTAAGCCCCATCAGCCGCCGCTTCAGTGCGCCGCGCGCGGTCGCCCGCTCGACCGTCTCCTGCCCGATATAGCATCCCTTGCCGAACGAGATTGCCGGTTCCATCCGCGCTTCCAGCGCAATCGTTTTGTCGTTGGTGTCGACGCCGACCCGCGCCGCGCCGCTTTCGACCCGCACGATCTCGGCGGCGTCGATACTCACCTCACGAACGTCGCGGCGGATTTCGTGCGCGCCGCTGGCCGCGGTCAGCCGCGTGACGAATTCCGGCGCGCTCGCGTGCGCGGCGAGAATCGTGAAGGCGGGCGCGCCCCATCGCGTCACCTGCGCGACCAGCGCACCGCTCTCGGCTGCGCCAAAGCGCCACGCGCCCGGCAGCGCCGCCGGCTTGCCGAATACCGCCGCGACCGCCGCCGCCGCGTGCGGTCCGTCGATTTGGATCACGCCGTCGTATTTGTCGCCGTCACCTTCGCCGCCGTCTTCCAGCTCGACGTCGTCGGCAACCAGGAAGCGCTCGAGGTGGGCGCGCACGGCCGGCCACAGCGCGCGCTCCATCTCGAGCAGCAGAGCGTCTGGGGTGGCCCACACGTTCGCCTCGGCAATCAGATGAGCGCGCTCGGTCAGGAAGAGCGCGGCGATCACGGCGCCCGGCTTGAGTCCCTTGATATCGTTGCTGCACATTCCGTGCAGAAATGACGCGCGGTCGTCCCCGCTCATGCGGATAACGATGCGCTCGGTGCACAGGCGCACGCCGGCGCCGCTCCTGAGCGCGCCGTAATCGGCCTCGACGCGGCGGTCGCCGCCGGCGGCGTGGCGGCCAGGATGGTCGCTTGGGACTGGTATCGAGCTTGCGCGGTCCAATTCCGACTTGACTCCGTGTTCCGACTTGACTCCGTGTCCTGACTCGACTCCGTGCTCCGATGCGACGCCTGCCCGAATTGGGCCGTCGCCGGCCCTGACGATTCCAATTCTATCATCGCTGGGGATTACGTATACTGGCCTCGGAGGCGCCAGGGGTCCTATGGGTGCATTTGTCTTCGGACTTGTAGTGGGGTTCGCCGCGGCGCTCGCGCTGTTCGTCTACGACGAAGGCGAAGTGTTCCTTAAACTGTCGCGGCAAATCAAGCTGGTTGTCGGCAAGTACAAGCAGGAGCATCGCGCCTAGCCGCACGAGGAGTCTGGTTGATGTTCCGGCGGACCATAGAGCCGGCAGGAATCACGGCGCCGCGGCCGCGGCGCGCGCGTGAGTGCGCGTTGCGCGGCCTGCTCTTGTGTGCGCTCGCGTGCGCGATCGTCGCCACGGCCAACGCCGCTGACGATCCCAGGGCGGCGTCCGCCGAGCTGAGCAACCAGGCCTTCGCACTGCTGAACTCTCTCAACGCGCCCGACGCTGACGCTGACGCGAACCCGGGGGCCAAAGCGCTTCTGGGACCGGTCGCGAGCTTCGCCGGCGACGCACAGACGCTGAGCCAGGCGCTCGGCGGCGGCGACAATGCCGGCGCGCGGCGCGCGATGGCCTCGCTCGAGGCCGACGCCGCGTCGGTCGACGCCTCGCTCAAGGCGCATAGCGGCGCAATCAAGGCGGATCGATGGGACGCGCTCAAGCATCAACTGGCCGCGATCGAAAGGAGCGTTCCGCCCGCCCCCGCATCCGTCGCACCGCTTCCGGCTTCGCCACCGGCGTCGGGCGAGTCCGCAGGGGTGGGCCTTCCGGCTCCGGGAGCAGCTTCGGCCTCCGCGCCGGCGGTGGCCGACGGCGTCGCGCCTGCGAGCTCGCCAGCGGCACCCGCCGCGGATAGCGGCGGACCTACCATCAGGATTGAGTCGCGCAGCGTGGTGGGCGACGTTACGCACCTGAAGGGCTACCTGGAAGGCTCCGCGCTCCAGTCGGCGGGAATTTACGAGGGCGCGCAGAGCGTCAAGCCGATCAAGGTGGCCCACGTGAGCGGGCGCCAGAAGGTCGACTTTCAGCTCTCGCTCCGCGACGCCGATATCGCGACCAACCTCCGCGTCATCGACCAGGCCGGGCGCATGGCGACCGCGTCGGTCTTCGGCGACGATTCGACCGCGATGGTGAGCAGCGGCACGGAATCGGGAGTCGAGGTCGACCGCGGTGCCGGGGCGGACTCGGGCGAGAATACCGCGGAGATTCCGAGCGCGAGCGCGCCGCCTTCGGGCCTGGATGGGGGCGAAATGGAGGAATCCGTCCCGCGCGCCGACGAGGGTCTGGGCGGGGCCGGCCCAAGCGGCGGACTCGTCGGCGGAGTCGGCGCCCCGATGGGCAACATTCAGATCAACCTCGAGGCGGTAAACGCGGTAAACCCGCTCACGCACCTTTACCAGGTGGTCGGACAGATAATCGGCCACGGCGTGCATCGCGCGGGAATCTACGTCGACGGGCGGCTGGTCAAGCGTCTGCCGGTCAGCAGCGGCGCCGACGTCAGCAAGTTCCACACGACCTTCAGGATGAACGGCGGCACCGCGACGATTCGCGCGTTCGGCGTGGGCAGTCAGTACGTCGAGTCGTCGATCGCGATGCCGCCGGCGGTCGCGTCGGCGCCGCCGATCGTGGTCGCGCCCTATGGGATCAACCCTTACAGCCCTTTGGGGATGAACCCGTACGCGATGGATCCGTATGGAAGTCCTTATGGGGTCCCGTACGGAACTCCCTACGGCGCGAGCCCCTCCTACGGCATCAACATCAGCCCCTACGGAATCACGCGCTACCCGATTAGTCCTTACGGCGCGAGTCCTTATGGCGCGGTTCCGTATGCCGCAGCTCCGTATGCCGTCAATCCGTATGCGGCGCCGATCAATCCCTACAATACTAACGTACCGCCGATGGGCCCCGCGGGCCGCTAACGTTGGGCGGGTGGTCGAATTGTCGGGGAGGAACAGGAACAAGCGGCTCGTGGAGAGTGGCGACAAGCCGCCAAAGCTCGGCCGGTTCTGCGGCAATGGACCGGGATTGTGGCTGCGGATGCAGCAAGCCTGCGACCTCTGGCGCGCCGAGCGCGAACTGGGCGCCGAACTTGAGCGAATTCCCGTTCACCGAGCATCGCCTGCGGCCTGAATGCGGCGATTGTCGGGGGAACGGTCGCCGTGCGCCCTTACTTGCCGCGCCCGCGCCGGTTCCGTTAAGATTCGAGGTTCGGCCGGGAGTTTCACTTCAAGCCAATCGATACTTCGCGAGTGCACCGACGATGCTGATTCAGGCGACCCAATTACGCCCCGGGATGATCCTGGAGTACAACAACGGACTGTGGCGGGTGATGGCGATAAGCCATATCACGCCCGGCAACTGGCGCGGGATGGTCCAGACCAAGCTGCGCAACATCAAGACCGGAACTCAGACCGAAAACCGCTTCCGCTCTGAAGATCGCGTCGAGCGCATCATCCTCAGCCAGATCGAGATGGAATTCCTCTACCAGGAAGGCGACGATTTCCATTTCATGAACACCGAGACCTATGACCAGATCACGATCCCCAAGGAATTGATCGAGGACGTGGTCGGCTTTCTGACGCCCAATCTGAAGGTCGAAGTCGAATTCCACGAGGCCACGCCGCTCAACGTCTCACTGCCCAAGACGGTCAATCTCAAGGTCGTGCAGACGGACCCCGGGATGAGATCCGCGGCGGTTACCAACACGCTCAAGCCGGCCACGATGGATACCGGACTGGTTGTGCAGGTGCCCCACTTCGTCCAGGAAGGCGAGACCATCACGATCAATACCGAGACGCGCGAGTACATGGCGCGCGCCAAGGCATGAGCCATGGTGAGTTTCCTTTGCAAATAGAGGGTTTTGTAGATAGGCAATAATCCTGGGGCTACTTACCTTAACCCACTTATTCCGCGACTGACTAAAATGCGTCGGCTATCGGTTCGGTTGACGGCTTCCCCCGTCTATCGCGCGCTGCGAGAGCAACCGCTCGACGTCCACCGACGCATTTCGATGAGGCCGTGTATCTCCTCGAGAACGGGAAACCGCTGACCCTCGCGAGTAGCACGGATGCCTGAGTAAAGACGCACGTGGATGCGGCGATTGCCGTGCCAGATGATGAAGCTGACCAGCAGCCAGCCTTTGTCGGCGTGTACGCGGGTTCGCCAATAATCTCTACACGCTGGTGCGGTCGCGTGGACTGGTGGACTCCTCAGATCGTCGAAGTCTCCACGGTGCGTGCCGGACATGACGGCGCAACGTACCATATCTCCTCTTCACGCGGAGCATCCCAAGAATTCTCCCGTACAACCTTTCTATCTCGATCACATCTTGCCGGTGCTCACCGCTAGAGGTTAGCGTCACAAATAGTGCGTTTGGCCGGCGCACCAATTTTAGAACCGAGGATGCTAACTGACACCACCATACGTGTCCCAGCCACTGTTTGAAGCCCAATGTCATTGAGACGCTATGTGGTGAGTACGCATCGAGCAAAACCTGCGATGCCGTATAGCCACGCTGCAAACGGCGCAGATATGACCAAGTCAGACGTTCGGCAGGCATAAAATGCTTAAGTCGCAAACGCGGCTCGACGCGGATTTTCCATCCGGCCAGTCGAATCGCCGACGTAAGTTCGGTATCGCCGCCTCCGGACAGCTGCGCACCGAAGCGATCGGTCATCGAAGAATGGAAGCCCTGATGGATCAGCTGGGTCCATGCGTATTTGCGAAGGCACAGTCCTGCTCCACTGAGATATTCAGGCTCTCGGTACCGCACTAAGTCCGAATCCGTAAGTATTGCGTAGCTTGAATGGAATCCGTCGAACCATTTCGGCTTCGGCACTTCAAACACGGGGTCGCAGACACTCCCCTCCGCTCCCAAAGCTGGGTCGGACGCGAGTGTGTCGTGCGCTACCAGGACCCAATCTTGAGCTACCCAGTTGTCGTCATCAACGAACCCCAAAAAATCGTACTTGGCCTCTCTCAGGCCGCGCTCTCTCGCATGTTGCAGACCGAGCTTCGCTTCATTCACGACTCTGAGTGGCACCGGCCCGTCTGCCCAGCTCGACACGGCGACCTTGGTCGTATCGTCCTCCGACGCGTTATCGATCAGCACTACCTCCCACGGTACGCTAGGCGTGGTTTGCGCTCTAAGGTGCGACAGCGTCGTCGGTATCCGCAATTCACCATTATGGCTGCAGATTATTATCGATATTCCTTGTTCCATAATCGCATTCAAACCTATCGTTCATCGGAAATAGTACCTTATGTCAGTTGCCAGGGTGAAACGGTTCGTGCGTGAGTTGCGTGCGTCGCCACGGTGCCTGCGCGACCTCACGATGTAAAAGCGTGTATCGTGAACGGAGTCGTAAGAAGCCAACTAGCCTGCCAACACGGACTTCGGCATAAATTACATCGTCGTCACCTTCGCTTTCCTGAAGGAACGAGCGCATGAACCAGGCGAGCGAATGTTGACGTGCAAGTTGTAGGCTTTCTTTGATCAGATGCGCCCACCAATACTGCCGAAGCCGGCCCTTCAGACCTTTCCGCTGCCGGGAAAAGAAAAAGTAGGAGTCGAGAAGGGTCATCGCCTCTCCACTGGCCCGAGCGAGACTTCGCAGATACATCCACTGAAGACGGGGCGGTGTCATGTAGTGTCGAAGAATAAGACGCGGCTCCGCATGGACTTTCCAACCGGCCAGCTGAATTGCGCACCCTAGCTCGAGGTCGCCGCACGTGGTAAGGCGGCTTCCTACCCGGTCGGTAAGCCGTGGGCGAAACCCGTTGCGCCTAAGGTCTTCCCAACATCGCTTACGGATGGTCATACCTGCGCCGATCAGTAGCCAGTTCTCCTGGGTTGGAAATTCGCATGAGGCGTGCGCGGCATAGTAATGGGCCCAACGGGAAAACCACTCTGGAAATGCAATGTCGGCCACTGCTGTGTTGGTGCTACTGATAGCACCTAGCTCCGGATCGGCCGACATGCACTCACTTGCCGTTGTGACCCACTCAGGCGTGACCCAGTTATCATCGTCGACAAAGCTGACGATTTCATATCGCGCTTCCTGGAACGCCCGTTCACGCGCATAGCACAAGCCGATGCGCGGCTCGTGAACGACCCGCATGGGTGCTGGACCATCGTCACCCCAGCACTGGCGAGCCACTAGCGCAGTGGCATCGCTGGAAGCGTTGTCGATCACAATAACCTCCCATCTGAGGTCATTGTTTAGCCGCTGTTGTTTAAGGTGCGAAATAGTTGCGGGAAGAAGTTGTTCGCCGTTATGGGAACAGATTGCTATGGAGACAGCCAATGGCATGTAATTGACCATTTGGTCCCCGGACGGATCGCCAAAATGGCTCACGTGGCCAGAAAAGGTCGTGAGGTCGTTGCTACCGTGATGGACTGCGCTGCCGCAAATTGAGCTGTACCTGGAACAAGGGCCGTTACGGTACCAGAAGACAAAAGTTGCGTGCAGCCTGCAATCGGTGAGGCCACAACCGCCTCAGCCTTCAGACGCATCATTTAAGTCCCAAAAGGGTGAACTGCGATTGCGCCACGATGCTCGGACGATCTCACTACGAAGCCCCATATAACGAGAACGCAAGCGTAAAAGGCCGATCAGCCGGCCAATTCGCCATTCGATGTCGGCGATATCGTCGTCACCCTCCATCTCTTTAAACCAAAACGTGGCCAAGCTCTTCATAGAATGCCGGTGAATAAGCCGTCGCGATTCGCCCAGAAACTGCCACCACCAGAGTCGCAACCGTAACCAGTTCCTGAGGCCTGGTCGGGGCTCCTCCGGCACGTAAAAGTAGGAATCGAGAACCACGTTAGATTCCCCGATAGCGCGTAAAAGTCGACGCAAATATCGCCAACGCAGACGGGATTCGGGCATGTAGTGTTGAAGATCCAGCCCCGGCTCAACGTGGATTTTCCAACCTGCAAGCTTGATGGCGAGGCCTAACTCCAGGTCACCACAGGAGGTGAGACGAGCACCAACCCGGTCTGTGAGCTGCAACTTGAAGCCATTGCGCTTCAGCTGTTCCCACGCGCTCTTTCGTATAGTCATGCCGGCGCCGTTTAGCATCGTAGGAATACGTGGTGACTCGGACGAGGCCCACGAAGCATAGTACTCGCAATAGCGAGGAAACCAGGCGGGCAAGGGAATGTCGGCTATCGCCCGATTAACACTTCCGATCGCGCCTATATCGGCATTGAGCGACATGATCTCGCTCACCTTTGCAACCCAGTGCGGTATTACCCAGTTGTCATCATCGATAAAGCTAACTATTTCGTGGCGCGCTTCCGCGAGTGCGCGTTCCCGTGCGTAGCACAGGCCAAGCCGGGGTTCCAGAACCACTCGCAGCGGCACCCGTGGTCTCTGAATCCAACAGTGACGCGCTACCAGCGCTGTATCGTCTGTGGAAGCATTATCGATCACCAGGAGTTCCCATTTCACACCATCGTCAACACATTGGCGCTGGAGGCGGGCGAGAGTGCTAGGGAGAAGCTTCGCACTGTTGTGACAGCATATCACTATCGAAACGCCGAGCGGGTGAATTTGTGAAGTTCGTTGAGTGAGCACACAGCCCCTCTACGATGGCGAGTACTTCTTTAGTCTTCGGTCAATTGATCGGCGTATGGCCCCCGGCAACCTAGCAAGGATTTCCTTGACGCCGAGCTCCGTTCTTGCCCGCGCTAGCCATTTGTCGTAGAGCCCGACGTGAACCCACTCGCGATCGGCGCCGCATGCTTCATCAGCGAGACGACGCAGCGCTACATTGGATTAAAGCTCGAGCTCGCCCGCGAGTCGATGAGCAGCTCATCCCGTTTGACGTAATCTCCGTCGATTCCCCGAATCACTCGGACACCGCTTTCAGCAAAGGTCCGCAACCACGCACCCGGTCCGCAGCCAACATCAATCACACTTTTGGGAGAGAACAGTTCCATTCACAATCGGCACAACCACTCGGGCCGACCTGAACGAATCGTCTACGACGAAGGAGAAAAAGGCCGTATCATACGCCGTTCGCATCGTGCGACTTGCTTTCGGCAATGCGATTCCTGGCCCGCCCAAGGTCTACTGGAGCGCCATTTGCGAAAGCGAATCTCGCCGGCCAATAGATCAGACTGGTGGCCCGGTCGCGCCAATTGGCCGGTTCCAAGGATGTCCGGCGGCTGCACCAACGATATAGCCGGGATTTTCCCTTTCACTGATCTAGCTTTAGATATAGACCAAATGGCCTCGCTCGGTCCAGAGCCGCCGGGAAGGGGCCGGTTTCGCATCTGATGGCCGGGCAACGCCCGGCGATGCTTTTTTTTAACGGCTCCGCAGACACTTTTCCGATCGCCCCAGGCGTCGTCATCGAATTCGTTCCCCTCCGCGCGCCTTATCCCGTCAGTGACGGCAGCGCCGCGATCTTCCGCGGCATGCAGGCTGGTTTGCTCCCCGAACGGGTTGCAACGGGACAAATCGGGAATTCGGTATGTGGCGGCGGGCACTCATGCCGAGAGCCGTCCTCTCTCCCGTGCTCGACGATGCCGATGAGGTCGGCCAGCGCCTGCGTCAGCGTCCTGAAGGCCAACGCCTTCTCTTGCTTCAGTTCCTCCGCGTCACCAAACGGCATCCCAATTTCCGCCGCCACCCCACAGCCCACAACAAAACAGCCCACAACAGACCGCGGCAAAACGGCTTCGCTAGCCGCCATTCGTTTCAGATACGTTTCAGTGGAGCGTTTCGCCGCCTTCGCCCCTTGCAAAGAGGGGTCGCGAAGCATAAAAAATTGAATGATTTTAAGAGGTTAAGTGTAAAACGATGAGGAAGCCCTCAAGCAGGGCGACGCGCGAGTACATGGCGCGCGCCAAGTAGGTGCGCCGCCCGCCCAACTCCGGCTGGGGCGGCGATTCTCCGCCAGCAAACGATTCGCGGACCGCGAGCGGGCGTCGAGTCCGGCGCGACCGGCCCAAAGGTCCCGCGCGCGGCGCAAAGCCCTACCCGTCGGCCAAGCCCGTCAGGTTCGAGAAATCCGCCAAATCCGGCAGGTTCGAGAAGCCGGTCGATTTCCCCAAATCCAGTAAGTCGGACAAGCGCAAGAAGCCCGACGGATTCGACAAGTCGGCCAAGCCCGCCCATTTCGCCAAGTCCGACCGGCATGACAAGCGGGCCAGGTTCGACAGGCGCGCCAAGCCGGCCAAACTCGCGCCGTCCGCCGAATTCGCCAAGCCCGCCAAGTTCGCCAAATTTGCCAGGCCCGACGGCTTCACCGAACGCCCCGCCGCAACGCCGGCAGGCCCCACGCTACGCCTGACCTCGAACATTTATATCGCCCACACGCAGCCCGGCTTCGAGGGCGTCGCGGCGGAGGAAATAGCCGCGCGCTACGTGGCGGCCGCCGGCGGTCGTGCGGGCGGCGGTCCCGCGATGCGCGAACTGGGACGACGGCTCGTGCCCGAGCGTGCCGGGATGATCATCTTCAGCGCGCCGCGCCCCGACCCGCTCGGCGTCGCGCGCACGCTCGAGGATCTGTTCGCGCTGGTCGGCTATCGCGACGGGCTGGGCACTGCTGTCGCCACGCTGGAGAAGGTTCGCACGGCCGCGCACGAGGCGCCCTTCGTCGACGAGGCGCTGGAGGCCCGGGTGCGGATGACTCCCGGCAGCCGCGCCGGGCGCAAGCTCGGCTTTCGCGTGATCGCGCGCATCGCGGGCGAGCATGAGTTTCGCCGGCTCGACTTCCAACGCGCGGTCGAGCGCGGCATCGCCGACCGCGGCGACCATTCATGGCGCGGGGCGGGCGACGACGCCGACGTCGAGTTCTGGGCCACGCTGCTCGGCGGCGAAATGTTCCTCGCCGTGCGGCTGGTCGACGAGCGGATGCGCCATCGCGAATACAAGGTCGCGCATCGGCCGGGATCGCTGCGCGCCTCGGTCGCCGCCGCGCTCGGATGGCTCAGTCAGCCCGGCGCGGACGATTGCGTGGTCGACCCGATGTGCGGCGCGGGGACAATCCTGATCGAACGTGCGCATATCGGGCGTTACGCGATGCTGGCCGGGTTCGACCGCGACCCGGACGCGATCGCCGCGGCGCATGAAAATATCGGTCCACGTTACCGGCCAATCGGGCTCGCAGAGGGCGACGCGCTGCGTCTCCCGCTCGGCAAAGGCGCGGCGACCCATCTTGTCACCAATCTGCCGTGGGGCACGAAATACGGCTCGCACGGGGAGAATCGCCGTCTCTATCCGCGCCTGGTCGAGGAGTTCGCGCGCGTGGTGCGGCCGGGTGGGCGGCTGGTGATGCTGACGGCGGAGCGGATGCTGATGCGCGAGGTCGCCAACCGCGGCTTCGTGCGGGTCGAGTCGGTCAAGCGGGTGATGATCCTCGGCGCTCCGGCCGTGATCTACCTCTGCCGGGCGTAGCTGGCTTGGCGCAGTCTGCGCCGCAATCGGATCGCGAGGCAAAATCCTTGCACGACACACGCGGACGCCGCACAATCGCCCCGTGTCGCGCGCGCGCCGTCGACCCGGTTCGCGCCGCACGCAAAAGGAGGCTTTCCGATGGCGCAGACGACACCGTGGAAAACCGAACTCGTTCCGCCCGCACCCAGGATCGCCGTCGATCACATGGGCGAGGGCAAACTGGTCATCTGCATGCACGGGATCGGCGGCAATCGCACCAACTGGCACGACCAGATCCCCGAGTTCGGCCGCCATTTCCACGCCGCGTCGTGGGACGCGCGCGGCTACGGGAGGAGCGACGACTACGAAGGGCCGCTGGAGTTCCACGACTTCGCCCGCGACCTGGCACGCGTGCTCGATCACTTCGGCGCGCGCAAGGCGCATCTGATCGGGCTCTCGATGGGCGGGCTTATCGCGATGGACTTCCATGCGCTCTTTCCCGAGCGCGTGGCGAGCTTGACGCTTTGCGACACGCTGCCCGGTTTCGGCCACCTGAGCCCCGAGCAGAGCCGCGAGTTCATCCGGCTGCGCCTGGAGCCGTTGCGCGCGGGCAAAGAGCTGAAGGAAATCGCCGTCGGCGTGGCGCAATCGCTGATCGGCAAGTCTTCGCCGCCGCCGGCGTTTCAGCGCCTGGTCGACAGCATGTGCGCGCTGCACAAGCAGTCCTATATCAAGACCATCGAAGGCACCGCCAATTCAGGCCTGCAGATCGAGCTCGAGAAGATTCGCGTTCCGACGCACGTGGTGGTGGGCGAGGACGACCTGCTCACACCGCCCGCGCTGGCGCGCTCGATAGCCGAACGGATTAGCGGTGCGCGGCTGACGATCATCAAAAGCTCGGGTCATCTGC
>Ga0307374_10003125_pt1 | contig 28580 bp, 27 predicted proteins | sample OX3MG_FD_202532 | JGI IMG/M metagenome (GOLD analysis project Ga0307374, IMG submission 202532) | Soil microbial communities from Risofladan, Vaasa, Finland - OX-3 | ecosystem: Environmental > Terrestrial > Soil > Coastal area > Acid sulfate soil | place: Finland: Risofladan, Vaasa | collected... | reverse complement strand
TCGACGGCAACAGTCTCAGTGTAGGGCGTGTTCTGGCTGATTTGTGCATTCGAATTGTCGCCGGTGCCGCCGCCGGTGTTCTGAATGTTGACGCCGAAGACGTCGCTGGCGCTTGAGCCAATGCCGGTCACGACCTTTTTGACGGTGATTTTGGAGCAATTACTCGGGAAGCTTACTGTGCCCTGGTCGGTGTACACCTGACCGTCGCTCCACGTACCGGTCACTTTTAGCGTGACGCTGGTGGCGCTGCCGGGAATGTTGCTCTGTGTCCCGGTAGCCGGAACGTATCCCGTCGTGCCGAAGACTTGCAGAGTCAGCGGGGAGAGCGTGGGCGGCGTACCCGAGTCCACCGAAATATTCGAGAGCGCGACGGTGCCATACGTGGCGCGCCCCGAGGTTTCGTCATTGTTGACCGTCCATGCAATGTTCCAGGTGCCGTCCGCATTGCACGTGGCGATGCCGGTGACTACAGCCGTGTGTGCGAAGGCGGTGCCGATGAGGGCGAGGCCGCCGAGGGTAGCTGCCAGGACAGCCAAAAGCGCCGTGAGGAGCAGGGCTCCGCGGCGCTTCCTGGATTTTCCGTAGAGAGCGAGTGTCATCTGTTTTCCGTCCCGTGGTGCTGGTGCCGTCGGTGTGGCCGATCGACGAAAGGTGCTCGGGCGAGGCTCGGGAGCGGGGTGTCTCCCGGTTGTGCGCGCCCTTTGCGCTTGCGACGACCCGCTCGGCTACTGACCAGGGAGCCGGAGGTCTTACCACTCGTCCACTCGATTGCCGCTTTCGGCCTGAGTGAGTGTCGAATGAGTGTACGTTACAGGGCCTTGACCACAAAATCCATCAGAAACCCGTATGGACTTTGTAACAAAGAAGCGGTAGGGGGAGGAGGGAGGAGGGAAGAGGGAGGAGAGACGAGAGACGAGAGACGTGAGACGAGAGACGAGAGACGTGAGACGAGAGACGGGAGACGAGAGACGGGAGACGAGAGACGGGAGACGAGAGACGGGAGACGGGAGACGGGAGACGAGAGACGAGAGACGAGAGACGAGAGACGAGAGACGAGAGACGGGAGACGAGAGACGAGAGACGAGAGACGGGAGACGAGAGACGAGAGACGAGAGGCGAGAGGCCAATCGAGGGCTCCTTGACATCGCACCGGCCCGTAACCAATAGTTAAGGTGCCCTCTGGGCAAAATGCTCCCCGTCGTCCATCGCCGCGATCCCGTAGCGATGAATTGACGGGGTTATTTGTTGCGAAGTCCCAATGCCCGAGCGCGTGGTCCTCTTCATCGATGCGCAGAACGTCTATCGGGGCGCACGGGAGTGTTTTGGCACCGGCGTTGCCCCACAACACGTTGCCGGACAGATAGACCCGCGTGCCGTTGGCAATCTGATTTGCAGCAGGCCCCCGCCGGGCACCAGTCGGGCGCTGCGCGAAGTCCGCATCTATACGGGACGGCCAGAAGCTGGCAAACAGCCTCGGCAATACGCGGCCCACATGCGGCAGTGCGAGGCCTGGGAACGGGCGGGCGCAGTGGTGATACACCGATCACTTCGCTACCCGCCGCTCTGGCCCGAGGAACCGGCTCGCGAAAAAGGAATCGACGTTCAGCTTGCCATCGACTTCGTGGCTGGGGCGGTGGACGCGCACTACGATGCTGGCATCATCTTCTCCACGGATACCGATCTTCGGCCTGCGTTGGAGTTCGTTGCCCGTCGGTTCAATGGGAGCCCTCGCGCCGAGAGCGCCGCGTGGAAGCGGCCAGGGGCGAACAGAGCGCTGAGCACAAACAACCCCAGGCGGACATGGTGCCACTATCTCGATGCCAGCGATTACCTGGCCATCCAGGACCGCACGGACTACAACGTGCGCTAAGTGCCGGACGTTTGAGACGAGAGACGAGAGGGGCGAAGGGAAACGGGGATCGCCCTGACGGGACGTCAATGCTCTGCACCGCGGCCCCTCCTTTCGTCTCTCGTCTCTCGTCTCTGGGCCTTCGTGACCGGCTGTGGTGGGCGAAGAATAACCTCTGCGTTGCAGAGAGTTTACGTGCCGTCAGGGTAATCCCCGTTTCTCCACGCCGGGATCGCGGAAACAATGGCCCTGCTCCGGGAGGTGTCAGGTGCGCGAACGTTGCAGGTGGTCCGGCAAGGTCTGCAAAGGCGGTGGGGGAGTGGGCTCGCATTGGGATGGGGCTGCTGGTTGGCGCCGGCCGCGCCGGGGCAACGCCCGATGAAGACGCCGCGAGCGACCTGGGTCGGGGGCGCGCGCTACTTCGCCGGGACCGGGTGTGTCGTCTTCGAAGATGACGCCGTCGTCGAACTCACCGTCCGCGAAGAGGAGCTGTTCGAACTGCTCCTGCAGCCCCCACGCGTGACGCGGCCGTGGGCGACGCTCTGCGAAGAGATGGCGATGACGGAGGACTCGATCAAGCAGTTGGCCTCGGGGATCCGGTCGAAGCTGGGGCCTGCGTCGATACTGGCACACAAAGGGCTCGGGTACCGGATCAACCCGCGGGGTGTCGTGCGCGTCGGCGGCGTGCACGTCCTCAGCCGCCCGGCGATCCCGTGGGCCTCTTCGCGAAATGGGCTGGGCGCCTAGGAGGAGGAAAGACGAAAGACGAAAGACGAAAGGAGACGAGACGACCGAGCGTCGGAGGCGCGCGCGGGTAGCAAGCGGTCAATGTCGCCGATCCACTTGATCAGCTCCGAAAGTGAGCTATTGCCGCGATCGGATCAGTGATGCCCTCCCTACGGGTCGGGCCCCGGCTGTGGGTCGTCTCCTCTCGTCTTTCGTCTTTCGTCTTTCGTCTCTCATCTCCTCGCAGGCGTGTAGACTCAAGTGATGGATTGCCCACTCGGACACGGACCCCTGCACGCAGAGTCTCACGGCGAGATCGCATTGGAGGCGTGCGCCGTTTGCGGCGGCGAATGGCTCCACCGTGAGCAGCTCGCCGCCCTCGAAAAGTCGACCGTCAACGACCCGATCGTGCTCGCCGGGACGATCGAATACGATGCCAACCCGATCGAGCTCGCCTGCCCCGTCTGCGGAAAGCACATGTATGAGTTCGATTACCGCGCGAACCCGCTCGAAGTGGATGGCTGCCCCGAGGGGCACGGCTACTGGCTCACCGGTGGCGAAGAGTCGCGTGTGCGCGAAGCCGTCCGCCAGCGAGCGCGCGACCTGAACCGCGCCGCCTCGGCGGAGGCAACCTTCGGCGGGTTCCTCAGCAAGGTGCGCGGCCAGCTCGGGGGCCACGGCAAGGGCCGCTAGCGGGCGCTCGTGCCGGCCACCGGGGCCTCCTGGACCATGCACACCATCCCTCGCCGGGGCCGTTAGAATCGTCGCATGGCGGGAGCGCTGCAGGGGATACGCGTCATAGAGTTCGGCGACGGGGTCGCAGCGGCCTATTGCGGGCGCCTGCTCGCGGGGCTGGGCGCTGATGTCGTGAAGGTCGAGCCAGCCAATGGCAGCGTGCTCCGCCACGAAGGCCCGTTTCCGGGCGGCGTGCCGGATGTCGAGCGGTCCGGGCTTCACCTTCACCTGGACGCGGGCAAGCGCAGCGTGGTCGTCCCCGCGGCTGAGGTGGTGGCGAAGCTGCTGCCGGGAGCAGACGCGCTCGTCACGGCGGGACGCCCGTCGGAGCTGACCGCCGCGGGACTCGTCCCGGCCGTGCTGCGGGGTCAATTTCCAGGCCTGGTGATCGCAAACGCGAGCTGGTTCGGGCTGACGGGCCCGTATGCCGAATACCTGGGCTCCGAGATCGTCGCCTATGCGGCGGGTGGATACGCGATGCTCACCGGTTCGCCCGAGAGAGAACCGTTAAAGTCGTATGGGTCGCTGGTGGAATACCAGGCGGGTGCCCACACGGCGCTCGGCGTGCTGGCCGCGCTCCACGCCCGGCGCGCGGGCGGCAGTGGCCAGATCGTCGATGTCTCGGCGATGGAGGCGGCCACGTTCCTGCTGGGCGGCGTCGAACAGAACGCTCACTTCTATGGGACGGTAGCGCGCCGCAATGGCACGCGGCTCCTGGGCTTCCCCGACCACCACTCCTATCCCTCGACGATCCGGCCGTGTGCCGATGGCTACGTCCACGCCCATTCGAACAACCGCTACCCCGATTTGCTCGCGACACTCATCCCGCACCCACGGCTGACGGCTCCGGACCTGCTCGAACGGATGATGGCGCACGCCGACGAAATCGACGCGATCATGGACGCCTGGCTGGCGGACAAGACGCGGCGGGAGGTGGTGCAGCGCGCACAGGAGCTGCGGCTGCCGTTCACGGAGGTGATGGAGCCTGGCGAAGTGATGGCGGACGCACACCATCGCGAGCGGCAGAGCTTCGTGACCATCGACCATCCCGGCGCGGGGCCGGTGCTGCAACCGGGCGCGCCGATCCGGATGAGCGCTACGCCGTGGGCGGATCGGCCGGCGCCGATGCTCGGGGCGCACACGCGGGAAGTCATGGATGAACCGCGGCAGCCGGGCGTGCCAACGGAACACGGGGGCCTGAGCACGAAGCCGCTTAGTGGTGTGCGGGTGATCGACTTCACCAACGCCGTGGCAGGGCCGATCGCCTCGTTTATCCTCGCCGACCTGGGCGCGGAAGTGATTAAGGTGGAGGCACCTTCGTCGCGGCCGCTGCACGCGGCGGGCACGGCCCCTCTGCTGGAGGGCGCGGACGATCGCAGCTACGACCGCATGATGCTGTTCAACGAGCTGAACCACGGCAAGCGCAGCCTGAGCCTGGATGTGGCAAAGCCGGAGGGCGCGGCGGTGTTCCTTGCACTCGCCGCCCGGAGCGATGCAGTGGTGCAGAACTTCGCGCCGCGCGTGATGCCGAACCTCGGGATCGGCTACGACAAGCTGCGGGCGATGAACCCGGCGATCGTGCTCGTTTCGATGCCGGCCTTCGGGCTGAGCGGCCCATACCGCGACCGCATCGCCTATGGCCCCGGGATCGACGCGATGAGCGGACTTTCGCACCTTACCGGGTATGCCGATGGACCGCCGATGAAGCCGGGGAACTTCTTTTGCGACCAGAACGCGGGCGCGCTCGCGGCCTTTGCAACGCTCGCCGCACTGTGGCATCGGCAGGCAAGCGGCGAAGGACAGCATGTCGAGCTGTCGATGATCGAGGGCGAGTTTCAGGTGCTGGGCGACGCCTACATCGACTTTGCCTTCAACGGCCGTGAACGGAGGCGGAGCGGGAACGACCACCCGTGGATGGCGCCGCACGGCCTCTTCCGCTGCCGTGGCGAGGATGCGTGGGTGGCCATCGCGGTCGCGAGCGATGACGAATTTCGCGCCCTGTGCGAAGTCATTGGCCGCCCGGAGCTTGCTCGGGACCCGCGCTTCAGAATGCGGTCAGCGCGCCACCTGAACCGAGCAGAACTCGCAGCGCCGATCACCGGCTGGACATCCCGGCGCTCGCCCATCGAGGCGCAGGATGAACTGCAGCACCACGGTATCCGCGCGGGCGCGGCGCTCGATGCACTCGAGTTGCTTTCGAACGAGCACGTGCGGGCGCGGCACGGCTTCGAATACGTCGAGACGCCGGGCGTGGGTGCCACTCCGTATCCGCGCATGGCGTTCACGCTCAGCGACACGCCGGTGCCGGTCTCGGGGCCGGCGCCCGCGTTCGCCGAAGCAAACGACTATGTCCTGCGCGACCTGCTCGGGCTTTCGGAGGACGACATCGCAGGGCTGGAAGCCAACGGGGTCACGACGCGCACACCGCAGCGCAATCACTGAAGGAGACAGCATGAAAGTCCTGGACGAGACCAACGGAGCGGTGCGCACTATCACACTCAACCGGCCGGAGAAGCGCAACGCGCTGGATGGAGAGATGCTCGACGAGTTGGCGGCCGCCTTCGGGCGTGCGCCTGAGCCGCTGGAGCGAGTCGCCGTGGTGCGCGCCAATGGGCCGGTGTTCTGCGCCGGGCTGGACCTGCGCGAGCGCATCGCCGGGGGTGCCACCGGCTCGGCCAGCCCGATTGAGCACGTCCTGCACCTGGTGGAGAACTATCCGTTGCCGGTGGTGGCGATCGTGCAGGGCGATGCGATCGCGGGAGGGAACGAACTCGCCCTGCACTGCGATTTTGTGGTGGCATCGAATGCGGCATCGTTTGGCATGTCGCTCGCGCAGATTGGCCTCGCACCCTCATGGTTCCTCGCGAAGAAGCTGCTTGAGGTGGCCGGGCCGGTGGCGACGCGGCGCATCCTCCTGCTCGGCGACCCCATCCCGGCAGACCGCATGGCAGAGATCGGCATCATCGACTCGGTGGCCACGCCGGCTGAGCTCGAGCGGGCCGCAGAAGCGATCGTCCAGCGTCTCGCGGCCAATGCGCCGCTTTCCTTGCGCGCGATGAAGGCGCTGCTGGTGCGAGAGATGGCGTTCCGCGGCAGCGTCGAACATGACGACATTGATGCGCTGGTGGAGCGCACCCGCACGAGCGAGGACGCGAGAGAGGGGATCGCCGCGCGACTTGAGAAGCGGGCCCCGCGGTTTCGCGGGGTGTAGGGCGGTCGCTAAGGGCGGCGGGGATGTCGTAGACTGCGCGCGCTGTGCAACTGCGAATGACAAAGCCCTGGCGCGATCTCGCGAGCGTTTCCGCTCGCGAATTGCCGGGGCAGCTCGGCGTGTATCAGCTCGCGGATGGGACTGGCCAGGTGGTGTATATCGGCTACGCCGGCGGGCGCGAGCTGTTCGGGCTGCGCAGCGCACTGGAGCGCCAGCGTGACCTCATGACCGCGGGCGCCACGCAGTTTCGGTACGAAGTGAACATGCAGTACCAGTCGCGCTATCGCGAACTGCTGATGCTGCATGTCGCCGACCATGGTGCCATGCCGGCCGGGAACGTGGACGATCACCCGGCTCACATCGGGAGGATTGGCTAGCAATGGACCTTGAGCTTTCTGAGGAGCAGCGGCTGATCGTCGACACCGTGCGCCAATTCGTGCGCAACGAGGTCGTCCCGCTCGAAGCGGACCTCGACCCCGACGCGAGCGAACTGGAGCGCGCCGACCACGAGCGGCTCGTCGCACAGGTGCGGGAGATGGGGTTCTACGGGCTTGATATTCCACCAGCATACGGTGGGCCAGATATCGACCTCGTCACGCGGACATTGATGGCGATCGAGATGGCCCAGCATCGAGCAGGCCTTTATACCCCCTGCTACGGCGTGTTCGGCGGCGCGGGGCTGGCCCAGCTCTTCGAAGCGAATGAGGACCAGAAGCAGCGCTATCTGTACCCGACTCTGCGGGGCGAGAAGTCGGGCTTTTTCGGCCTGACGGAGCCCTCCGGCGGCAGCGACCCGGCGCGTGCCATCCAGACCACAGCGGTGAAGGATGGCGACGACTGGGTGCTTAACGGCTCGAAAATCTTCATCAGCGGGGGCGATACCTCGGACTACGGCATCGTCTTTGCGCGCTCCGACGCCTCCCAGGGCCGCAATGGCATCACCTGCTTCATCATCGATGCGGGCATGCCGGGCTTCCATGTGCGCCGGGTTGTCCACACGTTGCGGTCGACGCACTACGCGACGGAGTTGCAGTTCGACAACCTGCGCGTGCCCGCGGGGAACGTACTCGGGGAGCCGCACAAGGGCTTCGCGATCGCGAACGACCGGCTCAGCCGTCAGCGCATCCCCTATGCGGCGGGTTGCATCGGCGTGGCGGTGAAGGCCCAGGAGATGGCGATCGCCTATGCCAACCAGCGCGAGACCTTTGGCGACAAACTTGCCACCCGCCAGGCGATTCAGTGGATGATCGTCGACAACGAAATCGACATCCGCACGTCGCGCTGGGTGACGCTCGCAGCAGCCGACAAGGCACGGCAGAATCAGCCCTTCCGGACGGAGGCGGCGATGGCGAAGCTGGTGGCGAGCGAGGCAGGGGGCCGGGTTGTGGACCGTGCCATGCAGATCCACGGCGGCTACGGGATGACCAAGGACCTGCCGTTGGAGCGCTGGTATCGCGAGATCCGCATCCGCCGCATTGGCGAAGGCCCGAGCGAAGTGCAGCGCCTGATCATGGCGCGGGATTTGCTGGGCGGGTCGTTTCATTAGGCTGCGGTTTTGACCTCGTAGGAACTTCATCGCACGCATGATATATGGTGCACCAATTGTCACCTTGATTGGTAAAGATGCGCTTGCGCCGTGGTGTACTATTGGTTCCGTCGATAGGTGTTGTGACGGAGGAACCAAGCAATGTCGAACCATTGGTGGCTCGGAGGAGCCGTTGGTGTTGTCGCACTGGTCGCGACGATCATCACTACGGGGCCTCTAACTGCGCACGCGACGTCGTAGCCAGCCTGCCCCATGTACGTAACAAGCTCTTGGAGCACTGGCTTTCCTGGTCTGCCGACATCATGCGCAGGTGATCAATACGTCCTTGTATTCACAGGGGCGATGGAGTTCGTCGGCGGCGGCGGGTTTTGCCAGTGGGTATTTATCCCGCCCGTCGGATCGGGGACTGTTTCGAACTGCGCCGTCGGCACCGACTTGGAAACGCTCGGGTCCGATCTTTCGGCGCAGAACCCCAACAATATCTACTACATCTACGCGGGGCCGAACGACTGCATGACCCATTACGGTACGTCGGGCATCTCGGGCGCAGCGCAGGCGCTCAATGGCACCCTGAACGCAGTATATGCCGGCACCCCGTCGAACATTCAGGTTCTCGGGATGATGGATGACGAAGGATGGGCTCTAAACTGTACCATTCCGAGCGAGTCTTACGTTTCCTACGATGAGACATTCTACACGGACTACTATGCTGATGGCGGCAGCACTCCTACTCTCGGCGTAGGCGGCGGGCCGCCGCTCTACGCAAGTGACCAGACTACTCTCTCCGGTGACGGCCATGGAGCTGGGCTTGCAGAGATATACGCGCCGAACGACCAGTACAATTGGCCGACATCACTAGCGTACGGATACCGAGGCATCCAAGTAGATCCCGGGGGTGGTTCCGGGTACTATTCGACCATTTGCGCGTCGAATAACGCGTGGCAGGCCTACACCGGAGCCTACCCCCCGTTTGACTACGACTGGGCATCGGCGGGCTCGTCATGTTGATACAGTTTGCGGCCCTGCCACATGCGACCGCCCAACGAATTAGAGAAGTTAGGGGCCTTCGATGTTGCGTCTGCACGGCAAATTCATGAACCGCAACCATCGTCCGTTGGCGCTTCGGTCGCCAGCGTCGTCAGTTGCCTTGGCGCTCTGCGCGATGCTAATGGTGGCGCTTGCCGCGGGGTGTCGTGCCCCAGCGACAAGCGCGCCTGCGAGTTCAGTGGCCACGCAGGCCCGGCCGACACCCGGGCCGTCGCGCGCGGTTCCCACCCTAGTGGGCACTCCGCTCGTGCCCCGCCCCGACGCCTGTAAAATCGTGTTCGTTGTGGGCACTGGAATTGGCACCGTCGCGCGCCTCGAGCAGGAACATGGAACGCCCACCGGCTGCGGTAGCTTCTACTACCGCGCCGACGGATCAGCTTGCGTACGTGCGTACGTCGTTGGTCCGAACAGGTGCCCCGACAGCCCGGCCCCTCGCATGATTGTTTATCTCGTTGAGCCGGGTACCGCGGCGAACCCGCGGCCCGGCTTTCTGACCTGCGTCCGGCCCGAAGCCGCCGCGCCCTCAGTTTGCGGCGTGGATAATGGCTACTCCACCAGGGCGGACTTGAGTTCGGCCTGGACGTTCTCACCCTTCCCGGCTGGTGCACAACGCCTGGACCCGCAATTCAGCAAGCTGCCCACTCCGCTGCCGCCGGTCAACGGCTACCAGCCCGTCGACCCCAGCCTGGCGTACTCGGCGACCCGATCGATTGCGTTGGCACGGCAACGCAGCAGTGGGTCTTCCACATCGCTTCGCACACCTACGTCGAAGGCCGCTGCCCTGCGCCCTGGAATTGACGGCCTCGAGGGCCGGCTGCGCTACCGGTCGTGGAACTCGGGCTTGCGCTTTTCGGCGAAGGCTCGCCGGCCCTCGCGATAGTCTTCGCTGTCGAAGCAGGCGTTGACGAGCGCCTCGACGCGATCGAGGTCGCGGTCGGCGGGGTTGCGCTCCCATTCATTGAGCGCAGCCTTCGCCGCGCGGATGGTCATGGGTGCGTTGGCCGCGATCAGTCCAGCGTAGGCGCGCACCTCGCTCTCGAGCGTCTCCGCCGGGACGATGCGGTTGATGAGCCCCACGCGCAGGGCCTCGTCGGCCGGCAGGAAGCGCGCGCTGAACATGATGTCCCGCGCGACCGATGGGCCGACGAGGCGGGCGAGTGCGGCGAGTCCGGGAAAGTCGTAGCCAAGGCCCAGTTTTGCCGCCGGGATGCCGAACGTGGACTCCGGCGTAGCTATGCGCACGTCCGCGTTGAGCGCTGTCGCGAGCCCGCCGCCGATGCAATAGCCCCGGATCATCGCGATGAGCGGCTTGTCCATCTGGCGCAGCCAGCGGCTGCCACGGGCGTTGGTCGCGTTGTAGTGTGCCTTCTGTTCGGCGGTGGCGCGGTGCTGGTCGAACTCGGTGATGTCGGCGCCGGAGACGAACGCTTTGCCACCGGCACCACGCATGACGACCACGCGCACGGCCGCGTCTTCCTGGAAGCCTTCCATGGCTTCGGCGAGGCCCGCCCACATCTCCATCGACATAGCGTTGTGCCGGCCCGGGTTGTTGAACGTCAGCCAGCCAATGGCGCCGTCCACCTCTGCGAGGATCTTTTCAGTACTGAGTTTCATGCGATCGCTCCTGATGCCTGGAGTTGTTTGATATGTGCATCGTCGTAGCCGAATTCACGGAGGACATCGACAGTGTCCTGGCCGGGATCGGGCGCGGCGTGATGGAAGGCGGGGGGCTGTTCGAACGCGGAGAGGTTGATCGGCGAGCGGATGAGTTGCAAGTCGCCGAGGGTGGGGTGGTGCGCTGTGCGGGTCATGTGGAGGTGTTGGACCTGCGGGTCTTCGAACGCTTCACCGATGGTGTTGATCGGGCCGCAGGGGACCCCTACCGCGTTGAGTTTCTGGACGAGTTCAGCGGTCGTGAAACGGCGGAGCACGGCCTGGACATCAGCGCGCAGCTCCAGCTTGTGTTGCTGGCGCGCCCGCACGCTGCGGTATTCGGCCATTTCGAGCAGGTGTCCTGCGCCCAGCGCCCTGCAGAACGCTTCCCACATCTTGCCGCTGCTCGCCGCCACGTTAACGAGCCCATCGCTCGATTCAAACGTGCCCATTGGCACCTGGGTGGGATGGTGGTTGCCTTCCTGGCCGGGGACTTCGCCGCTCATGGTGTAGCGCGCGGCCTGGAAGTCGAGCTTGGCAAGCATCGCTTCGAGCAGGGAGGTGTGCACCCACTGTCCGCGGCCGGTTTGTTCGCGGCTGAGCAGGGCGAGGAGGATGCCCTGCCCGAGGAACATGCCGGCGGACGTATCGGAGATGGCGACGCCGACGCGCATCGGGCCGCGGCCGGGCTCCCCGGTGACAGACATTAGTCCGCTCATCCCCTGGATGATCTGGTCGACGCCGGGCCGGTCACCGTAAGGCCCGTCCTGGCCAAAGCCCGAAATACTGGCAAGGATGATGCGCGGGTTCGTCCGGGCAAGGGTTGCGTAGTCGATGCCGAGGCGGCGTTTCACATCGGCGCGGAAGTTTTCGACGACGATATCGGCGCGGCGGACGAGGTCCAGGAACAGGGCCTTGCCGTCGGGGCTCTTGAGGTCGATGGCGATGCTGCGCTTGTTGCGGTGCAGATTCTGCTCATCGGGGCCGTGACGCGCGCCGGTCACCGAGTTGGCCGCTGCGGTGGATTCCGGTGGCGGCTCGATCTTCAAGACGTTCGCGCCCCAATCGGCGAGGAGGCGGACGGCGGTCGGCCCGGCGCGGGCGATCGTGAGGTCGAGCACCAGGTAGTGGGAGAGAGGCAATTCTTCGGGCATCGTCACGGCTCGGGGCGTTTCGACCAGTCTACGCGCGAGCGGCGGCCGGGCGCGATGCGGAGAGCGGCGGCCAAAGCGAGCCCCGTCGAGCCGCGGAGAGTAGACCGCGGTGGCGAAGCCGGAGCGACGACCCAAACTGCCCTATTCCTCCACGAATGCCTTGAGGCGACCGAGGGCGCCGTCCCAATGCCGGGAGATGGCGTCGAGGTAGCCACGAGCGTCATCAAGCCGCTGGCCGTCGAACTCCCAGAGGTGCTCACGGCCGCGCCGCTGACCGTGCACGAGGCCCGCGGCGGCGAGGACATTGAGATGTTTGGCGATGGCCTGGCGTGTGACTGCCGATTCGCGGGTGAGTTCGGTGATGGATTGCGGCCCCGCGGCGGCCAGGCGGGCCGTGAGTGCGAGCCGCGTGCCATCACCGAGGGCTGCAAAGAGTGGCGCCGCTTCTGCGAGCGGCGGTTGGGGCGCACTAGCGGGCAACATAGCGCGCGATGTTCTCCAGTTGGATGCCCCAGCCCTCGTCGTTCATCCGCCAGGCCTCGGCGCGGCGTCCCGGCGGGATCTGGTCGAAGCCGGACTCGATGACGGTCAGCCGGGTGCCCTCGGGCACGTCCTCGAGCAGAAACTCGACCAGGGTTGTGGGCTCGCCGGAATAGTCGTGAGCCGGGTCGATGGCATAGGGGTGCCAGCGGAAGGCGAAGCGCGATTCTGGTTCCACCGATTCAACCATGAGCGACAGGGGGATGTGTTCGAATCCGGGCGGTTCGACGATCCGGCCAAGCACATCCTGGCCGGGGACGAATTCGGCATCCAGCTTGAGGCCGAACCAGGCGCCGAACTCGGCGGCCGTGGCGATAGCGCGCCAGGCACGTGGGCGGGAGACGCGCAGCAGGATGCGCTTTTCGATACGGTCGATGTTCATATGCAACCTCCGCATTGCACAATACTGGAGACTTCGGAATAATACAACTCTTTGGTTGCATAACAGGTGGCGGGGTTCGCGAAATCCTTACCGGGCAAGCGGCTCCTGGGACCGTGCGCGTTCGCAAGTTCGCCGGAGCGCGCCTAGACTAGCGCTATATGCTCGAACTGACACAGCGCCTGCTGAAGGCTGCGGAAGGCGGCGACCCGGTCGTGCTCGCGTCCGTGCTCGAAGGTGGCCCGCGCCAGATCCAGGCGGGCACGCGCATGCTGGTGGAACGGGACGGCTCCCGCCAGGGGACACTCGGAGAGGCGGCGCTCGATGAGGTCATCGCCGCCTATGCGGTGGAGGCTTTCCGTCGTCATTCTGCTGCCACGGTCTATGTGGGCGAGGGCGGGCTGAGCGAGCGGGCGATCGCGGGAGCGACGAGCGTCTATATCGAAGTGGTCGAATCGAAGCCGGTGTTCCTGGTGGTGGGCGCCGGGCACATCGGCCGGTGCCTCTCGAAGCTGGCCGACTTCCTCGACTTCCATGTCGCCGTGCTTGACGACCGGGAGGACTTCGCCAACGCTGAGCAGCTCCCGGAGGCGGACGAGATCCTCTGCGAAGACTATGCTCCAGCGCTGGACCGTTTCCCGATCGACGCCAACACGACGGTCGTGCTGGTGACGCGTGGCCACAAGCAGGACGAACTGTCGCTGCGGCATTGCCTTGGGCGAGGCGCGGGGTATCTCGGGATGATTGGTTCGAAACGGCGCACCGCAACCGTCCTGCAGCACCTGCTCGACGAGGGCTTCGCGGAGGAAGAGATCGCACGCGTGCGCACGCCAATTGGTCTGGACATCGGCGCGGAGACCCCCGAGGAGATCGCGATCAGCATCGTGGCAGAAGTGATCATGTTGCGGCGTCAGGGGAGCGGCGACGTGATGTACTGGCGAGGGTCAGCGGCGAGGAACTGACGGCGGCAGTTGATCCGCATGCGCCGGCAGCGCCAATCGCCGGCGTCCGACGCCTAACCTGACGCCGGGTACAATGGTAGCAATGGATGGTTTCGCAGTTTCCGATGTCCCGCCGCTGCGTGCTCCGCTGGTCGTGATGGCTTTTACCGGCTGGAGCGACACCGGGACGGTTACGACTGACGCGGCGCGACAGCTCATCGAGGCCTACGATGCGACGCGTTTCCTGACGGTCGATGCCCAGGACTATTTCGTCTTTACGGAGTCGCGGCCGACGGTGCGGCTGGACCCGGCGGGCGTGCGCGAGTTGACCTGGCCGGCCAACGAGGCCTATTGGGCGCGTGTGCCCGGGAACGCCCACGATCTCCTGGTGGTAGTGGGCGAAGAACCGAACCTCCGCTGGCGGACATTTTCGGAGCGGCTGGCAGACGTGCTCATGGAACAATCACCGTTCCTGGTCTGCACGCTGGTGGCGAGGCCAGCAGCGACGCCGCACACGCGGCCGATCCCGATTTCAGGTTCTTCAGCTGACCCGCGTTTGGCTGCCAGGTATGGCCTGGGGCGGTCGATGTACCAGGGCCCGACTGGGATCCTCGGCGTTCTCCACGATTCGTTGCGCCAGCGGAACGCGGACCTGATCAGTCTGGCAGCCGGCGTGCCCCACTACCTTAACATCGATGAGAACCCGGCCGCGACGATGGCACTCCTGCAAGCGCTTGAACCGATGCTGGGCGTTTCGCCGCCACTGGGCGACCTGGTGGACCAACAAGACCGTTTCGCCGACCGGGTGGAGGAGGCTTCGCGCGGAGACGAACAGATCGGTGCCTACGTCCGCACGCTCGAAGAGCACTACGGCGAGCCCGAAGAGGCCGACGAGGGCAATGCAGAGCCCGGCTTGCCCTCCGCAGATGATATCCTGCGCGATGTGGAAGACTTCCTGCGGGGAAGCAACGACCCGTAGGGATGCCGCCGCGCTGAATTGCGCACTGGCACCACTGGATGGAGGCACAGAGATGGCCCTCGGCACGCTGGTCTGGAAGCTCGCTTCGCCCTATGACGCATATGTGTCCCACGTCGCGAAGTTGAATGCTGCGCTGGAGCGGGTGCGCTATTTCAGCGACCGTGCGCTGGGCTATGAAGCCGGCCTCCAGAGCTCGGTGCGGTTCGTCACCAGCGATGTCGACACGGTGGCACGGACGCAGCGCTTCCGGGAACAGCTCGGCGACGCCGCTTCAAGCATGTCGGACGAAGAGTTCGAAGCTTTCATCGGCCATCTCGGGGGCGGGCGCAAAGCAGATGTCGAGGCGGACCGAGCAAAGGCCGTTTCACGGCTGGGGCACACGACTCGCGGCCTCGAAGAGTACTTCGCAACCGCCGGACGGGAGCTGGCCATCCTCGAACAGCGCGGCTACAACCCGCACCGGCCGGATGTCGCTCGCCAGCTGCGGGCGAACAAGCTGCCAGCGACCACGCTCGGCGAGTACCGCCGCATGCTGCACGAACTCGGCGTGCGCATCGGTCAGAACGCGTAGAGAAGCGCGCCCGCCTCTCCGGTTATGACGAGGAGCTTTTCGCGCGCAAGCTCCACTATGGGGAGCGGCCAATTACGGCCTCGCTCGACGCCGTCCGGGCGGCTCGGGAAACGAGCGCTGAGCTCCTCGGCTGCCTTTCCGAGGAAGAGTGGACGCGAGACGGCACCCATTCAGAAAGCGGCCGCTACACCGTGGAAGATTGGCTGAAGATTTACGCGGCCCACCCTCACGACCACGCCGCACAAATCGTTGCTGTGCTCAGCCGGTAGAGGTCATTCGACAGCGCGCGCGGGCTCCGGGGGCTCATCCAGTGCCGTGCGGGCGAGCTGTTCGAGGGCGCGGTCTTCCAGGGGAGGGTTGTGGAGTGCTGCCCGGACGTCGCGGTAGTAGCGCTCTATCGGCCTGCGTTTCTGGAGACTCACGCCGCCAACGACGCGCATCGCGAGATCGACGGCCTCGATACAGGCGTTGAGGGTCTCGACCTTGGCCACAGCGACGCGGTCCATCGGCGGCATCGTAGCCGGCGCAGCCTCTGCGCGTGCCTCCCAGGCGGCTGCTGCATCGAAGACCAGGGCGCGGCTGCGCTGGAGGAGCAGGTCGATGCGGGCGATGCGCGAGCGTACTCCGGGGTACTCCTTGATGGTGCGGTTGCTGGTGGGTGTGCGTTCGCGGGCATAGGCAACGGCGTAGTCGCGGGCAGCGCGGGCTACGCCGATGGTCGTGGCCGAAACGCCAAGGGCGAACCAGACGAATCCGGCCCGGCCACGCGGGTCGGGAGAACCGGCCTCGCGGCGGGTCATCAGCCGCTCGGGGCCAAGACGAACCCCTTCGAGCACGATGTCGTGGCTGCCGGTGCTGCGCATCCCGAGGGCATCCCACGTTTCCTCGATGCGAAAGCCCGGGTCATCACGGTAGACCATGAAGTTGCCGATCGCCGGGCGCGCGCTGCCCGAGGCGGGGATCGTCGCCATGACGATGAACGAGTGCAGGATGGGCGCCATGGTGGTGAACGTTTTCCGGCCGTCCAGCAGCCAGCCACCTTCGGATTCTACGGCCGTCGTCTCCGGGAGGCCGCCGCCGGCTGGGCTGCCGAGCCCCTCCTCTGTTGCTGCGGTGTTGCAGAGCCAGCCGTGATCCACGGCTTCCCGGCAGAGCTGATCGAACCAGGGCAGGGAGTAGGTGTGCGCTTCGCGCTCGCTGCCAAAGCGGATGAGGTGCATGTTGAGGGCGAGGGCGGTGGAACCATCGCCAGCCGCGAGCTCTTCCTGCACGCGCAGGAACGCAGACAGTGGCAGCTCCGCCCCGCCGTAGCTCGCTGGCACGGTCAGACCCGCGAAGCCCGCCTCGACGAGTTCGGCGAAATTCTCGAAAGGGAAGCTGCCCGTTCGGTCATGTTCGGCGGCGCGCGCGGCAAAGCTCGCTGTGAGCTGCTGCGCCCGCTTCACCCAGTCAATCTCTGCTCCCGGTGGCATGCAGGGAGTGTACCATCGAGAGCGCCACCGGCTCCCGGCTACTTGCCCCCGGCCGGGGAGCCCCCGGGCATCAGCGGCGGTTCGAGGGTCGGGCCTTCAAGGTTGATCTTCGGAAGCAGGCGGTCGAGCCAGCGCGGCAGCCACCAGTTCCAATCGCCGAGCAGCTCCATGGTGGCCGGCACAAGGATGAGCCGGACGACGGTGGCATCGACGAAGATGGCGCTCGCAAGCCCGAGGCCGAACTCCTTGATGACGCGCTGGTCGCCGAAGATGAAGGCCACGAAGACCGTCACCATGATCGCCGCCGCGGCCGTGATGACGCGCGCCGTGGCAGCGAGCCCATGGCTCACGGCCGTCGCGTTCGAGCCGGTCTTGAGGTATTCCTCTCGGATGCGGCTAATGAGGAAGACTTCGTAGTCCATCGAAAGGCCAAAGAGGATCGCGAACAGCATCATCGGGAGGAACGACTCGATCGGTCCTTTTTCGATGCCAATGATGCCTTTGAACCAGCCCCACTGAAAGACCGCGACGAGCACGCCGTAGCTGGCCCCAATCGAGAGCAGATTCATGATCGCCGCCTTCACGGCCACGACCACGGAGCGGAACACCATCGTGAGCAAAATAAAGCTGAGGCCGATCACGCCGACGAAGAGCAAGGGTAGGCGGGAGGAGATGCGATTGCCGATATCGACCGCGGCAGCGGTCTGGCCGGCGACGAGCACGCGCGCCGGGCCACCACCGATCACGGAGGGGAGGACAACCTTGCGGATGTGGTTCACGAGGGCCGAGGTGGCGGGGTCCTGCTGGCCGGTGGACGGATAGACGATGATGACCGCGGTGTCGTGGGCGGCGTTCCAGCGCGGCGGCGTCACCTGCACAACTCCCGGGGTAGCAGCAAGAGCCTGGCTGATAGCATCGATCTCGCTGCTGCCACCTTTTGAGAAGTCGCCGACGATGGTGAGCGGCCCGTTGAAGCCGGGGCCGAAGCCCTCCTTGAGCAGGTCGAACGCGCGGCGCGAATGGTAGCTTGCGGGGTTGTTACCGTTGTCACTGAAACCGACCCGCATGGAAAACAGCGGCAGCGCCATGATGACAAGCAGGGGCGCCGCCACCAGGAGATAGGGCAACGGGCGGCGCTGGATCGCCTGGCTGAGTTTGAACCAGCCACTCTTCGTGTCCACGCCCTCCGTGGAATGAAGAAACGGCACGCGCAGGCTGTCCACTCGTTTGCCAGCGAGCGAAAGGAGGGAAGGGAGCAGCGTCACCGCGACGAGAACGGACACGCCAACGACGATGGCGCCGGCCGAACCGAGAGCCGAAACAAACGGCAGGCCCATGGTGAAGAGCCCGAGGAACGCTATCGCCACCACAACGCCGGCGAAAATGACCGAGCGGCCCGCGGTGCTGAGCGCGATCGCGATGGAATCTTCCACGGAACGCCCGGTGTGGAGCCCTTCGCGGAAGCGGGTAACCACCAGGAGCGAGTAGTCGATGCCCACGCCCAGCCCGATCATCGCGGCAAACTGGGGGGCGAAGCTAGGGAGCGGCGCAAAGTTAGCCACGAGTGCAAGGATGGCGAAGGCGGAACCGAGGCCGAAGAGTGCTGAGCCGACCGGCAGACCCATCGCGACGATCGAGCCGAAGGCGACGACGAGGATCACGATAGCGGCGATGAGGCCAAATGACTCTGAACTGAAGCTCCCGTGTTCGACGCTGGCCACGACGCGGCCGCCCGGTTCAACGACGAGGCCGTGGTTGCTCGCCGCCACGGTGACGGCGATAAACGCCTTGATGTCGTTGGTGTTCAGTGTCGCCGCCGGTTTCGACCACTGGACCGTGGACCTCGCGATCGTGCCGTCTTTCGAAATCGAGCCGGGGCGAGCGAAGGGCGAATCGACGCTCACCACTTCAGGGACGCGCTGAACCTGGGCAATGACTTCTTCGATGCGCGTGCGAATGGCGGGAGTGTTGACACCGCTGCTGGACTGGAAGACGAGGTCGGCTGTATCGCCCGAGCGCGCCGGGAACTTCGTCTGCAGGAGGTCGAGGGCAGTCTGCGCATCTGAGCCGGGGAGCTTGAAACTATCGCTGTAGGTGCCGCCAAACTGCCTCATGGCAACGCCGAGTGCCACGAGGGCAACAACCCAGGCGCCGATCACATACCAGCGGCGACGGTGAGCAAAGCGAGCCCAGGATTCCAGGGCGCCACGCCTGGGGGATGCTGAGGGAGCGGGCACGAGGGCCTCCAAAGCGTCAAGTCACGACCGGGTGAGATCCGTGCGGCAGGCGCTCACCCCGGACATACATGTGAACCGGAATTCCGGTTCGCGTCAACGGCCATCACCGTCCCATCAGAGATCGGATGCGGAAGTTGACTTAACCCCGGCGATCTCGGCGGTTGCTATACTTCGGTGAACGCCTCGCCCCCATTTCCGATCGGCATGGCGGACGAGGCGACGACCAACTCTGACACCCGGCCGCAGCCGCAGGGTGTATCACGGGAGCAGCAGCGTGGTTGAAGACCCCAAACTCGTCGCGGAGCGGATCGTCGCCAACGTGCAGACGGTGATCATCGGCAAAGAGCGAGAAGTCCGTATGACGCTGACCGCGCTGCTCTGTGGCGGACACGTACTCATCGAAGACGTGCCCGGCGTGGGCAAGACCATGCTCGCGCGGGCGATTGCCGCCTCCACGGGGTGCCTCTTTCGTCGCATCCAGTTCACACCAGACCTGCTGCCAAGCGATGTCACGGGAGTTTCGATCTACAACCAGAAGACTGGCGACTTCGAGTTCCGCGATGGTCCCGTAATCTCGCAGGTGCTGCTCGCCGATGAAGTGAACCGTGCCACTCCGAAGACACAGTCCGCACTCCTGGAAGCGATGGAGGAGCGACAGGTCACCGTCGATGGGGTGACGCACAAGATCCCAGCACCATATATGGTGCTGGCGACGCAGAACCCGATTGAATACGAAGGGACGTTCCCCCTCCCGGAGGCGCAGCTCGACCGCTTTCTCATCCGCGTGCACCTTGGCTACCCGAGTCAATTGGACGAAATCGCTGTGCTCGATGCCCAGCAGAAAGCGCACCCGGTGGACAGCATTGCGCAGGTGACCGATGCCGAGGAGATCCTGCGGCTGCAACGTGCAGTGCGGGAGATCTACGTGGACGACCTTGTGAAGCAATATATCGTCGCGCTTTCGAACGCGACGCGGGAACACGAATCGGTCTACCTGGGGGCCAGCCCGCGCGGCTCACTTGCGCTCTACCGGACGTCGCAGGCGAAGGCACTGTTGGAAGGTCGTGAGTACGTGACGCCGGACGACGTCAAGTCGCTCGCGTTCGCTGCTCTTGGGCACCGGATCATCCTGAGTCCCGGTGCGAAGGTGAAAGGTTCCACGCCCGCCGACGTCGTCGCTTCGTGCCTGAGCCGCGTGCCTGTACCCGGCGCGCGCGCTCGCGGCTAGGCCGCGGCGGTGTTGCGAAGGTTGAAGCGGTGGTTCGAGCCCGACCGTCGCACGCTAACGGCGGTCCTCCTGATCATGGCCGTTTCCGCCTTCGTGGCCACGGCGACTGGGTTCTGGCTGCTTTTCCGCGTGACATATGCGATGGGCGTGGCCCTACTGCTTGCATGGGTGATCTCCTGGTGGAACACGCGGCACATTTCTGCTGAGGTGGAGCGGCGCACGCTTCGGGGGCAGGTGGGGCAGGAGGCCGTCGAGGTGATCGAGGTCCGAAACCACGACTTCCTGCCAAAGCTCTGGGTGGAAGTGGAGGACCCGAGCGACCTCCCCGGCCACCAATCGCGGCGCGTGGTGATTATCCCGCCTCGCCGCACGCGAAATTGGATGGTGAGCACCCCGCTGTTGCGGCGCGGACTCTATGAGTGGGGACCGGTGCGGGTGACCACCGGCGACCCGTTCGGAATCTTTCGGCGCGTGCGCAAAGTCGGGGGACGGGGGCAGATCCTCGTCTACCCACCGGTGTTCGACCTGCCTCACTTTGCCGCGCCGCCGGCGAACCTGCCGGGCGAGGGCCGCTTTCGCCGGCGAACGTATTATGTCACACCAAATGCAGGTGGCATCCGCGAGTATGCACCGGGAGACGGATTCAATCGTATTCACTGGAAGAGCACCGCGCGGACCGGGGAGATCATGGTCAAGACGTTCGAGCTGGACCCTGCCAGCGACATCTGGGTGATCCTGGACCTGGAACGCCGGGTGCACGCGGGCAGGGACGACGAAAGCACCGAGGAATATGGCGTCCGTGTCGCGGGCAGCGTCGCACGCCATTTCCTGCTGGCGAACCGGCCCGTCGGGCTCATTTCGTTCGGACGGGACCTGCGTATCGTGGAAGCGGAGCGTGGGTCGCAGCAGCTCACGCGCATCCTCGAAACGCTTGCGACGGCATCCGCAGTGGGCGACGCCCCGTTGGGCAACATCTTGATGGAGGAGCAGCGGCGATTCGGACGCCACACGACGCTCGTGATCGTCACGGCGGCTACGGATGACCAGTGGCTCACAGCTGTGCAGTCGCTCACGCAGCGCGGAGTGAAGGCGGCAGTCGTGCTGATAGACCCGAGCACATTTGGAAGCGAGCGATCACCGCTGTTGCTCTATGGACAGCTCACAGCGAGCGATATCGTCACCTACGTGGTGAGCCGTGGTGACGACCTTTCGCTTGCGCTTAATCCCGGCAGCAGGGTGGGCACATGGCAGGCGTAAACATCCGAGCAGGCAGTGCCTCGGGACGCCGCTTCGGCGAGGCCGCGATCACCGCGCCGCGCGTGGTTATGAGCTGGGAAGACTGGCTCACGTTTGGCGCGGCCCTGGTTACCTTCCTGAGCGTGGCCATTTCCATCCAACAGGCGCACTGGGTGAGCGGCATGCCGCCGCTGGTGCTGACGGCAGTCGGCGGATTGCTGATTGGGATGGTGGCAGCGCGGACGCGGACGAAGGCGATAGCAATCCACCCGGTGGCGCTGGTGCTGGGTACGATTGTCGTGCTGCTCGTCGTCCAGAATTTCGCCGACGGCGCAAACGTCCTGCAGCGGCTCGGCGACTTCCGGACACGCATGCGGGAATGGATCGATGTTGTCCGGGCGGGGGATATCAGCAACGACAACCTCCCGTTCGTGACGCTGGTGCACTCTGTGTGCTTCCTTTGCGCCTACCTCGCCTCGTGGTCGCTGTTCCGGTGGCGCAACGCCTGGCTGGCGGTGATCCCCAGCGGGATGGTGTTACTGGCGAACATCGCCTTCCTCGATGGCCAGCCGAGCGCCACATTCATCGTCTTCCTCTTCGGCGCGGTGATCCTGCTCGCGCGGGTGCACATGCAGCGCAGCCAGTCGCGGTGGAGGAAGCAGGGCGTCGACTATCCCGAGTTCATCAGCCTGAACGCCATGCAACTGACGATCGTGGCATCGATCGTCATCATCGCCGTGGCGTGGTCGCTGCCGATAGGTGGGCAGACAAGCGCCGCGCAGGGACTGTTCAACTGGATGGTCAGCCCCGTTACATCGCAGACAGATACGTTCGTGCGGCTCTTCCACAATGTGGACGGGCGCAAAGGAGCGAAACTGCATTCGCTCGGCGACATCCTGGCGATCCAGTCTCATGTGCAACTCGGTGCGGGGCCGGTGTTCGACGTCACGAGCGCAGCGCCAGGGCTGGTGCGGGCGCAGAGCTACGAGGTGTATACAGGCAACGGTTGGAAGACCAGTGGCCGGCAGGACACGAAGGTAGCGGCTCAGCAGGTCGCGCCAACCACAGCTGGGACCGCCTACAGCGCCCGCACCGCGGAGACGCTCACGATCAAGCTTCTGGACTCCGAAAACACGTTGCTCACGGCGGGGACGGCTATCGGTGCGAACGTTGCGACGACCATCGAGACCCCGCGCGGAGCGCCAGGCGACATCGAGCGCATACAATCGCAGGCTTCGCTGCACGCGGGCGACACCTACAACAGCGTTGGCTCAGTGAGCGTCGCGACCGCTGACCAGCTGCTGCAGGCGGGCACTGGCTACCCGTCCTGGGTGACGCAGCAGTACCTGCAGCTACCTAATTCACTCCCGCAGGAAGTGAAGCAGGAGGCCGCGCGGGTGGCTGCAAGCAGCGGCGGCAGTACGCCATACCAGAAGGCGGTGGCGATTGAACAGTACCTGCGGACGTTCCCGTTCGACCTTAATGTGACCGCACCACCGCCGGGCCGCGATATGGTCGACTACTTCCTCTTCACATTGAAGCGAGGGTATTTCGACTACCAGGCCAGCGCGATGGCGGTGATGCTGCGCTCGCTCGGTATCCCCGCCCGGGTGACGGTTGGCTATGTGCTCGATCCGCTGCAGGCGAAGGGCAACGTCTACACGGTGACGAGAGACGACACGTATAGCTGGGTGGAGGTGTTCTTCCCGCAATACGGTTGGGTGAACTTCAACCCGACATCCGACCGCCTCGTAGGCGGCATCGGCGGGCTGGGTGGCCCGGCTTTTAGCGGGTCGCTTGAGACGCCCGACCCGGCCGCGCTCGCCGGCCTATTGGGGGCAAACGGGGCGGCCGGTCCGGACAAGAATCCGGCGGTGGCACAAGCGCTGAAGCAGCCTGCGACTATCCATGGCACGCCGCCGTGGCTACTCATCTGGAGCCTGACTGGAGGTGTCGCCGCACTACTCGCGGCTGCACTGGCGGCACGCATCAGCTGGACGTGGGGCATGCGCGGCCTGACCGGCCGCGCCCTGATGTGGGCACACACGCAGCGCGTGGCCGGTTGGGCAGGGATTGGCGGCAAGCCCTCGGAGACGCCACACGAATGGAGCCAACGCATAGGCGGACTAGTCCCGGGCAGTGACGACGCCGCCACGCTGGCAGCCGCCTATGAAGAGTCGCGCTACGGACCGCCCGGCACGCGGCGGGTGGAGGAAGGCGACGTTGCAGGCGCCTACCGGCGGCTGCGGACGAAGCTCTTTGGCGAGGTGTTGCGCCGCGGAAGGCGTGAAAAGGAAACCCCCGACGTCTGGTGGAGCGCGTGGAACAAGAAAAACTGACGAGCACGACGGCGACGGGGCTCCTCACCGGGGTCGTCGTGCAGACGCCACTGGGCTGGCTCGGCGTCGCCCTTAGCGCGGTGGGTATCCGTCACGCGACGCTGTTCCATCGGACGGAGTCAGCCGCGCGCGGTGAGCTGCGGGCTTTTGGCACGGCCTTCGGCGGCGATGTGCGCGCTGCCAACGTAGCGGCTCTGCTGGAACGCTACGTTGGCGGAGATCGCGCCGCCCTGGCGGTGTATCCAATCGACCTGCCGCCATGCACGGTCCTTCAGCGCGAAACGTGGCTGGCTCTGCGAGAGATCCCCGCCGGGGAGACGCGGAGTTATGCGTGGCTGGCAAATCGTGTTGGCCGGGGCAGCGCTCCGCGCGCCGTGGGGGCGATGGTTGGGGCAAACCCCATCCCGCTCTGGCTGCCCTGCCACCGGGTGGTCGCGAGCGACGGGTCGCTCCATGGTTTTGGCGGTGGGCTGGCGATGAAGCAAGCGTTGCTGGAGCTTGAAGGGGTGTTCCCGCGGCGCATGCTCGACTGAGGCCGATCGGCGCTGTGGCGACGGATCTTTTCAGACCTTCTCAGACATTGAAGAGGATGTTGACGATGTCGCCATCCTGGACGATGTATTGCTTCCCCTCAGTGCGCAGGAGTCCGCGCTTGCGCGCTTCTGCTTCGCTGCCACAGGCCACGAGGTCTTCGAAACGGACGACTTCGGCGCGGATGAAGCCACGGCGGAGGTCGCTATGGATCTTTCCAGCCGCCTCGGGAGCGGTGGACCCCGCTTTGATCGTCCAGGCGCGGCACTCGTCGGGGCCGGCGGTGAGGAAGCTTATCAGCCCGAGAAGCTGATAGCTCATGCGGATGGCGCCGGCCATCCCACTCTCCGTGACCCCGGCGGCTTCGCGGAATTCGGACGCTTCTGCGTCGCCGAGTTCGTTCAATTCCATTTCGAACTTGCCACAGAAGACAGCCACGTCTCGAGCAGGCCGCCGGTAGGCGCGCTGAAATTCGCCCTCGATCTCGGCGCGGCTGGCGAGTTGTGCATCTCCGATGTTTACGAGCACCAGGAGCGGCAGCGACGTGAGGAACTGCATCCCTTCAAGATTCTTCCAGTCATCCGCGCTCAAGCCCTGCTCGCGGACCGGGATGTCGGCCTCAAGCCCGGCCTTCATGCGCGTAAGCGTGTCCCTGATGCGCAGCATGACGTCGCGCTCGCCCATCCGCGTGGAACGCATTTCCGCCTCGATGCGCTGGAGCCGCTTTTCGATGATAGCGAGGTCGGCGAAGGCGAGTTCCAGGTCCATCGTCACGATATCGCGGTGGGCATCGATCGAGACCTCCGGGTGAGGCACGGCCGCATCTTCGAAGGCACGGACGACGTGGATGAGCGCATCCATGCGCGCAAGGTCGTTGATGAACTTGCCCGCGGGGCCCTCGCCCTTGCCGAAAGACTCGCCCGCGGCCGGGAAGTCGACGTATTGGATGGTGGCGTAGGTTGTCTTTTTGGGGTGATAGATCTGCGCGAGGCGGTCAACGCGGACGTCGGGCACGTTGACGACGCCGACGTTTGGCTGAGTGCCGGCGCTGTAGACCCCGACCTGGGCGCTGCCTCGCGTCACCGCATTGAAGACGGTCGTCTTTCCGGAACGGGCGAGGCCGATGATGCCGAGTTGCATGGGGACAGGGTAGACGGAAGCCGGAGCAGGGAATAGGCGGCAGGCCTCCGTGGGCGACCGCTACGCCCCGTCGTCCTCGTCTTCGTGGAGGACAGCGAAGAGCGCCGCGAGGTCGAGCTGAAACGCCCGTAAGACCGGCTGTGCGTTGATAACGGCAGGGGCGCGGTGCACGGAGGGTGGTTCGCCGGGGTGATACGCGGTGATGGTTTCTGTCTCAGGGTCGATGATCCACAAGAGGCGCGTACCGGAGCGCATGTAGAAATCAGCGCGTTCGAGCACGCGGCCGATGGACTCGCCGGGGGAAACGACTTCGACGGCGAGATCGGGCGGGATGGGGATCGGCCCCACAGTCCGGACCCTGCGCCCCTGCGGAATCTGTTGCTTCAGGGTCACGTTCACGTCCGGCAAAAAGACGCGCTGTTCTCCTGGCTGGACGTGCCGGACTTCGTTAACGACCCGGCCCTCGCGCGAATCGTGAAGGTACGTGCCGAGTAACCGAATCAGCTCGGCGGTCAGTATCCCGTGGTAGAGGCTCGGTGCCATCTTCTGGACGACCTCCCCATCGATGAGTTCCGACGGTGGCTCCGTCTCGGGCATCGCGAGGAACTCATCGAGTGAGACGCGCGCTTTCGTTATCATGCCCTGAGTGTACAGCAGCCATCAGGCGTCGGGAGGCCGGGCACCGCCGTGCGCTACCAGCGGCTGGCACGGGGCAAAGCACCCCCCTTCACCGCGAGGTAGTCGGCGATGCGTTCGCGCGTGCCGGGGACCACGCCGGCGGGGAACGAATCGAGCGGAAACGCCTGGACCGCCGCGATCTCTGCGTCATGGGTGCCATCGAGAGTGAAGTCGCAGCAGGCGAAGACGGCAACATGGTCGCTCTTGTGTTCCAAGAAGCTGCTGTAGAGCCCCACGAAGGTTGTTGCAGCGAGCGTCGCACCCACTTCTTCGCGGGCTTCGCGGCGGGCAGCCGCCTCCAGCGTTTCGCCTCGCTTGAGGCCGCCACCGGGCAGGAACCAGCCAGGCCGGTAGGTGTGGCGGACCAAAATGGCGTTCTCATCGCGGACGAGTACGACGCGGACACCGACCGTGATCGGCCGCATCGCCCACCACCACGCGGTAAGCCCGCGATATGCCAGCCGAAGGTTGAACCGGCGGATACTGAGCGCGACTCCCTCGCGGTTCATCCGCCCACCGCGGCCGCGTGATCTGGGGAGCCGGGGCAGCGCGGGAGCAGCAGGCATTCGCCGCACTTCGGGGCACGCTTCGTGCAGAGGTGCTTGCAGTGGAGGACGACTTCGGCGTGAAAGCGCGCCTGGAAGTCGCGCCGCGAACCGCGGGAGGCGACCAGGAGCGGCCCGGCGCACTCGATCTCCGACTCCACCCAGGCCTGCCAGCGGGTGTATGCATGCACGCCCGCCGCGACTATACCGAGGCGCGTGAACAGGCGCGCAAGGTAGGCATCGGCGATGACCGCTGGCTGGCGGGCAGCATAGAGCAGGATGCAATCGGCCGTTTCCGGGCCGATGCCGAAGGTTTGCAGGAGTTGCTCACGCAATTTCTCCGCGGGCAGCGAGAGCAGCGCTTCGAGTGAGCCTGAACGCCGAATGAGTTCGAGGAAGGCGCGGAGCTTGAGTGCCTTCTGGCGGAACTGGCCGCTTGGGCGGATGAGCTCTTCGAGGTCGGGGAGATCTATCGCAGCCAACGCGGACGGTGTGAGAACGTTGGCATCGCGAAGGCGCGCCAGCGCGCGCTCGACGTTGGACCACATGGTGTTTTGCACGAGGATGGCGCCCACGCAAACTTCGAACGGGTCGGCGTCCGGCCACCAGTGCCAGTGCCGCTGGCCATGCATCGTCTCCAGTGCTTCAGCGACTTCGAGGAACGAAATAGGGCTGGCTGTCATGGGGCGGCACCGAGCACACCGAAGTCTTCGCGCAGCACCACCGGGCTGCGCCGCTCGACCGCAATAGTGCGGATGGAGACCGCGACGACGATGATGGCGCCGCCGAGGACGGCCCACCACCCGGGCGTTTCGCCGAGGAAGAGGAACACCCAGAGCGGGTTGAGCACGGGCTCGAGCATGCCGATCAGCGACGCTTCCAACGCCTGCACGCGGGCTACGCCGAAGACGAAGAGCGCATAGGCAAGGCCGATCTGGACGATGCCCAGGAAGGCGATGCCGGCCCAATCGTGCAACGACGGCGTGAATACCTGGCCCGCACCTCGGCCGACGTTGACCGCGAAGAGCGTGACCACCAGCAGGGCATTGCCCAGCAACATCGACTGTGACCGCTGCTCGGGCCGGGCGGAGGGAAACCGCAGGAACATGAACATGAGCGCGAGGGTGACACCGGAAGCGGCAGCAAGGACGTTGCCGGCGAGGTCGCGCGTGTCGATGCGCCCCACGAAGAACAGGCCCATGCCACCGAATGCGATGGCGACCGTGAGGAGGTCCAGCTTCGAAGCGCGCTCCTTGAGGAAGGCGGCGCCGAGCACCAGCAGGTAGAGCGGCGCCGTGTACTGCAGGAAAATCGCGTTTGCGGCGGTCGTGAGACGGGTCGCAGCGACGAACATCACGAGGGTGAGCGCGTAGCTGATAGCGAGCGCCCACGTGAGGCGTCCAGCCTTCCACGGCGCAACGAGCCGCGGGCGGGCGATGACCATGGTCGTCGCACCGGCAAGCAGCGAGCGCCACATCGTGAGCCCGAGGGCATCGAGCGAGACCCACTTGATGAAGAGGCCGCCGCTGCTCCAGAGCACCGCCGCGCCAAGCACGGCGAGAAGACCCTGTCGGCGCTCGGGTAGCGTCGCGAAAGCGGCGCGGGGATCACGCAGGAGGGAGGCAGCCACTGGGGGAGAGTATAGAGACGAGAGACGAGAGACGAGAGGCGAGAGACGAGAGACGAAAGACGAGAGACGAGAGACGGGAGACGAGAGACGAGAGACGAGAGACGAGAGACGAGAGACGGGAGACGGGAGACGAAAGACGAAAGACGAGAGACGAGAGACGGGACGGTGTCAGCTAAGTGGCGTCATGCGAACCACTGGTCAGTCCAGTACAAT
>Ga0307374_10003124_pt1 | contig 28605 bp, 25 predicted proteins | sample OX3MG_FD_202532 | JGI IMG/M metagenome (GOLD analysis project Ga0307374, IMG submission 202532) | Soil microbial communities from Risofladan, Vaasa, Finland - OX-3 | ecosystem: Environmental > Terrestrial > Soil > Coastal area > Acid sulfate soil | place: Finland: Risofladan, Vaasa | collected... | reverse complement strand
CACCGTGGCCAACTCGGTGGGGCTGTTGACGGCCCAGTCCCTTTGCGGGGCGAGTCGAAGTCGAGCCCCGTTGGCTCCGCCGCGCTTGTCGGTGCCGCGAAAGGTCGCCGCCGACGCCCAAGCGGTCGAAACCAATTGGGAGATGGAGAGGCCCGAAGCGAGAAGCTTGGTCTTCAATTCGGCAATCTCCTCGGAGCCGACCAGCGGGTGGGCGGGCGTGGGAATAGGGTCCTGCCACAACTGAGGCTCGCCCGGGAGGAGACTTCCGAGGCCGCGAACGTACGGGCCCATATCGCGGTGCGTCAATTTGTACCAAGCCCTCGCGAACGCGTCAGCGAACTCTTCGGGGTGCTCGTGGAATCGCTTCGAGATGGGTCCGTACACGGGATCGAATCGAAGCGCGAGGTCGGTCGTGAGCATGGTCGGCGCGTGGCGCTTCGCGAGATCGTGAGCGTCGGGCACCGTGCCAGCGGCAGTGGCGTCCTTGGGCTTCCACTGAGAGGCGCCGGCGGGACTCTTGGTCAACTCCCACTCGTAGCCAAAGAGGTGGTCGAAGAAGTTGTTGTCCCAAGAGGCCGGACTGGTCGTCCAGGCGCCCTCGAGACCACTCGAGATCGTGTCGCCACCGCTTCCCGTCGCGAACGTGTTCTTCCAGCCAAGGCCCTGCTGCACGAGGGGAGCCGCCTCGGGCTCGCGGCCGACGTACTTCTCGGGGTCGGCCGCCCCGTGGGTCTTGCCGAAGGTGTGGCCGCCGGCGATCAGGGCCACCGTCTCTTCATCGTTCATCGCCATGCGAAGGAAGGTCTCTCGAATATCCGTGGCCGCCGCGAGCGGATCGGGGTTGCCGTTAGGTCCTTCGGGATTCACGTAGATGAGCCCCATCTGCACCGCGCCCAACGGATTGTCAAGTTCGCGCTCACCCTGGTAGCGCTCGTCGCCGAGCCAGGTGCCCTCCGGCCCCCAGAACGTGTCGTCGTCGGGTGCCCAAATGTCGACGCGACCGCCGGCGAAGCCGAAGGTCTTAAGACCCATCGACTCCAGCGCGCAGTTACCCGCAAAGACCATCAGGTCCGCCCAGGAGATCTTCTGGCCGTACTTTTGTTTCACCGACCACAAGAGCCGGCGAGCCTTGTCGAGGTTGACGTTGTCGGGCCAACTGTTGAGGGGCGCGAAGCGCTGCGCGCCCGAACCCGCGCCGCCTCGACCATCGGCGATTCGATACGTACCCGCGCTGTGCCAAGCCATTCGAAGAAAGAGCGGCCCGTAGTGGCCGTAGTCAGCGGGCCACCAGTCCTGCGACGTCGTCATCAAGGCCTCGAGGTCCTTTTTCAGCGCGTCGAGGTCGAGGGTATGGAATTCGGCGGCGTAGTTGAAGTCCTTGCCCAACGGACTCGCCTCGGCGCTGGCGCGGCTGAGAATCTTCAGGTTGAGCTGGTTCGGCCACCAGCGCTGGTTCGACTGGCTCGACGCGGCGTTGGTGTTACCTCCGCCGGCCACGGGGCACTTGTTCTCATTTTCCATGATCTCTCCTTTGCGGGCATCATAAATGTCAAGCGAGCCAACCCGAGCCGCTCGAGCTCAGCCCACCGAGATGAACTCGAGTTGGATATTGTCGGGATCGCGAAAGACCACGACGGAGTACATCTCTTGATCGTTGACGGGTGAATGCTCGACGCCGAGTTCGCTTAAACGCGACTCCCAGGCCTCAAGTTCGTGGTGGTCGGCCACACGGAAACTCACGTGATCGAGACCATTGCGGGCTTCGTTGAAGCGCCCACCATCGTTCTCGGGGTGAACGTGCAAACTGATCATGGTGGAGAAGTCCGCGTTGCTGAACAAGACGAAACGTCCCACCCCGTCGGGGTGCGACCCTTCCATGACCTTGGACATGGCGAAGACTCTTTCGTACCAGGGCTCGCTGACTTCGAGATCGCTGACCGTGATGGCGATGTGGTGTATGGACATAATCTCAGGCATGCGTCATTCTCCTTTTGCGCGTTGTCGGTCACTTCGAGAAGCGCCGCATCGTTTCCCCGCAATCTAGAACCATCCGCTCAAGGGAAATGGAGGGGCTTCGGAGGGCCGCCCACGAGAGTGGGCGCCCAGTAAATCCTTATGATTTAGCCAAGGACCGACTCTGGACCAACCAGGTCGGGCGACGAAGACGAACCGAGGACTGCCTATGGCGACCACTCCTGAAGTTGGACTCCAACTTCGCTCGACCGTGACCGAGACGGGAACACTGGAACTGACCTTGGTGGAGACACCAGTGCCCACCCCCGGGCACAACGAGGTGGTCATCAAGGTTCAAGCCGCTCCCATCAATCCCTCGGACCTCGGACTCTTACTCGCGGGTGCCGACGTCGCGGCCGCGACGACCTCGTCGCGCGACGGACAGCCGCTGCTGAGCGCACCGATCGACGCGGGACTGCTTCGTTCGCTGTCGGCGCGCTTCGGCGCGTCGATGCCGGTGGGCAACGAGGGAGCGGGCACCGTCGTCGCGGCGGGCTCCTCGCCCGAGGCTCAAGCCCTTATCGGTCGCGTCGTGTCGGTCGCGGGTGGCGCGATGTACTCCCAGTATCGCTGCGTGGACGCCTCGCAGTGTCTGGTCCTGCCCGAAGGGACCGCGCCTCGCCTCGGCGCTTCGTCTTTCGTCAATCCCCTCACCGCGCTCGGCATGGTCGAAACGATGCGCTTGGAGGGCTACAGCGCCCTCGTGCACACCGCGGCCGCGTCGAACTTGGGCCAGATGCTCGTGCGGCTCTGTCACGAGGAGGGTGTAGCGCTCGTCAATATCGTGCGCAAACCCGAACAGGCGTCACTGCTTAGGTCCCTCGGCGCGCAGTACGTCGTTGACTCGAGCTCGCCAGCCTTCATGAGCGATCTCATTGCCGCGCTGAGCGCGACGTCGGCGACCCTGGCCTTTGACGCCACGGGCGGAGGGAACCTCGCGAGTCAAATCTTGACGGCGATGGAAGTCGCGGCCAACGCGTCGGCGAGCCAGTACAGCCGCTACGGATCGACCACGCACAAACAGGTGTACATCTACGGAGAACTGGACCGCGGGCCGACGGTCTTGACACGAAATTTCGGATTCGCGTGGGGCGTCGGCGGTTGGTTGCTCACACCGTTTCTGCAAAAGATCGGACCCGAAGCAATGACCGCGCTGCGTCAACGTGTCGCCGACGGGCTCACGACGACCTTCCAGAGTCACTACACCCGAGAGATAACCCTTGTTGAGGCATTGGAGCCTGAGGTGCTCGCTGACTACGCGCGCCAGGCCACCGGGGAGAAATTTCTGATCACCCCCTCGTAGGGCCGGTGGGGATCGAAGCCACGACCGAGGGATATGAGATGCCCGCTTCCTGTGCAGAGCGTCCGCTACGTCCTGTCAGTGACCCCAAATCCATACGAATATCCACTCAGTAGTGGATCTGTCCATGCAGTCCAATAATTGGAGTAGCCAAGGAGTAGCCGACGGGATTGACGGCGACCGTTGTGAACAGTAAATGGATTCCACCATATGGTACGATAAATGGTACCATTCAACGAAGTCCAGGGAGGGGTAATGTCAATCACTGCTAGCGAAGCACGAAAGAACCTCTTTCCACTAATTCAAAAAGTAAACGACGATCGTAAGCCTGTGGAAATCACCTCCAAGGGGGGCGATGCAGTTCTCATGTCTCGAGCTGATTACGACGCTCTCAACGAGACAGCTCATCTTCTCCGCACTCCGGCGAATGCCCGACGACTCTTAGAGAGCTTGTCCCAGGCTCATTCGGCTCAACGTGAAGAGCACGAATTGTCCTGATGCGTCTGGCTTTTACTCCCATGGGTTGGGAGGACTACTGCTATTGGCAGTCACGCGACATGTCGACCTTGAAACGAGTGAATCGACTTCTCGAAGACGTCTTGCGTCACCCGACCGAGGGAATTGGCAAACCAGAACCACTTCGACATGTGCTCCAAGGGTGTTGGTCGCGAAGAATTGACGAGGAACATCGACTGGTCTATCTCGTAGATGAAAATGATGTTGTCGTAATCCAGGCCCGTTTTCACTACCGCAACTAGTGAAGAAACCATTCGCGGAAGCGAAAAACTCTGAAACAGTAGGGCCGGTGGGGATCGAACCCACGACCGAGGAATTATGAGGTGGATGCAATCGGTCGGATCTGTCCGTTGGTGTCGGATCTGTCCGGTTTTGAACGAAAACTCGTCCGGTGGTGTCGGATCTGTCCGGCGGTGTCGGATTGGTATGTGGGATTTTCCGTGGGATTTTCTCGCCAACCAACACCTCGTCCCCGCCCAAGTTCCACCCTCACGCTACACCGAGGTCAACGTCACCACTTCTCGAACCTCTGTTCCTAGCGCTTCGGCAACGTCACAGAGACGAGCGAGACTGGCTGACGCGTAACCCGTTGCTTCATATCGTTGGATCTGCTGCTCGGCTACGGAAAGTTCGTCAGCGAGTTGACGTTGTGTCCAACCCTTGGCAATACGAGCTTTCACGAGAGCACCCGCCAGATCAGCGAGTGTCAAAGCCTCAAAACTCGTGAGCGACCCCGAACGCAAGACTTCGTACTCACGGATCTCTGCGTCGAGATCTGACGCTTGGGATCGCAACGCGCCGAGCTCCAACTCACGACGCTTGCGATCAGGTGGAACCAATTCGTCCTCAAGGTTGGCAACGGCCCGCTCAAACTGCGCTAGGCGAGTCTTCGTTAATCGGTACTGCACTTCATTCGTAATCATTGAACAATCCTCCTTAGATCCATAGCAACAATTCCCTTCTTGCTGGCATCTCTCTCTTGCTGGAAAAACTCGACGAAGTCCAAACCACTTCCCTTCTCTACGACATTGGGTAAGAACTCACCTCGAAATCGTTCCTTTTGTACTCTGCGCCCATCTTCGAAATTGAAAAAGATCTCATCGAGCTGGTCGAGGTCAACACCTTGCATATCCCAAACAGCATCGAAATCACCAGGGTCATCTTTCGCCGTAACGAAACTGCCATTCAGCCAGATCCGCGAGCATCCCGCATTGACGAGCAAGTCAATTGCGTCTGTGAGACCATCGAGAAGTTCGCGGCGGTGCCGATTCCAGCCGAAGCGGTCAACAACCTCCTCCCAAGTGACCTCATGAATACCGGGTGGGAGACGACCAGTCTCCGACTCGAAAGGTGGTAAAGGCACACCACAACTATATCATTGTGGTGAACCAGTCCGTCCTCTATATTCTTCGGACCCAAAATTTCAGTTTGGTGGGACAAGTGGTAGGGCCGGTGGGGATCGAACCCTCGACCGAGGGATTTGAGGTGGATGCCTTCGGTCGAAATGGTCCGGTGGTGTCGGATTTATCCGGATTTGAAAGAATATCTGTCCGAAGGTGACGGATTGGTCCGGTGGTGTCGGTTTGGTATGTGGGATTTTCCGTGGGATTATCTCAATGCGAATCGCGTGCGGGTTCATGTCGGAGGCCCGACGCAACAGTTTTGCAACCTTGCATTGGCGTCTCGGCTCACAGCAGTTCATCCCCGACAGTGAAGAGCGTCAGAAGGTTCTCACAAACGTTGGACTCGAAGCACGCCGGTCATCATCGGGAGTGTGAACTCCCCAATGGCAGTTTCCGATCTGGACGCAAGGAACGAACGAATACGGTCAAGCGTGACCTCTCGCTCTTGTTCGGACATAACCAGTATTCCTGCTTTCGTCGCGAAAGTTGCCATGAGCGAGTCTGCTGTTCGAAGCTGGCCATGCGCAAATTCGTCCTGTTCCGGCGACCCGAAGGTCGCGGCTAGTTCACTGTTTGGAAGGTGAGCGCGGGAAGTTTTAGTGCGCCAGCGACTGAGCGTGTCTCGCGCACCGATCGCCCACTTTCCTGCCACCTGATCAAGTTGGGCAACCCATTCGACCCGGTCGTCAAAGATGTTCCAGAGTCCAGCAAGGATGCCTCCAGGTACAAGAACCCTGGCGATCTCAGGTCCCGCGATATCCATATTGAACCAGTGAAGCGCGTTACCGGCAACCACCGCGTCGACGGTCCTGTCGGGCAAAGGTATTGACTCAGCACTGCCCGCCAGGGCTCTGACCGTTGGCAGCGCCCGGCACAGCCTGGCCAACATCGCTGGGTCGGGCTCCACAGCGATTACCTCGGCGCCGAACGCGACCAAGGCGGTAGTGAGTTTGCCAGTACCGGCACCCAGATCTAGTACTCGAAGTCCGGGCGCGGTCTCGAGCGCCCAGCGCACCGCTTCCTTCGAATAGTCCGGTCGGTGTTCGGCGTATTCATCGGCCGCTTCGCCGAATGACGAACCGAACAGTTCCCGATCTTTCTGTTCCACGCAAGAACGCTATCCGTCTCGTTCGTCCGAAAAGTCAGTGTTCGTCGTCCCGTGTTGTCGGTTTCGTCCGGTGAAGTCGACTTGGTACGTGGGACAAAACGTGGGATTCCCGAGAATCCACGACCTTTGCGAATGTCCCAGATTGACAGCAACAAGCTCCAGGGAATTGAAGTTACACGAACGCAAACATCGATGAAGTAACAACTTCTGGTGCGACTCAAGAATGTCGCATCCAAATGTTGGGTTCCACGTACGTTCCAACGTTCGCGTCTCGGTCAATCTCTACGAGGTCAAGCGCATCGGGAACCACGTACCGCCCGCTATCTGGGAAAAACATGCCAGTCCATCGCTCCCAATCGTCCACCGATCCAGAAATGACCATGGATCGTGCAGCGACACTCAATATTTGGGCACCGAGCCGCTCGTGTAATCGAATCCAAGGATCGATATGAGTTCCATCACCCCGTCGCCAAGATGCGAACGTCTCCATCGGCGTCAACGGATAGCTCGCCTTCAAAGTTGGCCGCACTGGTGCGATGACCGAGGTCAATCCCGTCGCAATGGCACGCTGGCGAAGTTCAGTCAGGACAAGCGCCGACAAGCCTCGTCCCTGACGGTCGGGTCGAACCGCCGCGGCCATCACGCTAAGTGTGTTGCCGGGAGCTAGTTCGTTCGCTGTCATCGATCTAACAAGAGCACCGTCATAACCATCAGGTAAATCTCCTAGTGCTTGGTTCCACGACAAGACAACACCCCAACCAGCGGCCACTACCTTGCCACCATCGACAATCGTCACATCGAAGAGAGGAAAGCGTTCTTGGACCTTGCTCACATACTGATTCGAGACCGCGTCGTGAAATATGAATTCCGGCCAGACTGGTCTAAAGGCTTCATCGAACTGATCTTGCAATTCGGGTCGTTCGGCAGTTGTGAGGACTTCGAACGTTGACATAAGTGGATCCTAGACTGATGTCCAAAACGAAGCTGGAGAAGAAGTAGGGCCGGTGGGGATCGAACCCACGACCGAGGGATTATGAGTCCCCTGCTCTAACCACTGAGCTACGGCCCTAAAACGTTTCACTCGCCGTGAAGGAATAAAGGTAGCAGGGGGACTGTCGCCCCGATACTGTCGCCACGAAGACACGGGGGTGGGCATGGCTAGTTCTGACAACGTATTGGCCGACGTCGTCGTCGTCGGCGCTGGCCACAACGCGCTGGTGTGCGCGGCGTACCTGGCGCAGGCCGGGCTTCACGTCACCGTGCTCGAAGGCAACGCCGCGATTGGTGGCAACACGATCAGCGAGGAGTTAACACTGCCTGGTTGGCACCACGATTCCTGTTCGAGTGCGCACGTCGTCATTCAATCCAATCCGCTGATCTTGAACGATGAGTTAGGGCTCAAGGCGAAATACGGTCTCGAGTATCTCGTCACTGATCCCGCCGTCGTCATGCCCCTCGACGGCGAGGACGCCTTGATCATTCATCCCGACGTCGAAGCCACCGCCATCGAATTTGAGCGCTATTCGCTCGATGACGCGAACGCGCTACGAGCGATGATGCGCGAATGGAACGATGGACTGCGCGTCGCCCACGCCTACTTTCAAGCCGGCCTCGAGATGCCCGACGACGATTGGTCGCGCCGCTACGAAGAGCTGCGCCTCGAGAGTGCGTGGGACGTCGTGCACGCCACCTTCACCCATCCGGTGATCCAGCGCGCGATGGTTTGGATGGCGTTCGCCACGATTCAATCTCCGACCCGCCCCGGCACCGGCGCGCTGCCCGCGGCCATCGTGGCCGGCCGGCTTCGCTTTGGCTGGACGACGCCCGTGGGTGGATCGGGGGCGCTGCCCGAGGCGCTGCGCCGTCACCTCGAAGACCACGGCGGGACCGTTTTGACCAACGCCTGGGTGGACCGATACCTCGTCGAGGACGGGCACTGCGTCGGCGTCGCGACCAGTGACGGTCGAACGTTTCGCGCGAGGCGAGCCGTCGTGACGAGCGCGCACCTGACGACACTCCCGGACGCGATCGCCGACGCGGTCCCCGAACTCGAGCGCGCCGCCCAGGCGTGGCAACCCGGGCTTTCGGTCTTCGCGGTGCACTTCGCCCTGGGCCAACACGTGACCTACCGAAGCGCCGGGGGCGACCTGGCGGCGGTCGCGGGCGCGCTCGGTTCTCCCCAAGGTCTCTTGAGCCAAGTCGAAGCGGCCCTCGAGGGCCGGGTAGCGGCCGAGGACCCCTGGCTCTTGATGGTCGACTCGACCGTGGTCGATCCCGAGCGCGCGCCCGGAGCAACGTTCAAGTTTCTAACGATCGCGCCCACGCTCGTCGAGGGTCGGCCCTGGAGCGACGAAGACGCTGACGAATTCGCACGTCACCTGCTCGCCGTCGCGCGCCGCCACGTCGCGGGACTCGACGAGGACAATATCTACGCCACGTACATCGAATCGCCTACGACGCTCGCCGCGCACAACCGCGCCAACATCGCGGGATCGTGCCACGGCGGCGAATTCGCTCTGCCGGACGGCTCAATCATTCCCGGCTGGCTCGACTATCGAAGTGACCTGCCCGGTCTCTACCTGACGGGCTCGACCTCGCACCCGGGTGGCTCAGTATCGGGTCGACCGGGGCGAAACAGCGCGCGCGTCGTACTGCGCGACCTCGGCATCGACGCGTCGTCGTTCATGCACGAGCCCTAGTCAAAAGTCGGGCTCGAAGTCACTGCGCGCCGGGAAACCACTTCGACCGCCGTCACTCTTCACGCTCAGTACTTGGTGAATCTCGAGGTGGTGACGCTCAAAGCCCACGGCCGAGCCCGCCATGTAGAGACGCCAAACGCGAGCGCGCTGCTCGCCCACCTCCTCGACCGCCTCGTCATAGCGCTTCGTGAGGTTGTCAACCCAGAACCGAAGCGTGCGCACGTAATGCTCGCGGAGGCCCTCGAGGTGACGCACCTCAAATCCGTGCGCTTGGAAACGCGAGACCAAGACGCCGACTTCGTGAAGTTCGCCGTCGGGAAAAACGTAGTGCTCCATGAAGGGACTCCCAATCTTTGAGGGCCCCCGCAGTCCCCAGGCAATCTGCGTTTGGCGTTTGACCTCAGAACGCCACGTGGGTCGCGGATCCGAGTTAAAAGAGATGGGCCGCCCAATCGCGTGATTCAAGAAGCGCCCGCCCGGACGGAGCAGGTCGAAGAGATTCTGGCTGTACGCGCCGAGGGCGCGACGACCGACGTGTTCGGACATGCCGATGGAACTGATCGCGTCGAAGGGGCCGTCTCGAACGTCACGGTAGTCCTGCACGCGAAACTCCACGAGGTGCGAGACGCCCGCCTTGCGGGCCGCTTCAGTCGCGAAACGCTGCTGGGGCTCGGAGAGCGTGACCCCCACGACCGAGGCGCCGTAGGTCGACGCCGCGTGAATCGCCATCGTCCCCCAGCCGCAGCCGACGTCCAAGAGACGCGTCGACTCCGAGAGATTGAGTTTTCGTGCGACGAGGTCGACCTTGCGGCGCTGGGCCACCTCGAGCGAGTCGTCGTCGCCTCGAAAGACCGCGCACGAATAGGTCATTGAGGGCCCCAACACCATCTCATAAAAGCGGTTCGAAACGTTGTAGTGGTGCGTGACGGCCTGGCGGTCGCGGCGCCGACTGTGGAGCAGACCCTTGGGGCGCGCCTCGACCGAGGGAGGCGCCAGTGGTCGAAGGGTCGACAGACCCACCACACTCGTGAGTTCGCGCACGCGTTGGGGGGAAAGCATTCGAGCCAGTGGGGGAACCTTGAGGCGAAAGAGGGAGTCGAGATCGCCCTCCACGTCGAGATCGCCGGCGACGTACGCGCGCGCCAGGCCCAACTCACCGGGATGGGTCAACACGCGCGTGATGGCGTCTCGGCGCAGAATCTTGAGGGTGATCGCCTGGGGCGCGGCGCTCGGTCCGGGCCCCGCTTCGCTCCCGTCGTAAGCCTCGACGCGAAACGGCAGGTCGTGGTCGTAGATTTCATCAACGAATGTCGCAACGTCCATCTCGCCTCCCGATTTTGGCCCCACCAGAATCCTAGGGAAGACCTCGAAGCGACTCAAGGCCGTCGCGTCGTGGGAAACCTTAGAATTTCGTGCCACCCGCGGACGAATCCTGGCCGAAGGCTACCGCACACCATCGACGCCTTCCAAGCGGCGGGCGACGTCGCGTTCGACCTGGTGCACTCCTGGCCCCCACGTCGGCGGGCGGCTGGTCGCGCAACGACGCGTCAGGTTATTGATCGACGCGCGAGGGGCCGCGTGTCGAAGATCAGGCGTTACTGAATAACGGGACAACCGTTGTCGATTCGTCACCAATCAACCGAGACAGAACACGAATATGGCTCCCAGAGCAGGACTCGAACCTGCAACCTAGCGATTAACAGTCGCTTGCTCTGCCAATTGAGCTATCTGGGAATCCGGCCCGAGGGCTTTGAAATCCTAGCACTGGCCCCCGCTACTGCTGTTGGAGCCAAGCTTCGAGTCGCACGGCCTCGGGGCTCTCGCGCACCGCCTTTCGGCACCGCTCGATGCGTTTGGTCATGGCCTGACGGGAGATGCCGCGCGTCGAGGCGATCTCTTGCATCGTCATCGTGCGAAACGTGTACTGCCAGAAAGCGTCGAAGTCCTCGCCGCAGAGCCGACGAAGTTCGTTGATCACCCACGCGGGCGGTTCGACGAGTCGAGCCGGCGCGCGCGACTCGGGTACTTCACCCATGTCCAGGGAGCTGAATCGCCGAGACGCGATCTCGCGGCTCAACTCGACGACCTCTTGGGCTTTGGCGAGCGAGACGCCGAGTGCCTTGGCGACCTCGCGCTTGGACGGGGATCCTTCGCTCTTCGCACGTTCGAGCCGTTGGTACTTCAACACCAAGCGCATCTCCGCGTCGGTCACGCCGACTTGCTGTTGGATCGATTCGTTCACCATCTTCGTGATCCAGTAGTTGGCGTAGGTCGAGAAGCGAATACCGCGCTGAGAGTCGAAGCGCCGAAGCGCGTTGACGAGCCCTTCAACGCCCGCCGCCTCGAGCTCATCGTTGCTGAATCGGTACCCTCGCTCGGTGACGCGCGCGCGCACGAGTCCAAGCGTCGAGCGAAGTAGCAGCGACTCGGCCTCTTGGCCGTCGTGACGTTGACGCAAGAGCCGCCGACGCCTGGTCGCATCGCCGTCGCGACCGAGCAAGAGCTGAGCCGCGGCGTCGCGACCGGCGCGGATCACCGGATAGAGCGAACGCTCTTCCTCGACGCCCAAGGGCGCCAGGATCGCTAGTCCCCCAACGGAGCCGAGCGGCGTCTTCACGGCCGGGTCAGCGTGGCTCTCTCGAGGAGCCACGTGCGCAAATCGGCTTCGGCGGCGTCGCCGTGCACGGACTCCAAGAGATCGAGACGTTCCTTCACGTCACGCATCGTGCTCTGGGCGAGTTCGGGGGTCACGCGCGCCTCGCGCAGGTCGCGTCCGAGGGCGCGCAGCTCCTGATTCACCGCGGCGCGAATCAGCTGCGCCAGCACCGCACTCACCTCGCGAGCGCTGTATTCGTGATCGAGGTCGTCGACCACGATCTCGGCCAAGACGGCGGCCGACTCTTCGTGGCCCTCTCGCTCGAGGTCGTCGATCGCCGAGGGAATCGATCGCCCCCCACCGAGGACTCGATAGATCTCCTGGAGGTACTCATTCTCAAAGAACGTCGCGATCAAGCGTCCGCGCACCTGATCGGGCGCGTGCACCAAAAGGCGCAGCGCTTCGACGCCGGGGCGAGGTAAGTCGCGCGGTGGTGGCGCGCGGCGCGGCGCGTGTTCGCGCGCGCGCGGCTGCGAAGCGAGGGAACGTAGGGTCGCGACGTCGAGACGAAGTCGATCGGCCACCTCCATGACGTACTGATCGCGCACCAGTTCACTGGGGTGTTCGGCCAAGACGGCCATGGCGAGTTCGGCCGCGCGGGCGCGACCCTCGGCGGTCGCGAAGTTCGTCGCGGCGAGCACCCTCTCCAGACGAAAGCCGAGAAACGGAAGGGCGCCTTCAATCGATCGGCGAAGCGCCTCGGGGTCGCGTTGGGCGAGTTCGGCCGGGTCGCTCCCTTCGGGCAGGCGCGCCACGAAGACGTCCACCTCATGTTGGCGCTCCCACTGATAGACAGACGCGGCCGCGCTCTGACCCGCGGCGTCCGCGTCGTAGGCGAGCACGATGCGCTTGGCGAAGTTGCGCATGGTCTTGAAGTGCTCCTCGCCGAGGGCGGTGCCACAAGTGGCCACCGCCCTTTCCATGCCGGCCTGGAAGAAGGCGATCACGTCGGTGTATCCCTCGCACACGATGATTTCGCCCGTCTTGATGATGTCGTCTTTGGCGAAGTTGAGGGCGTAGAGCGTGCGTCGCTTGGAATAGATGGGCGTCTCGGGCGAATTCTTGTACTTGGCCTCGACGCGGCCGTCGGCTCGCGTCGCGAATTGGGGCAAGATTCGCCCGCCCACGGCGATGGCCTTGCCCGCCGGATCAAAAATCGGAAAGATGACGCGCGCGCGCAAGGCATCTTGACGGCGGTCGCGACTGTTCACGAAGCCGAGCCCCGTTCCCGCGAGGTCCCGCTCACTCAACTTGAGCGCGGTGGTGAGCGCGTCCCACTCGTCGGGCGCCCAGCCGAGCTTGAAGCGCCGCGCCACGTGGCCGTCGATGCCGCGAGTCTTTAGGTACTCGCGCGCCACCCTCGCGTCGGGCGCGTCCATCAAACGCTCGTGGTACCACGAGACGGCCTCGTCCATGACTCGCATGAACTCCTGACGTTCCTTGCGCTCTGGTCCCGCGTGGGCGTCCTCGTGGAGCTCAATGCCCGCGCGATCCGCTAAGGCGCGTAGCGCATCGACGAAGTCCAGATGGTGCGTCTCACGCACCCATTTGATGGCGTCGCCCGAGGCCCGACAGCCAAAGCAGTAGTAGAGACCTTCCTCGGCGTTCACGGAGAAGGAGGGCGTCTTCTCGCCGTGAAAGGGGCAAAGTCCGGTCCAACGACGTCCCGTACGCTTCAGGGCCACCGTCTCAGAGATCAGCGCCACGATGTCGGTGGCGGAACGCACCTGAGCGATCTCGTCATCGGATATGGCCATAGGTAGACGGTACCGGGTCGACCGCTCGATTGAGTAGTGCTCTAGCCCCGCTCTCTAGACTGCGATTTGTGCCGTCCGAATACGCCGTTGAAGTAGACCAGGTCGTTCGTGTCTTCAGCAAGGGCGCGGTGCGCGCCCTCGACGGCGTCTCGCTTCGCGTCGGTACCGGACAGGTCTTTGGCCTCTTGGGGCCTAACGGCTCAGGCAAGACGACGATGGTGCGCATACTTTCGACGATTTTGAAACCGAGCGAGGGGTCGGCGCGCGTCGCGGGCTTTGACGTGGTGCGCCAAAGTCAACAGGTGCGCCAGCGCATCGGCCTCGCCGGGCAGTTCGCCACGGTCGACGAGAACTTGACGGGCTTTGAGAATCTGAGGATGATCGGTCGACTCAATCATCTCTCGGCGAAGGAGTCCACCACGCGTGCGCGCTCGCTCCTGCACGACTTCGACCTCGACGAGGCCGCGAACCGACTGGCGAAAACCTTCTCGGGCGGCATGCGCCGACGCCTGGACCTCGCCGCGGCCTTGGTCGCGCGCCCGCCCATTCTCTTCCTCGACGAACCCACTACCGGTCTCGACCCCCAGAGCCGTCAGGACCTGTGGGCCATCATCGAAGGTCTGGTCGAGGGTGGCACGACGGTACTGCTCACGACCCAGTACCTCGACGAAGCCGATCGCCTCGCCCAGCAACTGGTGGTCCTCGACCACGGCAAAATCATCGCTCAGGGAACCTCGGCCGAGTTGAAGAGTCAGCTGGGCGCGACCGTCCTCGTCCTCACCCTTCACTCAACGGCCGACGCGCAGCGCACCGGCGAACTCGTGGCCGACCTCTCCGACCGAGTCGTGCGCGTCGAGGGCATGGTCGTCGAACTCAACGTCGAATGTGGCCCCTCGTCGGCCGCCGACGCGCTACGCCGCGTCGACGCGCAGGGCATCGTCGTGGCCGGATTGGCGCTGCGCGAACCGAGCCTCGACGACGTTTTTCTCACGCTCACCGGGCATCGTGTCGCCGACGACGTCGCACTCGCTCAGCCGACCGGCGCGACCAGACGAGAGCACGCGTGACGACCGAGTCGCTCTCCTCCACGTGGTCGCCGCGCTGGGCGATCACTGACACCATCACGATCGCGCGACGCAATTTGCTCGCGCTCATTCGGGTCCCCACGGCGTTGGTCTTCGCGATCATCCAGCCCATCATGTTCGTCATCTTGTTTCGCTACGTCTTTGGCGGGGCCATCAGACTCCCCCAGGGCGAATACGTGAACTACCTGATTCCGGGCATCTTGGTGCAGACCACCATCTTCGGAGCGGTGGGTACGGCGATCGGCCTCGCCGAAGACCTGCAGCGCGGACTCATCGAGCGATTCCGAGCGCTGCCCATGGCGCGCATGGCGGTCTTGGGCGGACGCACGCTGGCCGACGTCGCGCGCAACATCCTCATCATCATCGTGATCACCATCGTTGGTTTCGCGGTCGGCTTTCGTCCGACCGGCAGCGTCATTGCCTATCTCGGAGCGGCTCTCTTGATGCTGGTCTTCGCCTACTGCCTGTCGTGGGGGTTCGCCTTCATCGGACTCGTCGCACCGAACTCCGAGGCGGCCCAGGCCATCACCTTCCCGCTCATCTTTCCCATCACCTTCGCCTCGAGCATCTTTGTTCCCATTGCGTCCATGCCCAGTTGGCTCCAGGGATTCGCCACGTATCAACCCGTCAGCCAGGTCACCGACGCCGTGCGCGGGCTGATGAACGACCAGCCCCACGGAGCCAGCACGTGGACCGGTCTCGCCTGGGCGCTCGGCATCTTGATGGTTCTCGCTCCCCTCGCCGTTCGCCGCTACCGCCAGGTCGCGTGACCCCGGTACTCTCCATCGAGCAGCTCCAACAGGTGCTCGTCGAGTCATTTCCAGTTGGCGACGTGCCCACGATCGAGTCACTCGAGGGTGACGTCGTCGTCATGAGCCGCGGTGTCGACGACAGTCACGGGCGCCCCGGCGGCACGCTCTCGGGGCCGACCATGATGGCGCTCGCGGACCTCGCGGCGTGGGTCATCACGATGGCGCACGTCGGGCCGGTCGTGCTCGCCGTGACGACGAGTCTGCACATCGACTTTCTGCGCAAGCCCGAGCTGACCGGCTTGGTCGCGCGCGCTCGACTCATCAAGCTCGGCAAGCGACTGAGCGTGAGCGACGTTGAACTCTTTTCAAGAGGCAGCGACCAACTCGTGGCCAAGGCACAGGTCACGTACTCGATCCCCTAACGGCGAGACGAGCACGCCCACTCGAACGGTAGGGTCGAACGAAACTTTGAACGAAGGCTTCGTCGTGAGCGACCAATTAGAGGGCACACTGTCAAAACACCTGCTCGCCATCATGGCGATTGCCGTGGGCTCGATCGTCGCGAACCTGTACTACCTCCAACCACTGCTGCACCAGATCTCGAAGGACTTTCGCGTCGGTCCCGGTCGCGCGTCTTTGCTCATCACGCTGATCCAGGTGGGTTACGCGCTCGGCCTCGCCTTCGTGGTTCCCCTCGGTGACCTCATCGCGCGGCGCAAGTTGGCCGTCAGCATCTTCGCGCTCTCCGCCGCGATGATGGCGCTCGCCGCGACGATCCACTCGTTTGACGCGCTCGTGCTCTTCACCTTGGTGCTCGGGCTCACGACCGTGGGCGGCCAGATCTTGATCCCCTTCGCGGCCGACCTCGCCGCCCCCGAGCAGCGCGGTCGCGTGATCGCGCGCGTGATGAGCGGTCTGTTGATCGGCATTCTGCTCTCGCGAACGGTCTCGGGCCTGATCGCCCAAGCGGCGGGTTGGCGCGCCGTGTACTGGGTCGCGGCACTGCTTCTGGCGATAATGACCACGGTCTTGTATTTCGTGCTGCCCGGTGAAGCACCGCGCGCGCGCCAAAGCTACGCGCGACTCTTCATGGGCACCTTCTCACTCTTTCGCGAACTGCCGCTGCTTCGCAAGCGCGCCTACTACGGCTTCTTGATATTTGCCTGCAACAACGTGCTCTGGACGCCGCTCTCCTACGTCCTGGCCGCCTCCCCGTACCACTATTCCAACGCGGTCATCGGACTCTTTGGCCTCTTTGGCGTCGCCGGGATCTTGGCGGCGAACCTGGCGGGACACTTTGCTGACCGCGAACGCACCTACGTCTCGACGATTGGTTTCTCGCTCGCCTTGCTCAGTTCCTACGCCCTGCTCGGCGTCGGTCGCTCGACGTTTCTCGTCTTGGCCCTCGGTATCGTGATGCTCGACGCCGGGATGCAGGGCATGCAGATCACGAACCAGTCCATCATCTACACGCTGCGCCCCGAGTCGCGCAGCCGCGTCAACAGCGTCTACATGTTCTGCGCCTTCGTGGGCGCTTCCGCGGGCTCGTACCTCGCCGGCAACGCGTACCAACACTTTGGTTGGCGCGGCGACTGCTGGCTCGGGGCACTCTTGGCGCTCGCCATCGTGGTGCCCGCGATCTTGGAGCGCGCCGCCCGGACGGCGCCCGTGCGCGAAGCGCGCGCGCACTAGACAGCGAGAAAGGTGCGCTCGTGCAGGTGGCGCACGAGCTCGTCGATCGGCACGCGCGTCTGGGCCGTCGTGTCGCGGTCGCGCACCGTGACGCAGCGATCCTCGAGTGAATCGAAGTCCACCGTGACGCAGTAGGGCGTGCCGATCTCGTCCTGGCGACGGTAGCGCCGGCCGATGGACTGAGTGACGTCGTAGTCGCACATGAAGTCGCGTTGGAGTTTCGCGAGCACTTCGCGCGAGACCGTCTCGAGTTCGGGCTTTTTCGACAACGGCAAGACGGCGACCTGATAGGGCGCGAGGCGCCAGTCCAGGCGCAGGACCGTACGCACCTCGCCCTCGACCTCGTCCTCGTGGTACGCGGCCAGGAGAAAGATCATCAAGGCGCGCGTCACGCCCACGGCCGGCTCGATCACGTAGGGGGTGTAGCGCTCGTTGGTCGTGGGGTCGAAGTACTCGAGTCGAGCCCCCGAATGCTTGGAGTGCTGGGTCAGGTCGTAGTCGCCGCGATTGGCGACGCCCTCGAGTTCGTCCCATCCCCAGGGGAAGAAGAATTCGATGTCGGTCGTACCCTTGGAGTAGTGCGAGAGGTCCTCTTTCGCGTGCGCGTGCAGGCGAAGCAGCTCGCCGGGCACCCCGAGATCGAGGTACCACTGGTGTCGGGTCGTGATCCAGTACTGGTACCACTGGTCGGCGTCGGCGGGGGGCACGAAGAACTCCATCTCCATCTGCTCGAACTCTCGGGTGCGAAAGATGGAGTTCTGGGGGGTGATCTCGTTGCGAAACGACTTGCCGATCTGGGCGATGCCAAAGGGCGGCTTCTTGCGCGTGGTGGCGAGCACGTTGTTGAAGTTCGTGAACATACCCTGGGCCGTCTCGGGGCGCAGGTAGGCCGTGGCGCCCTCGCCCTCGACGGGACCGGCCTGAGTCTTGAACATGAGGTTAAAGGCCCGCGGTTCGGTGAACTGCGTTGACCCGCAGTTCGGGCAGACCCCGTCGATCTTGTCCTCGCGCCAGCGCTCCTTGCACTTCAGGCAGTCCACCAGCGGGTCGGTGAAGGTCTCGAGGTGTCCCGAGGCCGCCCACACGGCCGGCGGGCCGAGGATCGCCGCGTCGATGGCGACGACGTCGCTGCGACCTTGGACCATCGACTTCCACCACGCGCTTCGCACCTGGCGCAGCATGTTCGCGCCCAGGGGGCCGTAGTCGTAGGTCGAGCGAAATCCCCCGTAAATCTCCGCCGTCTGGAAGAAGAAACCGCGACGCTTCGCGAGATTCGTCACTTTCTCGAGGAGGTCGGGCACTAATTCAGGGGCGGAATCCATCACGACAGGCTAGCCAAGCCCCGCCGCCACTCGAATCCCTGGATGAGCGACGCTCGCGAGGCGTGTCGTGTCCTCGTCGAACTCGAAGAAACCTGACGCGACGCGGGCGTAGCTACTTCAGCGTGGAGAGGCGAACAATGACCTGATTGGCGACGAGGCGCGCTCGGGGTCGAAGGGTGACGCGACCGTCGCGCACGTCCACGAGGTGGGCGATCTCGTCGAGGGAGTCGAACGCCTCGAGGGGAACGCCACGACGCGTGCGCAGCGCCAGGGAGTCGATCTCAAAGCGCTGGGTCGCCTGATCGAGGAGCTCTTCGCCGCCGAGTGGCGACTCGCCGCGCGAAAGAAGCTCGAGGTAGCGGTCGGGTGTGCGCACGTTCCAGAATCGGCGCCCGTCTTGATGCGAGTGCGCCGCGGACCCGAAACCCCGGTAGTTCCCGTGGTCCCAGTAGACGTGATTGTGGCGACACTCGTGGCCCGGGCGGGCCCAGTTCGAGATCTCCTCCCACTCATAACCGTGGGTCTCGAGCACCTGGCCGACGAGGTCGTACGCGTCGGCCGTGTCGTCCTCGTCGGGGTGGCGAGCGGGATCTTGACCAAGCGGCGTCGCGGGTTCCGGGGTCAGCGCGTAGCAGCTGACGTGCGGCGGAGGGTTCTCGAGGGTCAAGAGATCGTTGAGTGTCTCTCGAACGTCCTCGAGCGTTTCGGCGCGCGAGCCAACGATCAGGTCCATGTTCCAGGTCGCAAAGCCCGCGGCGGTCACCGCCTCGGAGACCTCGCGGTGGGCCCCGGTACCGTGGCGACGTCCCAGGTCCAAGAGCACGGCGGGTCGAGTCGACTGCACGCCGAAGCTCATGCGCGTCACGCCGCCGGCGCGGTAGGCGTTGAGTCGTTCGAGACTCGCGTCTTCGGGGTTGCACTCGACGGTGACCTCGGCGTCACTACTTCGAGGGATCGCCTCGAGGATGCGCAAGAGCTCTTCGGGGGCCAGGCGCGAGGGGGTGCCGCCACCAAAAAAGACGGACGTCGCCTCGGCCAGTCCCTGCGCTTTCGCGAGTTCCACCTCGGTGACGACGGCCTCGACGTAAGCACTCATCAGATGGTCGCGGTCCGTGTAAGTGGCGAAGGCGCAGTAGTCGCAACGCTTGGCACAAAAGGGCACGTGGACGTAGACACCGAATTCGTTCACGATGGCACCCTGACGCGTTCGCGAGCCTTCACGACCCGCACGCCGGCGTGGCGGCCGTCGCTCGCGCTTTCTCTACGGTCCACCTCGTACGCGCCGCGTGGACGCGCCTGCCCACACGCCGCGAAAAAAGTGCGGTACCTGTCGTGCGTGGCGAGCTTCACGACCCACCGGCCCCCAACGGAGGAAGCGAGGGTGCCGTGGCGCGTGGCGAGCGCAACCGACGTCCGAAGTGGTTCTCAATCGCCTCTTGGGCCATCGCCATCACGTCGCCCGAACCCGGGGGCGCGATCTCGCTCAACACCGCCGCGAGTTCACCACCCGTGATGCGCCGCAGCAGCGTCAACGCGTCGGGGCTGAGCGCGGTGCCTCGTCGGCACTTCGCGCACAGCGCACCCCCGGCGACGGCGTCAAAGGAGACCAGCGGGCCGCTCGAGGCGCAGTTCACGCACTCCTCGAGCACGGGCGCAGAGCCGTCGAGGGCGAGCAGGCGCAAGAAGAACGAGGCCGGTACGAGGTCGGCCTGAAAGCGCTCGTCGTTCAGCGCCGCGAGCGTGCGCACGAGCAATTCAAAGATCGACTCGTCGGGGGTTTCGTCGCTCGGAATCGCGTCGATAGCCTCCACGACGGCGTAGCCGGCGCTGATGCGCGCGTAGGAACTGCGAAGCGTGCGCAGACCGTCCAAGTGCTCCACGTGTCGCGCGATATAGAGGTCACCGCGCGACTTGACGAGGTCGACGCGCACGTAACCCAAGGTCTCCAGCGTGGACCCGAGACGACTTGAGGACTTGCGCGCGCCCTTCGCGAGCACGCGCACCTTGCCGTGAGCCCGCGTGTAGAGCACGACGACGCGGTCGGCCTCGCCCGATTTAAAGGTGCGCAGCACCACCGCGTCGTCGCGGTAGTCCCTCACGGGTCGCTCTGGTCGTCGCGGTCTTGGAAGTGCGGACGACGCGGCGAAAGGCCCAAAAAGCGATTGAGCCAGACGCCGCCCGCGACCATCATCGCGAGCGCCAAGGGGATGACGAGGGGTTCGATCAGACTGGTGGCACCACTCAGGGCGAGGGCCCATAACAAGAGGTAGAGCACGACCGCGGCGGCGAGCGTGGCGCGACGCACGTTCACTTATCGAGCCCTCCGAAGCGGCGCTCGCGGCGTTGGAACTCCTCGACCGCGGCGAAGAGGTCCTCGCGGCGAAAGTCCGGCCAAAGCACTTCGGTGAAGACCAGTTCGGAGTACGCCATCTCCCAGAGGAGGAAGTTCGAGATGCGGTACTCCCCCGACGTTCGTATTACCAGATCCGGGTCGGCGAGCTCGGGGTGGTAGAGGCGTCGACGCAGGGCGGCTTCGTCGACGTCTTTGGCTTCGAGGCCGTCGAGGAACATGCGGCGAACGGCGTCGATGATCTCCGCGCGGCCGCCGTAGTTAAAGGCGATATTGAGCGTCATCACCTTGTTCTTCTTGGTCAACTCGGACGCTTCGTCCATGCGCTTGGCCACCCCTCGAGGCACGCGCCACTCACGTCGACCCGAGAAGGTGATGCGAACGCCCTGCTCGTGGAGTTCGTGTTGACGCCGTTCGAGGAGGCCCTTATTGAAATTCATCAAGAAGCGCACTTCATCCACCGGCCGACGCCAGTTTTCGGTCGAGAAGGCGTAGACGGTCAGCGCCTTTATCCCAATGCTGAGTGCGCCGTAGGTGGTGTCGACGAGCGCCGCCTCACCGGCGGCGTGGCCCGCCGTACGCTCGAGGCCCTGGCGCTGGGCCCAGCGACCGTTGCCGTCCATGACGATCGCGACGTGGGCGGGCACGCAGGAGAGGTCAATCGAGGCGGGGGGCGTCACGGGGCGCGGATCGGGCACAAATCAAAACTAGTTCGCGCCCGTGGGCGCGACTCCGGCGCCGGTGGTGAGAACGAGGTAAGAAAGAGGCCTTGGCGAACAGTGACGTAGTGAGAGCGATGAGCGCTCACGTTCAAGGAGCCCTATGACCGAGACCCTTCCCCCCGAGCAGCGCGCTCGTCGATCGCCTCGAGGCGGGGACCTTATCGCCCTCGTGGCCGTCGCGGCGTTGGCCCTCGCGAGCGTCGCGCTCTACGTCGCGGGACACAACTCGACGTCGCACGCACCGACTCGCTCCATCATCGTCAACGGTTCGGGCACCGCAACGGGCGTGCCCGACACCGTGACCTTCCAACTCGGCGTGAACACCGAACGCACCAACGCCGGTGAGGCGCTCAAGGTCAACAACATTCGCGTCGAGGCCCTCACGTCCGCCCTCAAGGCGCAAGGCGTCACGAAGCGCGATATTCAAACGAGCAATTTCAACATCTATCAAACGACCGACCGCTACGGCACCCCGACCGGCTTTACGGTCTCGGACTCTTTGCAGGTCACCATGCACGACATCAAGCGCGCCGGCGGCGCCATTGACGCGGCGGTCGCCGCGGTCGGCAACGGCGTCAGCTTCAACGGCGTCTCGTTCTCCCAGTCCAACCAGTCCCTGGCCCTCGCCCACGCCCGCGACAAGGCCATGAAGGCCGCCCACACCGCCGCCGCGGACTTGGCGAGCGCCGGCGGCGTACACCTTGGCGCGCCGCTCAAGGTCGTCGACCAGGAAAACCAGTCATCGCCCCCCTACCCGATCATGTACGGCGCGGTCACGACCTCGGGCAAGGCGTCGGTCTCGACGAACCTCTCGCCGGGCACCCAGAGCGTGACCGTCCAAGTCAGCGTCACCTACCAGGTCACGTCGTAAGCACCCGGCGCGCGTCGGCGGCGCCTCTACAGTCAAACGGTGCGAAGTTTTGACCCCGACGACGAGACTCCCTACGTCGAACCCGACGCCGAGACCAGCGTGCAACTTCGAGACGACGTCCTCGACATCGACGTCGAGGCGGCCCTCGCCCTCCTCGAGCGCGTCACCGGCGACCTGCCCGCTGGGGGCGAACGCCGCGAGGGCCAGCGCGTCATGATTCGCTCCGTCGCGCACGCCCTCAGCCACCGCGAGCACCTCGTGATCCAGGCCGGCACCGGCATCGGAAAGTCCCTGGCCTACCTGATACCCGCGACGCTGAGCGGCGAGCGGGTCGTCATCGCCACGGCCACGAAGAACCTCCAGGACCAACTCGCCTCCAACGACGCGCCCCAGGTACGCGAGCACGTCGCGAACCTGAAGGTCGCGGTCCTCAAGGGCCGCCAGAACTACCTCTGTCGAAATCGCGCGCACCAGGTGAGCGGTGGCGCGCAGTTGAGCCTGGACGACGGCAGCGACGCGCCCAAGACCGTCACCGATCAGACCAAGCGGCTACTGAAATGGATGGACGAAACCACGACCGGCGACCGCGACGAACTCAGCTTCGAGGTCGATTCGCGGGCCTGGCGCCAGGTTTCGGTGACCCCCCAGGAGTGCCTGACGCGCGCCAAATGCCCCCAGGGGGCCAACTGCTTTAGCGAACTGGCTCGCGACCGCGCCGCGGAGAGTCAGATCGTGATCGTCAACACCCACCTCTACGCGAGCCACCTGGCGTCGGGTTCGATGCTCCTGCCGGCACACGAGTTCGTGGTCTTTGACGAGGCCCACGAGATCGTCGACATCTTCGCGACGCTTCTTGGCACCTCGCTCAACGCGACGCGACTGTACGCGGTGGTCTCACTGGCTCGCTCGCTGCTCGGCGCCTCGAGCCGCGAACTGCTCGACGAACTCGAGGCGGCGAGTAAGCACCTCGCCAGTGCCCTCGACGCGCAGTACGCCACGGGCGAACTACGCGGACTCAACGAGGATTCGGCGATCGCCCTTTCGAGGGTGAGCGAACTCACCACGACGTTGGTCGAACGCGTGCGCGAGTTCGCCACCGCCCGCGCCGAGGACGAGGCCCGAAAGACCCGGGTCCAGGGTCCGGCGATCCACGTGTTGAACGACCTCGAACGACTGCACCGACGCCGCGACGAAGAGCTGCTCTACCTCTCCAAGCGCGGGAGCGAGGTCGATCTCGAGCTCTCGCTCATCGACGTCGGACCTCGACTGGCCGAGGAACTCTGGGGCCGCGTGAGCGCGGTCCTGACGAGCGCGACGATCCCCGACGCGCTGCCGCGCCAGCTCGGCCTGGGCGAGCTCGGCGTCGAACGAATCGAGAGTCCCTTTAACTACGCCGAGCACGCCCTGCTCTACGTGCCGGCCCATCTGCCCACGCGCAACGACGCCGGCGCCGAGAACGCGATCATCGACGAGCTCGTCGACCTCATCGAGGCCGCCGGCGGGCGCACCCTCGCGCTCTTCACCAATCGCGCCGTGATGTCCAGGGTCGCCGAGGCCGTGGCCCCGAGGCTCTCGACCCCGGTGCTGGTGCAGGGGGGCCTGTCGCGCCAGCGTTTGATCGAGACGTTTCGCCGAGAAGACGAGGCGAGTCTCTTCGCCGTCACCAGCTTCTGGCAGGGCGTCGACGTGCCCGGTCACTCGCTCAGTCTGGTCACCATCGACCGACTTCCCTTTTCGGTGCCGAACGATCCGTTGGCCGAGGCGCGTCGCGAGCGCGCGGCCAACCCCTTCTACGACGTCGACCTGCCCCGCGCGACCATGCTCCTCGCCCAGGGCGTGGGGCGCCTTATTCGAACCGCCACCGATCGCGGGGTCGTCGCCGTGTTGGACACCCGCCTCGCCACTGCCAACTACCGCGCCACCATGTTTCGCGCCCTACCGCCCATGAAACGTACCCGCGACAAAACGGTCGTGACCGACTTCCTGGCCGACCTTAGGCGCCCACCCACGCTCTAAAAAGGGTCAAAATCCCTTGTCAACGTGGCTCTGGACTATACACTAGTATTTTACTAGATTTACTTGGTTAAGGAGACCGGTGCACCTCGATTTCGTCCTCATCCTCGCGAGCGCGGTCGTGGGTTTCATGGTCGGTCTGACGGGGGTGGGCGGCGGCGCCTTGATGACTCCCATGCTGGTGCTCCTCTTTGGCGTCGCGCCGAGCGCCGCGATCACCTCGGACTTGGTCGCCGCGCTCTTCATGAAGCCCGCCGGCGTCGCCGTGCACTGGCGGCGAAAGAACGTCAACGCGCAACTCGTGCGCTACCTGTGTTACGGCTCCATCCCCGGGGCGTTCCTCGGCACCTACGTACTCTCACTCTGGGGCCATTCGCCGAACGCGGAGCATCGACTCCAGGTGCTCCTGGGCGCCGCGTTGATCGTGGGGGCGGTGTCGATCCTCCTGCGCGCGCTTCGTCGCGCGCACGTCACGACGTCCACCGTCACGACGAAGCGAAACGCCACAATCGTCGTGGGCGCCCTGGGTGGCTTCATGGTCGGCATGACCTCGGTCGGAGCGGGGTCGCTCATCGTCGTTTTGCTGCTCTTCCTCTACCCCACCATCCGCAACGACCATCTGGTCGGCACCGACCTCGCCCAGTCGGTGCCGCTCACGTTGAGCGCGACGCTCGGCACGTTGCTCTTTAACCACGTGAACTTCTCACTCACGACCTCGATCATCGTGGGTTCCGTGCCCGCCGTGATCGTGGGCTCGTTGATGGCCTCGCGGGTCAATGGCTACGCGCTGCGCCTCGTGATCACCGCGACCGTGCTCTTGAGCGGACTCAAGTACGTCGGGGTGGCGGTGGCTCCCCTGGGTATCGCCGCGCTCGTGCTCGCGGCGTTGGTGACGCTCGTTTTGTGGCGCCGGCGCTCGAGGGTCCTAGTAGCCGAAGCGGTCGAGGACGTCGTTGCGCTTCTGCCAGCCCGGCTCGACCGAGACGCGAAGCTCTAGGTAGCAGCCCTCGGGCAGCTGGCGACGAGCGGCGATGCCGACGTCCTTCAAGAGTTGCCCGCCCTTGCCGATCACCATTCCCTTTTGCGAGTCACGCTCGACGAGGATCTCGACGGTGACGTGGGGCCACTCGAACTCGGTGACCCGACAGTGGATCGAGTGCGGGAGCTCTTGTTTGGTCTTGCGCACCAACTGTTCTCGAACGAGTTCGGCGATCCAGGTCGCCTCGGGGACGTCGGAGACCTCGTCTTCGGGAAAGAGGTAGGGCCCCTCGGGCATCAGCCCTTGGAGGTACGCCAAGAGGGCGTCCGATCCCTCGCCGGTTCGTGCCGACACCGGGAAGTACTCGACCTTCTCGACCAGTTGGGGCTGACCCATGGTGGTCGCGACCTCGAGCACGGCTTCACTAACCCACAACAACTGTTGGGCCACCTTCTCGCGCGCGACACGGTCCATCTTGTTCACGATCACCAGCGCCTTGGCGCCTCGCTCGCCCTTGGCGTGTTCGAGCATGGTCGAAATCGCGAGGCGATCGCCCGGGCCGATCGAGGCCGAGGCGTCCACCATCGCCACCACGACGTCGACGCCGTCACTGGCGGCGCGCGCAGTCTGATTGAGTCGTCCCCCGAGCGTGGTGCGAGGTCGATGCAGTCCGGGCGTGTCGATGAAGATCACCTGCACGCCATCTTCGGTCACCACGCCGCGAACGGCGTGGCGCGTGGTGTGCGGCGTCGACGCGGTGATCGAGACCTTGGTGCCAACGATCTGATTGAGCAGCGTCGATTTGCCGACGTTGGGCCGTCCGAGGATGGCGACGAGTCCCGAGCGGGTCACTGCTCGTCCTCGTCGTCCTCGTCCAACGTCTCGACGAGGACCGTCTCGATTCGACGTCCCTCCATTCGCACCACCGTCAAGCGATAGTGGCGCGTGTCAAAGGCCTCGCCGACCCGCGGGACGCCTCCGGCGAGATCGAGGACGAGCCCGCCCACGGTGTCCCACCCGTCCTTTTCCAGAGCGAGTCCGAACTCCTCGTTGGCGTCGTCGATATTGAGTCGCCCCGAGAGCTCGATGCCGCCCTCGATGGTCTGCTCCTCGGCGAGGCGCGCGATACTCGGATCGGACTCGTCAGTGATCTCGCCGACCAACTCTTCGAGCACGTCTTCGAGCGTCACCAGGCCCGCCGTGCCGCCATACTCGTCGACCACGACGAACAGGTGGACTTTGGAGCTGCGCACTTGGCTGAGCAGCGCGGCGACCCGCTTGGTCTCGGGGACGAAGTAGGCCTCACCCATGTGCGCCTCCACCAGTTCCTCGCCGTGGCCGTTGGCGACCAGGCGCGCCAGGTGGCGCAGGTTCACCATGCCGACCACGTCGTCCACGCTCTCGCCCAGCACCGGAATGCGCGAACGGCCGGTCTCGATGGCCAGGTCGAGGGCCTGGCGAATCGTGGCGTGACTGGCCACGTCGACGATGTCGATGCGCGGCACCATCACCTCGCGCACGATCGTGTCGCCGAATTCGATCACCGAGTGGATGAAGTTGCGCTCCTCGGAGGCGATCGCGTCGTCCTCGTGGGCGACGTCGGCCATCGCCAAGATCTCGGATTCGGTCATGCGAGTTCTCGAACCGGTGCCGCCGAGGAGACGAATCACGCCGTCGGCGACCGACAAGAGCACCGTCGACAACAATCGCACCGGCGCGAAGCGAAGCAGTCGCCCCACCACCGGGGCGCTCACCAGGGCCGCTTCGTCTTGATGCTGTACGGCGTAGTTCTTCGGGATGGCCTCAAAGGCCACGAAGATGATGATCACTTCCAGCGCGGTGGCGACGAAGACGCCGGCGGCGCCAAAGAGGTGGCCGGCGAGCACGCCGACCATCGTCGCCGAAACCAGCTGACAGATCAAGATCAAGAGCAGCAAGGGAGTGAGAAAACGCTCCGGCGACTCGGCCAAGGCGACGAGCGCCTTCGCGCCGCGTCGCCCTTGATCACGAAGTGAACGCGCCCGCGACTTGTTCGTGCGCGTGAGGGCCGTCTCGGCCATCGCGAAGAAGCCCGAAAGAATCAAGAGGATCGCGACGCTGATCACGAGCACCGTGTCGCCCGTGGACCACACGACCCCGATCACGGCGTCGTCGATCGGTAGTGGCGGGCGAGCAGCTCTCGTTCGCGCGCCTCCATCCGCTCGGCCTCCTCGTCGATCAAGTGGTCCCAGCCGAGTAGGTGCAAGACCCCGTGCACGACGAGCAGCGCCACCTCGTCGTCGAAGCTGCATTCGTGCTCGAGCGCGTTGCGCGCGGCGACGGCCGGGCAGATCACGACGTCGCCGATGAGCTGGGGTATCTCGGGCAGCGGTGGATCACCCGGTCCCGTCCCCCCCGCGTCGGGTACGCGACCGCTCAGGTCGGGCTCGGCGTCGATGGGAAAGCTCAAGACGTCGGTGGGTCCCTCCTTCCCGAGGAACTGCTGGTTCAAGTCGGCGATGGTCGGTTCGTCGGCGAAGATCAAGGAGACCTCGGCGAGCCCCCGCACGCCCTCGTCAATCAGGGCGCCCTTGGCCAACGCGACCCAGCGCTCTAAGTCCATCGCGACGTCGCTTTGTTCGTCGGCGGCGTAGATGTCGATCACGGCGTGTGCTCTTCGTAGGCGGCCACGATGTCGGCCACGATACGGTGGCGCACGACGTCCTTCGCGCTGAGATAGATGAAGCTCAGCCCGTCGATCCCACCGAGAATCTTCTCGAGCGCGACCAGTCCGCTGCGCTTGCCGTTGAGGTCGATCTGCGTGACGTCGCCGGTGACGACGGCCTTAGAGTTCTGCCCGATGCGGGTCAAGAACATCTTCATCTGTTCGGGCGTGGTGTTTTGGGCCTCGTCCAAGATGATGAAGGAGTCGTTCAACGTGCGCCCTCGCATGAAGGCGAGCGGCGCGACCTCGATGGTCCCGTTGGCGATCAGTCGCTGGGCACCCTCGGGGCCCACCATGTCGTAGAGCGCGTCGTAGAGCGGGCGCAGGTAGGGATCGACCTTGGCCATGAGGTCGCCGGGCAAGAACCCCAAGTTCTCCCCCGCCTCGACGGCCGGACGCGTCAACACGATTCGCTGCACCTGACGTCGGTGCAGCGCCTGGACGGCCTGGGCGACGGCCAGATAACTCTTGCCCGTACCGGCCGGTCCGATGCCAAAGGTGACGATCGACGTGTCGATCGCGTCGGTGTAACGCTTCTGACCGGCCGTCGTGGGGCGAATGGCTTTGCCCTTGGCCCCGCGCACGACTTCGTGTTTGAGCACTTCGCTCGGGCGAAGGTCGTCGGCGACCATGTCGATGGTGCGCGCGATCTTGGTGGTGTCG
>Ga0307374_10003123_pt1 | contig 28610 bp, 30 predicted proteins | sample OX3MG_FD_202532 | JGI IMG/M metagenome (GOLD analysis project Ga0307374, IMG submission 202532) | Soil microbial communities from Risofladan, Vaasa, Finland - OX-3 | ecosystem: Environmental > Terrestrial > Soil > Coastal area > Acid sulfate soil | place: Finland: Risofladan, Vaasa | collected... | reverse complement strand
CGCCGCGACGCGAGCCCGCTGCCGCTCGGCGTGCTCGTGGCCGAGACCGCCGGCTGGATCGGCTACATGATCCAGCAATCGCTCGACAATGCGCTCCGGCGGGCCGGGCACCCCCGCGAGGTCGTCACGGTCATCACGCAGGTACAGGTCGACCGCCACGACCCGGCGCTCGGGACGCCCACCAAGTTCATCGGCCATCCGCTCACGCCGGAACGCGCGCGTCAGGTGGAGGCCGAGGGGTACGCGGTGCGGCCCGACGGACGCGGCCGCCTGCGGCGCGTGGTGGGAAGTCCCGCGCCGCTCGCCGTGCACGAGGCTTCGGTCGTGCGGCGGCTGCTCGACGCCGGCGTGGTCGTGATCGCGTGCGGCGGCGGCGGGGCGCCCATTTACGATGATCCGTCGCTAGGTTGGGAGGGTGTCGACGCCGTCGTGGACAAGGATCTGGCGGCAGCGGTGCTGGCGCGCGATCTGGGCGCCGAGTTGCTGCTGATCCTCACCGACGTCGACGCCGTCTATGCAGATTGGGGAACGCCGCGACAACGGCCGCTGTCGACTCTGACGGCGGACGACGCGGCCCGCATGGACCGCGCGGGCGCATTCGGGGAAGGGAGCATGGCCCCGAAGATCCGCGCGGCGATAGACTTCGTGCGCCGCACCGGCGGCCGCGCGATCATCACAGAGCTGAGCCGGGGACGCGACGCAGTTCGCGGCGCAGCCGGAACGACCATCACCGCGGAGTAGGCGTGAACATTCACGAGTATCAGGCCAAGGAGATTCTGCGCGCCCAGGGCGTGCCGATCCCCCCGGGCGAAGTGGCCACCACCCCGGACCAGGCAGAAGCGATCGCGAAGAAGTTCGGTGGCACCGTGGTCATCAAGGCGCAGGTGCACGCCGGCGGCCGCGGCAAGGCGGGCGGCGTGAAGCTCGCCAAGGATCCCGCCGAGGCCCGCGCCGTGGCGGCGAAGATCCTCGGCATGCACATCAAGGGGCTCACCGTGGAGAAGGTGCTGGTGACTCCGGCCGCCGACATCGCCAGCGAGGCGTACGTGGGCGTCATCCTCGATCGTGCCTCCAAGCGCCCGGTGTTCATGGTGAGCCCGGCCGGCGGCATCGACATCGAGGAGGTCGCCGCCAAGACCCCGGACAAGATCCGGCGCCTCCCCGTGGACACGCGCTACGGACTCCTCGGGTATCAGGCGCTGGAGCTCGGATTCTTTCTCTACGACGACCTCAAGAAAGCGCGCGCCGCCGGCGCCATCATGCAGAAGCTGTACGCGGCGTTCATGCAGAGCGGCGCGTCGCTGGCCGAGATCAATCCGCTCGTCGTCACCGTGGCCGGCGACGTCGTGGCGCTCGACGCCAAGATGGTGATCGATGATAACGAGCTCGATCGCCGTCCCGAGATCGCCGCCCTGCGCGACGAGAGCTCCGAAGCCCCCAGCGAGGTGGACGCGCGCAAGTCCAACCTCACCTTCATCAAGCTCGAGGGTGACGTGGGCTGCGTGGTGAACGGGGCGGGCCTCGCCATGGCCACCATGGACCTGGTCAAGTACTACGGCGGCGAACCCGCCAACTTCCTGGACATCGGCGGCTCGTCCAACCCCGAGAAGGTGGTGAACGCGCTCCGCATCATCACCGCCGACGCGAGCGTGAAGGCCATCCTGTTCAACATCTTCGGCGGCATCACCCGCACCGACGACGTGGCCAACGGCATCGTGACCGCCACCAGAGCCAATCCACTCAAGGTGCCGATCGTGATTCGGCTGACCGGCACGAACGAGGAAATCGCGGTGAAGATTCTCAAGGACAACGGATTCTCGGCGTCCGCCGACATGGACGAAGCGGTGAAACAGGCCGTGGCCCTCGCCAAGGGAGGGAAGGCCGCGTGAGCATCTTCATCGACAATTCCACCACCGTCATCGTGCAGGGCATCACCGGCCGCGACGGCTCGTTCCACACCAAGCAGATGATCGAATACGGCACCAAGGTCGTCGGCGGCGTCACGCCGGGCAAAGGCGGCCAGACGTTCGAGAACACGGTGCCGATCTTCAACACGATGCACGACGCCGTGGCCGCCACCGGCGCCAACACGAGCGTGATCTACGTGCCGCCGGTGTTCGCCGCCGACGCGATCATGGAAGCCGCCGATGCCGGCATCAAGTTCATCGTCGCCATCACCGAAGGCGTGCCCGTGCTCGACATGACGCGGGTGTACCCGTTCGTGAAGGAGAAGGGCGCCCGCCTGCTCGGCCCCAACTGCCCGGGGCTCATCACGCCGGGACAATCGAAGGTGGGCATCATTCCCGGCCGCATCTGCACCCCCGGCCACGTCGGCGTCGTGAGCCGCTCCGGCACCCTCACCTACGAGATCGTCTACCAGCTCACCCGGGCCGGCCTCGGCCAGTCCACCTGCGTGGGCATCGGCGGCGACCCGATCAACGGCACCAACTTCATCGACTGCCTGGCGGCGTTCGAGAAGGACCCGCACACCAGAGCCGTGGCGATGATGGGCGAGATCGGCGGCACCGACGAGCAGGAAGCGGCCGCGTTCGTCAAGCAGCACATGACCAAGCCCGTGGTCGGATTCATCGCCGGCCAGACCGCGCCGCCGGGCCGCCGCATGGGCCACGCCGGCGCGATCATCTCGGGATCGTCGGGCACGGCGGCCGAGAAGATCGCCGCGTTCGAGGCCGCCGGCATGGGCATCGCCAAGCGCCCGATCGATTTCGTGGACCTGATCAAGGCGCGCCTCAAGTAGCGCGCGCCGTCACACCCAACCCCACCGTTTCCCAATGGCGCACCATCAGACGCTGACCATCATCAAGCCCGACGCCTTCGCGGCCGGGAAAGCCGGCAAGATCATCGCCCATCTCGAAGGGCAGGGGTTCGTGATCCGCGCCGCGCGCGTGATGCACCTCACCCAGGCGCAGGCCGGCGAGTTCTACGCCGTCCACCGCGACCGGCCGTTCTACGCCTCGCTCGTCACCTTCATGACCTCCGGCCCGTGCATGCCCATGGTGCTCGAGAAGCCCGACGCGGTTGCGGCCCTGCGCAAGGCGATCGGCGCCACCGACCCCGCAGAGGCCGAAGCGGGCACGGTGCGCAAATTGTACGCGGAGTCCAAGGAGCGGAACGCCATCCACGCCTCGGACAGTGACGAGAACGCCGAGCGCGAGTCCCGCTTCTTCTTCGCGGAGAGCGATCAGATCGCCGCCATGTAACCCCACGCCAAGGCTGGCTAACTTCTCTGGTGGCGCGGACTTGTGAAGGCCTTTCCAGACGAGTAGGTTTCATGGCTATGCTGTCCTTCGACATTCGGGACCTCGAGTCCAATGCGGTGGCGGTGGATACCACGCTGTCCGCCGCCGACCCGATCTGGCAGCCCGGAGATCCGGTGCCACCCGATGGCGTTCGTGTGACCGGTCGCCTCTCGGCGGCCGGCCCCGGGCGGTTCTACTGGCACGGCCGTCTCGCCGGCAGCGCGACGTTGCCGTGTCGGCGCTGTTTGACCGACACCCCGGTCGCGGTTCAGGATGAGGCGCATCTCATCTTTGCCGCCACCGGCGGTGAAGAACCTGAGGACCCGGACGTGTACATGTTCGGGCCGCGGGACAGGGAGCTCGATCTTCGCCCGGCTGTCCGGGAATTGTGGCTGCTCAATGCGCCGACGTTCGTGCTGTGCAGGGAGGACTGCAGGGGACTGTGTCCCACCTGCGGGGCCGACCTGAACGCCGGTTCCTGTGGTTGCCCCACCGCCCACGATGCGCGTTGGGACACGCTGCACAAACTCGATTCTTCCCCCAGCACGTAGCTTTCCTTCAGACTCTCAACGATTTCATCGAGCCATGGCCGTCCCGAAGCGTAGAACCTCCAAGCGCAAGAAGCGCGCCCGCAACACCCACAAGAAGGCGCCGGCAATCGCGCTCCAGAAGTGCCCGCGGTGTCAGGCAATGAAGCGCCCGCATCGGGTCTGTGACGAATGCGGGTATTACGCCGGTAAGCAGCGAGTCGCCGCCAAGGAAGCCTGACCTTGGCGCGGATCGCGTTGGACGCCATGGGGGGCGATCACGCCCCGCAGGCGACCGTTGCCGGCGCCCTCCTCGCCGTCGCCGAGCTCGATCCCGCGCATTCCGTAGTACTCGTCGGCCGGTCGGCGATCATCGAGCAGACGCTGGACGAGGCGTTGCGTGGCGAGCATGCCGCGCTCGCCACGTTTCGCGACCGCCTGCTCGTCGTCGACGCCCCCGAGATCATCGAGATGGCCGAGAAGCCGAGCGCGGCCATCCGCGCCAAGCCCAACAGTTCGATGATGGTGGGGCTGCGCATGCATGCCGAGGGCGCGTGCGATGCCTTCGTCTCGGCCGGCAACACCGGCGCCCAGATGGCCGCGTCCATGGTCCTCCTCCGCCTGTACGAAGGCCTCAAGCGGCCCGCCATCGTCACGATCTTCCCCACGGCCGAGAAGCCCGTCGTCGTCCTCGACGCCGGCGCGAATGTCGATTGCTCCGCCGCCGAACTCGTGCAGTTCGCGCGACTCGGCGCCGTCTATGCCCACGACATGCTCGGCCGCGCCAACCCGGCCGTCGGCCTCCTGAACATCGGCGAGGAAGCCGAGAAGGGGAACGCCGTCACCAAGGAAGCCCACGCGCTCCTCGCGCAGTCGGGCCTCCACTTCGTGGGCAACGTCGAAGGCCGCGATCTGCCGGCCGGCCACAACCACCAGAGCGCCCTCGACGTCGTGGTATGCGACGGCTTCGTGGGTAACGCGATTCTCAAATTCTACGAGGCCGTCGCCCCGCTCATGGTCGGACTGCTCGTCAAAGCGGGCCTGCCCAAAGACCGCATCATGGGCGCCCTCCGCCAACTCGACTACTCCGAGTACGGCGGCGCTCCGCTGCTCGGCGTCCGCGGCGTGAGCATCATCTGCCACGGCCGCTCTTCGCCCCGCGCGATCGCGAGCGCGATCAAAGTCGCCGTGCAAGCGGTGGACAACCACCTCGCCGAACACATCGGCAAGCGCCTGGCCGGTCCCGAAGGCGCCGCAGGAGCCACCGCATGAAACGTCCTATCGTGTACTTCGCAGGCACCGGTCGGGGCATTCCCGAGCGCGTGATGACCAACCACGACTTCGCGGCCATCGGGGTCGAGACGTCCGACGAATGGATCGTCGAGCGCACCGGCATCCGCGAGCGGCATATCGCCGCCGCCGGCGAGACCACCTGCACGATGGCCGCCGTCGCGGCCCGTCAGGCCATGGAGCGGGCCGGCATCCACGCGGGCGACATCGACACGATCGTCCTCAGCACGGCCACCACCGACCGTTTGCTGCCGTCCACGGCCGTCGACCTGCAGGCCGAACTCGGCGCTACGCGCGCGGCGGCGTTCGACATCAGCGCTGCCTGCGCCGGGTTCATCTACGGCACGACCATCGCCGAGGGGCTGATCGCCGCCGGCACGGCGCAGACGGTGCTCGTGGTGGGCGCCGAGAAGATGAGTTCGATCATCGACTGGAAGGACCGCGCCACCTGCGTCCTCTTCGGCGACGGGGCGGGCGCCGCCATCGTGCGTCCCGCCAAGCGGGACCGCGGCGTCCTCGGCACGTTCATCCGGAGCGACGGCGCCCTCGCCAATCTGCTCTACCGCCCGGCCGGCGGTGCCGCCCACCCGTTCGACGAGCAGGTGCTGCAGGACCGCAGCTTCTACGTCAAGATGGCCGGCCGCGAAGTGTTCAAGCACGCCGTGCGCTCGATGGCCGACGCCTGCGACCGCGTGCTCGACGCCGCCAAGCTCACCAGCGCCAACATCGACCTGCTCATCCCGCACCAGGCCAACAACCGGATCATCGAGGCCACCGCGAAGCACGCGAACATGCCGATGGACAAGGTCTACGTGAACGTGGACCGCTACGGCAATACGTCCTCCGCGTCCATTCCGATCGCCCTCGACGAGGCCATCGAGACCGGACGCGTGACCGAGGGCATGACGGTGCTGCTCGTGGGCTTCGGTGCCGGCTTCACCTGGGGTTCGATGGTCATCCGGTTCTGACCGTGGACTTCGTTCTGGTCTTCCCCGGGCAGGGCTCGCAGGCGCCGGGAATGGGGCGGGAGCTGGCCGACGCCTTCCCGGCCGCTCGGATCGTGTTCCAGGCCGCGGACGACGCCCTGGGCGTCAACCTCAGCGCTCTCTGCTTCCACGGGCCCGCCGACGAGCTCACGCTCACCCACAACGCGCAGCCGGCGCTGCTCGCTCACGGCGCAGCGGTGTGGGCCGTGGTCCGAGAGGCCCTGGCGGGCCGCGTGCGGGCGGCGGGCGGACACTCGCTGGGCGAGTTCACGGCCTACCACGCCGCAGGGTCGCTGGGCCTCGCCGATGGCGTGCGCCTGGTCCGCCGCCGCGGCCAACTGATGTACGACAGCGGGGTGGCCAGGCCCGGGACGATGGCTGCAGTGCTCGGCAACACGACCCAGCCCATCGATGCCATCTGTGCGCGCGCCACCGCCGAGGCAGGGCTCGTCGTGCCGGCAAACTACAATTCGCCCGGCCAGGTTGTGATCAGTGGCGAGGCGGCCGGCGTGGAGCGGGCGATGGTCCTGGCCAAGGAACTCGGGGCCAAGCGCGCCATCAAGCTCAACGTGAGCGGCGCGTTCCATTCGCCGCTAATGGAATCTGCTTTAAGTGGACTGGCTCAAGCTATTGCCGATACACCGTTTGTAGATGCTAACTTTCCGGTGTACTCCAACGTCAGCGCGGATTCCGGGACGGCGGCCACACGGGCACGCGAGGTCCTGGTGAAGCAGCTCACGAGCCCCGTGCGCTGGACGGACGAGGTGCTCGCCATGGCGGCCGCCCACCCCGAGGCCACCTTTCTCGAGATGGGGCCCGGATCGGTGCTCGTGGGGCTGCTCAAGAAAATTGCGCCGCAGCTCCGCGCGATGGCCTGCGGCACTCCCGCCGACGTTCAACGCCTGATGGAGCTTGTCGCCACATGAAGATCGATCTCACCGGAAAGTCGGCGCTCGTCACGGGCAGCACGCGCGGCATCGGCCGCGCCATCGCGCAGGAGCTGGCCGGCTGCGGCGCCCGGGTGGGCGTGGTGGGGCGCGACCTGGCCAGGGCCCAGGAGGTCGCCGCGGCCATCTCGCCCGAGGCCAGGGGGTTCGCGTGCGACGTGAGCGACACGGCGTCGGTCACGGCGCTGGTGGCTGCGGCGGAGGAGGCGTTCGGCGGCCTCGACATCCTGGTCAACAACGCCGGCATCACGCGCGACAACGTGCTGTTCCGCCTCAAGGATGAGGACTGGGACGCGGTCCTCGACGCCAATCTCCGGGGGGCGTTCGCGGCCGTCCGGGCCGCGGCCCGCGGGATGATGAAGCGGCGCTGGGGCCGGATCATCAATATCGCGAGCGTCGTGGGCCTCGTGGGCAACAAGGGACAGGCCAACTATGCGGCCAGCAAGGCGGGGCTCATCGGGCTCACCAAGTCGGTGGCCAAGGAGCTGGCGTCGCGCAACGTCCTGGCCAACGTCGTGGCCCCCGGATTCATCGAAACCGACATGACGGCGGCGATGACCGCCGAGGCGCGAACCGTCCTGTCGCAGCAGATCCCGCTGGAACGGCTGGGCACCCCGGAAGACGTCGCCGGGGTGGTGGCCTTTCTCGCGTCGGACCATGCCGCGTACATCACCGGGCAGGTGCTCGTGGTGGACGGCGGCATGGTGATGTGACTGACGACCGCCCCTCGCTGTTGATAGATTATATCGTTTACACACACCTTCAGAGGAGAGCCCCTTCCCATGGCCGACAATGCACAGAAAGTCCGTGATATCATCGAGAAGGAACTCGGCGTGGAGCGTGAGAAGCTCACCGACGAAGCAAGCTTCATCGAAGACCTGGGCGCGGACAGCCTCGACATCGTCGAGCTCGTCATGGAGTTCGAGAAGGAGTTCAACATCGACATTCCCGATGAAGATGCCGAGAAGCTGCGGACCGTCGGCGACGCCGTGGCCTACCTGAACCAGAAGGTCAGCGGTTGATGAGGCGACGGGTCGTTGTCACCGGCGTTGGAACGATCACGCCAGTCGGCAACGACGTGGCGGAGACCTGGCGCGCCCTGCTCGCCGGCGTGTCGGGCGCGGGGCCGATCACGAAGTTCGACGCCTCCACCTTTCCGTCGCGGTTCGCCTGCGAGGTGAAGGGGTTCGATCCGCTGCAGTACATGGATCGCAAGGAAGCCAAGCGGTCCGACCCGTTCGCGCAGTACGCCATTGCCGCGTCGGTGCAGGCGATGACCGACGCCGGATTCGGCGACGAACTGAGCGGCGAGCTGTCCGAGCGCACCGGCGTCATCGTCGGCAGCGGCATCGGCGGGCTCAAGACGTTCGAGGAGCAGCACGATACATACCGGGAGCGCGGCGCCGGCAAGATCAGCCCGTTCTTCATCCCGATGTTCATTTCCGACATCGCGGGGGGGCTGGTCTCCATGCGCTTCAAGGCGCGCGGCCCCAACTTCTCCACGGTGAGCGCCTGCGCCACCGGCGCCCACGCCGTGGGCGAGGGGTGCCGCACCATCCAGTACGGCGACGCCGACGTCATGATCTGCGGCGGCGCCGAAGCCACGGTGACCCCGATGGCCATCGGCGGCTTTGCCAGTATGAGGGCGCTCTCCGAGCGCAACGATTCGCCGGCCACGGCGTCGCGCCCCTTCGACCTCACGCGCGACGGATTCGTGATGGGCGAGGGCAGCGGCATCGTCGTGATCGAAGAGCTGGAGCACGCGCGCGCGCGCGGCGCGCGCATCTACGCCGAGATCGTCGGCTACGGCGCCACCGCCGACGCCTACCACGTCACGGCGCCCGCGCCCGAGGGCGAGGGCGCCCAGCGGGCCATGCGGCGCGCCCTCAAGGACGCCGGCCTCACCGCGGCCGACATCCAGTACATCAACGCCCACGGCACGTCCACGCCCGTCGGCGACGTGGCCGAGACGCTGGCCGTCGAGCACGTGTTCGGCGAGCATGCGGCCGGCATCAACATCAGTTCCACCAAGTCGGCCACCGGGCACATGCTCGGCGCCGCCGGCGCCGTGGAGTTCCTGATCACCACGCTCGCCGTGTTCCACGGCGTCGTGCCGCCGACGATCAACTACCACACGCCCGATCCGGCCATCCGCTTGAACTGCACGCCGAACACCGCCGTCAAGCGCGACCTGACCGTGGCCCTGACCAACAACTTCGGATTCGGCGGCCACAACGTCACGCTCGCCGTCCGCAAGTGGGAGGAGTGATCCTGTGTCAGCCGCCGTCGCCCCCATCGCGCCCGTCGTCGATCGCCGCCGCGTCACCGACCGCGCGCTGCTGCCCATCGCCGACAAGGTCGAGCGCGGCGAGCGCCTGACTCCCGACGAAGGGATCACGCTGTTCCAGACCGCCGACCTGCTCGGCCTCGGCACACTCGCCGACGCCCGGAACCGCGCGCTGCACGGCGATCGCGTCATGTTCGCCGCCAATCAGCACATCAATCCCACCAACATCTGCACGCTGCGCAAGACCTGCGTATTCTGCTCGTACGCCAGGCTGCCCAAGGAAGACGGCGCGTACCGGTACACGCTCGAGCAGGTGCTGGCCGAGGCGGACGAGGCCAACACCACGCTCACCCGCGAGTTCCACATCGTGGGCGGGCTCGACATGAAGGCCGGCCTCGCGTACTACGCCGAGATGTTCCGCGCCCTCAAGGCCCGCCATCCGCAGGTCCACATCAAGGGCCTCACCGCCGTCGAGATCGCGCACATCGCGCGCATCGAGAAGATGACCGTGCGCGACGTCCTGATCGCGCTCCGCGAGGCGGGCCTCGACACGATGCCCGGCGGCGGCGCCGAGGTGTTCAGCCCCGGCGTGCGCGCCACGATCGCCGACAAGAAACTCGCCGGCGACGAATGGATCGGCGTCCACCGCGAGGCCCATCAGCTCGGCATCCGCACCAACTGCACCATGCTCTACGGGCACGTGGAGTCGATCCCGGACCGCATCAATCACCTGACCATGCTCCGCGACCTCCAGAGCGAGACGGGCGGGTTCCTGGCCTACATCCCGCTGGCCTACCATCCCGACAACAACGAACTCGGCGAGACGCTGCACCGCGAGGGCACCGCCACGTCGGGCTTCGACGATCTGCGCAATCTCGCCGTGGGCCGGCTCTACCTGGACAACATCCCCCACATGAAGACCCACTGGGTGATGGTCACGCCCTTCCTATCCCAGACGGCGCTGCACTTCGGCGTCAACGACATGGAAGGCACGATGGTGCATGAGAAGATCTACCACGAAGCCGGCGCCCACACCGCCCAGGCGATGGCGCTCGACAACCTGCTCGGCCTCATCCGCGGCGCCGGCAAGATTCCCGTGGAGCGCGACTCGTTCTACCAGGTGGTGCGCACGTTCGACGGCCACGCCGCCGCCGCGGACCAGGCGGCCTAGATGCGCATCGGCCGCATTCCGTACATCAACTGCTACCCCGTCTACGGGGCGGTCGATCGCGGAATCGTGCCCCTCCACGGCGCCCTCGTCGACGGCGTGCCCACCGTGCTCAACCGCATGATGCGCGACGGCACGCTGGACGTGAGCGTGATCTCCGCCGTCGAATATGCCACCGACGCGTCGCGCTACCTGCTGCTCCCGGACCTCGCCATCACCAGCGACGGCCCGGTGCGCAGCGTCATGATGTTCTCCAAGCGGCCGGCCGAAGCCCTCTCCGGCCAGCGGGTGCTGGTGAGCCGCAGCTCGATGACCAGCGTGGCGCTCCTCCAGCTCCTGTTCGAGAACGTCTGGCACGCCACGCCCCAGTTCGTCCCCGCCGACGCCGAGTTGTCGGACATCGCCACGTTCGGCCAGGACGATCACGACGCGCGCCTCGTGATCGGCGACGCGGCGCTGCTGCTCAACACGCGCCTCCACGCCGGCCGCGCCGAAGCGCTCGCTCCACGCACCGACTACCGCCACGCCTACGATCTCGGCGCCGAGTGGAAGCAGTGGACCGGGCTGCCGTTCGTGTTCGCCGTCTGGGTGGCCCAGCGCACGGCCGACGTCCAGGACGCTCTGCGGGTGCACGGCGAACTCATCGCGTCCCGCGATTGGGGGCTGGCGCATCTCGACACCCTCGCCGCCCAGGCATCGCACGCCACCGGCGTCAGCCAGCCGGTGTGTCTCGAATATCTGTCCGGCCTCGACTACCGGCTGTCCTACGGCCACCTGGCCGGACTCACCGAGTTCTTCCGCCGTCTGGTCGCGGCGGGGCGGGTGCCCGACGGGTCGCTCGCCTTCCTCCCCGCGGCGTAGCAGGTATCTCCATGCGCGATCTCCTCGATTTCTACACCAACGCCCCGCTGCTCGAACTCGGCGCCGAAGCCGATCGCGTGCGGCGCGAGAAGCATCCCGACGGCATGGTGACGTTCATCATCGATCGCAATATCAACTACACCAACGTCTGCGTGGCCGACTGCGGCTTCTGCGCGTTCTATCGGCGCCCCAAGCACGCCGAGGGCTGGACGCTCTCGTACGAGCAGATCGGCGCCAAGATCGACGAAGCCAAGGAGATGGGCGCCGTCCAGATCCTCATGCAGGGCGGCCACAATCCGTACATCCCGTTCGAGTGGTACCTCGACCTGCTGCGCTACATCAAGCGGTACCACCCCATCCACATCCACGGATTCAGCCCCAGCGAAGTGGACTTCTTCGCCAAGCTGTTCCGCCTCGACGCGCGCGACGTCATCCGCGAGTTGATGCAGGCCGGCCTCGACTCGATTCCCGGCGGCGGCGGCGAGATTCTCGTCCAGCGCGTGCGGGACCAGGTGGCCCGGAAGAAGGCCGGCGCCGACCGCTGGCTCGAGATCATGGAACTGGCCCACCAGGCGGGCATGAAGACCTCGGTCACCATGATGTACGGCATCGGCGAGACGCTGGACGAGCGCATCGAGCACCTGCAGCGGGTGCGCGAGGTGCAGGCGCGCACGCACGGCTTCACGGCGTTCATCTGCTGGCCGCTGCAGCCGGAGAACACGCCCGCGATGTCGCACATGCCCAAGACCGACGCCGTGGACTATCTCCGCACCGTCGCCATGGCGCGCATCGTCCTCGACAACGTGCCCAATCTCCAGGCCAGTTGGGTCACGATGGGAATGAAGATCGGCCAGATCGCCCTGCGCTTCGGCTGCAACGACTTCGGCTCGTTGATGATCGAGGAGAACGTCGTCTCGGCGGCCAACACCACGTTCCGCACCACCACCGACGAGATGGAGCGGCTGATCCGCGACGCCGGATTCGCGCCGGCCCGCCGGCGGCAGGACTACTCGATCATTCCCGCGCTGGCCGAGGCGGCCGCCTAGGCCGCACCGCCCGTCGACAACAGTCGCGCGGAGATGTCCGCGCCCGGCCCCCCGCCATGACGCGTACCGGCATCGGATACGATTCGCATCGCTTCGCTCCTCCGGGGCCGCTCATCCTCGGCGGCGTGACGATCCAGAGCGACGTGCGGTTGGCCGGTCATTCCGACGGCGACGCCGTGGCGCACGCCCTCACCGACGCCGTGCTCGGCGCCGCCGCGATCGGCGACATCGGCCAGATGTACCCCGACACCGATCCCGCCAACGAGAACCGCGACTCCGTCGAAATGCTTCGCGCCGGCGTGGCCCGGGTGCGCGCCACCGGGTGGCGCGTGCAGCAGGTGGACGTGACGATCGTTACCGAATACCCGCGTATCGGCCCCCACCGCGACGCCATGCGTATCTGCCTGGCCGAAGCGCTCGGCGTGACGCCGGCCGACGTCAGCATCAAGGGCAAGTCCAACGAGGGAATGGGGTGGGTGGGCCGCGGCGAAGGGCTCGCCTGCATCGCGGTCGCCAGCATCGTTCGCGAGGGATGAGCGCGTGGGGGTGACCGCGCTGCTCGACTGGCTCGGCGCGCTGCCGCTGGGCGCCCTGTACGTGTGCCTCGCCGGCATCGCCGCCGCGGAGAACGTCTTCCCGCCGCTCCCCGCCGACAGCGTCGTCGCGTTCGGCAGCTTCCTGGCCGCGCGCGGCCATGGCTCGGCGCTCGCGGCCGTGGCCGCGGTCTGGATCGGGAATGTGGCCGGCGCCATGGGGATGTACGCGCTCGGCCGGCGGTACGGCGCCGAGCGCCTGGAACGCCGGTTGCTCGGCAACAAGGCCGAGCAGATGGAACGGCGGCTCACCGACTACTACGGCCGGTTCGGGCTGGCGGCGATCTTCTTCGGGCGGTTCGTGCCCGGCCTGCGAGCCCTCGTCCCCCCATTCGCCGGCGCGCTGCGCGTGCCGGCATTCACCGCGGCGCTCCTCATCGGCGTCGCCTCGGCCATCTGGTACGGCACCGTGAGCTACGTGGGATTCACGCTCGGCGCCGATTGGCCCGCCGTCGTCCGCGTGCTGTCGCGGGACGGCGGCCTGATCGCCGCCGTCGCCGCCGCCGTCATCGCGGCGCTCGTGTTCGCGCGATGGATGCAACGGAGCCGGCGCTGATGGACGACGCCGCGGCCCGGGGCTTCCTGCTCGAACGGTTCAGCGACTTCCTCTCGTTGGAGGAGGGCGCGTCGCCGCGCACGCAGGAGGCCTATGCCCGCGACGTGAATCGCCTGGCGGAGTTCGCCACCGCCAAGGGCGCGCGCACGCCGGCCGATGTCACCTCCAAGCTGCTGCGCGAATACGTGTACCACCTCAAGGATCTCGGCCTCGCGCCGGCGTCCATTCGCCGCAGCGTCTCCGGGGTGCGGACCTACTTCCGCTTCCTGCTCGGCGACGGCGTCCTGCTGCAGGATCCCAGCGAGCGGCTGGAAACCCCCAAGAAGTGGCGCACGCTGCCCGACGTGCTCTCGGTGGACGAGGTGGCCACGCTGCTCGCCGCGCCGACGATGGACGATCCGCTGTACTTCCGGGACCGGGCCATGCTCGAACTGGCGTACGGCGCCGGGCTGCGCGTGTCGGAGTGGATCACGATCGGCGTGAAGGACATCCTGATGGCCGACGGCGTGGTGCGCGTGCTGGGCAAGGGCAGCAAGGAGCGGCTCGTGCCGATCGGCCGCAACGCGATCTCCGCCATGGCCATCTATCTGCGAGAACTGCGGCCGCGCCTCGAGCGGGGCAAGGGCCGGGGCGTGCTGTTCCTGAACGCCCGCGGGGAACCCCTTTCGCGCATGGGCGCTTGGACCATCCTCAAGAAGTACGTCGAGCGCGCGCGGATCGAGAAGCACGTCTCGCCGCACACGCTCCGCCACTCATTCGCCACCCACCTCCTGGAGGGCGGGGCGGACCTGCGGGCGGTGCAGGAGATGCTTGGACACACCGACATCTCCACCACGCAGATCTACACCCACGTGGACCGGGAGTACCTGCGAAGCGTGCATCGGCAGTATCATCCACGGGCCTGACCAACGCTCCCGGACACGATCATGATCCTCGTCATCGACAACTACGACTCGTTCACCTACAACCTCGTGCAGTACCTGGGCGAGTTGGGAGCCGATCTCCTCGTCGAGCGCAACGACGCGATCGCGGTCGAGGACATCGCGACCCTCGCGCCGACGGCCATCGTCCTCTCGCCGGGGCCGTGCGCGCCGGCGCAGGCGGGGATCACCGTCGAGACGGTACGCCGGTGGGGAGCCACGATTCCCATCCTCGGCGTGTGCCTGGGCCACCAGGCGATCGGTGAGGCGTACGGGGGGCGCGTGGTTCGGGCCGCGCAGGTCATGCACGGCAAGACCTCCCACGTCGTGCATCAGGCCACCGGCGTATTCGCCGGCCTTCCGAGCCCGATGGAAGTGATGCGCTACCACTCACTCGTGGTGGAATCGCATTCGCTGCCTGCGGCGCTCGAGGTCGTGGCCCACTCGGCGGACGATCCGGGAGAGATCCAGGGGCTGCGGCACCGCGAGCATCCGGTGTTCGGCGTGCAGTTTCACCCGGAATCCATCAAGACCGAACACGGGAAGGCCATTCTCCGCAATTTCCTCGAGCTTTCGCGGGCCGCGTAGGCTTGCCCGACGCCGCGAAACCACTTGCGCGCGTTGTATTTGCGTTTCTGCCGCGGCGCGCGTAAATTAGCTGGCGTGAATCTTGCGGCCGGTCGCGCGGCTTGGCGCCGCCCATGAGGACGCTTGCCGTCATCCCAGCACGCCTGGGCGCGACGCGCCTCCCCCGCAAACCCCTTCGCCTTCTTGCCGGCCGTCCCCTCGTGATCCGCGTGTGGGAACGTGTGCAGGCCATGGGCGTGGCCGAGCGGTGCATCATCGCCACCGACAGTGAGGAGGTCGCCGAGGCGGCCCGGCAGCATGGGGCCGAGGTGGCGCTCACGGCATCCCGCCATCCGTCGGGCACCGACCGGGTGGCCGAAGTTGCCTCACGCGCGGAATTCGCCGGCTTCGACGCGATCGTCAACGTGCAGGGCGACGAGCCGTTCGTGGCGGCGGCCGCCGTGCGGGGAGCCGCCGCCATGGTGGCGGGAGGCGGATTTTCGCTCGGCACGGCGGCCGTCGCAGCCGGCCCCGAGATCCTGGGGGATCCCAACGTGGTCAAGGTGGTCGCGGCCGACGATGGGCGCGCCATGTATTTTTCACGGGCGGCCATTCCGTTTCTTCGCGACCCAACGGATGCGCGGCAGCTGGCCGGCCGGGTATGGCAACACCTGGGCATCTACGCGTATACCCGTGCCGCGCTCGCCCAGTGGGTGGCGCTGCCGGAGCATCCGCTGGAGCGTATCGAACGACTGGAGCAGCTCCGTCCCCTGGCCGCGGGTCTGGCCATGGGCGTGGCACACATCGAGGAGCCGGCGCGGGTGGGGATCGATACCGAAGACGATCTCATCCGCGCCAACGCCGAGTGGACGAACTTCAACCAGGGTGAGAACTGATGCCAACCACCGGGAGCCAACACACGACGAAGTTCATCTTCGTCACGGGCGGGGTCGTCTCGTCACTCGGCAAGGGCATTGCCGCCGCCTCCCTGGGGCGCCTCCTGGTGGAACGCGGCCTGCGGGTCTCGATGATGAAGTTCGATCCGTACATCAACGTCGACCCGGGGACGATGTCGCCGTTCCAGCACGGCGAGGTGTTCGTCACCGACGACGGCGCCGAGACCGATCTCGACCTCGGCCACTATGAGCGATTCATCGATCGGGCGCTCTCCCAGGCGAACAACGTCACCACGGGCCGGATCTACCTCAACGTGATCACCAAGGAACGCCGCGGCGAATACCTGGGGTCCACGGTGCAGGTGATCCCGCACATCACCGACGAGATCAAGGCGGCCATGCGCCGCATCGCGCCGGACAACGACGTGGTGATCGTCGAGATCGGCGGCACGGTCGGCGACATCGAATCGCTGCCGTTCCTGGAGGCGATCCGTCAGTTCCGCCACGACATCGGCCGCGAGAACTCGATCTTCGTCCATCTCACCCTCATCCCGTACATCGCCGCGGCCGGCGAACTCAAGACCAAGCCCACCCAGCATTCGGTGCGCGACCTCATGGAGATCGGCATCCAGCCCGACCTCCTCATCGTGCGCACCGAACGCCCGGTGTCGGATGAGATCAAGCGCAAGATCGCGCTGTTCTGCAACGTCGAATTCGGCTGCGTCATCGAGAGCCCCGACGTGCGGACCATCTACCAGATCCCGCTCGCGTTCCATGACCAGGGGTTCGACGAGATGGTGCTGCAGAAGCTGGGCATCGCGCGCCCCGCGCCCGACCTGTCGGCGTGGCGGACGATGGTCGAGCGCGTGCTCGCCCCCCGCGAGCGCGTGCGCATCGCCGTCGTGGGCAAGTACACGGAGTTCGTGGACAGCTACAAGAGCGTGCAGGAGGCCCTCATCCACGGCGGCATCGCCAACGATGTGGGCGTGGACATCCACTGGCTGTCTAGCGACGAATTCACGTCCCCGGAACGGGCCGCCGACCTGCTGCACGGCTACGATGGCCTGCTCGTGCCGGGTGGGTTCGGCGTGCGCGGCGTGGACGGCATGGTCGAGGCCATTCGCTATGCGCGGGAGTCCGGCCTGCCGTTCTTCGGGATCTGCCTCGGCATGCAGGTGGCGATCATCGAGTTCGCGCGCGACGTCTGCGCGCTCGACGACAGCCATTCGTCGGAGTTCGCGCCGTCCTGCGACAATCCGGTGATCTCGCTCATGGAATCGCAACAGCACGTGACCGACATGGGCGGCACGATGCGCCTCGGCGCGTATCCGTGCCGCCTGGCGCGCGGGTCCAGGGCCGCGGAGGTGTACGGCATGGCCGAGGTCAGCGAGCGGCATCGCCACCGCTATGAGGTCTCCAACGCGTACCGTGACCTGTTCGTGCAGCGGGGGCTGAAGCTCTCCGGCCTGAGTCCGGACGGCCAACTGGTGGAGATCGTCGAACTGCCGGCCCATCCGTGGTTCATCGGCTGCCAGTTCCACCCCGAACTCAAGTCGCGCCCGATGCGCCCCCATCCGCTGTTCGCGGGGTTCATCGCCGCGGCGTATCGGGCCAAGCATGCCGGCGCGCCGCAGGGCGAGCCGGGCCGGCTGGTCGAGGCGGCGGACTGACGTGCCACGCGCCTTTCCCACCGACGCCTTCTTCCTGATCGCCGGTCCCTGCGTCCTCGAGGACGAAGCGCTCAATCTGCGCGTGGCCGACCATCTGGCGGCGCTCGCGGAACGCGTGCCTGGCGGCATCATCTACAAGGCGTCGTTCGACAAGGCCAATCGCTCGAATGCGGGCGCGCACCGCGGGCCCGGACTGGACGAGGGGCTGGCCGCGCTCGACCGCGTGCGGCAGGCCACGGGCCTGCGCATCCTCACCGACGTCCATCTGCCGGAGCAGTGTGCGCCCGCCGCCCAGGTCGTGGACGTGCTCCAGATTCCCGCCTTCCTCTGCCGCCAGACCGACCTCCTCGTCGCGGCGGGAGCCACCGGCAAGCCGGTGAACATCAAGAAGGGGCAGTGGATGCACCCCGAAGGCATGCGGGGCGCCGTGGACAAGGTGCGCGAGGCCGCCGCCACGCCTCCGGAAGTCGCGGTCACGGAGCGCGGCACCTTCTTCGGGTACGGCGATCTGGTGGTCGACATGCGCGACTTCATCCGCATGCGCCAGGCATGCGATGCGCCGGTGATCTTCGACGCCACGCACAGCGTGCAGCGGCCCGGCCAGGGCACGGGCGGCGCCAGCGGCGGGGCGCGCGAGTTCATTCCGCCGCTCACGCTCGCCGCCGTGGGCGCCGGCGCCAGCGGCCTGTTCATGGAGACGCATCCCGATCCCGACCACGCCCCCAGCGACGGACCGAACATGGTGCCGCTCGAGCAGCTGGACGCGCTGATCGAGCGGGCCGTGGCCCTGTGGGCGCTGGTGCGCGCATGATCGACGCCGCCCTCGCCCGCCGCATCAAGCTGGTGGCCCTCGACGTGGACGGGGTGCTCACCGACGGCGGCATCTACCTCGGCGCCGTGCAGGGCCAGCCCCTGGAGTTCAAGCGCTACGACATCCAGGACGGACTCGGCATTCACCTCCTGCGTCGCGCGGGCCTGCGGGTGGCGATCATCACCGGCCGCGTGTCCGAGAGCGTCCGCGTGCGGGCGGCCGAACTCGAGATCGACGACGTGGCGCAGGGGACCAACGCCCAGAAGCTGCCGGCCCTCACCGCCATCCTGCAGCGCCACCACATCGCCGCGGCCGACGTGGCGTTCGTGGGCGACGACTTCCCCGACCTCGCGGTCATGCGCGCCGTGGGCCTGCCCGTGGCCGCCGCGAATGCCGTGGCCGAGGTGCGCCGCGAGTGCGCGCTCGTGCTCACCCGGCCCGGCGGGCACGGGGCGGTGCGCGAGTTCGCCGAGGCGCTGCTCGGGGCGCGGGGCGAGTGGGAGCCCCTCTGGCAGGCCTATGTCGGTGAACGGTCGATGACGGGGGCCGGGGTCCGATGAAGCGCCCGGAGATCATCGCCCTCGGCCGGCGCGTCGTGCGCCTCGAGTCCGAAGCCCTGGCCGCCACCGAATCGCGGATCGGCGAATCGTTCGCCGACGCGGTGCATCTCATCGCCGAATCCAAGGGGCGGGTGATCGTCGCCGGCGTCGGCAAGTCGGGGTTGATCGGCCGCAAGATCGCGGCCACGCTCACGTCGACGGGTACGCCGGCGGCCTTCCTGCACCCCGTGGACAGCGCCCACGGCGATCTCGGCATCGTCGGCCGCGACGACGTGGCCATACTGATTTCGAAAAGCGGGGAATCCGACGAACTGCTCGGACTCCTCGAGCAGCTCAAGGGCCTGGGCGTGAAGCTCATCGCCCTCACCGCCGAGGGCGACTCGACCCTGGCCCGACTCGCGGACCTCTGGTTGGACGGGTGGGTACGAGAAGAGGCCTGTCCGCACGATCTCGCGCCAACGACGAGCACCACCGTCGCCCTGGCGCTGGGCGACGCGCTCGCCGTGGCGCTGCTCGAAGTGAAGGGGTTCCGGCGCGAGGACTTCGCGCGCCTCCATCCCGGCGGATCGCTGGGGCGGCGCCTGCTCACGCGGGTGGGCGACGTGATGACGCGGGATGACCTGCCCGTGCTGCGGCGCGGCGGCACGATGCGCGATGCAATCGTACTGCTCGCCGAGAAGCGCGGCATCGCCATCCAACTGGACGACACCGATCACATCGTGGGGATCATGACCGCCGGCGACCTGACGCGCATGATGGAACGTGAAGCCGATATTCTCTCCGTGACCATGGACCGCGTGCTCGTGCGGGCCCCGAAGATCGCCCGCGACGACGAACTCGCGAGTGCCGTCGCCTTCCGCATGGAACAACACGGCATCATGGCGATGCCGGTGGTCGACGCCGACGACCACCTCGTCGGCGTCGTCCACCTCCACGACCTGATGCGGGCACGGATCCGATGACCCGATCGCTCCTCGCGCTCCTCGCCGCCGCCGCGCTCGGCGCCACCGCCTGCAAGCCCACCGCCGCGCCGCCGGTCACGCATATGCCGTCGGTGGCCGACAGCGCCGAGCAGGTGATGTTCCAGTTCTCCTCGATCCTCACCAACCAGGGCGTGGAGCGCGGCACGATGACCGCCGACACGGCCCTCGTGTTCAACGATCAGACGGTGTTCGATTTCCGCAACGTGCGCGTGAATTTCCGGACGGTCACCGGCGAGCCCAACGGCACGATGCAGGCCGATAGCGGCCGCTACAACATGCGCACGCTGGTGCTCGAGGGCTGGGGACACGTGGTGATCACGACGCTCGACGGCAAGAAGCTCGAGACCCCGCAGTTGCGCTACAACCAGGCCACGAACCTCATCTCGAGCGACACGTCGTTCGTGCTCACCCAGGGCGACCGCGTCCAGCGCGGGATCGGCTTCAGCGCCGATCCCGATCTCAACCGGATCTCCATCCGGCGTGCCGCCGGCGGTTCGGGTGTCCTCACCACGCTGCCGGATCACTGATGCGCACCCGCATTTGCGCGATCCTCGCGGCCGTGGCGTGGGCCCCGGCGACGGCCGCCGCCCAGGCCACGCGCTGCAACGCCATCAACACCGATTCCACGCGGCAGATCATGGTCAAGATGCCGAGCGGCCAGTACAACACGTACCTCGGCGGCGGCGTGGTGGTGCATTGCCCGGCCAAGAAGATCAACCTCCGGGCCGACAGCATGGAGCAGTACGGCGACGACAAGCGCTTCTATCTCGTGGGGCACGTGTATTATCAGGAGCCGAGGTTCAACCTCCATTCTGATTTTCTCAACTACTTCATGACGGACGAGCGGGTCGTCGCCACGGGCAACGTCGATGCCACGATGCCCAGCGGCTCGCGCCTCAAGGGGCCGGTGGCCACCTATCTCCGCCCCATTCCCAAAACGCGCCCCCTCGCCCAGATGACGGCCACCGGCCGCCCCACCATCACCCTCGTGCAGCAGGACTCCACGGGCAAGCCCGCCCCGCCCATGCAGGTCGTGGCCAACAACGTGTTCATGGACGGTGACAGCCTGGTCTACGCCGGCGGGGATGTACAGATCGCCCGGCAGGAGTTCACCGCCCACGGCGACTCGATGTTCCTCGACGGCCGGCACGAGATCATGCACCTCCTGCGTGGCCCCGAAATCCAGGGCAAGAAGGACGCCAAGCCGTTCACGCTCGTCGGCACGCTCATCGATCTGTTCTCGCGCAACCGCAAGCTGCGCCGCGTCGTGGCCAAGGGCAAAGCCGTGGCCAACAGCCAGGACCTCAAGCTCCGCGCCGACACCATCGACCTGCGACTGGAGCAGGATGTGCTCGATCGCGCCATCGCCTGGGGCCCCGGGCGGGCGAGCGCCAGGTCCGCCACCGACAGCCTCCTCGCCGATTCGATCGACGTCGTCATGCCGGGCCAGCGCGCCCGCGAGATCCACGCCATCGGACACGCCTACGCGGAGAGCAAGCCCGACACCGTCAAGTTCCGCACCAAGGACATGGACTGGATGAAGGGCGACACGATCATCGCCTACTTCGATACGCTCCCGGCCAAGGACACCGCGAAGTCGCCGCAGATTCGCCGGCTCGTCTCCATCGACAGCGCCAGCGCCTTCTACAACATGGCGCCGCGCGATACATCGCTCTGCGCCCCCGCCGTCAGCTACTCGGTGGGCCAGCGCATCATCGCCACGTTCAAGGAGGACGGCGGGGTCAAGAACGTCGACGTCATCGGCAAGTCGCGCGGCCTCCTCCTCGAGCCCACGCCCGACTCGACCACCACGACCCTGTGCGGCAAGCCGCCGGCCAAGAAGCCGCCGGACAAGAAGCCGCCCGCCAAGCCACCGGGACATCCCGTCCCGCCGCCCGGCGTCGATCCGATCGTCCTTCCACCCGCCGTGCCCCGCCCATGAGCGATTCTGCCGTTTCCGAAAAGTTCGTCGCGCTCGTCGAGCGGATCTCCCACGGCGACCGGTCCACCGCGCTCGCCCTCCACGCCCTGATCAGCGTCGCGGGGGAGGATGGGGCGGCGGCGTTCGATCGCGCCGCCGTCGTGTACCGCGACGATCACCTGGCCACCCTCCGCGCCGCCGGACGCGACGCCGAACGCGAGGCCGGTCGCCTGAGCCTGGACGAGGTCCGCGAACACCTCACCCGCTCGGTGTTCCCCAGGCTCGCCGCCGAAGGATTCATCGTGCTCCCGCCCGAAGGGCTGGCCAGCCCCGATGCCACGATCCGCTTCACCGAATCGATATGGCGTGACATCATGGCGAGCCGCGCCGAAGTGGCCGCCGCCATGCGGCAGACCGGCGAACTCCCGACCAGCGCCGCCGAGCACGCCGGGGCCGAACCGGAGGCCGCCGCCGTCCCCGGCAACAGCACGCTCGATGCGCAGGGCCTGGTCAAGATGTACCGCCGGCGGCGTGTGGTGAACGATGTGGCCGTCCACCTGCGGCAGGGCGAGATCGTGGGGCTGTTGGGGCCGAACGGGGCGGGCAAGACCACCACCTTCTACATGATCGTCGGCCTCATCCAGCCGATGGCCGGCCGCATCCTGTTCGACGGCGTCGACATCACCAACCTGCCGATGTACAAGCGGGCGCGGCTCGGCATCGGCTATCTGTCGCAGGAGCCGTCCATCTTCCGCAAGCTGTCGGTGGAAGACAACATCCTGGCGATCCTCGAGACGCTCTCCATTCCCTCCGCCGAGCGCGAGCGGCGGCTCGAGACGCTGCTCGACGAGTTGGGCATCAAGCACCTGCGCCACCAGAAGGCATTCGCGCTCTCGGGAGGCGAACGCCGTCGCCTCGAGATCACCCGGGCCCTCGTCACCCAGCCCAAGTTCATGATGCTCGACGAGCCGTTCGCGGGCGTCGATCCGATCGCCGTCAACGACATCCAGACCATCGTCTCCCGGCTGCGCCATCGCGGCATCGGCGTCCTCATCTCGGACCACAATGTGGAGCAGACCCTGGACATTGTGGACCGGGCCTACATCATGTTCGATGGACAGGTCAAGGTATCCGGCACCGTCCGGGATCTCGTGTTCGACGATACGGTGGCCGACATCTATCTGGGCCCCACGCTCACCGCGCGCCTGCGAGCGCGTTTCGCTTCCGCCGGCGGTTGATCCGCCTCCGCGCATGAAAGCAGGTCTTCAGCAAAGCACCAGCCTGCGGCAGGAACTGAAGATCAATCCGCGCCTGTACCAGGCGATGGACCTGCTCTACATGCCGCTGCTGGACCTCCAGCAGCACCTGAAACAGGAACTCCTCAACAATCCGTTCCTCGACCTCATCGAGCCCGAGGACGACGAGAACGAGGAAGCGGAACCCGGGGAAGAGGAGAGCCCCGCGCTCGATGCCGCGGCCGAGGACGACGCCGCGGAGCACGACGCGGCCAAGGACGACGCCATCGATTGGGAGGAGATCCTCCTCGATGGGTTCGACGCGGGCGGCGCGCCGGCCGAGAGCGAGATCCGCGAACAGTACGAACCGGTCACGGTGGACCGGGGCGATCTCTCCGATCACCTCATGGAGCAGCTCTCCCTCCTCGATCTCACCCCACGCCAGGAAGTCCTGGCCACCGAGTTCGTGGGCGACATCGCCGAGGACGGATACCTGGCCTGCACGGTCGAGGAACTGCTCGCGAGCGTGAATGAGGCGGTCCGCGCGGCCGCCGACCGCGAGGGCGAGGACCTCTCGACGCTCCCGCTGTTCACGATCGAGGAGGCCGAGGCCATGCTGCACGTCATCCAGGCGCTCGATCCGGCGGGAGTGGGCGCCCGCGACCTCCGCGAGTGCCTCCTGCTCCAGCTCCGCGACCATCAACGGGCCGATGCGCTGCCGTACCGCCTGGTCCACGACGCCTTCGATGACCTGATCGCCCACCGCTGGCCCGAGGTCGCGCGACGCTACGGGCTCACCGTGCAGGAGGTCCAGGCCGCGGCCGACGAGATCCAGAAGCTCGATCCCAAGCCCGGCCTCCGGTTCAGCAAGACCGAAGAGCACTACATCATCCCCGACCTGATCGTCGACCGCATCGACAGCAAGTACCGGGTGTCGCTCAACGACGCCAATCTTCCACGCCTGCGGCTGAGCCGGGCCTATCAGGAAATCGCTCGCGACAAGGGTAAATTCCAGGGGGAGAACAAGGACTTCATCGCCACCAAGCTCAATGCCGCCACCTGGATGATCCAGGCCATCGAGCAGCGGCGCCAAACCATGCTCAAGGTCATGAACTACATCGTCGAGCGACAGCACGAGTTCTTCGAGAAGGGCATCCAGCACCTCAAGCCGCTCACCCTTCGTGAAGTGGCCGAAGCCATCGGCATGCATGAGTCCACGATCAGCCGCGTGACCAACGAGAAGTGGGTGCAGACGCCGCGGGGCGTCCTCCCGCTCAAGTTCTTCTTCTCCTCCGGCCTCACCACCACCGGCGGCGACGACGTCTCGGCCCGCGGCATCCGCGCCCAGATCGAGAAGCTGGTGCGCGAAGAATCCGCCCAGCATCCGCTCACCGACCAGGAAATCGTGGACATCCTCCAGCGCCAGGGCGTGCAGATCGCCCGCCGGACCGTGGCCAAGTATCGCGATCAGTTGGGCGTGCTCTCGGCGCGCATGCGGAAACGCGTATGACGGCGGCCCCCGTGGACGTCTCGGTGCTCGTTCCGGCCAAGGATGAGGCCGAGAATCTCCCGCTGTTCATGGAACAGGCCGAGGCGGCCTTCCGGTCGTCGGACGCGCGCTACGAGGTGATCGTCATCGACGACGGCAGCACCGACGCCACCTGGGCCGTGCTCCACACCCTGCAGGCGCGCTATCCGTTCCTGCGCGCCGTGCGGCACCGCGCCCAACGCGGCATCGCCGACGCCCTGCGCACCGGGTACCTGAACGCGCGCGGCGACGTGCTGGTCTTCTACCCCGCCGACCTGCAGTTCAAACCCGAGGACATCCCGCGACTCGTCCAGCCCATCCTCGCCGATGAAGCCGACATGGTCACCGGCTTCAAACAGGGCAAGTACGACAAGGCGTTCGTCTCCCGCATCTACAACGGGCTCAGCCGGCTGCTCTTCCACGTGCCGGTGAAGGACCTGAATTCGGTCAAGGCCTATCGGCGGGAGATCATGGACGCGCTCCCCGTGCGCCCCGATTGGCATCGGTACATGATCGTGCTCGCGGCCGCTCAGGGGTTCACGGTCACCGAGATTCCCGTCCCGCTGTATCCGCGCCACGCCGGCAAGTCCAAGTTCGGCATCTCGCGCATCCCGGTCGGCGTCCTCGACATGCTGTCCGTCTGGTTCGAACTCCGGTTCGGCAAGAAGCCGCTCCTCGCCTTCGGCATGCTCGGCGCCGCCCTGTTCGCGATCGGCGTCGTCTCCGGCATCGCCGCGCTCCTCTGGCTCTGGCTCACGGGCGAGGGACTGCGCGCCGTCTGGACGGTGATCCAGACCTGCCTGCTGCTGGGCAGCGTCTTCTTCGCCACCGGGCTCATGGGAGAGCAGATCGCCGGGCAACGGGCCGAAGTTCGCGAGTTGCGGCGCCGCCTCGAGGAGTTGGCCGTCGAACGCGACCCGAACGCGTCGCGGTAATCGCGTGCGCGCCCTCTGGCTGACGCATTCGTTTCCGCGCATCGACGGGGACGCGGCGGGGAACTTTCTTCTCGGCCTCGCCGCTGCCCTCGCCGAGCACGACGTGCACGTGCACGTCCTCGCGCCGGCGGCCCCCGGGTTGAGCCGCCACGCCGTCCTGCAGGGCATCCCGGTCACCCGCTTCCGCTACGCGCCCACGCGCTTCGAGACCCTGGCCTATACCGGCACGATGGCCGAGCAGGTGGGCGCCGCGTTCTCCGCCAAGCTCGGCCTCCTCGGACTCCTCACCGCCGCCGCGCGCTGCACGTCGCGCCACATCCGCCTCGACCGCCCGGACGTCGTCCACGCGCACTGGTGGTTCCCGTCCGGGCTCTCCGCGGCCTGGGCCGCATCGCGCGCTCACGTCCCGCTCGTGACCACCATGCACGGCACCGACGTCCGCATGGCGCGAGCGGTGCCTGCGTCCCGCGGCGGGTTCCGGTTCGTGATGCGCAACTCGGGCGCCGTGACCACCGTCTCCACGTGGCTGGCCAAGGAAGTGCGCGCGCTCGCGCCCGGCGTGGAACCGCTCGTCGCTCCGATGCCCGTGTCCACGGCGCTGTTCACACCGGCCGACCGGCCCGCCGCCGGCTCGCGGCTGCTGTTCGTCGGGCGCGTGATGCCGCAGAAGGGCATCGACCTGCTGCTCGAGGCGCTGGCCGCGATGCGCCATCGCGTGGACCTCGATATCGTGGGCGACGGTCCCATTCGCGGCCACCTCGAGGCGCTCGCCACCGAACTGGGCATCGCCGACCGCGTGGTGTGGCATGGCGCGAAACCGCAGTCCGAACTCGTGCGCTTCTATCGAGACGCCCTCGCCCTCGTCGTCCCGTCGCACGATGAGGGGCTGGGACTGGTCGCCGTCGAAGCCATGCTCTGCGGCACGCCCGCCGTGGCGTTCGACTCCGGCGGCCTGCCCGACGTGGTCCAGGAGGGACGCACGGGACACCTGCTGGCCGAACGCACGCCGCGTGCCCTCGCGGCGGCGCTCGACAAGCTCGCGGGGGCCCCCGACCAGGCACGCGCCCTGGGCCTGCTGGCCCGCACGGTCGTCCTCGACCGGTTCTCGCCGGCCGCCGTCGCGGCCCGGTACGCCGACCTGTACCGGAGCGTGGTGCGTGGGGCGTAAGGCATGGGTCCGCGCCCTGAGCGCCGTGCTCTCGATCGCGGTGGTGGCGTACGTCGGCTGGGCGATGTCCAGGAACTGGAAGGCGTACACCTCGCAACCGCTCGAGACGCACCTGCGGTGGGGGATGGTGCTGGCGTCGGGCGGCGTGATCGTCACCGCGTACGCCGTGCTCGTGCAGACGTGGCGGATCATGCTCGTGGAGTGGGGCGGGCGGCTCTCCTTCTGGCGGGCCGCGCACATCTGGAGCGTCACCAATCTGTACCGCTACGTGCCAGGATGGGTGTGGCAGATCGGCGCCATGGGCGTGATGGCCCAGCGGGAGGGCGTGTCGCCGATCGCCGCCACGGGATCCTCGATCCTCAGCACGATCGTCAACATCACCACCGGCTTCGCCATCGCCCTCGGCTCCGGGTCGGTGGCGCTCGATGCGCTCCATCCCGGCACCAGCCGGGTGGCGTTCGTCCTGACCCTCGCGGCGATCGCCGGCCTCGTGGCGCTGCCCGTGGCCATGCCGGGGATTCTCGCCGTACTGCGCCGGGCGACGGGCCGCGACATCCCGGAGGCCACCGTCCCGCCGCGCGTCATCGCCTACGCCATCGTGGGCAACCTGATCGCCTGGTTCCTGTACGGACTCGCGCTCTATCTGCTCGTCATCGGCGTCCTGGGACGGGCAACTGGCGCCCTCTCGAGCTACATCGCAGTTTATAGCGCGTCGTACGTGCTCGGCTACATCGTGGTGTTCCTGCCGGCGGGAGCTGGCGTCCGCGATGGCTCCATGGCCGCGGCCCTGCCGGCGTTCAGGCTCATGACGGGCCCGCAGGCCCTGCTGATCGCGGTCGCGTCGCGCCTCTTGACCTCCATCCTGGACGTCGTGCCCGGATTTCTCTTTCTCGCCGTCGACGCCTGGCGTCGCCGATCCACTTCGCAACCGAGACCGAATGCTTCGTCGCGATGAGACGCTCGCGGCGCCCGTCCTTCCGGCGCCGCGCTTTGCTGCCGCCTGGGCGGCGCTCACCTACGCCCTGTGCACGCTCGTGCTCGCGTATCCGGTATTCGCGGGGCAGTTCCTCGTGAACCCCAACAGCGACCAGTACATCGCCGGATATGCGTTCCGTGATTTCGCCGCGCAGTGGCTGCGCGCCGGCCACGGGTTCCCGCTCTGGAACCCGTACATCCTGGGCGGGCTCCCGTACATCGCCGCCATGCACGGCGACATCTTCTATCCCACGTTCGCGCTGCGCATGCTCATGCGCACCGATCTCGCGATGACGTGGGGCTTCGCCATCCACCTCTTCCTCGCCGGTCTCTTCACCTACGGGTTCCTGCGGGCCTGGGGCTTCGGGTTCTTCGCGTCGCTGTTCGGCGGGGCCGCCTACATGCTCAGCGGGCAGATCGCGTCGCTCGCGTCGCCGGGACACGACGGCAAGCTGTTCGTCAGCGCCCTGTTCCCGCTGGCCCTCTGGATGCTGCTGCGCGGTATGCGGGACGGCCGGGCGTCGGCATGGGGAGGCCTCGCGCTCACCGTCGGGTTGGCGGAGTTGAGTCCGCACCCGCAGCTGTTCCAGTACATGCTTCTGGGGTCGGGGGCATTCGCGCTGTATCTGGCGTTCAGCGACCACGAGGGCAGGGGGGCCCTGCCGCGCAAGGTGGCTCTCCAACGCCTGGCATTCGCCCTCGGCGCCGTCGCGCTGGGGATGACCATCGGCGCCGTGCAATTCCTGCCCGTCAAGGAATACGTCAGTTGGTCGCCCCGCGCCGGCGGCCGCGGAGGATACGCCTTCTCCACGCAGTATTCCATGCCCGTGGAGGAGTTCTTCAACACGTATCTGCCGCAGTTCACGGGCATGCTCGACCACTACTGGGGGCGCAACGGCATCCACCTCCACAGCGAATAC
>Ga0307374_10003120_pt1 | contig 28632 bp, 33 predicted proteins | sample OX3MG_FD_202532 | JGI IMG/M metagenome (GOLD analysis project Ga0307374, IMG submission 202532) | Soil microbial communities from Risofladan, Vaasa, Finland - OX-3 | ecosystem: Environmental > Terrestrial > Soil > Coastal area > Acid sulfate soil | place: Finland: Risofladan, Vaasa | collected... | reverse complement strand
TCTTCGGCTGGGTGCACGGCGCCGGAACCCCGGGCGGCGTGCTGGCCGAGCTGGTTGCCGCCGCCGTCAACGCCAACGTCGGCGGGCGCGACCACGGCGCCGTCCGCATCGAGCGCCAAGTGTTGGCCTGGGCCAAGGCGATCATGGGCTTTCCGCCGCAGAGCTCCGGCCTGCTGGTCTCAGGCACGTCCATGGGCAATCTGGTCGCCATTCAGGCCGCCCGCACCGCCGCGCTCGGTCCCATGGCGCGCGCCCATGGCGTGGCCGCCGCCCTGGCGCAACGTTTTCCCGGCGCCCGCGGCCTCACCGCCTACGCCTCCGAGGCCGTGCATGCCTGCGTGCTCAAAGGCATGGGCATCGCCGGCCTGGGCGCGGACTCGCTCCGCCTGCTGCCGGTGGACGCCTCCCACCGCCTCTGTCCGGAGCGGCTCGAGGCGGCCATCCAGGCCGACCGCGCCGCCGGCTTTGTCCCCTTCCTGGTGGTGGGCACCGCCGGCACGGTGGATATCGGCGCCACCGACGATCTCGCCGCCCTCGCCCGCGTCGCCGCCCAACACAAACTCTGGTTCCACGTGGACGGCGCCTTCGGCGCGCTTGCGATCCTTAGCCCGGCGCACCGCCCCCGCCTCGCCGGCATCGAGGCCGCCGACTCGCTCGCCTTCGACTTCCACAAATGGGCGCACGTGCCCTACGACGCCGGCTGCGTCCTCATCCGCGACGAACGCTGCCACCGCCAGTCCTTCGCCATGGCGCCCAACTACCTCGAGCGCGCCCCCCGCGGCACCGCCGCCGGCGCCCCCTGGTTTTGCGACTACGGCCCCGAGCTGTCGCGCTCCGCCCGCGCCATCAAGGTCTGGGCCACGCTGCGCGAGCAGGGCCTGGAGCGCATCGGCGCCGCCATCGCCTCCAACTGCGAGCTCGCCCAACACCTCGGCCGCCGCCTCGCCGCCCAACCCGGCTTCGAGCTGTTGGCCCCCATCCCGCTCAATATCGTCTGCTTCCGCCACCACCCGGCCGGCATTGCCCCCGATCAGCTCGACCCCCACAACCGCGAGCTCGCCTGCGACCTGCAGGAATCCGGCGTCGCCGTGGTCTCCACCACGCGCCTGCGCGGCCAGCTCGCTCTGCGCGCCGCCATCGTCAACCATCGCACCACCGCCAGCGACCTCGACATCTTGGTGGACGCCTTGGTCCGCGCCGCCCGCCGCCGCGCCGCCCGTTAGTGGCTTGACTAATGGTTGGCGCGGGCCCCTGCGCGGCTCCGCCGCGCGCCCCGCTTGTGCTCGCGCCGGCTTGGGGGCCCGCGGCCCCAAGCCGCCGCTCCGCTGCATTCTTGGTTGGCGCGGGCCCCTGCGCGGCTCCCCGGCCCGGCTGTAGCTGCGCCGGGCCGGTCCGCCGCGCGCCCCGCTTGTGGCAGACAAAGCGGCGCGACCCCCGCGAATGGTGGGCGCGCGGAGTCCTTAGAGCGCAAGCGCACATTAGAGCCTTCTGAGACGGTTTGGCGTTCGACGTGCTCATTCCTGGCTGAATGGCTATCGCCGCCATCGCCGATCTCCTGCCGCCCCCGGCGCCCGCGCCATCCGCAGCCGCCAGCGCCGCCCCGGACGCGTCCGCCCCCAGCGGCTTCCAGCAGCACTTGGGCCAAGCGCTGCAGGCGCATGACCGCGCCGCCAAACCTGACGCCACAGCCCCCGACACCGCCGCGACCCAGCTCGCGCCGCGCGCGGCGGCACCCAAAGCAACGCCGCACGCCCCACGCGCCGCGGGCAAGCGCCACGCCGCCGACAAGTCCGACCGCGACCCCAAGCCGGCAGACCCGGCCCCAGTCGCCACGGCCACTCCGCACCTGGTGGCAAGCCTGATCGCACCTCCGCCGCCGGCGCCCTTGCCGCTGGCGGTTGCTGCGACCCCGGCGCCCGCGCTCGCGCCCCAAGCGAGCGCCACCGCCCTCGAGGCCCGGGCGCTGCCCAACCTGAGCCCCGCGCCGCCCACCACACCCGCGCCGGCGCCGCTTCTGCCCAGCACGACTCCCACTCCAACGCCTACCGCCGCGGCCACCGCGGCCGCGCCGTCGAATCCAATCCTGCCGCCGACAATCCCCCCTGACGCCGCCCCCGCGGTTGCGGCGCCGCCCGCGCCTAAGCTCGCGGCCGCCCCCGCGCCGCCGCCAGCCCTCGCCGCCAGCGCTCCGCATGGGGCCACGCCGGCAGCAGCGCCGCCGACGCCCAGCGAAAATTCCGCCGCGCCCGCCGCCACCGCCGCCGCGGCGCCGCTGGCCGCCACCGCTTCGGCGCCCAGCCCCGCGCCCAGCCCCGCGCCCAGCGCCAACGCCGCCGCCGCGCCCAGCGCCGCCGCCGTCGCCAATAGCAATGCCGCCAACGGCAACAACGCCAACGCCAGCGCCAATGGCAGCGCCGCCAGCAACGGCGGCAGCGCCAGCAGCAACCCCGCCCCGCAGCCCGCGCCGAGCAAAAACCTCGCGCCCAGCGCCAGCGCCGCCGCCAACCCGGCCGTGCCGGCGGCGAATACGGCCGCGCCCGCCGCCAACGCTCCCAGCTTCAATCCCGCGGCCGTGCCGCCGCCGGCCGCGGCGGCCGCGGTGGCTTCCGCCACGCCCGCCAGCTCCGCCACGCCTGCCGCCAACGCCAATGCCAGCGGCCTGGCCGCTTGGCAGGCCAGCTCCGCGGCGCAGAGCGCCACCCCCCGCGGCGAGGTCACCCTCGCCATGCAGACCGAGTCGCTCGGCCGGGTACAGGTGCGCGCCTCGCTGCACGACAACCTGGTGGGCGCCACCCTCGCCGTGGACCGCCCCGAGGTCCACTCCTTTCTGGCGGCCCAGATGCCCGCGCTCGAGCGCTCCCTCGCCGCCAAGCAAATCGCCATGGGCTCGCTCAACCTGCAGCAGGGCGGCGCCGGCGGCAATGGCCAAGCCATGCCGCAATTCAACCCGCCGCCGCAGGCGCGCTCCAACGCCCCCCGCCAAGCCGCCAGCGAACCGGCCCCCGCGCCGGCCACGTCCGCCGCCGCCGTTCCCCTCGCCAGTTCCGTCGGCGGAACGCTGCTCAATTTGCGAGTTTGATCTTGGAGGTTATGCCGCTATGACTATCCCTACGCCCCTCGCCGCCGCCGCCACCGGTTCCAGCAACCCTGCTCCCGCCGCCCAGACCGCCGGCAACATGGTCGGCCTCAACGGCAATGACTTCATGACCCTGCTGGTGGCCCAGTTGAAAAACCAGGACCCCACCAACCCCATGGATCCGACCCAGTTCGTCACGCAGTTGGTGCAGTTCAACAGCCTGGAGCAACTGATCAGCATCAATCAAGACCTCACCCCTCCCACCGCTCCCACCACCCCCACCAACCCGACCAATCCACCGACCGGCGGCACCGCCGCCCCGGCGCATTCCTAAGGAGAACCCATGCCGTCCTTTTCCGTCCCCCTGTCCGGCCTCGATGCCAGCTCGCAGGCGCTGACCCTGATCGCCAACAACTTGGCCAACCTCAACACCCCCGGCTACAAGGCCTCGGCCTCCCAGTTCACCACCCTGTTCTATCAGGGGCTGGGCACCTCCGGCGACGGAGACCCGATGCAGGTGGGCACCGGCACCCAAGTGGGTTCGGTCTCCATGGACTTCACCGACGGCGCCGTCAACCCCACCGGCATTCCCGCCAATGCCGCCATCCAGGGCGCCGGCATGTTCGTGGTCAGCAAGGCCGGCCAACAGCTCTTCACCCGCGCCGGCGACTTCAACGTCGCCAGCGACGGCACCCTGCAGACCGCCGATGGCGGCCTGGTGCAGGGCTACCCCGCCGTCAACGGCGTGGTCAACCCCAACGGTCCGCTGGGCTCGCTGCAAGTCGGCAGCGTCACCAGCCCGGCGATCGCCACCGGCAACTTGCGGCTCGGGCTCAACCTCAACAGCGCCTCGGCGGTGGGCACCAGCTTTGCCCAGCCCATTCAGGTTTTCGACTCGCTCGGCGCCAGCCACACCCTGACCGCCACCTTCACCAAGACCGGCGCCAACGCCTGGGGCTACCAAGTCACCCTGCCCGGCGCCGACACCGGCGGCACCACTCCCACCACCTTGGCCTCGGGCTCGGTCAGCTTCGATACCAGCGGCAATCTGGTGCCGACCACGCCGGGTCCGCCGCCGGTGGAGAACGTCTCCCTCACCTCGGCGGGCCTCGCCGACGGCGCCGCCGCCCTCAACATCAACTGGCACCTGTTTGACACCCAGGGCACCTCTCTCATCACCCAGGCGGCGGCCACCTCCGCGCCGCTGTCGTCGTTCCAGGACGGCACCCCCAGCGGCAACCTGCTCACCTTCACGGTTGGCTCCGACGGGCTCATCACCGGCTCCTTCAGCAACGGCCAAACCCGTTCGCTGGGCCAGATCGCGCTCGCCACCTTCGCCAACCCGCAAGGGATCCAGGCGATCGGCAACAACAACTTCGCCGACACCGTCGCCGCCGGCGCCCCGACCATTGGCGTGCCCGGCACCGGCAGCCGCGGCCAGTTGCAGGGCGGCGCGATCGAGCAGTCCAACGTGGACATCGCCGCGCAGTTCGCCAACCTGATCCAGGCGCAGCGCGGTTATGAGGCCAATGCCCACACCGTCACCACCTTCGACCAGATCACCCAGGACACCATCAATATGAAGGCTGGCTTGTAAGCATGGCCACCGCGCTCTTCGCCTGGAACCCGTCCGCCGGCAGGCGCCCGCGCCTGCTGGCGGGCGCCCTGCTGCCGCTGCTGCTGCTCGCCGCGCTCGGCGGCTGCCAGTATCTGCCCGGCCACAAAGCGCCGGTGAAGGCGGCGGCCCCGGTGCGCATGGTCAAGCTCGACAGCACCGTGCTCAACCTCGCCGACACCGCCGGCCCCGCCTACCTGCGCTTGGGCGTCTCGCTCAGCCTGACCTCGCTCCCTCCCAAGGACAGCGACGTCGAGACCAAAACCGTCGCCCGCGACACCATCGTCACCCTGGCCAGCAAAGAGACCTCCGATGTGCTGCTGTCGGCCTCGGGCAAAGACGACCTCAAGCGCGCCCTGCTGGCGGAGCTCCGCCGCCGCCTGCCTGAAGCCCAAATCGAAGACCTCTACTTCGACGAATTCCTCGTGCAACGCTAATCCAACGTTAAGCCCAACGCTAATCCCATGGCCGCCGCAATCTCGGTACCCCCGCCGCCCACCCCTGCGCTCTCGGATGAGGAGCGCTGGGCCAACATCCAATGGCTGCCCTGCAACCTCGCCGTCGAGGTCTCGGTGCCGCGCATCACCGTCGGCGACATCCTGCGGCTGGCGCCGCAATCGGTGCTGGAGACTCGCTGGCAGCAGAACGCCGACGTGCCCATCCGCGCCAACGGCCAGCTCATCGCCTGGGCCGAGTTCGAGGGCGTGGACGAAAAGCTAGCGGTGCGCGTCACCCGCCTGGGCTAGCCCAGGAAGAGACTATGGAAACCCCCATCCTATCGCGCGCCTGGAACCTGCGGAGCTGGCTGGCCAAGCCGCGCGTGCGCCGCCGCGAGCGCCGCCTGCGCCTGGTCGAGACCCTGCCCCTGGGCGAGCGCCGCTTCGTCGCCGTGATCAGCATTGACGGCCACGAGTTCCTGGTCGGCGCCACCCCGCAGTCGCTCTCGCTGCTGGGCGAGCTGGGCTGCGACTCCACCGCGTTCGCCGAGCCGCCCCGGCTCTCGGCGCGGGAGGTGCAGTGAGCCTGCTGCCCGCCATGCTGCTTTGGCAGCAGGGGCTGCGCCTGCCCGGGGGCCCCGACATCTCCTGGACGGTGGTGGTGATCCTCACCCTGGTCACCCTCATCCCCGCCATCCTGATCTCCATGACCCCGTTCGTCCGCCTGCTGGTGGTCTTCCACTTCCTGCGGCAGGCGCTCGGCACCCAGACCGCCCCCAGCAACCAGGTGCTGATCGGGCTTTCGCTGTTCTTGACCTACTTCATCATGCAGCCGGTCGGCGCCCAGATCTACGGCCAGGCGGTGGTGCCCTACAACCAGGGCCGGGTGGACATCACCCAGGCGCTCGGCCGCGCCAGCGGACCGCTCGAGACCTTCATGCTGCGCTTCACCCGCCAGAGCGACCTGGAGCTGTTCGTGCAGGCGGCGCACGTTCCCCGCCCCCGCACCCCCGCCGATCTCTCCATGCGCGTGGTCATCCCCGCCTACATCGTCAGCGAGCTGCAGACCGGCTTCCAGATCGGCGTAGTGTTGTTCCTGCCGTTCCTCGCGATTGACCTGGTGGTCGCCTCCATCACCACCTCGGTGGGCATGCTGCAGTTGCCCCCGGTGGTGATCTCCACGCCCTTGAAACTCCTGGTCTTTGTCGCCGCTGGCGGCTGGCATTTGCTGGTCGGCTCCCTGTTGCACAGTTTTTCCTGAGAACGCCATGAACGCCGACCAAGCCGTCGAGCTCGCCCGCCAGACGCTGCAGATCACGCTGATGATCTGCGGCCCCATTCTGCTGATCGCCATGGGCGTAGGGCTCTTGGTCAGCGTCTTCCAGGTCATCACCTCGCTGCAAGACACCACCGTCACCACCGTGCCCCGCCTGGCGGCGGTGGCGGCGGTGGCGTTTCTGCTCAGTCCCTGGATGTTTCGCGAGATGGTGAGCTTCACCGTCCGCCTGCTGGGGGATTTCCACCCCTATCTTCACTGAGGAGCCGGCGGTGCCCACCAACTGGATCCTCTACGTGGTGCCGGCGCTGTTGATCGCCACCCGGCTCAGCGGGCTGATGCTGATCGCGCCCTTCTTGGGCGCCGACGCCATTCCGCCGCGCGTCAAGGCGGCGCTGGTGATGGCCCTCACCGCGGTGTTCCTGCCCACCGCCGCCCCCGCCCTGCCGCACGCCACCGTGCTGACCTGGATGGCCGATGCGGTCTCCGAGCTCATGATCGGTCTGCTTTTGGGGCTGGTGGTCAAGGTGGTCTTCGAGGCGGTGCAGTTGGCCGGCGACGTCGCCGGCTTCCAGTTGGGACTCTCGCTGGAAAGTTCGATTGACCCCACCAGCGCCGCCAACAGCACCGTGCTGGCCACGTTGCACCAGTTGGTGGTGCTCTACGTCTTTCTGCAGCTCGGCGTGCACCGCTGGGTGTTATTGGGGCTGGCCTCCAGTTTCGTCGCCCTGCCGCTGGGCTCCAGCCTGGCCAGCCTCTCGCCGCCGCAACTGCTCAGCTTCGTCGGCAACCTCTTCGTCTGGGGGCTGGAGCTGGCCCTGCCGGTGTTGATCGCCACCCTGGCGATTGACGTCGCCCTCGGCTTCTTCGCCAAGGCGGCGCCGCAGTTGCCTGTGATCTTTGTCGGCATCCCGGTGAAGGCGCTGGTCGGCTACGGCGTGCTCATGGCCGCGCTGCGCTTCTGGCCCCCCATCCTCGCCCACCACTTCAACGACGCCCTCAGCTTCTTCCTGCAGCACACCCACCGCATCACCTAGCCCCAGGTCGCCATGGCCGACAGCAACCGCACAGAACCGGGCACACAGCACAAGCGCGACGAGGCGCGCAAAGAGGGGCGCATTGCCCGCAGCCGCGACCTGCCCGGCGCGGCGGCGGTGTTGATCGCGATCGCGATGCTCTCCTGGTTCGCCGCCGACGGCTTGGCGCAGTGGCGCCGCCTGTTGTCGGAGCTGCTCGACGGCGCCGCCCGCCCCGGGGCGCAAATCGGCCTTGCCCAGCTCCGCTCCACCTTTCTGCTGGCGCTGGGCTGGGCCGGCGTCGTCGTCGCCTCGGCCTGGCTGGGCTGCACCGCCATCGCCTTCCAGGGCGGCTTCATTATCTCCCCCGCCGCGCTGCTGCGCTTCACCCGCCTGCAGCCCGCCCAAAACGTCAAGAAACTGTTCTCCCCCGAGGCCCTCGCCCGCACCGCCAAGTCCATCCTCCCGGTGCTGATCATCTCCTATCTCACCTACGGCGTGCTGGTGGCGAGCTGGGGCCAGATCGTCCGCGCCAGCGACCTCACCGTCGCCGCCGGCTTGGCCTGGATGATGCAGACCATGCTCAGCGTCGCCTGGCGCGGCGCCCTGGTGCTGCTCGCCTGGGCCGGGGTGGACTACTTCGTGCAGCGCCACGCCCACGAGAAGTCGCTGAAGATGACCAAGCAAGAGGTCAAGGAAGACACCAAGCAGACCCAGGGCAGCCCCGAGACCCGCGGCCGCATCCGCCGCATCCAGCGCCAGATGCACCGCCGCCGCATGATGCAGGCCGTTCCTGCCGCCACCGTGGTCATCACCAATCCCACCCACTACGCCGTGGCACTCAAGTACGATCCCCTCACCATGCTCGCCCCGGTGGTGGTGGCGAAGGGCCGCGAACAGGTGGCGGCACGCATCCGCGCCCTCGCGGTCGCCTCGGGAGTTCCGGTGGTCGAAAACCGCGCCGTCGCCCGCGCCCTCTATAGCCACGTCGAGATCGGCGCCCCCATCCCGGGCAAACTCTACGCCGCCGTCGCCGAGATCCTCGCCTTCCTCCGCCGCGCCCAAGCCAAGCGCTCCTCCATGGCGCCCATGTGGGGCTAAGGCCGAGCGGCGCCCGTACCCCGAAATCCGCGCCGCCCGAGTCCCCGCGGACGCCCGGTCTGCCCTGTTTTTGGTTGGCGCGGGCCCCTGCGCGGCTACGCCGCGCGTCCCGCTTGTGCTCACGCCGGCTTGGGGGCCCGGGGCCCAAGGCCGGCGCTGCACCTCGCAGGGGCCGATTTTGCCGGCAAGCAAAGCGGCGCGACCCCCGCGATGTGCCCTTTTCTTAGATCCCTCTAACCCGCCGATGGCGTTCCGATTGCAAGCTGGCAGAGGGAACGACCATGCCCGCCAAAGCTAAAGCCTTGTCCGCCGGCGCATCGACACCCGGGGCCGCGGGAACGCCCGCCGCTCCCACCTCGGGCGCCATGGACTGGAGCCTGCCCATCGCGGCCGTCGGGCTGGTCTTCTTGATGCTGGTGCCGGTGCCGGCGCTGTTGCTCGACCTGCTGCTGACGCTGAGCATCGCCACCGCGGTGCTGGTGCTACTGGTGGCGGTGCAGATCCTGCGGCCGGTGCAGTTCTCGGTCTTCCCCAGCCTGCTGCTGCTGCTGACGCTGTTCCGGCTCTCGCTCAATCTGGCGAGCAGCCGGCGCATCCTGTTGCACGGCGGCGAGGGGGTGGCGGCGGCGGGGCACGTGATCCAGGCCTTCGGACAGTTCGTGGTGGGGGGCAATTACGTCGTCGGCTTCGTGATTTTTCTGGCGCTGATCGCCATCCAATACCTGGTGGTCAGCCACGGCGCGGTGCGCACCGCCGAGGTGACCGCCCGCTTCACCCTGGACGCCCTGCCCGGCAAGCAGATGGCGATTGACGCCGACCTCAACGCCGGGCTGATTGACGAGGTGCAGGCGCGGCAGCGGCGCGAGGGCATCGCCCGCGAGGCGGAGTTCTATGGCGCCATGGACGGCGCCGCCCGCTTCAGCCAGCGCGACGCCATGGCGACCATCCTCATTACCGCCATCAACATCATCGCCGGCTTCCTCATCGGCGTCTTCCAGCAGCACCTGGACATGATGGAGGCGCTGAAGACCTACACCATCCTCACCGTGGGCGACGGCCTGGTGACGATGATTCCGTCGCTGCTGGTCTCGGTGGCGGGCGCGATCGTCATCACCCGCGCCAGTTCGGAGAACAGCCTGGGTGCGGATTTGGGATCGCAACTGCTGGCCCGGCCGCGCGCGCTCTGGATCGCCGGCGGGGCGCTGGTGGCGCTGGCCATGATGCCGGGGCTGCCCAAATTCAGCTTCCTGGCGATGGCGGGGATTCTGGCCTACGGCGCCACCCGCCTGGCCAAGAAGGCCGCCGGCGGCCAGTCCGACGCGGCGGCGGCGGGCACCGCGGCCACCGCCACGCCCGAGGCGCTCGAGCCCCTGCTCAAGGTGGAGACGCTGGCGCTCGAGGTCGGCTACGCCCTGGTGCCGCTGGTGGACGAGGCCCAGGGGGGCAAGCTGCTGCCGCGGGTGCGCGCGCTGCGCAAGCAGTTGGCGCTGCAGCTCGGCTTCATCATCCCCTCCATCCACATCACCGACAATTTGCAGTTGCAGCCGCGCGAGTACGTGCTCTCGCTGCGCGGGGTCGAGGTGGGCCGCTTCGAGACCTTCCAGAACCACCTGCTCGCCATCCACAGCGGGCTGGAGGCGCCCCATCTCGACGGCAAGGAGACGCGCGAGCCCGCCTTCGGCGTCGCCGCCCGCTGGATCGCGCCGCAGCAGCAGGAGCAGGCCCTGGCCGACGGCTTCGCCGTGGTGGACCAGACCGCGGTGATGGCCACCCACATCGCCGAACTCATCCGCCAGAACGCCTACGAGCTGCTCACCCGGCAAGAGACGCAGCGCCTGCTGGACGCCCTGGGCGACGCCCAGCCCAAGCTGGTGGAGGAGTTGGTCCCCAAATTGCTGAGCTTAGGTGAGTTGCAGCGTATTCTTCAGCAACTTTTAAGAGAGCACGTGTCCATACGGGATCTACCCACGATTTTGGAGGCGCTGATCGAGACCGCGGCGGTGCGCAAGAACCCCGTGGCCCTGGTCGAGGCCGCCCGGCAGGCGCTGGGGCGGGCCCTGGTGCAGCCGCTGCTGGCCGCCGACGGCTCGCTGCAGGTGATCACCCTGGCGCAGCCGCTGGAAGAGGAATTGAGCCGCAGCTTCGACCAGTCCGCCCCGGCGCCCGGCCTGGCCGCGGCCGGCGGCAGCCTGGGCAAACGGGTGTTGGACGGACTGCGCCGCTTCGCCTATGATCCCGCCGCCGGCGCCCCGCAAGTCCTGCTCTGCCACTCGCCCGGCCGCTTCTATCTGCGCCGCATGCTGGAGGCGAGCTGGCCCCGGCTGAACGTCCTTTCCCCCGGCGAGATCCCGGCCAAGACGCAGGTCCATTCGCTGGGGATGGTGTCGTGAGGTGCCAATGACGCCCGCCGCCCATTACGAAACCCCGACCGCGCTCGACGCCGTAGAACGCGAGCGCCTGCTGCTCGAGCAGTTGCCGCAGGTGCGCTACATCGCCCGCCGCATCCACGAGCGCCTGCCCCCCCAGGTGCTGCTGGAGGATCTGGTGCAGGCCGGCGTGGTGGGGCTGATTGACGCCCTGCACAAGTACGACCCGGCCCGCAACGCGCAGTTGGGCACCTACGCCCGCTTCCGCATCCGCGGCGCCATCCTCGACAGCCTGCGCGCCCTGGACTGGAGCCCGCGCGAGCTGCGCCGCCACGGCCGCGAGATGCAGGAGGCGGCCGCCGAACTGGAGGAGAAGCTGGGCCGCACCCCCACCACCGAGGAGATTTGCGCCGCCCTGTCGCTCTCCACCGACGAGTTCCACCGCCTGCAGGCCGCCCTGCACCGCCTCGACCTTGACCACGGCAGCAGCGAGGAGGACGCCCCCGCCGCGGTGGACACCGCCCCCAGCCCCGACCCCGATCCCTTCGCCCTCTGCCAGCAAAGCGAGTCGCGGGCCATCCTGGTGCGCCTGATCGAAGAGTTGCCCGAGCGCGAGCAGCAGATCCTCAGCCTCTACTACTTCGAGGAGCTGACCATGAAAGAGGTGGGCGCGGTGCTCGGCATCGGCGAGTCGCGCATCTCCCAGATCCACGCCGCGCTGCTGATCCGCCTGCGCGCCAAGCTGCGGGCGCGCCTCAACGCCCAACCGCCGGGGCGGCCGCCGCGCCGCGCCGAGCCCCCACCGCCGCGCGCCTGGGCGCGCAGCGTTGGCGCCGGCCAGATGATGGACTGACCCCGCCATGGAACGCAGCCTCAACCAAGACGAGATTGACGCGCTCTTCCGCAAGGCGCGCGGCCTCAAGACCGGCCCCACCCAGCGCAAGCGCGAGCTCGCCCGCTGCGACTTCCGCCAGGCGGGGCAGATCACCCGGGAGCAGGCGCGCTCGGTCAACGGCCTGCACGAGAGCTTCGCCCGCAACCTGGGCCACTCCCTCGGCGCCTACCTCCGCACCCAGCTCGACGTCAGCCTGGTGGCGATCGAGCAGTTGGGCTTTGGCGAGTTCATGCAGCGCCTGCCCGAGGTCAGCTACGTCGCCTCCATCGCGGTCATGCCCATCGGGGTCAGCGCGGCGATGCAGCTCGATCTGGCGCTCTCCTATCCCATGATTGACCTGGTGCTGGGCGGCACCGGCGTTCCCGGCTCCCCGCCCACCGACCTCACCGAGATCGAAGAGCAAATCCTGGAGAGCATCGTCGCCCTGATCGCGCGCGAGCTGCAGCAGGTCTGGCAGCCGGTGGTGGATCTGGGTTTCGCCTTCGAGCGCCGCCAGCCGATGGCGCAAATCCTGCGGCTCATGCCGCCCACCGAGAAGGTGCTGGCGCTGAGCTTCGAGCTCCATCTGCCCGAGGTGCGCGGCATGATGAACGTGATTTTGCCGGCGGTGGTCTCCACCAGCCTGCTGCGCCAGCTCTCCGAGGCCTGGGTCTACCACCGGCGGCAGGAAGACCCCGACCTCCGTCCGCGGCTGCAGCGGCTGCTGGGGGGCGCGCGCTTTGGCCTGGAGTTGGCGCTGCCGCCCTTTCCGGTCGCCATCCGCGACCTGCTGGCGCTGCAGCCCGGGCAGGTGCTGATGTTCCACCATTCGGTCGAGCAGCCGGCGCAAGTCAAAGTGGCGGGGCGGCGGGTGTTCCAGGCGCAGGCCATCCGCCATCAGAACCGGCGGGCGGCGCTCATCCAGACGGTGCAGCCGCTGGCCAAGCCCGAGGGAGGCAACTAGCATGGCAGACGAGATCGAGCCCCAACCCGCACCCGAGCCCGCCGCCGTTGGCCCCTCCAAAGGCTACGCCGAGATCTGGGCGGAGGCAGTGCTGCAGGTCATTCAAGAACTCAGCGGCGACCGCGCCTGGATGGCGGGCGAGGCCAGCCCCGAGCCCGCCGCCGCCGCCGAGATCTGCGCCCACCTCGAGCTGGGCGCCGGCCTGGCCGGCAAGCAGCAGATCAAGTTTCACCGCGCCACCACGCACGCCTGGGCCAATCTGGCGCTGCCCGAGAATCAGGGCGCCAGCCGCCGCAAGAACGCCCCCCTCGACGATGCCGAAGAGGGCGCCCTCACCGAGGTGGTCAAGCGCCTGATCGCCGCCGCCACCGCCGGCCTGCAAACCAGCGGCTGGGGCGCGGTGGCCATGCAGTTGCGCCATGTCGGCCCGCTGCGCCGCACCGTCGAGCCCGGCGGCGACGTGGTGCCGCTGCGCTTTGTCCACCCCCGCGGCGGCATGCTCGAACTCGAGCTCGGCTTCGACGTCGAGCTGCACCGCAGCCTCGAACGCCGCCTCCACCCCGAGGCCAGCGAGCCCGACAACGAGCCCGCGCCCGAAGCGGTCGCCGACGCGCGCGACGCCCGTGGCAGCGGCGGCTCCGCCAAGCTCGACCTGCTGCTCGACGTCGAGCTCGACGTCACTTTGCGCTTCGGCGGCCGCCAGATGCTGCTGCACGACGTGCTCGAGCTGGCGCCGGGCTCGGTGCTCGAGCTGGACCGACACATTGACGACCCGGTCGAGCTGCTGGTGGGCGGCAAGATCGTCGCCTGGGGCGACGTGGTCGTGGTGGACGGCAACTACGGCCTGCGCATCTCCCGCCTGGTGCATCGGCGCGAGCGCATGGCCGCGCTGGAGATGGCGCGATGACCCGTCCCCCCACCGCTTTGGCTCTGCCTCCGCCCCTGCCCGCCCTGGGCGGCGAAACCGTCAAGGCCAGCATGGCCCACGGTTGGCAGGCGCTGCGCGAGCGCTGGCTCTGCCTCGGCCCCAACTGCGGCGAGCGCAACGGCCTGCGCTCCTGGTGCAAGCTGCCGGCCCGCATCCAGTTGCAGCAAGGCTGGTGCTGCAGCCCGGAGTGTTTCCAGGCGGCCTTCGAGCAGATGGCCGCCCCCCTGCTCCGCACCCTGTCCCAGCCCCGCGCTCCCCGGCCCCACCGCGTGCCGCTGGGATTGCTGCTGCTCTCCCGCGGACGCATTGACAGCGTCCAACTCCGCCAGGCGCTGCAGGCGCAGCAGGCCGAAAACCACGGCCGCATCGGCGACTGGCTGATCCGCCAGGGCGCCATCGCCGAGGACGACATCGCCGCCGCCGTCGGACTACAGTGGGCCCGCCCCCTCTACCCCCTGGCCCAGTCCCAGACCTGGCGCCTCTGCCGCGGCTGGGTGCCGCTCGCCCTGCTGCAGGCGCTGCGCATGCTGCCGCTGCACTTCGCCGCCGACCGCCGCCGCCTCTACGTCGGCTTCACCCAGACGGTCGAGTTCACCGCCTTGGCCGCCCTCGCCCAAATCTTCGAGTGCAAGATCGAGAGCTGCATCGTCACCGACTCCTCGCTCGACGCCGCCCTCGAGCAGTTGCGCACCCTGCCCCCGCACGAGCAGGTGCAGGACGTGGGCTTCGACCGCATGGACGACTCCGCCGAGATCGCCGGCATCGTCCGCCAATACGCCCGCTACGCCGAAGCCCGCCAGATCCGCCTCGCCACCGCCGGCCCCTTCCTCTGGGTCCGCATCCGCGGCGAGAAGATTGTGCATCTGACCTTCCGCGGCCGGTAAGGGGCCGCGCTGCGCGCGGCCGCTCTCAGCATATGGTTGGCGCGGACTCCAGCGCGCCTACGGCGCGCGTCCCGCTTTTGAGCCGCCCCGCTGTAACGGCGCGACCCCCGCGATCAGCAATCGGCACTCAGCCCTTTAGGCGGCCGACAACGGTCGGCCGCGATCTTGGCCAGCAAACGGTCGAGCATGCGCTCCAGGCTGGAGAGCACGGCCTGCAGCCGCTCGTGGACATCTTGCGGCGGCAGGCGCATGTCGCGTGCCAACAGAAGTGGTACTCCAATTCGCAAGCGGAGCCCATCGCCATGTGCAGGTACCGGGCAAGAGTCGGCGTTGCTGCCGCGGCCGCAACCTTCAGCAATATTGGCCCCGATCGAGGCGCTTGCCCGCCGCGCCTGGCCGGTCAGTCCATCGGCCTCCCCAGGGGAAAGCCTCTCGCGGCGCTGTAGACGCCCGACGTGAGCTGGTGGGCGGCATCCCAGATCCGCAGGCTGCGAAAATCCTTCACCTGCCCAGCGTAATGCGCCTTGCGCCCGTGCCACCCCCACGCTTGGGGGTAGCGACGCTTTGCCGAATGCCGCGTGCAGCGCGGCGCCCGCGGCGCCGCTCTACCCCCCCATCGTGTTCGGAAAGTTGAGCAGGCTCAACTGCGAGATCCGGCTGCCCGCCGCCAGGATGGCGCTGCGCGCGGTCTCCGCCGACGACAGCTCGGTGATCGAGCTGGCCAAGTCGGCGCCGGTCAGGGTGTTCTGCTGCGCCGTCAGGCTGAGCTGTTCGTTGTTGAGGAAGTTCTGGGTGATGTTGAGGCGGTCGAGCGTGGTGCCGTAGAACACGCGCTGCTGGTTGAGCTGGCTCAGGGCGCTGCTGACCTCGGCGACGGCGGTCTGGGCACCGGCGTGGTTGCCGCTGTCGAGCGCCGTCTTGAGGTCGTTGAGCGCCTGGAAGACACTGCCGCTGCCGTTCTGGAAGACCTGGGTGCCGGGCAGGTTGACGTTGGTCATCGCGCCGGGGGCGACCTCGACCTGGTTGACGGTGGCGTTGCCCTGGTAGCGCACGCCATCGGGCTGGGTCGAGTCCAGCAGGTAGGCGGGGCCAGCGGCGGTGCCGCCGAAGACATAGGTGCCCTGGAAGGTGGCGTTCGCCACCGACACCATCTGCTGCTGGATCTGGCCCACCTCCTGCCCCAGCGCCTGCATGTCGGTGCTGGAGAGGGTGCCGGTGGCGCCCGAGGTGCCCAGCGTGACGGCGCGGTTCATCATGGTCACCGCCGAGGCCAGTGCGGCGTCGCCGGTCTGCAGCTCGCCGTTGAGGCTGTTGATGTTCTGCAGGTACTGCGTCACCTGCGTCCCCTGCGCCTGGTTGGCGCTGAACAGCGCGGCGGCGGCGGGATCGTCGGAGGGCACGTTCACCCGCTTCTGCGTCTCCACCTGGGTGAGGGCGGCGTTCTGGCTCTGCTGCGTCTGGTTGAGCGCGTCCAGCAGATTGTTGTTCATCAAGTCGGTGGTGATGCGCGTGAACATGGCCTAATCCTTCCCCAGGTTGATCGCCGTCGAGGTCAGGGTGTTGATGATCCCCACCACGCGGGCGGCGGCCTGATAGGCGCTCTGGAACTGGCTGATGGCGATGCTCTCCTCGTCGTTCGACACGCCGGAGATGCTGGAGCGCTGGTTCTGCAATTGGGTGAGCACCAGGCTGGAGGCCTGCTGCTGGGTGTTGGCACTGTGGATGACGCTGCCGATGCTGGAGATCAGGCTGGCGTAGGCGTTGTCGGGCGTCTGCCCGCCGATGATGGTCTGCTGCTGCAGGGCCTGGATCTTCAACAGGTTGGAGTTGTCGCCCACCGTGCCGTCGCCGCTGGCGGCGATGGCATTGGGATTGGTGCTGGCCAAGCTCAGGCTGGCGGCGGCGCCGGTGGCGGGCGGCGGCGTGAACAGGTTGCCGCCGACGGCGCCGGTGGCGTCGAAACCGAGTTGGTTCTGGGCGTTGACGGCGGTGGCCAAGCCGCTGGCGAGTTGGTCGAGCTGGGTGGAGAGCTGCGGCAGCGTCTGGTCGCGCGCCTGGATCTGCCCCGCCAGGCTGCCGCCGCTGAGGCTGGCGGTGATGTCGGTGGTGCCCGAAAAAATATCCTGCACCCCGGTGCCGGAGGGCGCCAGCGTTAGCGGCGAGGCCACCGCCCCCACCACCAGCGGGCTGCCCGCGCTGGTCGTCAGCGTGACCTGCCCTTGATTGCCGGCGCTGGTGTTGAAGTCAATCAGCTGCGACAGGTTTTGGATCAGTTGGGTGCGCTGGTCCACCAGCTCGCCGGCGTTCTGGTTGCTGTTCTGTACGTCGGCGATCTGGCCGTTGAGGTTGGCGATCTGGCCCAGCAGGGTGTTGACCTGCGCCACCCCCTGGATGACCTCCTGGTCGGCGCCGGCGCGCTGCTGGCTGATTCCGGTCGCCACCTGCTGAAAGGTCTGCGTCAAGGTCTGGGCGGCGGAGATTACCGCCGTGCGCTGGGCGCCGCTGGCGGGGTTGGTGGAGAGCTGTTGCAGGGCGCTGAAGAATCCGTCCAGCGCCGTGCCCAGCCCGGCGCCGCCAGTGGCACTGAACAGCGTCTGCACCGGGCCGAGCTGCTGCTGCAGCGAGGTCAGCCGGTTCTGGTTTTGCGTCTCCTGGTCAATGCGGATCTCCAGCACCGCGTCGCGGATGCTCTGCACCTGCTGCACCACCACGCCGCCGCCACCGCCAATCGAGCTGGCAAACGGCGCCTGCTCCGCCAGCGTGGCCACTTGGCGGGTATAGCCTGGGGTGTTGACGTTGGCCAGGTTGTTGGCGCTGACCTGCAGCGCCTCCTGCTGGGCCTGGATGGATTGGTCGGCGATGGAGAGAATGCCAAAAAGGCCAGCCATAGCGCCTCACTTCTCCTGCGGCCGCTGGCCGCGCGGTCTGGGGTCGGCGGCGGCGAGGGGCTTGCGCGCGGGCGGACGGGCCTCAGCCGGCGCGGCGTAACTGGGTGCGTTCATCGCCCACACCTGCTGGAAGCAGCGCACCGAACGACCGCCGTGCTCGATCAGCGCGGTCTGGACCGCCGCGAGTTGCTGCAGCTCAGCGTTCATGGCGCGCAGCGCCTCCGCCGCCTGCTGCAACTGCGGGCGCGGACCTTCGCTGGGCGGCAGCCGCCGGTCCAGCGCGGCAATGCGTTGGCTGAGCTCCTCTTGGCGCTCGATGCAGTCCAGGTAGGCGTTGGGATCAAACCGCGCCACCGCCTGGAAACCGTCGCGCAGGGCATGCGCCAGTTCCTCCACCAAGCTCTGGCGCAGGCGCAGCCAGGCTTGCAGGGCGGGCAGCGAGGGCAGCTCCAGCGGGTCGGGCCTCGGGGAGGGCGCGGAAAGCGGCGAAGTCGGGAGCCCGGCGCCGACCTCCCGGCGCTGGGCATTGCGGTTCACGAGGCTCAGTTCCCTAAGCCGGTGAGCGGGTCGGACAACATCGCCTCCGCAACTTTGGAGGCGTTGACCGTGTACGTGCCACCGGCAATCTGGGCACGGAGGCGGCTCACCAATTCGGAGCGCACGTCCGGCTGTTGGAGGGCAGTGGCGGTCAAATTCACCGCCGAAGCGCCCAAAGTTGCCTGATCGCCGCCGGTCACCGCAAGCGGGGAGCCGACCGACGTGGAGGCGTGAGCCTGGGCTTGGCCGACACGGTTCGAGCTCTCCGAAGACGGAGTGGGCACCAAACTGTTGTCAGTTACGCTTTGGTTGGGAATTCTCACTTGACTACCTCCACGAGGGCGTTGGGGCGGCTCGCCACAAGCATTGTATCGGACTTTGCCGGGGCGAACTTTAACGCTTCCAAGCCCCCGGAGGGGTGGGGTGAGGGGGGGGCAGGGGGGGGGGCGAGTTGCTGCTCGATCATGCGGGCAATGCCCAGGCCGCCAGAGGCCGCCAGGGCGGTGGACATCGCCTGCAACCCCAATCCTTGCACCGTTCCAGCGCTGGGATCGGAGTCATCGGAGCCGGTCAGCGGGTCGTCCTGCATGGTCTTCCACAAGGTGCTGATGAGCAGGCCCTCGAACTGGTCGGCGGCCTGGTACAGTTTGTGCGCCTGCCGCTGCCCCGGGGTGCCCGACGCCACTGCCGGCGTTGGCGGCATCGTGAGGGTCGGCGGCGTGATCAGATGACCTCCAATTGCGCTTCGAGCGCGCCAGCGGCCTTGATCGCCCGCAAGATGCCCACAATGTCGCGCGCCGTGGCGCCGATGGATTGCAGCCCGTTGACCAGATCCTGCACCGTCGCCCCCGGCTGCAGCGTCAGCTTAGCGGCCGGATTGTCCTGCGCCTTGACCGTGGTCTGCGGCAGCACCACCGTCTTCCCGCCTTGCGAAAGCGGGCTGGGCTGGCTGGCGGTGTAGGTGGTGGTGACCTCGATGGCGAGGTTGCCGTGCAAGATCGAGACCGGCCCCAACTGCACGTTGTTGCCGATGACGATGGTGCCGGTGCGCTCGTCCACAATCACCCGCGCCGGCGGGACCACCGGCACGGTCAGCGCCTCGATCTGCGCCAAAAATTCCGGATAGCTGGCGGCGTTGGCCGGCCAGGCGACATCCACCTCGCGGCTGTCCACCGCGTGCGCCGGCCCGGCGGCGGCCGCGCCGCCCTTGTCCAGACTCTGATTGATGGCAGTGGCCATCGCCTCGGCGGTGACAAAATCGGGCTCGCGCAGCAGGAGCGAGAGCTGCTTGAGCTGGTGCAGATCCACTGCGGTGTCGCGCTCGACGATGCCGCCGGAGGGAATAATGCCCACGTTGGTCTGGTTCACCGTGACGTTGCTCTGGGCGTTGCCGGCGGAGTAGCCGCCCACCGTGAGCGGCCCCTGCGCCTCGGCGTAGATGCTGCCGTCGGGGCCGTGCAGCGCGCTCAGCAGCAGCAGCCCGCCCGCCAGGCTGCGGGCGTCGCCGGTGGACGACACCGTGACGTCAATGTGCATGCCGGGGCGGGCAAACGGCGGCAGCGTGGCGGTGACGAACACCGCAGCCACGTTGTACACCATCATTTGCGCGGGCGAGATCTGCACCCCCATCTTCTGCAGCACGTTGCTCAGGGTTTGGGTGGTGAACAGTGTCTGGCGGTGGTCGCCGGTGCCGTTCAGCCCGACCACCAGGCCATAGCCCACCAGCAGGTTGTCGCGCACCCCTTCCACCGTGGTGATGTTGCTGATCGGAACCTTGAGAGCGTCGGGGAGCGCGCCCGGCGCGGGCACGGCGGCGGGCGCGCCCACGGCGAAGGCCAGGGCGGCGGCGAGCACGGCGGCGGGGGCGAGGCTGGGGCGGCGGGGCATGGCTTAAAGGATCAAAGCTTAGTTAGAAGGTCAAAAATTTCAGCAGCAAATGCATCCAGCCTGCCAGCGGGTGGTTGGTGTCGCTGATCACACCTTTGCCCAGCAATTCGATCTCCAATTCGCCCACTTGAGTCGAAAGCACTGAGTTGTCGGGCGCGATGTCGGCCGGCCGAACCACGCCATGCACGATCACCGTCTGCTGCTCGTTGTTCATCGAGATGGTGCGCACCGCCTCGACCACCAGATTGCCGTTGGGCAGCAGGTCCACCACGCGACCGGTCAGGCTGGTCTCGAGTTGGCTGGAGGAGGCGGTCGCCGCCTGGCCCTCGAGATCCGAGGAGGAGTTGGGCGCGAGCAGGCTCGAGAGCCGGCTGGTCGAGGCCAGTGGGCCGAAAAAGCCGCTGAACCCGGAGGTGGCGTTGAAGCTGCGCTTCGACTGCAGCGAGCCCGAACCGGTGGCCTGGGTGGCCTCCAGGATATGGATGGTGATCAGATCGTTGAGGTTCTGCGCCTTGAAGTCGGTGGAGAGGTTGACGTAGCGGCCGTCGGGGGTGAACAGGCTGCCGGTGGTGTTGTTGGCGGCGCCGGCGACTTGGCGGACGCGAGCCAGATAGGCGGCCAGCGCCTGTTGCGCCTGGTTGCCGACCGGGGCGGCGCCTTTTTTTTGCGCCGCCAGCGCCAGGCCGGCGGCGAGCAGCAGCGCGGCGCAGCGCAACAGGGCACCGGCGCGGGCGCGGGCGCGGGAACAACGGCGGCTAGTGGGCATGGAAGGCCTCCGCGGCGGTGGCAGGCGCACTGCGCACCTGGTTGGGGCCGATCACCTGCACCCGCACCGCGGCGTGGGTGGCGAGGCTGACGGCGCGGATGATCTGGCCGCCGCGGCCCGCCTGCATGGGCATGACCTGGGTGGTGAGGGAAAAGGCGGAGCTGGCGATGTGCCACTCGGCGGCATGGCCGGGCTGCACCCAATAGGGCGCGGCGGCGGCGCGGGGCGCGGCGACCGCCGGCAGCACCGCGGCGCGGCGGCGCGCCACCATCTCGGCCGCGGGCAGGCGCAAAAATACCGCAAACGGCAAAAGTTGCGCGTCTTGGCGGGCTCGGCAAACCAGCATCATGCGTCCGTGCGCCACATCCAGGCGCGAGCTCTCGACCGCGATGCCGGGATCGCCCGTCACCGTGGTCAGCGGCGCCGCAAACTCCACGTCGGCACCCGCCACCGGGTGGTGCAAATAGGCCGCCAGCGCCGCCAGCACCGGCCGGCGCGCCACCGGCCAGGCGAGGCGCCGCACCTCGATCTGCGCCGGAATGGAAAATGGGATGTCCGCCAGCCCGGCCAGGCGCAGGCGGGCCGCCGCTTGCGCGCGGCTCCAGACCAACAGCGTGCCCGGCTGCGGCGCGGCGGCGAGCACCGTTTCCTGCCAGGCGGGCACCGGCCCACTGCCCGGATCGGCCAACAGATCGCCCACCCGCAGCAGTGGCTGCCCCACCGCGGCCGCGGCCAGCAAGCGCCAGCGCGCCGGGGCGGCGGCGGTGGTATTGGGTCGTGGCGCCGCCGCCAGCGCCAGCCCGGCTGCCGCCAGCAGCAGCGGCAGGCTCAGGCGGGCGGTGGATCCGCCGGGCGTCACTGGGTGAGCCCGTTCAGTTCTTGCGCCATCTGGTCGGCCGCCTTGACCACGCGCGAGTTGGCTTCGTAGGAGCGCTGCGCCTCGATCATCTGCACGAACTCGTCCACCACGTTGACGTTGGACTCCTCCAGCGAGCCCTGCTGCAGCGTGCCCAGCCCCTCCTGCCCGCCGGCGTTGCCGATGATGGCGTCGCCGCTGGCGGTGGTCGAGCTGAACATGTTCTGCCCCAGGCTCTCCAGCCCGCCGGTGTTGGCGAAGGTGGCGAGGGTAATGGTGCCCAAGATCTGGGCGCGATTCTGGCCGGCCACGGTGGCCGAGACGGTGCCGTCCTGCCCGATGCTGAGCTGGGTGGTGTTGAGCGGAATGGCGATCGGCGGCTGCAGCGGGTTGCCCTCGGCGGTGACGATGTTGCCCTGCGCATCGAGGTGGAACGCGCCCGCCCGGGTGTAGGCGAACTGCCCGTTGGGCATCTGCACCTGGAAGAAGCCCGCCCCCTGGATCGCCATATCCAGCGGATTGCTGGTCTGGGTCAGCGTGCCCTGCGACTGCACCAGCTCGGTGGAGGAGGAGCGCGTGCCCATGCCCACCTGCAGGCCGCTGGAGACGGTGGTCGCCTGCGTGGCGGCCGAGCCCGGCGCCACCAGGTTCTGGTAGAGCAGGTCTTCGAACTGCAGCCGGCGGCGGCGGAAGCCGGTGGTGCTGGCGTTGGCGAGGTTGTTGGCGATGTTGTCCAGATCCATTTGCTGGGCCAACATGCCGCTGGCGGCGGTGTGCAGGGCTTGGAACATACAGGTCTCTCCTTGAGCGCGGAACTTTACTTGAGCGACGGCAACTGCTGCGCCGCCGGCTGGTCGAATTCGGTGTTGAAGATGCGGATCGCCTGCTCCAGCAGGTCATAGTGGCGCTGCAGCGAGATCAGGTCGGTCTCCGCCTGCACCGCGTTGACATTAGAGGATTCCAACGAACCCGTCTTGAGGCTGGAGTGCACGGCGGCGTGGGCGCTGCCGGCGGGCGCGGAAAAATAAGTATTGCCTAGGGGTTGGAGCGGGGTGCGGGGGGCGAACTCGACCAGATGCAGCTTGGCCACCAGCGCGCCGTCCACCGAGATGGTGCCGTCGGAGCTGATCGCCACCGTGCCGCTGGGCAGGGTGATGGGGCCGATCTTGCCCTTGCCCAGGTCGCCCAGCACGGGGTCGCCCTGCGCGGTCAGCAGCTCGCCATTGTTGCCCTCGCTGAGGTTGCCGGCGCGGGTGTAGGCCACCCCCGCCGGCGTCTGCGCGGCCAGAAACCCAGGCCCGTCAATGGCTACGTCCATCGGGTTGCCGGTGCTTTGGATGGCCCCGCTGCTCAGGTTCAGCCCCTGGCCCGAGAGCACGCCGAACTGGTTGATGGCGGTGTTGAGCGCCCCCAGCGGCTGGCCGCCGTTGGCCGCGGTCAGCGCCTGGTAGAACTGGCTCTCCCCCTTGTATCCCGCGGTGTTGACGTTGGCGAGGTTGTTGGCCAGGATGTTGAGCGCCTGGCTGTGCGCCATCAGGGCCGAGCAGGCTGCATAGAGACCACTTTCCATCGCCACCTCCGCCGTTGTTCTTGCACGCGGGGGGCCATAAGCAGCCGACGAGTGGACAGTGAACAATGGGGGCGGGGTGGACCGCGGGGTTGGGGACGGCGTCGCGCCTTCCCCGGCCGCCGGCAGTCCCCCTCGCGCTCCCCATGCGCCACGCCGCCGCGGCTTCCCGGCTGAGTGCAGCGGCCGTGCGGCGGCGCGCAGCGCCGCCTCAGGCGAAAAGCGGAGCGATGTAGTCACGCACCTGGTCGGCGGTGAAGGGCTTGCGGATGTAGCCGCGCGCGCCCAGCTCCAGCGCCTCCAACACGTGCGTCTCGCCCGCTTGGCTGGTAATGATCACCACCGGCACCTCGCGCGTGGGCTCGGCCTCGCGCAACTGGCGCAGCAGTTGCATGCCGTCCATGCCGGCCAGGTTGAGGTCGGTGAGGATAAGGTCGGGCAGGTGCTGCTGCGCCAGGCTGAGGGCCTCGTTGCCGTCGCCCGCCTCGTAGACCTGCTGCGCCTCCAGCCCCGCCAGCCGGAGCGAGCGCTCCACCACGCGCCGCATCACCGGAGAGCCGTCCACAATGAGAATAGTCTTGCTCATCGCCGCCTCAGCGCCGGCCCTGGCTGCCCGCCCAGGCGCGCACCGATTGCAAATGCTGCTGCTCGACTTGCAGCCGGGCCGCCACCTCACTCAGCTCCCGCAGCAAGCGCTGCAGCGCTGGCAGCAGCCGGCGCAGATGCAGGGCATAGAGTTGGCGCTCGGGATGGGGCTGCTCGCCCGACTGCAGCCAGCGCTGGCCGCGCTGCAACAGCGCCTCCACTTGGCGGGCGCGCTCGGGCGTGAACCAGCGCGCCGGGTCATGGGCATTGGCCTCCAACTCGACAAAGAAGGCGGTCCACTCCCGGTCAAGATCGGCAAAACTCTCGCCCGCGGCCACGCTCAAGCTGGGGCTCAGGCTTCCCATACCGACCGCGCCTCGCCGCTGGGCCGCGCCGGCTGGACATAGCCGCCGGCGGCGCCCAGCGCCGGCGCCACCCGGGCGGCGGGATCGTACTGCCGAGCCACCGGCAGCGCGTCCACCTGCTGCCAGGCGTCTCGGATCTGCGCCATCGGATCCAGCAGATCGCGCAGCGGCTGCGCATCCTGCAGGCAACTGGCCTGCATCACCAGCCGCTCCGCCAACTGGTAGAAGCGCGCGAACTGCTGCGCCACCTCGCCCCCGCGCTCGTAGTTGAGCGCCGCCTTCAGTTCCCCCACCAGCGCCAGCACCCGGTTGAGCGCCTGGGTGCGGACCTCGATCTCGCCCGCCTCCATGGCGGCGATGCCCCGCCGCAGCGAGACCACCGCGGCTTGGTAGAGCAGTACGATTAGGCCCACGGGGGTGGCGCCTTCCAGCGCCCGGCGATGGTAGGTCGAGGCAGCGTTCATAGGATTTAGCCCACCGAAGCCATCTGGCTCTGCACCTGGGCCAGCATGGTCGGCATCGTCTGCAGCGTCACCGCCACTTGGCTGTACACCTGCAGCAACTGCTGCTGCTGCGCGTTCAGGTTGTTCTGAAAGTCGGTGATCTGCTGGTTCAGCGCCGTGGTGGATTGCGCTATGCCGTTCTGGTCCACCACAATCGGACCCTGCGCCGGGTCGGTGATGTTGAGCAGATCGTTGTTGAAATTGGTGGCGAAGCCGGCGGGCGTCACCTGCTGGAACAGGTTGACCACGGCATTGTAGTTGGAGGCCATCGAGGCATTCAGCGCCGACGAGTCCACCGTCAGCGTGCCGTCTTCGTTCATGTTCACCCCGATCGCCGCCAGGTTGGTCACCCCGCTGTTGCCGCTCACCGAGAAGGCGGCGTCGCCCAGCAACTGTTGCTGCAACTGCATGATGGTCCCGTCGGCGCCCAGCGGGCCGGTGCTCTGCGTGGTGGAGTTGTAGGTGAACTGCGTGTTGAGGCTCTGGATGACGGCGTTGTAGGCGGTGACGAAGTTCTGGATGGCGGTGGTGGCCTGGGTGGTGTCGGGGGCGACGGCGATGGTCACCGGCGTGGCGCTCACCCCGGCGAGCTGCAGCGTGACTCCGGGCAGCACCCCGGTGGCGGTGTTGCTGGTGCTGGCCAGGCTGATGCCGTCCAGGGTGAAGTTGGCGTTGGTGCCGGTCACCGACTTGGTCAAGGTCAGGCCGGTGGTGTTGCTGGAAATCGTCAGGTCGCCGGGGGCGCCCGAGGTGTTGCTCACCAGCGCCAGGCGCGCGCCGCTTGGATCCACCACGACGCTCGCCATGACCCCCAGGCCCTGGCCGTTGATCGCGGCCGCCAGGCCGTTGAGCGTGTTGTTGGTCGAGTCCACGGTGATGTTGGTGGCGGTGCCCGTGCCCACTTGCAGGCTGAAGCTGCCGGTCGCAAAGGTGGTGTTGCCGTCAGTCAGCACGCTGCTGCTGGCCGAGCTGGTGCTCGCCAGGTTGGCGACGGTCAAGGTGTGCGAGCCCGCCGAGGCGTTCGCATCGGCGGTGGCGGTCGCCACCGCGCTGTTGGAGGTGGTGGCGGTCTTGGCCGCCAGCGCTCCCTGAAAATCGTTGAGGGCGAAAACCGCCGTCTGCAGCGAGTCGAGTTGGGTACTGATGCTCGACAGCGCCGTGGCCTGGGCGCTCAGGGTCGAGACCTGCTGCTGCATCAACTGCTCCGGGCCTTGCTCGGAGGCGATGATCTGGGCCACGTAGGTTTGCGGATCGAATGAACCGGTGCTGCTGCTGCCGGTCACGCCGCTCAGGGCGGAAGAGGCGGTGCTCATGCTGGCCTCCCTTTGGGACGACTCCATGGCGGGGGCCGGCGGCCCGTGCCCCCCTGCGGGGGACCGGCCGCCGGCCTGCGCCGCCGCCGGCAGCCCGCCCCTCCGTTAATTCAGGGCGGGGCCGCCGGGCGGGACTACTGCAGCAGCCGCAGGACCGACTGTTGCGCCGAGTTGGCCTGCGCCAGCGCCGACATGCCGGTCTGGTTCAGGATGTTCAGGCGCGACAGATTGCCGATCTCAGCCGGAATGTCGGCGGCGGTGATGCCGTTCTCCGCCGAGGTCAGGTTCTGCACCTGGGTGCTGATCACGTTGCTGGCCGCCTGCAACTGGTTGATGGTGGCCCCCACCTCGCCGCGCTTGCTGGCGACGTTGGTGATGGCGTTGTTGATGGCCGTCAACGCCGTCGCGGCGTTGGTGGTCGAGGTCAGGTCGTTGGTCGAAAGGTCCACCGTGGTCAGGCCCGAAGTCGAGCCGCCCTGGATGCTGCTGGAACTCAGCGTCCCCACCGTGATGCCGATGGAGTAGCTGTTGCTGGCGTCGGAGAGGAAGATCGAGGTGGTCGTGGAGGTGAACACGTTGCTGCCGTTGAAATCGGTGTTGGAACCGATGCTGGAGATCTCCGACTTGATCTTGGTGAACTCGTTGTCCAGGGCCGTGGCCTGGGTGGTGGTGACAGTGCCGTTGCTGGCCTCGGTGGCCAGGGTGACGGCGCGGTTGAGCAGGTTGGTGACCTGCGACAGGGAGCCATCCACCACCTGCAGTTGGCCCATGCCGTCATTGGCGTTCTGCGAGGACTGGTTGAGGGCGGTGACATTGGCCTGCAGGCCGTTGGCGATGGCCAGCCCGGCGGCGTCGTCGGCGCCGCTGTTGATGCGCGAGCCGGAAGAGAGGCGGAACAGCGTAGTTTGCAGACTGGCTTGCGTGAGCGAAAGCTGGTTCTGCGCGGCTAAAGCGGGAATGTTATTCAGAATGCTGATGGCCATGAACGAATCTCCTTTGCTGGTGGATGGCTCCCGGCTTTAGCCGACGCGGCACTTTCCGGAATATTTCCACTCAGGCACTCCTATCGGCCCGGGGCGGGGGCGGCTTTAATGGAGCCTGCGGCAGCGGCAAATTGCACCAGGCTTGGCGCAGTTGTTGGTCGTCGGGAAGCTGGCCCAGGCCGGCCTCCAGGGCCTGGCGGACGGCGGCCGCCTGGCCGCGCTGGGCGTGCACCGCGGCTAGCCGCAGATACCCCTGCGGCTGCTGCGGAAACCGCTGAATCCGGGCTTGCAGCGCGGCCTGGGCGGCTTCCCAGTCTTCGCACCAGACCAGGGCGGCGACCAGCCGATCGTGGTTCTCGGCCAGCTCGGGGGCGGCGGCCAGCGCCCGCCGCAGCCGACCCATGCCGCGCTCGCGCTCCCCGGCGCGCAGTTCCGCCAGCCCGGCCTTGCTCGCCAGCCCGGCCTGGCGGGGGGCGCGCCGGCGGGCTTGGCGATAGCGCCCGCAGGCCTCCTCGAAGCGCTCCAGTTGGTAGAGCGCATCTCCTTGAAATTCAGGCAGTTGCGCCGCCGCGCAGCCCCGCTTCTCCGCTTGCTCGAAAAACTCCAGCGCCTCCTGCGCGTGCCCCAGGCGCTGCAGCGCCGCCCCGCCAAAAAACCAGGCCAGGGCGAATTCGGGCTGCAGCCGCAGCGTGCGCTCGAAGCAGCGCAACCCCTCGGCATCATTATGAAAGTTGTCAAACTCCATCAGGCCCAGCTCGAAATGTGCCTGGGGGTCGCCCGGCTGTTCCGCCGCCTTGCGCTGGCAGAGCTCGCGGTAGAGGCGGTTTTTGGCGGCCGTCGCCTCCGGCGGCAGGGCCAAGCCAAAATGATGGATGCGTCCGCGCGCTGCCCCCAGCCGCAGCCCGGCGGCGCGCACCCGCGGGCCCACGCTCTCATGCACCCGCCCCACAAAATACAGCTCCGGGCAGCGCCGGAAGAGGCGGACGTTTTCGTGTTCGATGAAGCCGGGATAGCCGGCCGCTTCCCGCCAGGCGCCGTCGTTCGGCTGCGCCCGCCGGTCCCAGACCCGCGCCCCCAGCGAGCCCACGTAGTTGCGGATGGTCACTTGAAAGGCGTCGCAACCCGAGTCAAGCTGCGCCCGCCAGGACGCCGCCGGGCCCGGTTCCAGCCGCTCGTCGGCGTCCAGCACCAGCACCCAGTCGCTGTCCATGGCCTCGAGCCCGAGATTGCGGGCGCGGGCAAAGTCGTCTTCCCAGGGGATCTCCAACACCCGCGCGCCCAAGCCGCGGGCACATTCTACCGTGCCGTCGCGCGAGCCGGTGTCGGCCACCACCACCTCGTCCACCAACCCGGCCACGCTCGCCAAGCAGGCGGCGAGGTCGGCTTCGGCGTCGCGCACGATCATGGCTAACCCTACGCTCAAGCGACAGTTCCCCTCTGGCTCTCTTGCCTGCACGCCAAGCGCCGAACCCGCGCCTATTTTCCGCCGTCTTTGGCTTAGCAAATTCTTAAACTTTCAAGTCCCTTAGCGCCCCGCCGATAGGCCTAATGAAGCCCCGCCATGATCCCCGTTACCCGACTCAACCATCAGGAGTTGATCCTCAACTGCGACCTGATCAAGACCATTGAGCAGCCGCACGACACGGTGGTGACTCTGATCAATGGCGAGAAGCTCACCGTCGAAGAGGCCCCATCCGAGATCCTGCGCCGCATTGGTGCCTTCCGGCGCGAGCAGGGTGGCAACGGCGTCCGCCCCATCATCATCATGCCCACCCGGGACAAGGAAGCCTATGGATCGCGGTAGCTCGCTCGGCATCATGGTCGCGCTGGGCGGCATCCTGGCCG
>Ga0307374_10003117_pt1 | contig 28650 bp, 23 predicted proteins | sample OX3MG_FD_202532 | JGI IMG/M metagenome (GOLD analysis project Ga0307374, IMG submission 202532) | Soil microbial communities from Risofladan, Vaasa, Finland - OX-3 | ecosystem: Environmental > Terrestrial > Soil > Coastal area > Acid sulfate soil | place: Finland: Risofladan, Vaasa | collected... | reverse complement strand
TGGGCGGAACGCTTCCCGAGAAGCCACCGACAATCAGCGCCGCAAAATCCGGTGGCGATTCAGCTTGGGGCACCGTGGCGTACGCGCTCGATCAGCTCGCTCTCAGGCATATAGTTATTTGCGGACATTCACGATGCTGCGTGCCACCGATGTGGCTTCGCGGAAAATGGGGAACCGTAATCAAGGACATGGAACCTGATTCAGCCATGATCCGGCAACTCTTCGATGCGAACCTCGCCTCGCAGCCGTGGTTGACGGAGCAGATGACCAGGCTGGACCGATTCCTGGCTCAGAGCCGTCACCGAGCGGATATTACCACCCATGCCTTGTGGTTTGACGAAGATCGACGCGACATACTAATGATGTCGGAAGCCTCGCGACGATTTGTTTCCGTCAACGATGCGGAGATTCAGCAGTTCCTGCTGCTGCTCGACCTGACGCAGGAGAGAGCGCAAGAGGTCTTGAAGCGATTTCGACAGATTTAAGAACCGTCGACCTCAAGGCACTTCTGTCTCGCACGCACTGCTTGTTCACGCTCCCGTCCGCGTTTCCGCATCCCACCGCGCATAGGAACTCGCCTGCGGCGGAGTCGCCCTCGACATCGCGGGCAGAGGCTGAAGAAAATCCGATCGAGGAAGGAATGGCGCGCCCGGAGGGATTCGAACCCCCAACCCTCAGATCCGAAGTCTGATGCTCTGTCCAGTTGAGCTACGGGCGCGCACGCGCGGAGATCTTGACGGTTTAGCTGATCGCGCGGCATTTTTGAAGACGCCGCCGCGGCTTGTCCCGTGGCTATCGCCGGCTGAAAATCAAGGCAAGGAAAAACGCGATGATCAAATTCGGTTACCTGATGGGATTCCGCAACCCGCCCGAACTATCGACGATTGGCGACGCGGATTTCTATTCCGCGATGTTCGAGCAGATCGAATACCTCGACCGTGCCGGCTTCGATTCGGTCTGGACCACCGAGCATCACTTTGTCGATGATGGCTACCTGTCGGCGGTGACGCCGATGCTCTCGGCGATGGCCGCGCGCACCAGCCGCGTCAAGATCGGCACCTTCGTTCTGCTCGGACCGTTCTATCATCCGCTGCGCCTGGCAGAGGATGCCGCCCTGATCGACGTTATCTCGAACGGCCGCCTGCGGCTCGGTATCGGCGTGGGTTATCGCCATGAGGAGTTCGAAATCTTCCAGATTCCGCGCAAGCAGCGCCTCGGCCGCACGCTTGAAGGAATCGAGATCATGAAGCGCGCATGGACCGGCGAGCGCTTCAGCTTCGAGGGCAAGTACTTCAGCTTCAAAAACGCTCGCGTGCTGCCCAGGCCGGTGAGCCCCAAAGGTCCGGAACTGCTGTGGGGCGGGATGGCGCCGGAATCGATCAAACGCAGCGCAAAACTCGACTTGGGTTTCGCCTGCAATCTCGGGTCGGCCGAAATCCATCAGTACCATGATGCGTTGCGCGCGCTCGGCAAGGATCCGGCCGCATATAGTGTCGTAAACACCCGGCAGGTTTATGTTGCCGACAGCGAAGACCAGGCGTGGGCGGAAATCGCGCCCGGCTTGATCTATCAAATGGAGTTGTATGGAAAATGGCTGGGCGACGGCGGTATCGAGACTGCGGGCCGCTATCGTCCCGACGCCGAGGCGCTCAGAAAAAGCTCTATCATCGGTCCGCCACAGCGCGTGATCGAGCAACTCCGGCGCTTCATCGCGCACACCCCCGCGACGGAACTCGCCATATCGATGCAGCAGCCGGGTCTCGACCCGAAGCTGGCGATGCGCTCGCTCAAGCGATTCGCGACCGAGGTTCTGCCGGTTCTGCGTAACGCCGGTTCCGCATAATAACGACACTGCCGACGGCCGCGCCCGGAACCGCCGCGGGCGATGCGCTTGACTCGTTTTCAGTTCCCAATGAGAATGACTGACTGGTCAGTTTATGAAACGCGCAGCCGCTGTTGCTCATGCTCTCCCGCCCCCGATCGCGCCCCCGCCTGCGCGTCCCCCTTCCAAGCGCGAGCGAATTCTCGCCTCGGGGCTGCATCTGTTCGCATACGAGCCCTACCAGGCCGTCACGATGGACCGCGTGGCCGAGGCCGCCGCCGTCGCCAAGGGAACGCTCTACCTCTACTTCCAGTCCAAGGAAGACCTGTACCTCGAGATTCTGAGCGACGGCCTCGAGACGATCGCGCGCTCCTATGCCTCGACCGTCGGTCCCGAATCTCCCGTGAAAGAACGCTTGCGGCACGCCGTCACGCTGGCGATTCAGTTCTACGACCAGCGCCGCGACCTGCTGCGCCTTATTTCGACCGAGGAGCCGCGGATGGCGCGGGCGCGCAACCGGCTGATTCAGGGATGGCGCGATCGCGGCGTGCGCTTTTTCACCGCGCTGATCGAAGAAGGGATGCAGGCCGGAGTGTTCCGCACCGGCGACCCTCTGCTTGCGACCCACGCGATCCTCGGCGGGATGCGCTCGGTGATGCTCCATTACGAGGCGCGCCGCCCGATCGAGGAAATCACCGCCGAGTTCGGCGCGATGGTGATGCGCGCGGTCGGCGCCGAGTCCAACCTCAACGGCCGCCGCACCGGACACACCCAGTAGCTGTCATATGATTCAAAAAATTATCCGGCGAACTGTCACGGTCGCGATCCTCGCCGCGCTCGGCTGGGGCTTCTACATCTTCGGGAGCAAATTCCTGTGGCCTCCCGTCGATACCACCAAGATCGACGCGGTCGGAATAATCGAGGCGCCGGAAGTCAACATCACGAGCCGCATCGCCGGGCGAATCACCGCGCTCAGCCTGATCGAAGGCGACGAGGTGAGGCGCGGGCAGGCGGTGTGCGAAATCGAGGATATCGATCTGCGCAATCAGTTGAACCAGGCGCAGGCCAACCTGCAAAAGGCCAACGCCGATCTGGCCCAGGCGCGGCGCGATTTGACCCGCGACCAGGCGCTTTTCGCCGAACATATTATCCCGGCCAAAGACCGTGACGACGCCCAGACCGCCGTCGCGCAGGATCTCGCCGCGGTCGCGAGCGCGCGCGCCAGCGTCAACTTCTACCAGGATCAGTTGAAGGACACGAAAATCCTCGCGCCCGTCGATGGGGTAATCGTCAACAAGGCGCTCGAGGTCGGCGAATGGGTCACGCCCGGCACCCCGATTCTGACCGTCGATGATCTCTCGACCATCTGGGCGCGCGTCGACGTCCAGGAAACCGACTTGGGCTCGCTCTATATCGGCAAGCCCGCGCGCGTGCGCCTGCCGACCATTCCTCCGCTGACCTTCACCGGGCGCGTGATGGCGATCGGCCAGGAAGGCCAGTTCGCGACCGAGCACGACGTCCGCCGCGGCCGCCAGGATATCCGCACCTTCTACGTCAAAGTCCAGGTCCTGCAGGGCGGCGGCGACTTGAAGCCCGGCATGACCGCCGAAGTCACTTTTTTGCGCGACAATCAAAATGGAAATGCAACCCGGCTCGGCAGCGATTCACACCGAAAATCTGACCAAGCGCTTCGGTAGCTTCACCGCCGTCGAGAGCGTCAGCTTCGAGGTCAGCCGCGGCGAGGTCTTCGGCTTGCTCGGCCCCAACGGCGCCGGCAAGACCACGCTGGTCAGGATGCTGACGACGCTGATCCCGCCGACCAGCGGCAAGGCGACCGTCGCCGGCGACGACGTGGTGCGTCATCCGCGCCGCGTCCGCCAGAAAATCGGCGTCATCCCGCAGGCGCTCACCTCGGACCTCGATCTCACCGGATGGGAAAATATCGACATCTATGGCGCCTTCTACGGCGTCCCGCGCGCCGAGCGGCGCAAGCGCGGCAAGCGCCTGCTCGACCTGGTCAAGCTGACCGAGCGCCAACATGATCTGGTCGCCACGTACTCGGGCGGAATGCGCCGGCGGCTGGAAATTGCGCGCGGCCTGATTCATTCGCCGCAAGTCCTGTTCCTCGACGAGCCGACCATCGGACTCGACCCGCAAAGCCGCCACGCGGTCTGGGACCTGCTTGCCGAGCTGCGCAACGAGAGCGAAATCACCGTCTCGCTGACCACCCATTACATGGACGAGGCCGAGCAGCTCTGCGACCGGATCGCAATCGTCGATCACGGAAAGATTATCGCCCTCGATACTCCGATCGGGCTCAAGAAGCTCGTCAACGGCGCCGACCGCGTCGAGATAGAAGTCTCGGGCGACGCCGCGCGCGTAGCCGTTGCCCTGCGCGCCGAGACCTACGCCCAGGAAGTGATCGAAGACGGCGGCGGCAGACTGACTATCGCCACCGACGACGGCGCCCATATCATCCCGCGCCTCATTGACCGCGTCGAGGCGCTCGGCGCCCACGTCACCTCGATCAGCGTCCATCGCCTCTCGCTCGAAGACGTCTTCATCCGCTTCACCGGCCGGACCCTGCGCGACGAGGCGGCCAAAAAAATCAGCTTCCTGGTCGGCGCCGGGATGCCGCAGCAGCGCTAGCCAAAACAAATCCAATGAAGACTCTCGCCGTCATGCGCCGCGACCTGCTGAAGCTGATGCGCAATCCGCTCACCCTGGTCTCGACCATCCTGATGCCGATCATCTATCTCATAATTATCGGCAACTCGTTCCAGGGCCAGCTAAAGCATCTGCCGGTCGCCGTCGTCGCGCAGGATCACGGCGAATACGCCCGCCGCGTCGTCGAGCAGATGCTGGCGCTGCAAGCCGGCCCCAAGACCGTCGAGATCACCTTCATGTCCAACCCCGGCGAAGCGATCGCCGACGTCCGCAATGGCGAGTTCAAAGGCGCGGTGATTATTCCAGCCAACTTCAGCCACGATGTAGCCGAAGGACGCGTGGCCGAGATCGGCCTGTTCACCGACAACGTCGATTCCGTCAGCGCCTCGACCCTGGAAGCCGTGATGGCCGACGCGGCCGCCGCGATCAGGATCAATTTCGTCACCGCGCGCGAACCGAAGCTCAATCAAATCGTGATGCGCCCGAGCTGGCTCTTCGAGTACGTCGATTACGACCGCTCACTGATCCCGGGCGTGATCGTGATGGCGATATTCATGGGCTCGCTGATGGCGGGCGTATTCAACTGGGTAATGGACAAGTTCATGGGCGTCACCGAGTGCTACCTGGTCACGCCGCTGTCGCGATGGAATATCGCCGCGGGAATTCTGGGCAGCGGAGTGCTGGTCACCAGCACCGCCGCGATTCTGGTCTTGTTCATCGGACTACTCGTCACGCGCGGAACGATCGCCGGCGGATGGCCCGCGCTGCTTACGCTGATCGGGATAATTATAATCAGCTCGACCGGCCTGCTCGCGATGACATTCTCACTTCTCGGCCGCGCCGGTCATCCAAGACTGGTCGGCACGTTCGCCGGATTCCTGAACGTGATTTTGTTTTTTCCCAGCGGCGCGATCTACCCAATCGAAAGCTTCCCGCCCTGGCTCAGAGCGTTTGCCCGCTACAACCCGGAAACCCATTCCGTCAGCGCGATCAAATCCATCCTCTTCAAAGGCGCCGACTTCGCCGCCGTCACCAATGACCTGCTATTCCTGGTCATCTTCATGGGCCTGATGCTGACCCTCGCCAGCATCTCCTTCAAACGCACGTTGTAACGCGCCCCCGCGGAGAGCCCCCCTGACCGAAGCCCTATGTCATTCCCGCGCCCTTCGGCAGGCTCAGGGCAGGCTCCGGCCGCCGCGCGCGTGGAATCGCTATTCCCGCGTATCGCCTAAACGACCACAAACCGGGATTCCTCGCGCGCCAGACACGCGCGGGAATGACATAATCGGTAGCGGGAGCGGAGTGAAGATGCGAGTAGCCATACCTGATCGCCGCGCGCACCTGAAAATCCGCGCGCCTTCCGCGGGGCAATCTTCCCCTGATGTCGCACCCGAGCGTTGCCGCCGCACCAGATAGCCCGCCCTGAGCGAAGCCGAAGGAAATCCCGAACGTCACACCTTACGACTGGGCACTCAACTCCACAACCACCTTCCTCACCCACCCTCCCCCATATGTCATTCCCGCGTGCCCTTCGGCAGGCTCAGGGCAGGCTCCGGCTGCCGCGCGCGAGGAATCCCTAATGCCGCACCCTACGCCCCGGCACTCATTCCCCCCTCAACCCTTCGCCCTATGTCATTCCCGCGCGTGTCTGGCGCGCGAGGAATCCCTAATCCCGCGTTTTACGACCCGGCGCTCAAGTCCTTCCACTCGGGATTCGCCGACTCGATTATCGCGAGCTTTCGCCTCCGCGTCATCCGCTTGATCTCCTTCTCGCGCGCGATCGCTTGATTAACGTCGCTGTACTCCTCGAAGTACACGAGAAGCCTCAACCGGTATCGCGCCACGAATGCCTCCGGCGGCGCGTGCCGATGCTCTGTAATCCGACGCTCGAGGTCGTTGGTAACTCCAGTGTACAGCGTTCGCGATGGGCTGCTCATGATGTACACGCAGTAGCTCAATCCGCGCATGATGGCACCCGACCGGAATAAGGGATTCCTCGCGCGCCAGACGGAGCCTGCCGAAGGGCAGGCTCCGGCCGCCGCGAGCGTGGAATCCCTAACGCCGTACCCGACAACCTGGCACTCACTTCCACCCCTCAACCATTCCTCATATGTCATTCCCGCGCGTGTCTGGCGCGCGAGGAATCCCTAATCCCGCGAGGCACCCACACCCTCCGTATGTCAGTCCCGCGCTACTGACTATGGAGTGAGATCCGCTCCCAGCGTACAGGTTATGCTGCCATTCGGACCCACGGCCGGACTGCATGTGCACAGACACTGATTGAGAACCGGAGGCGGTGGACCGTCGAGGGTCAGCGCAAGAAATTCCCCCGAACCGGTTGGAGCGCCCACCGGAATCGTGGTTCCATTCGCTGTCGGGTTTGGGACGCTGCAAGCCGCGCAGGCACTGGCATCGCATCTGCTCCCCGCTGCGGCGCTGGGATTGTACGGCCCGAAGATCTGGTATCCGGCGCTGTCCGAGCTGCCCGGCGTCGCATCGGTTGAGACCGGGCACGAGCAGATGTTCTCATTACGGCGCAGCCGCCCGTCGAAGCCGGGAAACTTCTGCCCCCTGCTGCTGTTGGCGCAAATTGCGCCGTCGCATTGCCCATAAGCCACAGGAGCACTCACTCCACTTCCGGCGTTAGCCGATCCGGGACAGGTATAGACCGCGGCGCTGCCGCCCTTCACCACGTTACTGGGAAGGCTGAAAGTGCTGACCATATAGCCATTATGCTTTCCTTCCCGGTTCACATCGCAGACGTTTCGCTCGCCCGTCGGGCTCGTGTAGCTAAGCTGGAGGCTGATGCTATCGCCTCGCTTGACATCGCACTTGCAATAGGCGACCGAGTCGTAAACGAAGCAGCTAGCCTCGGCGCACAGCGCGTAGCGCTGATTGTTGCAAATCACGAACGGAGTCGCGGCGTTCGGCGCCGAATCCAGAGACGACGCGAACGCTAATCCGACAACAAAAATCTGAACGGCTACCGCGATAGCCGCGGCTTTGAGAAACCTGTGCATGATACCCCCCTGCAAAAAGTCTCAAACGAAAGTATTCGTGATGAATCACGTGGATTCAATCCCTATCACATCGAAAGCCAAGAAATCTCCATGCACGATGGCAGGTGCAACGCGGGCCGAGCCGCGTCCGACGAACACCGCTCGGATTCGTAGGGGCGCTTCGCGACGCGCCCTCTCCGCATGCTGATGTTCCCGCGCGCCTCCTGCGGATACCCATCCCCTCCGGGACCTTTGCGCAGCTCATTCCTCGGGGCTGCTTTCGCGACTGGCGAGATTCCTCGCGATGCGCGCGACGCGAGTCGCGACGCACGGCGCGAAACTGGCCTTACATTCGCGCTCGGAATGACAAGGTTTTCCCTATTTCTCGTGTCATTCCGAGCGCGTGCGGGCGATCCGCCGCGCCTCGTACGCCTTGTCCCGCGCGGCGAGGTTCGCGAGGAATCTCGCCTTCCCGAGCCGGCATCCACTTAGCAAAGGTCTCCCTCGGGAGAGCTTTTGCATAACTACATAACGGCGCAGTCGATCCCCTCTCCTTAGGACAAGGAGAGGGAATCAAGCACTCCAGCCAGTTATGCATAGATCTCCTAAGGGGTGATGCCCGATCCCAGCGTGCAGGTGATGCTGCCATTCGGACCCGACGGCTGACCACATGTGCATAGACACTGATTGAAACCCGGTGACGGCGGTCCGTCGAGGCTTAGCGCAAGAAATGCGCCCATATCCGTCGGAGTACCCCCAACTCCATTGGAGCGAACCCGTGCAGCTCGAGTAGCTGAGCGCGAGACTGACGCTATCGCCGCGCTTAACCTCCGGAAGGTCGCGGCGATCAGATTCCTTCACGGGACGCTCGATCACCACCTTCGCGATCCGAAATTCGTTGCGCCCAGAGACGATCGCCGCGTTAGAGAAATCAAGCGCGAGTGAGGAGGCAGCGAACCTAAACTCACTATATGTTTCTTTTGGTTTCCCGAAGCTTGACAAATATCGCTACACTCATGTAGCGTAATGATGGCATATACATCCATTTGCCTTGTGCATGCGCGCGCGCTGCCGAAGGAGGAGTTACTGCAATGGGAAAACTCGAGAACAAAGTGAGCCTGATCACGGGCGCGGCGTCGGGTATCGGTGCTGCCACCGCAAAGTTATTTGGCGATGAAGGCGCGACCGTCATCGTCGCTGACATTGACGAAGAAGATGGCCGTCGAATTGCCGAGGAGATCGGAGCCTCTGCTGTGTTCCACAAAGCCAATGTCGGCGAGCCTGCCGAGGTCGAGTCGATGGTTAAGTTTGCGGTCGACCGGTTCGGCCGGCTCGATATCCTGCACAACAACGTGGCCACAGCCGGCGCCGTTGCTCCCGTCGGCGATATGCCAGTCGAAAGTTGGCAGCGAGCAATCGCGGTATCGCTCTCCGGCGTATTTTATGGGATGCGCTATGCCCTGCCTCAAATGGTCGCACAGGGCGGCGGGGTGATCGTCAACACCGCGTCGGTCTCCGGACTGGCCGCGGATTACATGCTCGGCGCCTACAACGCGGCAAAGGCCGGCGTGATCAATCTGACTCGCACGGGCGCCATTGAGTATGCGCGGAAGAACATCCGTGTGAATGCTGTCTGTCCCGGCAGTATCGCCACCCCTCCTCTCCTGCGCGCTCTAGGCGAAGGCGAGGGGCGACGGCTCCTTGAAGACCATCACCCAATCGGCAGGCTCGGGCTTCCCGAGGAGATCGCGCGCGTCGTGTTGTTTCTGGCCAGCGACGATTCCTCTTTCATGACCGGGAGCATTGTAGTCGCGGACGGCGGCATCAGCGCGCATACCGGATTATTCGGACATCCGCTCTAGGAGTCTGCATTCAACGTGAAAACTTCGGCAGGCATCGCTGTTCAAGAAGCGAACAAAACAGGGAGCGGTCCGGGACGTCCGCGCAGCAAAGCGGCAGATCGAGCGATTTTGCGAGCCGCCCTGAAGGTGTTTATTGAACGAGGAATTGAAGGCGCAAGTATCGAACAGATCGCCGACACCGCCGGCGTCGCCCGGACGACGCTATATCGCAGATGGTCCTCGAAGGAGGATCTGATTGCGCAAGCGATTGCCTCCGCACGGGGAACGGCCGAGCGTCAAACAATCAATCGAGTGAAGCTAAGCGGATCGCCTGAACCCCTGATCGATGCACTTGCGGCGACGTTTACGAGCCCCGGCTACAAGAAGCTCGCGGCCAGGCTGATTGGCTCCGTCCCGAACAACCCTGAGTTGATGGCAGTGTATTGGAGAGATTACCTGCTTCCGCGCCGCCGCTTGGTTCGTGGGCTGCTTGAAGGCGTTGTACGCGCGAAGCGCGAACCCGAGATCATCCTGGACCTCATCAGCGGAGCGATCATTCATCACCTGTTGGTTCGTCCGGGTGAACGGACGCGCGCCGAAATCCATTTGTATCTGGCACGTGTACTCAACGAACTCGGCCTGAGTCGTCGCCAAATCCGGCGACGAGGCGAATGCTGACACAACAATAGAGAGTTGGGTGGCGAACAGGACGGCCGCGGCTTTGAGAAACCTGCGCATGATACCCCCTTCAAAAGTGTTACACGAGAGTCTTCATGCTGCCGCCATCGAATTCAATACCCCTCACCCGGCAATGGCGGCTGCGAGCAGTGATGCGTTGGTTGACGTATCGAACGTGGGTGAGAATTGCCCGTACTCGCGCTGCGATACGTTTCCCGGCTATCAGGTCGGTCCCGGCTACGATTTGGGAACCGGACTGGGCAGCCCCGACATCAATGACTTGCTCGCCCACTACTGATTTTTTTCGCGGAATCCGGGCTATCTTCGTGGCACCGGCTTTAGCCCGTGACCCCGCACCGGCTCAAGCCGGTGCCACCAGGCCGCGCGCGAGGTCCCTAACGATCGTTAGAATTTTTGCCAGATTTGTTCATGGCTGAACTGTTCAGCCTTACGCGAATTCCGAATCCGTTTAGAATGGGGAACATGGAAGAGCAAATGCCATGTGCAGGCGACCCCAACCTTTCAGCGCTGCCCGAGCCCGAGCGCCACACCATTTCCGACCGCAAACTCGCGGCCAATCGCGCCAATGCCCAGCTTTCCACCGGACCGCGGACCGCGGCAGGCAAGGCACGCTCGGCGATGAACTCCGCGCGGCACGGGATTCACTCCCGAAGCGGCGTGCTTATGCGCAGGCTGGTGATCCCCAAGGTCGAAGGCGCGCGCGCATCGGCGGAATTCCGCGCGATGATGGCCGCGCTGATTGCCGACCGTAAACCAATCGGCGCGCTCGAGATGCTTATGGTCCAGGAGATTGGCGTGTGCGAGTGGCGGCTGCGCCGCGTGCTCAAATACGAAAATCGCGTGGCGTATCTGAAATCGCTCGACTGGGTGCCGGAAATGGACGACGACGGCATCGAGTACGAGTGTGACACGATCCTCGAGCAGGCCGGGCTCAACGAGCTGTCGCTACCCGAACCTCAAGAGGTCGCGACGATCAGCCGTTACGAAAATGGGCTGATGCGCCATCTGTTCCGCGCAATTGAACAACTTGACCGCCTCCAGCGCAGCCGCCGCGCGGCGGCCGGAGGCGATCCCGAAAAATCGCATCGAACCCATCGCTCAGGCGAAATTCCTGAGCTTCTAAGCGGCAAATAATCGGCGACCCCAACAAAAGTTACCGAACGAACCCACCGCGTTCCGGCTCTTTTGCCGATCCGCACCGTGCCCCTATGCTCGCGGCGCTCCCGGCAGCCGCGCCTGCATCGAGACCGGATACTCGGGCGCCAGCGCGCTGGCCTTGTCCAGTGCCGCGAGCTCGGACGCCTCGAGCGTCAGGCCGATCGCGCCGAGGTTCTGCTCGTTCTGCTCCGTGGTCCGCGCTCCGTAGATGACCGAGCTGACTCCCGGCTGTTGATTGACCCACGCGAGCGCCACCTGCGCGATACTGCGGCCGCGCTCCTTGGCGACCTGCTCGACAGCCTCGAGCGTGCGGTAGTTGCGCTCGTTCTGCAGGCGTCCCCACATATCCTGCTTGGCAAGACGGCTATCTTCGGGCGGCTTCTGGCCGGAGTGATACTTGCCGGTCAGAAATCCGCCGCCGAGCGGGCTCCACGGGATAACGCCGATTCGCTCTTCGCGTACCATCGGCATCAGCTCACGCTCGATATCGCGCGAGATCAAACTGTATTGCGGCTGGAGCGAGTCAAAGCGCGCGTAGTTGAACTTGTCGCTGACCCATAGACTCTTCATTAGCTGCCATGCGGTAAAATTCGACGCTCCGATATACCGCACCTTGCCTTGACGGACCAGGTCGTCGAGCGCGCGCATCGTCTCTTCGATCGGCGTTTCAAAGTCCCACGAATGGACCTGGTACAGATCGATATAATCGGTCTGGAGGCGTTTCAGGCTGCGCTCGACTTCGGCCATGATATGCCCGCGCGAGAGTCCGATATCGTTGGGTGCGACTTTTTTCCCCATGAAAACATTGGCGTTGAAGCGCACCTTGGTCGCGATCACAATCGAGTCGCGCTTACCGCGGGTAATCCGCCCCACGATATCTTCCGAGGCGCCGGCCGCGTAGACATTCGCGGTATCGAGGAAATTTCCGCCCACCTCGATAAACCGATCGAGAATCTTTTTCGCCTCGGTCTCGTCGGTCTCACGGCCGAAGGTCATGCAGCCCAGGCATAGCTCCGAAACCTTGAGGCCAGTGGCCCCCAAGCGCCGATATTCCATGATGCTTTTTTCCTTTGGGCCCGAGTCTATTGCGCGGGCCGCACGAGCGATTGAATAACTTGTACGACGCAGCCGTCCAACAATCCAGAGCGACGGAAAATGATTCGCGGGAAAACATCGAACCGGATCGAAAATCGGTCGATGAATAATCGCGATGAAGCCCCGTCTAAAGAATTGGGTGCTTAGATGGCTCTGGCACCCATGCTGGTTGGGTGCTCCTCCCACCAACCGGATAACCGGCCGCGCGAGCGGTCGGCCGCTACGAACTGGCGGGCGTTGAGGAGTCCCCCCCCTCCTTTGACGCCCGCCGTCTTTTTCTCCCGATAATTTTTCCGCTCCCGCACGCTCGTCGGCCCGGTATTTCGTATCGCGGCTTGACAGCGCGCCATCGCGCCGTCATAGCTCAAGGTTCTATGTCGCGCTGGATAAGATGGATCATTGTCACGCCGGTCGTGATGCTCGTGCTGGGATCGATGATGTCGAGTTGCGGCGGCAGCAGCGGATGCTTCGGCTCGCTCAACCCGTACGGCGGCTTTGTCCTCGGCGTTTGTGCAGGACCGACCGGAACCCCGGGCTATTCGCTGCAATCGATCAGTATCTGCCAGCTCTTCGCGACACCGTCGCCGACTGGCGTGCCGCAGCCCACGCCCACGCCCAAGCATCCCAAGCCGACCCCAACCGCGACTGCGACCGCGTGCTCACCGCCGGACGCGATTTCCACGACGACGGTCAATGGCATAGTCCAGTTCGGCGCGCAGGGCGTTCTCGTCAAAGGAAACCTGACCGAATACGAGGACATCACCAACGCCCCCAATATCTTCTGGGGCTCGAATCCGTCCGGCATCGTGGTCAATCCTGCGGCCGGCAATGGCGGCGTTTACCAGGGCGAGGCTACGGGATGCACCTGTATCAGCGCGAGCGCCGCCAATATTTCGAGCTTGCAGTATGCCATCCAGGTGAACCCGACCACCGATTGTCCGCCGTGCCCCACTCCTACCGTGACTCCGACCGCGACCGCGACGCCCAAGGTTCGCGGCAGCGTCGAACTCGACTACCTGATGCCGACGGCCGAGGCGACCGTTACGTCGCCGATCGCGCAATGGACGTACCAGAGCGACGCGCCGGTCGCCGGACCGATCACGCCGGGAATTCACGGCGAAGCGTACTTCATCACGCGCGACGCAATCCTGCACGCAATCGATTCGCGCGGGCATCAGATTTTCGATCGTCCCGCCGGCGCATCCGCGGTCGTCGTCGCGCCCGACGGCACGATTATCGTGCAGGGCACCACCGATTGGCTCTACGGACTTACGCCCAACGGCGTCCCGCGATGGAAGGTGCAGGCCGGAAGCGCGGGCGTCCCTCTGGCGGCTGGCGATAGCGCCGCGTATGTCAGCGTCGGCAGCAATCTCGTCTCCGTTAGCTCGGCGGGACAAATCAACTGGAGCATCCCGGCGACCGCGGCTATTGCCGGCGCGATTCTCCCGGACGGAGTCGTCATCGCGTCCGAGGGCGGCGATCTGACCGCCTATTCGACGACCGGGTCGCAGCTATGGAGCTTTGCGCCGGCCGGCGGATTTGCGGGTAATCTGGCGCTCGTGGGAACGACCGTATATTGCGGGTCGCGCACCGGAACTCTGTACGCCGTCGATTCCGACACCGGCGCGCAGGACTGGAGCGTCGCCGGCGCAGGATCGCCGATAGCAGGACCGGTAATCGACCCGATCGGACAGGCGTACTTCGGAGCCGGAGCGCTCTACGCCGTCGATTCCTCGGGCTCGATCCGCTGGACCTCGAAGGCGTATGTACCTGGCGCGAATGATCTGGCCGTCGATTCCGCCGGCGACGTGTATGTGGCTGGTGCCGACGGAACGATCACCAAGCTCGGCTCCGACGGCTCGCCCGGATGGTCGTCGCATAGCGCGGGCAAGGTGACATCGATCGCGGCGTCGCCGTCGGGCGAGGTTTACATCGCGTCAGCCGACGGCAGAGTCTCGGCGTTGAAGTAAGCTCGGGCGGCCGCACTTGCGCGCTTGACGCCATTCTTGCTCCCGGTATCGAATAGTTGGCGATGGATGCAATCGACATAATCAAGCGCCGTCTCAAGGAAGATCGCGTCCCGGAAACTCCCGACGAGATTTCGCGCAAGAAAAAACGCCCGCGCGAAGTCGCCTTCATGGACGTGAACCTGTGCTTCCCGTGCGGAAAATGCCCCGAGTTCTGCCCCGTCAATTGCATCGAGTACCTGCGCGCCGGCAGCGTGCCGGGACGCGGCGTGCAGCCGGTGCAGGATCGTTTCCAGGAATGTATAGGTTGCTACATCTGCGTCGAGGTCTGCTCGCTGCTGACCGACTACGACGCGATCCGCATGTATGATTCCGCGCTGGTCGAAGACGCCCTCGGCGTAAAGATCACCGACGAGCCGCCCGCCGAGCCGATTCCCGCTGAACCCTACGAGGAATTGTTTTCCGAGGGCGGACTCTACCGTCATCTCGGCAAGGGCTCGCGCATCCGCGCCAAAATGAACGCCGAAGAGCGGGCAATTTTCGCCCGCGAAAAAGCCCGCGGATAGTAGCGCGCGAGCGCTCCCGTTTTGCATCTGAAGATCAATCCACAGCGGCGCGGTGCGCGGTTTGACAGTGCCGCGCGCGGGCATTAGCCTCAGGCCTTCGGCAGGGATTATCGCGATGGAACGGCAGGCCCGGCGCGCGCAGGTGTTGCGCCACGCAAAGCGGATATTCGCCCGCAAGGGATATCATCGCACCAACGTGGCCGACATTATCGCGCGCGCGCGGATCGCCCGCGGCACCTTCTATCTCTATTTCCAGAACAAGAAGGACCTCTTCGAGGAACTGCTCGAGCAGGTCCTGACCGAGCTGACCAGCCGCATCCTGCGCCTGCGCGTCGGACCCGGCGAAGCCGACCCCGTCGAGCAGCTTCGCGACAATCTGCGCCGCGTCGTCGGCTACGTGCTCGACGAGCGCGAGCTGACCGATATCCTGCTCAATCATTCGGTGGGTTTCGATCGCGAGCTCGATCAGCGCATCCGCGAGTTCTACGACCGGATCGCGTCGCTGATCCAGCGCTCGCTCGATTTGGGAATCGAGATGAACCTGGTGCGCAAATCCGACACTCGCGCGATCGCGTACTGTATATTGGGCGCGATCAAGGAAGTCGTAAGCCTGCTTTCGCGCAGCCCGAAGGCCGACACTGCGGCGCTGGTCGAAGAGATCCTGGATTTCGGCCTGCGCGGAGTGGCGCGGCCCGAGCTGCTCGAAGCCGCAGCGCGCGCCGCCAGCCGCGATTCGGCGCCCGGCTTTTTATTTGCCCGCAACTAGAATGACATGTCAGTTTTAACGAAAAGAGAAGTCCGCCTCACACATAAAAAGCCTCATGCTGGTGTGGCGTTCTATGACCTCGACGGCACCCTGTGCGCGCTCAACCTCGTCCATTCCGCGCTGTTCATCCTCGCCAACCTGGGCGAATGGTCCGGACGCGCCGGCTACCTGCTCTCCTTCGCCGCCCGCGCTCCGCGCCTGTATCTGGCCGAGCGCAAGGATCGCCGCCTGCTCAACCAGGTCCTGTTCGAATCCTTCCAGGGCATCTCGGCCGATCGCCTGTTCTCGCTCGGCGAGGAATACTGCGCGCGCGTGCTGGTCAAGAATCTCTATCCGCGCGCGGTCGAGATTCTCGCCGCCAACCGCGAGGTTGGACTCGAACCTGTCCTGGTCACTGGCTCGCCCGATTTCATCGCCGAGCCGCTGGCGCGCCATCTTGGCGTCAGCCATGTCGCCGCGAACCGGCTGGTCATGTCGCGGGGGCACGCGACGGGCGCAATCGCCGCTCCCGTCATGGCGGCGGAAGAGAAGGCGGCGTGGTGCGCCCAATTTGCCGCCGATCGCGGCCTCGCGCTCGGCGCGTGCTGGGGCTACGCGGACTCGTACTACGACCTGCCGTTTCTGGCCGCACTCGGGCATCCTGTCGCCGTCAATCCGGATCGCAAGCTGCGCGCGGCGGCGCTCGGCCGTCAGTGGCCGATAATCACCTTCGACAAATCCCGCGAATTCGCCGCCGCAACCGACGGCGATCGCGCGCTTGAAGTCTCCGGGGGAACCATCGATGGCGCGTCCTGAGGCCAAACTCAAAGAACTCAAGACCGCCGAGCTCAAGCATGACGTCGGCGCGCGCCGCGACCTGGTGGTCACCGTCAACCGCCGCTCCGAGCGCAGGCTAATCGCCTACGGCGAAGAGTTCCTCTACGAAAAGCTGCCGGTCGGCACGCGCGTCATCTACCCGCCGCCGCCGCTCGAAGAGCTGCCCGATCCCGACCAGGCAATCCGTTACGCTCTCTTGCGTCCGGAGAACGCCGACCCGCTGTTCGCCCAGCTCAATCCGAACATGCGCGTCACGATCGCGATCGACGACATCAGCCTGCCCCTGCCGCAGATGCGCGCGCCCGACATCCGCGAGCGCGTGCTGAACCAGATGCTCCAGACGCTGGCCGATTACGGCGTCGATGACGTGCACATCATTATCGCGACGGCGCTGCATCGCCGGATGACCGAGGCCGAAATTCGCCGCGTCGTCGGCGAGCGCGCGTTCAAGCAATTCTGGCCCGATCGGCTGTACAACTTCGACGGCGAAAACCGCGCGGAAATCACGATGCTCGGCAAGACCGATCACGGCGAGGAAGTCTGGCTCTCGAAGCGCGCCGCCGAGTCCGACTTGCTGCTCTACGTGAATATCAACCTGGTGCCGATGGACGGCGGACACAAGTCGGTCGCGGTCGGACTCGCGCCCTACCAGAGCCTGCGTCATCATCATAATCCCGCCACGCTGCGCGATTCTCATTCGTACATGGATCCGAAACATTCGGGACTGCATCGCTCGGCAAACCGGATGGGCCAAATAGTCAATGACAATCTGAACGTCTTCACGGTCGAGACCGCCATCAATACCCATATGTACGGCGGCATGATGGACTTTCTGCACAAGAACGAAGACCAGTTCACCGACTGGGATCGCACCCGCACCAGCGCGTTTCGCTGGACGATGCGCAATATGTCGAGCGAGCTGCGCCGCAGCGTCCTGCACAACTATCGCTCGCCCTACGGCATGACGGGAGTATGGGCCGGAAACACCGACGCGGTGCATGAAAAGGCCCTGGCCAAGGTCTTCCAGCAATACGCAGTCCCGGTCAAGGGACAGGCCGATATCCTGATCGTCGGCGTCCCGTTCATCTGTCCTTACAATGTCAACTCGATCATGAATCCAATCCTCGTGCAGTGCACCGGGATGGGTTACCTGTTCAATATGTACCGGGGAAAGCCGCTGGTGCGGCCCGGAGGCACGATGATCATCTGCCATCCGCTGCGCGACGAGTTCCACCCCGAGCATCATCCGAGCTACATCGAATTTTTCCATCGATGCCTCGCCGAGACGACGGACTCCGTCGAGCTGGAAAAGAACTTCGAGCGCGAGTTCGCGCACAATCCGACTTATACCCATATGTACCGCTACGGCCACGCCTATCACGGCGTCCATCCGTTCTACATGTGGTATTGGGGCGAACCCGCGCGCCAGCACGTTGGGCGCGTTATCGCCGCGGGATGCGAACAGCCGGAAGTCGCGGCGCGGATGGGATGGGAGGCGGCCGACACGCTCGACGAGGCGATCGCGATGGCGACGTCGGAGCTTGGACGATCGGCTTCAATCACATATTTGCATCTGCCGCCGCTGGTGATCGCGGATGTCGAATAGTCTTTTCAACGATTAGTCAATTTGATTGGCAATCTGAAGACCAATGCCGGGCAACAACGGAAATAATCGCGGATCAAACGGGCACTCGGGCGCCGCGATGCCTCCGCTGGAGGAAATCTTCCGCAAGCGGCGCATCTTCCTGACCGGCGCGACCGGCTTTCTGGGAAAAGTATTCCTGATGCTGCTGCTCAAGTGGCATCCGGAGCTCGAACGCGTATTCATTCTGATCCGCGGCGACAAGAAATCCAGCCTCGGCCGCTTTCACCGCGAAATTCTCGACTCGCCCGCGATGGCGCCGCTGCGCGAGCATCTGGGCGCCCGCTTCGACAGTTTTATCGAGGACAAGGTCTGCGTCGTCCCCGGCGACATCACCAACCCCGACCTGCTCGCCGCCGACGCCGACCCTATCCGCCGCGGCAGTATCGACGCGGTGGTGCATAGCGCCGGTCTGGTCAACTTCGAGGCCTCGCTGTCCAAGTCGATCGAGGTCAATGCCGGCGGCGTGGCGAACGTCGTCGAATTCTGCCGCCGGATTGGAGCCGCGATGCTCCACATCTCGACCTGCTATGTGGCAGGAGCCGCCGACGGGCATCGCTTCGAAGATGACATCCCCGCCAACTGGTGTCCGACGGGGCGCAAGAGCTTCAATCTCGAGCGCGAGATTGGCGACGCTCGGGCGGCGACGGCCCGGGTCGAAGCCGAGTCGCGCGATCAGCAGCGGATAGCCGATTTTCGCGGCGAGTCCGACGACGACAGCGCCGAGCTCGAGACCCGCGAAGGCGCGCTCGAGCATCGCCGCAAAGCCTGGGTCGAGGAACGCCTCAAGGAAGTAGGCAAGCAGCGCGCGATGAAATGGGGATGGCCCAATACCTATAGCTACACGAAAAGTCTCGGCGAGCAGTTGGTATTGGCGGCGCGCGATGAGCTGAACGTAACCGTCGTGCGGCCCGCCGTGATCGAGAGCGCGCTTGCCGATCCTTTCCCCGGCTGGAACCAGGGCGTCAACACCAGCGCTCCCCTGACCTACCTGTCGGGGCGCGGCTACCGCTTCTATCCGGCCAGGGCCGATCTGGTGCTCGACGTGATCCCGGTCGATCTGGCGGCGCACGCGATGATTCCGATTCTCGGCGCACTGCTCATCAAGCGGCAAAAGCCGATCTATCAATTATGCACTTCGGATCGGAACCCGCTGCCGATGCGCCGGCTGGTCGAGTTGACCGCACTGACTAATCGCCGCGACCATCGCGGCGACAAGGGCTCGTCGGGCCGGATGGCGAAGCATCTCGAGGCGGTGGTCGTCTCGCAGAACACCTACGATCTCGCAAGCCGGACTTTGCCGCGGCTTTTGAAGCGCGCGGCCGAGATCGCGCGCTCGGTCGTCGGCGACGAGTCCGAACGAATCAAGCAACTCGAAACCCGCATCGACACCTTCAAGGACAACACCGATCTCGCGCGCGAGCTGGTCGAGGTTTACCGGCCGTATATCCAGAAGCTGATCTATACTTTTCACAGCGCCAACGCGCGCGCGCTTTACGCGAGTCTCGCGCCCGAAGACGCGAAGCACCATCCCTATCGCCCCGACCGGATCGACTGGCGCGACTACTGGATGAACATCCATATGCCGGGCCTGCGCCGGCACATCTTTGGACAACTCGATCTGCACACGCGCCGCCAGCGGTCGCTGCCGCGCTTTCGCAGCCTGGTCGATCTGCTCGACCGCGCCGCCGAGCGTTACGGTTCCGCGCCCGCACTGATTGCGCGGCGCCCCGCCGGAGAGCGCGCGACGACGAGCTACCGCGAGCTGCGCGACCGGGCGCATCGCGCGGCGCTGCTGCTCGCGCGGCGCGGAATCAAGCCGGGAGACCGCGTGCTGCTCATCTCGGAAAACTCGCCCGACTGGGTCCTCGGCTATTTTGCGATTTTGTGCGCGGGCGCGGTTGCGGTGCCGCTCGATCATCTGATTGCGGCCGACGAGCTTGCGCCGATCTGCAAGATCGCGGAGCCGCGCGCGGCGCTGCGCTCGAGCGCGGTCGCCAAGCGGCTCGGCGACGCGATTCGCACGACTGCGCCGCGCGCGGTCGAGATCGATCTGGCCGAGCTGACGCGGCCGTTTATCCTCGACAAGGCTGCGCCTCCGGTCGCGCCGCCCGAGCGCAAGGCGCTCGCATCGATCGTCTTCACCTCGGGCACCACCGGCGCGTCCAAGGGCGTGATGCTGACCCACGGGAATTTCGCGGCGGAAGTTGCGATGCTGAGCCGCGTGTTCGCTCTGTCGGGCGACGACACCCTGCTCTCCCTGTTGCCGCTGCATCATACGTTCGAGTTCACGTGCGGGATGCTGCTGCCGATCGCGAGCGGCGCGGCGATCGCCTATCCGCTCGAATTCGACGCCAAGAATCTTTCGCGAATTCTCGCCGACGTGCGCCCGACGGCGCTGATCGGCGTGCCCGCGCTGTGGGAGGCGGTGCATCGGCGGATCGTCGATGAAGTCGAAGAGCGCGGACCGTTTTTCGCCGCGGCGTTCGGCCAGTTGCGCGAGCTCAATCGCCGGCTGGATCGCGACTCGGGGATCAACCTCGGCTCGGTCCTCTTCCGGCAGGCGCATCAAGCGCTCGGCGGAAGGCTGCGGCTTGCGGTCAGCGGGGGCGCCGCGCTGCCGCATCGCGTCGGAGATTTTTTCAGCGACCTTGGAATTCATCTGCTCGAGGGTTACGGGCTGACCGAAGCCGCGCCTGTCCTCAGCACCGCGCATCCCGATGACCCGCGATGCCCCGGATCGGTCGGCAAGCCGCTCGGCGCCGTGGAAATCAGGCTGCATCCCGACGGCGCGGAGATTGGTGAGATCGTTGCGCGCGGCGCAAACGTGATGGCGGGTTACTATCGCAACCAGGCCGCCACCGACGAGGTGCTGCGCGACGGATGGCTGCATACCGGAGATCTGGGCCGCTTCGACGCCGACGGCAGGCTGTATATCGTCGGCCGCGCCAAGGAAGTGATCGTCGATTCGGGCGGCAACAATATCTATATCGACGAACTCGAAGAGGCGTACGGCCATTCGCCGTACCTGCGCGAGATCGCGGTGGTCGGCTTTACCGTTGCGCAAGGCGAGCAGGTAGCCGCGCTGGCCGTCCCCGCCTATGCGCGCGGCGAGAGCAGGCGCGCGGTCGAAGACGGACTGCGCGCGCACTTCGAGAAGATCGCGCAGGGGCTGAGCCCGCACAAGCGAATCAGAATCCTGCGCTTCACCGACGCCGAGCTGCCGCGCACGCGCACGCGCAAGGTCAAACGCAACGAGGTCGCGGCGATCCTGCGCCGGATGCTCGACGCCGCGAGCCTTGAAAATGCCGCCGCTACGCACAGCGCGGAAATCGAGCCGTGGCTCGCGCAGGCGCTGGCGCAGGTCTCGTCCGAGCAAATCACGATCACGCCGGCGACCCGCCTGATCGAGGACCTCGGACTCGACTCGCTCGCGATGGCGGAACTGGGCGAGCATATCGCCGAGCACGCGGGACGCGACGTCGGCCCCGAGGAAATGAGCGATTTGCGCACCGTCGAGGATCTCCAGCGCGTCGCGCAGGCGGACGGCGGGACCGGACGGGTGCGGATGCCGTCGTACGCGCGCTTCGCCGATCCGTACACTCCCCTGCTGCCCGCCGCCGTGCGCGGACTGGCGCGGCGGATGCTGCGGCGCTCGCAGCACGGCGCTTTCCAGACGTGGCTCGGCCCGCGGATTCTGGGCCGCGGCAACGTACCGGCCAATCGCAACGTGCTCGTCGTCGCAAATCATTCGAGCCATCTCGATTTCGGCCTGGTCGGCTACGCGCTCGGCGCCATGGGCGACGAACTGATCGTGCTGGCGGCCAAGGATTACTTTTTCAACACCCGGGCGCGCCGCTTTCTCGCCGCCAACTTCACTTCGCTCATCGCGTTCGACCGCGAACGCGCGCAGCTTGAATCGCTCGACGATGCCCTGGCGGAACTCGCTGCCGGCAAGAGCGTGCTGATGTTCCCCGAAGGAACGCGCTCGGCCGACGGCGCGGTCCACGAGTTCAAGAGCGGCGCGGGCTACCTTGCGCTGCGCAGCGGATGCGACGTGCTGCCGGTTCTGATTCGCGGCACGCACGAGGTGCTGGGCAAGGGCAGTCTGTGGCCGCGGCGGCGTCCGGTGGAAGTCCGGATCGGCAGCGTAATCACGAACGCGGCGATGCGCGCGGTATGCGACAATAGCGACGGGATGGGCGCGTACCGCAAGCTCGCCGACTACATGCGCCGCACGGTGCTGGCGCTGGCGGCGCCGCCGGACGGCGCAAAGCCGCGCGCGCGCATAGCGGCAGCCGCGATTAACCCCGCGCCCGAGCCGCAGGCGGCGCCGGCCCCCGCGAAATCTTCCGCGCGCGGCGATCGCGCCCGGCCGCGGCGCGGCGCCAAAGCGTGAGACTGCGCGCCGCGACTCTGTGCATGATCGCGATCGTCGCGACCGCGCAGTCCGCGCGCGCGTGGGACAGCGGAACGCATCGGATGATCGCGCGGCTTGCGCTGCGCGCCCTGCCCGCCTCGCCCTTAAAGGATGCGCTTGCCGCCAACGAGCGCGCGCTCGAGGCCGCCTCCGTGGCGCCAGATACGATTTTGCGCGATCGCTACGGACACGCCGAATCAATCCGGCATTACATCGATCTCGGACGCTACGGCGCCGATCCGCTCTCCGCCCTGTCGCCGGACATGAGCACGATGCTCTCGCGATACGGCAAGTATCGCGTCGATAAGGCCGGCACCCTGCCGTGGACGATAGAGAGCGAAGCGGCGATAGTGCGCGGCGATTGGCAGCGCGGCGACTGCTCCGGAGTCGTGACCCATTCGGGCTACCTGGCGCACTATGTCGGCGACGCGAGCCAGCCGCTGCACACGACGACTCGCCACGATTGCAGCCGGGCGCAGCGCGGATGCCACGCGCGAATCGAGAATGCCGCCAATCATCGCACGCGCGAAATCGAGCGCGCCGCCGCACCCGGCGTGCGCGTGACGGAAATTGCCGGAGTGTGGCCCGCCACGATCGCCGAGATTTCACGCTCGCACGCGCTCGTCGGCCGAATCTCCGCCGACGATCGCGCGGCGCGCTCGGCCGCAGGCACCGGACCGGCATACGGCGAGGCGCTGTTCGCCGATGACGCCGCGCTGTTCAGCACGCAGATCGCCGATGCGGCATCGACGCTGGCCTCGATCTGGCTCTTTGAATGGAAGCAGGCGGGAAGCCCCAATCGATGCGCCGCCCGCCAATGACGCGGCGTGGCGATGATGGCATACTGGCACCGGCCGGCCCGACCCGGCTAAATTCGATATAATGGACGTGTTCGGCAAACGCCCCGACGACCATCCGCGTCCGACCCGCGGCGACCGCCGCCCCTCGGTCAGCGAGATCACCGACGCTCTGGTGATCGGCGAATATCCCGCGCCCGAGGATATCGCATGGCTCAAAGAAACATACGGCATCACCGCGGTGCACAATCTGCAAGACGACGAGGATTTGCGCATCAACGGGCTGGACGCCAAAGAGCTGCGCGGGGAGTATGATGCGCGCGGAATGGTGTTCGTGCGCACTCCTATTCAGGACGGCAGCGCGGACGCGATGGCCGAGCGGCTCGAGGCGGCGCTCGAAGACTTATGCGAGCTGATGAAATCGCAAGGGCGCGTTTACCTGCACTGCAACGCCGGGATGAATCGCGCGCCGACCCTGGCGATCGCATACCTGCGCGCACGATGCCTCATGTCGCTCGACGAGGCGATGCTCCACGTCAAACGGCGCCGTCCCTGCGGTCCATTCATGACCGTGCTCGAAGATCATTTCGGGCCGCGTCATATAAAGCCCGGCAGCAACGGGGCCAAGTGATCCAACGATGACCAGCGCGGCGGGAACCTTGTCCGGACCATTGCCGCGCCAACGCCTGTTGCTGGCCTGCGCGTGGGCGGTACATCTTTACACCGCGCTCGGCGCGGCGGCGGGCTTGCTCGCGATCTACTACGCGGCGGAACAAAACTTTCCGATGTCCTTCGTCGCGATCGGAATCGCGATCTTCATCGACTCGAGCGACGGCGCGCTGGCGCGGCTGGTTGACGTAAAGCATCGCGTGCCCTCGTTCGACGGCTCGCTGCTCGACAATATCGTCGATTATCTGACCTACACTGTCGCCGCCGTGTTCCTGATGCTCGAGGCGGGAATTATCCCCAAATCGATTCCGGGCCTCGTGCTGGCGTGCTTCATCATGCTGGCGAGCGTTTATGGTTTCTGCCAGACCGACGCGAAAACCGACGATCATTATTTTCTCGGCTTTCCGAACTACTGGAATATCGTCGCCTTCTACCTCTACTGCCTGCACTGGCCGCGCGCGGTTAACTGGGCGGTGCTGGTGATCTTCGCGGTGATGGTGTTTGTTCCGATCAGGTACATCTATCCGAGCCGCACGGTTCCGCTGCGTCCGCTGACGCTCGCCTACGGAATCGTATGGGCGATAGTGACGTTCGCGATGCTGCCGATGCTGCCGGCGGTCAATCCGATCATGCTCGGAGTCTCGCTCAGCTATATCGTTTATTACTTCGTCGCGTCGTTCGTGCTGCACGCCCGCTCGGCGCGGGTCGCGGCGACATGAGCGGCGCTCCGCTCGGCCTCGAAGAGTCGTCCGGGTGGCTCGAATCGATTGACGCGGACTCGCCGATTTTGCTGATCGCGCCGCACGGCGGACGCGCCGGCGCCGCCGCGCGCGCTACTCTTCATCCCAAGGTCAACGACCTGCACACCGCCGCCATTACCCGCGAGCTGGCGGGCCGCCTCGGCGCCGCCGCATTGATCAACTTCGGGATGGATCGCAACCAACTCGATTGCAACCGGCTGACCCAGCTTGCCGAGCAGGCGCCGTGGATGCTCGAGATGCTGGCCGAGCGCGTCGCCGGCATCATCGCGCGCCACGGCCGCGCAACCGTGCTGATGATCCACGGATGGAACATTATCGAGCCGCGCGTCGATTTGGGGCTGGGGGTCCGAACGATCGGCGGCGAGTTGCGTCCGACCGGGCAGGCGCGCGTCTCGGCCAGCGACGAATTTATTCACGGACCGCTGATGGACTTCGCCGCGCGGCTGCGCGAAAGCGGCGTCACCCCGACCTTCGGGATGCGCTATCCGGCGGGCGCGCTGCACAACCTGGTGCAGGCCTTCACCGAGCGTCATCGCCAGAGCGCGGTCGCGGCGCTCAGATCGATCGCGGCGCTTTGCGAGAGCGCGCAGGTGGACGCCGCGCAGCTCGAACTCTCGGTCGCGGTGCGGATGCCGGGGCGGCTGCGCGACCAGTGTATCGACGCAATCGCCGGCGCGTTCGGCCCGCGCGCCGCGCAGTCATCGAGGGCGCGATCGCGGCTCAAGATTGTTCGCGAGGCGGCGGCGCGCCCGGCGGCGCCCGCGCGCGCATCGGCGCCGGCGGTGCCGACGCGGGTCGGCGTCGAGTTTTTCGATCCTCGCGCCGGAATTGGCGCGATGGCCAGCTTCGATCTGGGCGGCGGCTTCGGCGCGCGAATCATGGTCCTCTCGCGCGGGCGCCGCGTCGCGCTATGCACCTGCGAGGGCCGCGTCAAGCTCGCGGGCGACGGACTCTCGCTCGGCCCGCTGACCCTTGCGGTCGAGGGACGCGAGCTGCGGCTGGGCTTCTCCGGGCCGATCGTTATCGTCCCCGACGGGTCGGCGTACTTGAGCATCGAGAGCGCGCTCGCCTCCGGCCGGCTCGATCCGGCGGCGCGAATCGAGCTCCGGATGCGCCTGCCCGAGAGCGGCTTCGATCCCGCGGCGATCTTCGGCGGCGGTGCAGCGCCGCTTTCGACTGATTCCATTTCGTCGTTCGCGGAGATGACCGGCACGATCGAAATTGACGGGGAATCAACGGAGCTGCGCGCGGTTGCGCGCGCCGGGCTTTCGTTCACCGGGCTCGGTCCGCAGAAATTCCGCGAGCGGCGGATGCTGTGGGCGTGCTTCGAGGACGGCTGCGAGCCATCGGCGATCGAGCTGCGCACCGTCAGCGACGAAACCGCCGGGCTGCATCGCAAGGCTAGCTTCCTTTACGCCGACGGATGGACCGGCGGCGAGCTGGACGCGCTCGAGATCGATACGCCGTCGCCCGAACAAGCGCCGGCAAGAATTTTCGCGCGCGCGCGGCTGCCTCACGAGTCGATCGCGATCGAGGGATTCGTCTCCGCGTTCGTGCCGCTGTCGCGGCCCGGCCCCGAGCACAGCCGAATTTTCACCACGCTCGGATTCGCCAAGTTCCGCGCGGGCGGCCGTGAAGGCGCCGGGATGTTCGAGCATTCGCGGGTTATCGACGCGCCGGCTTCCGATGAGGACGACGACGAAACGCCGTCAGACTAGCCTGCCAACTTCACGCGTTCGGTGACGACGCCGCGCGGCCGAGCATGATCATCCGCTCGACATCGAGTGCAAGCCGCAGCAGATTCTTGCCGACTGGAGTGTCGGCGAACTGATGGACGAACAGCACTCCGCGGTCCGAGGCTTCGGCCAGACGCGGATCAAACGGCAGGCGCGCCAGGATTGGCAGCGAAAATTCCGTCGCGACGCCGGCCAGGCTTCCTTCGGGCATCAGCGGACGCACCGAGCGGCATCCGTCGCAATTGAATCCGGCCATATTTTCGATCAGCCCCGTGACCGGCGCGCCGAAATTCGCCGCGAGCCTGATCAGATGGCGCGTCGCAACGACCGCCTGTTCTGACGAGTGGCTGGCAATCACGACGTTGGTAAGCGGCGCGATTTGCGCGAGCTGATGCAGGCGGCCAACTCCCGGCGCGACGTCGACAATCACCACGTCGAGCGCGCCGAAACGCGCAAGCGAGAGCATCCGCGCCAGTGCGTCGTTGTAGCCAATCTCCTGGGTGGATTCGGCGGGACCGGGCGTGTTGCCGTCATCTTCGAGAAATGAGATCGCCGGCGCTTCACCGCCCGCGATCATCTCGCTGGAGACGATGCGCAGACCGTGCGGTCCGGCGAGCGGCTCGATCCCTTCGACCATCGGCAACCCGCGCGGCGGCTTCATCGCGAGCATCCGGATAATACTCGGCGCGTTCAGGTCGGCATCGACGATCGCGACCTTGCGCCCCTTTAGCGCAAGCGCGGCGGCGATATTCACCGCAACCACGCTCTTGCCCACGCCGCCCTTGGCGCTGGCGATCGCGATCACGGCGCCGACGCCGGCAAGATTATCGCGCACGCGCTCGATACGGCTGCGCTGCTCCTGCTGCGCCGTCTCGAGTCCGCCGCGATTCTCGCAATCCGTAAATATCCTCATACGTGCGGTCTGCTGACGATCCGGGTCGAAAGACTCCCCCAATTGCGCGCCATAACATTTCGCCGCCGGGCGCGAGCGGATTTATTGATGCTACGTGCCCCGCGCGAGCCACACAATCCTGCCGGTGCCGAGGTTGTGCAGTTACACGCTTGGCGATGCTTTTGCTATCACTTGGCGATGCGCGCGCCCGGACCAAAGTAATCGCGTGCCGCGCCAGAGGTGTTCGATGCCCGGACCGCTCGAGGGAATTCGTGTCGTGGAACTTGGCTTCTGGGTCGCCGCTCCGGCGGCGGGCGGAATAATGGCCGATTGGGGCGCAAGCGTGATCAAGATCGAGCCGCCCGAGGGAGATCCATTTCGCGGGCTGTTCCTCAAGAGCGCGGGACTCGAGGTGCCGGTCAATCCACCGTTCGAACTCGACAATCGTGGCAAGCGCAGTATCGCGATCGATCTCGCGACCGACGACGGCCGCCGGATCGCGCGCGAGCTTATCAAGCGCGCCGACGTGTTCGTGACCAACCTGCGCGCCAAGGCGCTCGCCCAGTTTGCGATGCGCTATGAAGACCTGCGCGAAATGAATCCGCGCCTGGTCTATTGCCACGTCACCGGCTACGGATCGCGCGGAACGGAAATCAATCGCGCGGCCTACGATGTCGGCGCGTTCTGGTCGCGCGCGGGCGTCGTTTCCACGCTGACTCCGGCAGGACAGGAACCAGCCACGCAGCGCGGCGCGATGGGCGACCATACGACGGCGATCACGGCGACCAGCGCGATCTGCGCGGCCCTGGTCGCGCGCGAAAAGACCGGCCAGGGACAAAAGGTCGAGACCTCGCTCATGCGGGTCGGCGGATACTTCATCGGATGGGACGTCAATATCCGGCTCCGGCTCGGCATCCCGACGGTCGCGGGCACGCGGCATACGAGCCCCAATCCGCTCATCACCTCGTATCGCGACGCGAACGGCAAATGGTTCTGGCTGCTGGGCTTGCAGGGCGATCGGATGTGGCCCGACGTGCTGCGCGCGATCGCGCGGCCCGATCTGGCTCACGACGAGCGGTTCAACACGATGACGGCGCGGCGCGAGAACGCGGCGGCGATGGTCGATCTGCTCGATTCGCTCTTTGTGCAGAAGACGCTCGCGGATTGGGCGCCAATTTTCGATCGCGAAAACGTGTGGTGGGCTCCCGTGCAGACCACCGAGGATCTGCTCGAAGATCCGCAGGCGCGCGCCGCCGGATTATTCGTCAAAGTCCCAACCGCCGACGGCGAAGCCGAGATGGTCGCCACACCGTGCGATTTCGGCGGCACACCCTGGG
>Ga0307374_10003116_pt1 | contig 28652 bp, 23 predicted proteins | sample OX3MG_FD_202532 | JGI IMG/M metagenome (GOLD analysis project Ga0307374, IMG submission 202532) | Soil microbial communities from Risofladan, Vaasa, Finland - OX-3 | ecosystem: Environmental > Terrestrial > Soil > Coastal area > Acid sulfate soil | place: Finland: Risofladan, Vaasa | collected... | reverse complement strand
GCCTGCCTTGGGCGAAATTGCAGCCGTGCTCCCGCAGGAACTCGAGTTGCTCGACGGATTCGACGCCCTCGGCGATCACTTCGAGACCGAGGCTCTTGCCCATGTCGATGATCGTGCGCACGATCGCCGCGTCGTCGGAGTCGATCGCGACGTCGCGCACGAAGGATTGGTCGATCTTCAGCGTGCCGATCGGGAACTGTTGCAGCGCCGACAGCGACGAGTAGCCGGTGCCGAAATCGTCGATCGCGAGGCTCAACCCCAGCCCGTGCAGTTCGTTGAGCAGGCCGATCGTGCGCTTCGGGTCGGTCATCAAGGTGGTCTCGGTGACCTCGAGCTCGAAGCAGGTCGGCGAAACCTCGTGGTTGCGGAAGATCGCGCGCGAGCGCGCGATGAAGCCGGGCTGCTTGAGTTGCCGCAGGGACAGGTTGATCGCGACCCGGCCCGGCTGCGGGACGGTCTTCTGCCATTGCCGATAATCGGCGCAGACCCGGTTCATGACCCACTCGCCGATGCCGAGGATCAGGCTCGTCTCCTCGGCGAGCGGTATGAACTGCGACGGCGAGATGTCGCCGTGACCCGGCAGGCGCCAGCGCAACAGAGCCTCGGCGCCGACGACGCGACCGTCGTGCAGATTCACCTTCGGCTGGTAGAGAATCACGAACTCTTCGTGCTCGAGCGCGCGCCGCAGCTTGCTCTTCAACATCAGCCGTTCGACCGCCGCCGCGTTCATCTCGGGCACGTAGAAGGCGCACGAGTTGCCGCCATTCTGCTTCGAATGGTACATCGCCGCGTCGGCGTTGCGGATCAGGTCGATCACGTTCTCCGCATCCCGCGGACAGATCGCGATGCCGACGCTCGCCGTCAGATACACTTCCTGTTGATTGACGTAGAAAGCCCGACTGATCTCGTCGAGCAGCGTTCTCGCGAGCGCGCCGACGCCGGCGCGGTGGTCGGTGTCGGCCGGCAGATCGTCGACGAACATCGCGAACTCGTCGCCGGCGAGCCGTCCGATCACGGTGTCCTTGCTCAGATTGCGCGCCAGCCGTTCACTCAGGATCTCGAGCGTGCGGTCGCCGGCAGCGTGACCGAAGGTGTCGTTGACCTCCTTGAAGCGGTCCAGATCGAGATACAGCAGCGCGAGCGCGCGCTGATTGCGCCGCGACCGCGCGATGGCTTGTTGCAGCATGTGCTGGAACTGCATGCGGTTCGGCATTTTGGTGAGCGTATCGTAGCGCGCGAGGTAGCGGATCCGGCGCTCGGCTCTTTTGCGCTCGGTGATGTTGCGTGCGACGTAGATGTTGCCCTGGAACTGCGGGTCCTCGGTGCTGATCGTCGAACCGGCGATCGACACGGGAATGGTCTGGCCGCGCGCGGTGCGCAGCACGGTCTCGCGCGCCTCCGAAGCGTCGTGGCCGGGATCGAACGCGGCACGATGCGGCTCATCGATGAAATCGAGCACAGGCTTGCCGAACAGATCGTCCTCGGCGTAGCCGAGCAGGCGGCACGCCGCTTGGTTGCAGCTCTTGACGATGCCGTCGGGCGAGGTGACGAGCACCGCATCGCTCAGGCTGTTGAGCACCGCGTCGAGATGGTTCTTCGTGATCGTCGTCTCACGCAGCTTCTGGCGCATGCGCTCGAGCGCCGATTGCAGTTCGCCGATCTCGTCGCGTCGCAGCACCGGCAATGGACGCGTATAGTCGCCCTGGCCGATGCGCTCGGCGCTTCTGGCGAGTTGCGAGAGCGGTCGCGCGAGCCGCGCCGCGAACAGCGCCGCGCCGCCCATGCCGACGACGAGCAACAGCAGGCTCAGGCCCAGCAGGCCCTCCGCGACGCGCCGTGCCTCGTGCACCTGCTGCAGTCCGAGTTCCCGGCGCAGGCTGGCGAGCACGGCCTCGAGATTCGCCCGGCTCAGCAGGATCTGCAGCGTGCCGACGCGCCGGAGCGTACCGCCGCGCAGCTGCGCGTCGATCGGCGTAGCGAGCTTGTACGGTCCGCTGTGGGCGGCGGCGAGCGCACCCCCGCGCGAGGAAAAGATCACCTTGCCGCTGCGGTCGAGCACCTCGACGCGCGCGACATCGGGAAGTTGCAGCAGTGTGCGGCCGATCGCGGCCGTCGATGCGGCATTGCCCTCTTTGAGCGGTGTGGCGAGGCGCGCCGCCGCCACGAGCGACACCTCGTGCGCCCGCGCTTCGAGGTTCGCCTCGAGTTTCTTCGCGACCGTGCCGTTCGCCAGCGCGCGCACCCTCGCCGCGTCGGTCCGATGTTCGAGGTAAGCGAGCCCGCCGATCAGGACGGATAGCGAGGCGACCACCGCGAGGGCGAGCAGCAGGTATTTGGTTCGCAGGCTTGAGGCCATTGGCAGGGCACCGGCCGCGTCGGCGGCTGTCTGCCGGCCATGATACCTGCCGCAGCCCACCGGCAGAAGGGCCCGGGTACAATCGGCGGCCATGAGCGGCATGCTGCGGATCGACGTCTATTCCGACACGGCCTGCCCGTGGTGCTATCTGGGCAAGAGGCGCCTGGCGGCGGCCCTCGCCGCACGTCCGCGGCAGGCGCCGCGCGTCGTCTGGCGGCCGTTTGAGCTGAATCCAGACCTACCCGCCGAGGGGGTCGACCGGCAGGCGTTTCTCGCCGCAAAAATCGCCAACCCGCAGGCGTTCGAGGCAACGCGCCAGACGCTGATCGAACTGGGCCGCGCGGTCGGCATCGGCTTCCGGTTCGACTTGCAGGGGCGCATGCCGAACACCCGCCGTTCGCATCTGCTGATTGCGCTCGGGGCGCGCAGGGGCCGGCAGGATGAGGTGCTGGAGCGTGTGATGCAGGCGTATTTCGAGGAAGGCTGCGACATCGGCGACGTCGACGAGCTGGTGCGGCTCGGCGTCGCGGCTGGCCTCGACGAACGCGATGCGAGCCGGGCACTCGTGCTGCGCAGCGGTCAGGACGCGGTGCTCGCCGCCGAGCGCCATGCTGGCGCGCTCGGCCTGACCGGCGTGCCGACGTTCGTCCTCAACGGCGAGTACGCGCTCTCAGGCGCCGTGGAAACCGCAGCACTGACCGCGGCGATGGATCGTGTGGCGACGCTGCCGGCGGTGCGGACCGGGCAGGCATGAATCCGGCGGAACTGACGGGCCGCGCGCGCAGCCACGTCGTCGAACGGCCGGAATTCGCCTGCGCGCTGCACCGCCACGTAGTGGCGCCCTTCACGGCGATGCGCCGGGCGGCACTCGCCGAGGGCTTCGATCTTGCGCCGGCGAGCGGCTTTCGCGACTTTGCGCGGCAGCTGCGGATCTGGAACGAGAAATACGCCGGCGAGCGGCCGTCGTACGATGCGACCGGAGCCGCGCTCGATGTGGCCGCGTTGTCCGCGGCGGCGCGCGTCGAGGCGATCCTGCAATGGTCCGCGCTGCCCGGTGCGAGCCGCCACCACTGGGGAACCGACCTGGACCTATTCGACCGCGGCGCGATCGGCGCGGGGCGGGCGCCACGCCTGACTGCCGAGGAGTACGCGGACGGCGGCCCGTTCGCCGGTGTGCGTGTGTGGCTCGAGCGGCACGCGGCGCGTTTCGGATTCTTCCGGCCGTATCGCGGCGTTCTCTCGGGGGTTCAGTGCGAGGCCTGGCACTACAGCTTCGCGCCCGTCGCCGACGGCGCGCGCCGCGCGCTCGGCGTCGAGGTGCTGCGCGAGGCACTCGCGGACGCCCCGCTCGCCGGCAAGGACGAGGTGCTGGCGAGCCTCGAGGAGCTGCACGCCCGCTATGTGGCGCGCATCGATCCTTTTTGAGGGCGGCCGCGGGACGTTCAGGCCCAGAGGGCCTTCAGTCGGTCCAGCATCAGGCCGCGCACCTGCGGCATCTGATTGTCGCCGGCCGTGAACAGGGGCGGGTTGCGCCGGAGCATCTGCCAGCGCGCGGTGCGCAGCACGTGGTCGAGGTACGCGAGGTTGCGCTCGATCGCCTCCAGGTACGGGTTCGCGCCGCCGAACAACGCCTCGACGTGGCGGTAGGCGTGTTCGAACCCGCGCTCCAGGCGCTCGATGCGGGTCTCGTGCACGAAACGCGGCGTCTGGCGCAGCAGATCCAGCCCCGAGCTGTAACGCACGCGCGGCGCGCCGCCGCCTTCGGCGGTCGCCGCGATGCCGCCCAGCACGAATTCCGGGTAGAGCCGGTCGCGGCACTTCTCCAGATAGCAGCGGTCGGCCATCTGCGCGATCAGATCGGCGGTGCCGAGCAGTTGCCCGAGCTTGCGGTCGCGGCGGTCGTCGAGCTGGATCTGGTCGATCGGTACCTCGTAGCCGGTGAAATGCACGATGCGCGTCGCGACCGGAGCCCAGCTCTCCATGCCGATCAGCGGCAGGTAACGGGCGATGAAATGCGCGCTGCGCGTGACGTGATACGGGGTGAACTCGGCGCCGTTCAGGTGCTGCCGATCGCCGCTTTCGCGGATGTAGCCCGCGTCGTGGAACAGCGCGACCACCAGCGCCAACTGCGTTCGATCGACCCCGAGACGCAGCGCGGGTGCCGCAGTGCGTTCGTAACCGACCAGCAACCTCGCCGCCGCGAGCGTCATGTCGAGCGTGTGCTGGCGGTCGTGATAGACGGTGTCGACACCGTGGTATCCGGGCATTCGGCCGGTGAACAGCAGGTCGAAGTCGCCGAACGCACGCGCGACCCGGTCGAACGGCGCGCCCGGCCAGGTCGTGCGGAACAGCTCGCCGACGGCGGCGGTCACCGCGGCCGTGGAACTGACCTGAACGGTGTTGGTGACGTCGTAATCGTTGCGCCGCAGGACTTGCATGGGTTCGATGTTATGCCCTAAATCCGCCGCCATGTCATTGCTTGCATCTGCAGGATGTGCGCCGCGTTCACGCCGCGCCGGAAGATAAGTCAAAGCCGGCCGTGCAGGGCGCGTGATCGGAGGGCCGTTGCCAGGTGCGCGGCTCGCGATCGATGCGGCAGAATCGGCAGTGCGCGGCGAGTGCCGGCGAGGCGAGCATCAGATCGATCCGCAGGCCGTGATTGCGGCGGTATGCGCCCTGGCGGTAGTCCCACCAGCTGAACGATTCGGGCGGCTGCTCGAAGCGTCGGAACAGGTCGCCCATGCCGCATTCGCTCAGACGCGCCAGGGCGGCCCGCTCGGCGGGGCTCACGAGCACCGAGCCTTGCCACGACGCCGGATCGTGGACGTCGCGATCCTCCGGCGCGACATTGAAATCGCCGACCATCAGTACGCGCTCGTGCGCCGCGAGTTCGCGCGCCACGAAGCGCTGCAGTTCCTCGAGCCATGCGAGCTTGTACGCGTACTTCTCGGAGCCGACCGACTGGCCGTTCGGCACATACACGTCGATCAGGCGGATCCCGCCGACGGTCGCCGCGATCACCCGGCGCTGCGGATCCTCGTAGCCCGGCAGACCGGCGACCGTCGCGGCGAGCGGCAGGCGCGCAAGGATCGCGACGCCGTTGTAGGCCGGCTGGCCGGAGTAGACCGCGCGGTAGCCGAGCGCCTCGATCTCGGATCGCGGGAACCGCTCGTCCGCGAGCTTCGTTTCCTGCAGCGCGACGACGTCGATCGAGTTGGCGCCGAGCCACTGCGCGAGCTGCGCGAGCCGCACGCGCAGCGAATTGACGTTCCAGGTGGCGACGTTAAGCAAGGGCGCGTTGCCCGTTCAGTTCGTGCGCATCGCGACGGTGGCGCTCACGCCGCGATGCCCGTCCGGCGCAGCAGCGCCGCAACGTCCGGGGCGCGCCCGCGGAACTCGACGAATGCGTCCATCGCATCGAGACTGCCGCCGCGGGCGAGGATCGAGTCGTGAAAGCGCATCGCCGTGTGCCGGTCGAAGACACCCGCCTGCTCGAACATCTCGAACGCGTCGGCGGCGAGCACTTCGGCCCACTTGTAGCTGTAGTAACCGGCCGCGTAGCCACCGGCGAAGATGTGCGCGAAGCTCGACGGCAGCCGGTTGAATTCGGCGGCTGGCACCACCGCGACACGGTGCCGCACGGCCGCGATGGTTGCGGCGACGTCCGCGCCGCGGGCCGGATCGTAGTGCGCGTGCAGCTCGAAATCGAACGACGCGAGCTCGATCTGGCGAAGCGTGTCGAGCGCCGCATGGAAGGTGCGGGTGGCGAGCAGGCGCTGCAGCAGCTGCGGCGGCAGCGGTTCGCCGCCGTCGACGTGCGCGCTGATCAACGGCAGGACCTCGGGGCGCCAGACGAAGTTCTCCATGAACTGGCTCGGCAGTTCGACGGCGTCCCAGGAGACGCCGTTGATGCCGGCGATGCTCGGGTAGCAGACCCGGGTCAACATGTGGTGCAGGCCGTGGCCGAACTCGTGAAACAGCGTCGTCACGTCGTCGTGCGTGAGCAGCGCGGGCGCCGCGCCGGCCGGTGGCGCGAAGTTGCAGATCAGGTAGGCGATCGGCCGCGCGCTCCCCGTGGGCAGCGTCTTGGCCGTCACGCACTCGTCCATCCACGCGCCGCTGCGCTTCTCGGCGCGCGCATAGGGGTCGAGATAGAAGCCGGCGAGGGGGCCCCCGTCGCCGCCGTCGACGTCGAAGTAGCGCACGGCCGGATGCCAGACGGGCACGCCGCTGCGCTCGCGCACCCGGATATCGTAGAGACGTGAGGCAACCGCGAACAGGCCGTCGAGAACCTTCGGCAGCGGAAAGTACGGCCGCAGTTCCTCTTGCGAGAGCTGCCAGCGGCTCTTTTTCAGCCGCTCCGAGTAGAACGCGACGTCCCAAGCGTCGAGCTTGCGTCCCGCGAAGCGCTCGAGTTCGGCGAATTCCGCGAGCGCCGCAGGCCGGCAACGCACGGCAAGATCGGCGAGGAAGTCCTCGACTTGGCGCCGGCTCGTTGCCATCCGCGTCGCGAGCGCAAAATCGGCGAACGAGCCGAAGCCGAGCAGTTGCGCCAGCGTGTGGCGCAGCCCGAGGATCTCCCCGATCAGCGGTGCGTTGTCGAAGCGGCCCGCGCTCGGGCCGCGGTCGGAGGCGCGCGTGACCCAGGCCTCGTAGACCTCACGCCGCAGCGCCGCGTTCTCGGCGCAGGTCATCACGGCCATGTACGTCGGCTGGTCGAGCTGCAGCAGCCACCCGGGGCCGCCCGTCGCGGCCGCATCGGCGGCCGCGCGCGCGACGAAGTCGCCCGGCAGTCCGGCGAGCTCGGCCGGGTCGACGATCCGGCGGTGGTACGCGCGGGCCGCGTCGAGCACGTTCTCGGAGAATTTAGCGCCGAGCGTCGCCAGGCGCTGCAGGATGTCCCGCAGCCGCGCCTTGTACACGGGCGCCAGCTCGACGCCGGCGAGGCGGAAATCGCGAAGCGCGTTGGCCACGAGCTTGCGGGGCGCCGGCGCGAGCGTCGCGCCTTCGTTCTGTGCGATCCTCGCGTAGGCCGCCGCCAACGCCGCATTCTGGCCGAGCTCTGCGGTGTAGGCCGCGAGCAGCGGCAGGCAATCGTTGTAGGCGGCGCGCATCGCGGGCGTGTTGGCGACCCCGTTCAGGTGGGCGATCGGGGAGAATACGCGGCTCAAGGTGTGGCCCGCCTCCTCGAGCGGTACGACGACCGAGGCGAAAGTCGGCAGAGGATCGGCGACGAGGGAGGCGATCAGCGCGCGATTCGCCGCGAGCACCCGCTCGAGCGCGGGCAGCGCGTGCTCCGGCCGGATCCGGTCGAACGCGGGCAGCTCCTGAAATTCCAGCAAAGGGTTTTGCACGCGGCAATACTAGCAGATGCGCGGCGTCGGCCCCGCCGCGCCGGTATATCATTGTGCCTCGGCCCCGATGCGGATGGAACACGCGGTGTCAGATCAATCCCTCGATCTTCTCGTCGTCGGCGGCGGCAGCGGCGGCCTCGCGTGCGCGCAGCGCGCCGCGCAGCACGGCGCCAAGGTCGCGCTGCTCGAATACCGGCGCCTCGGCGGCACCTGCGTGAACGTCGGTTGCGTGCCAAAGAAGGTCATGTGGAACGCAGTGCAGATCGCCGAGGCGCTCGCGGACGCGCAGCATTACGGTTTCGACGCCCGCTGCGCCGGCCACGACTGGCTCGCGCTGAAACGCGGGCGCGACGGCTACGTCGCCCGCCTGAACGCGATCTACGAGCGAAATCTCGCGGCGCACGGCATCGAGTACGTCGCGGGCCGGGCTCGCTTCGCCGATGCGCGGCTCATCGAGGCGAACGGCCGCCGCTTCGCCGCCCGCCACGTCGTGATCGCGACCGGCGGCGAGCCGATGGTCCCGGACCTGCCGGGCGCGCAATACGGCATCACCTCGGACGAATTCTTCGCACTCGAGGAGCGCCCGCGCCGCGTCGCGGTCGTCGGCAGCGGCTACGTCGCCTGCGAGCTCGCGAGCGCGTTTCACGGGCTCGGCGCCGAGGTCGCGCTGTTCGTCCGCAAGGATCGGCCACTGCGCTACTTCGACGAAATGCTCGGCAACGCCCTGCTGCGTGCGATGCGCGCCCAGGGCATCGCCGTGCAAACGCACGTGACGCCGGCCGCGGTGCGCGCCAACCGCGGCGACAGAACGCTGATCGCGACCGACGGCGGCGAGTTCACCGGGTTCGACTGCCTGCTGTGGGCCATCGGCCGCACGCCGAACCTCGCCGACCTCGGCCTCGAGCGGACCGGCGTCGCCGTCGATGCGGACGGCTTCATCGTCACCGATCCTTACCAGGATACGAACGTCGCCGGGATCCACGCGATCGGCGACGTGACCGGCCGCGCCGCGCTGACGCCGGTCGCGATCGCCGCCGGGCGCTGCCTGAGCGACCGGCTGTTCGGCGGCATGCGCGAACGCCGGCTGGATTATGCTTGCATCCCGACCGTCATCTTTACGCACCCGCCGATCGGCACCGTCGGCCTCTCGGAGGCGCAGGCGCGCGCGAGCCACGGCGATGCGGTCAAGGTGTACCAGAGGGACTTCGTCGGCATGTACCACGCGCTGACCGCCCGCAAGCCGCGCACCGACATGAAGGTCGTCTGCGCGGGTGCCGAGGAGAGGATCGTCGGTTGCCACGTGATCGGCGCCGGCGCGGACGAGATGTTGCAGGGGTTCGCGGTTGCAGTGCGCATGGGCGCGACGAAGCGCGACTTCGACGATACGGTGGCGATCCATCCGACGAGCGCCGAAGAGCTCGTCACCATGCGCTGAGTCCGATGGCGATACGCGAATATCTCGGCACCCGGCCGTTGCTCGGCGCGCGGGTCTACGTCGACGACACGGCGCCCTAGCGAAAGCGCGCCAGCGCCTCGAGCACCGGCTTCGTGTCGGGCCGGATGCCACGCCACAGTGCGAACGCCGCCGCCGCCTGCTCGACGAGCATGCCCCAGCCCTTTTCGGTGCGCGCGGCGTGCAGCGAATTCGCCCAGCGCGTGAACTGGGTCTGGCCGCGTCCGTAGGCCATGTCGTAACAAACCGTGTCCTCGTCGACGAGGCCGGGCGGCATCGGCGGCATCTCGCCGGCGAGGGATGCGGAGGTGCCGTTGATGATCACATCGTACGGCGGTCCCTCGACGTCGTCGAAGCCGCAGCCCTCGACCGGGCCGAGATCCGCGAACTCGGCGGCGAGGATCTTGGCGCGCGCCGGCGTGCGATTCGCGATCATCAGGCTGCGCAACGGCCGCTCGAGGAGCGGCCCCAGCACGCCGCGCACCGCCCCGCCGGCGCCGAGGATCAGCAGCCTCTTCTGGGCGAGGTCTATACCGAGATTGGCCTCGAGGTCCGCGAGCAGCCCCGCGCCGTCGGTGTTGTCCCCGAGCAGCGTCGTATCCTCGTAGAACGCGATCGTGTTCACCGCCTGCGCGCGCGTCGCGCGCGGCGTGAGCTCGTTGACGAGTTCGGCGGCCGCCTGCTTGTGCGGCAGGGTGATGTTCAGGCCGCGCAAGCCGCTCGTGAAAAGACGCAGTGCCTCCCGGCGGAATTCCCCCGGCCCGATGTCGAACAGCCGGTAGACGATGTTCTGGCCGGTCGCCTTGGCAAACATGCCGTGGATGAATGGCGACCAGCTGTGGTCGACCGGATGCCCGGCGAGGCCGTATTGATCCGCGGCGGCCGGACCGGCTGCCTTCACTGACGCAGCCACTCGGCGGCGCGCTTCGCGAAATAGGTGAGAATGCCGTCCGCACCGGCACGCTTGATCGACAGCAAAGTCTCCAGCGCGGCGGCACGTTCGTCGACCCAGCCGTTGCGCGCGGCCGCCATGATCATCGAGTACTCGCCGCTCACCTGGTACACCAAGGTCGGCATGCCGAAGCGATCCTTGACCCTGCGCACGACGTCCAGGTAGGGCAATCCCGGTTTGACCATGATCATGTCGGCGCCCTCCGCGATATCCAGCGCGACCTCGCGCAGCGCCTCGACGCAATTGGCCGGATCCATCTGGTACGTGTGTTTGCCGCCCTTGCCGAGCTGTCCGGCGGAGCCGACCGCCTCGCGGAACGGGCCGTAGAATGCCGACGCGTACTTCGCCGCGTAGGCGAGGATTCGCGTGTGCACGAGGCCCGCGGCTTCGAAGGCGCCGCGGATCGCGCCGATGCGCCCGTCCATCATGTCGGACGGCGCCACCGCGTCGGCGCCGGCATCCGCGTGCGAGCGCGCCTGGCGCACGAGCGTCTCCACGGTCAGATCGTTGTGCACGTAGCCGGACGCGTCGATCAGGCCGTCCTGGCCGTGGGTCGTGAACGGATCGAGCGCGACGTCCGTGATCACGCCGAGTTGCGGGTAGTCCCGCTTGACGGCGCGCACCGCGCGCTGCGCGATGCCGTCCGGGTTCCAGGCCTCGCGCGCGTCCAGGGTTTTCTTTCCGACCGGCGTGACCGGGAATATCGCGATCGCCGGCACGCCGAGTTCGGCGAGCAGTGCGCACTCGGCGAGCAAGCAGTCGACCGACAGCCGCTCGATTCCGGGCATCGACGGGATCGGCTGGCGTTCGTCGCGTCCCTCGACGACGAAGACCGGATAGATCAAGGAGTCCACCGTCAGCTGGGTCTCGCGCATCAGCCGCCTCGAGAACTCGTCCCGGCGCATGCGGCGCATGCGGATCCGCGGAAATGCACTGTCTGAATTGCCGGTCATCGCTGCCATGGGCTCCTGCGGATACCGCGGATGTCGCCGCGAGCGACGCAACGGCACCCGGCGGGGGGGGATTCGATATTAACCCGGGCGAATCGCGCCTGCGACTCGCGCCGGGGAATATTACGCCCGCCGCCGCGACGCTCAGAGTCCGGCCTGCACCAACAGGTCCATGAATCGGCGCACGCTCGCCGCGAGCCCGGGATGCCCGATCTCGAAATGGACCGCGACCGCCTCGAGACGGTCCGCGACAGATTCGCCGCCGGCTTCACCGTGCGGGGCCTGTGGCCGTTCGACCAGGCGGGTGATATCCGCCATGACCTTGACGAGCAGGGCCGCTACTTGCGGGTCGACCTGCCGCGCTTCGGCGAGCTCGGCGTGCAGCTTCGCCAGTTGTTCCTGCAATGACTTGGATTCCATGAATCATTCCTCCACGACGCCGGTCATTGTGCCATTCGTTCGGGCGTCAGGCGGGCGACTTCGACGTAGCCCGCGCCCGCGGGCGCCAGGTGCCGATGAATCGCCGCATACGCCGCGCGCAGCGGCTCCTCGATGCCGAACGGCGGATTGACGATCACCAGGCCGCCGCCGGCGAGTCCGGCGGCGGCGTCGTCGGCGTGGATCGCCAGATCCGCGCACAACATCTTCGGAATTCGCAGCGATTCGAGCCGGGCATGCGCGCGGCGCCGCTGCGCGGCGTCCAGGATCGGGTACCAAATCAGGAACGTGGCGCTCGGCCAGCGGCAATACGCGTCGGCGAATGAGCGCAACATCGCCGGCCATTCGTCGACGCTCTCGTACGGCGGATCGATCAGCACCAGGCCGCGCCGCTCCGCCGGCGGCAGATAGGCCTTGAGCGCGGCATAGCCGTCGGCGGTTTCGACCCGGATGTGCCCGGCGCTGCCGATCGAGCGCATCGCGGCGCGCGCCTCGACCGGCATCAATTCGACGAACACGCCACGGTCGCCCGGCCGCAGCGCCGCGGCGATCAGCGCGGCGGAGCCGGGGTAACGCGCCAGACGCCGGTCGGCGCGCGCGCCGATCGCCGCGAAGTAATCGGCGAGCTCGCGCTCGCCGAGTCCGTGCTCGAGCAGGCGCAACACGCCGCGTTGGGCCTCGGCGGACTGCTTCGCCTGCGAGGAGTGCAGATCGTAGATGCCGCGGCCGCAATGCGTATCCAGGGCGAAGAAGGGCTTGTCCTTGCGCTTCATCGCCTCCAGGCAGCGGATCAGCGCCAGGTGTTTCGCGACATCCGCGAAATTGCCCGCGTGATAGATGTGCTGGTAATTCATCGACCCGGGGGATTGTGCCCGAATGGGCGCACGCCGTGCGCGGCGAGGGGGCCGCTCGCCAGGGGCGCGCAGGCTCAGGCGAGCTCGCCGAGGTAGTCTCGCGGTCGCAGGAACTGCGCGTAGAGCCGCGCTTCCGGCGATTGCGCCGGCGGCTGCCAGTCGTATTCCCAGCGAACCCGCGGCGGCAGGGACATGAGAATCGACTCGGTGCGGCCGCGTGACTGCAGGCCGAACAGCGTGCCGCGATCATAGATGAGATTGAACTCGACGTACCGGCCCCGGCGATACAGCTGAAACTCCCGTTGCCGCTCGCCATACGGCAGGTCCATGCGCCGCTGCAGGATCGGCAGATAGGCCGGCAGGAAATGCTCGCCGACGCTCTGCAGCAGCGCGAAGCAATGCTCGAAGCCGCCGTCGGACAGATCGTCGAAGAACAGGCCGCCCACGCCGCGCGTTTCGTTGCGATGCGGCAGGAAGAAGTAGCGGTCGCACCAGTCCTTGAGCTTCTCGTACAGTCCTTCGCCGAACGGGGCGCAGGCATCGCGTGCGGTGCGGTGCCAGTGCAGGACATCCTCGTCGAACGGATAATACGGCGTCAGATCGAAGCCACCGCCGAACCACCAGGTCGCCGGACCCTGCGCCGGGGTCGCCGTCAGAAACCGCAGGTTCGCATGCGTCGTCGGCGCATAGGGATTGCGTGGGTGAAAGACCAACGACAGTCCCATCGCCTCGAACGGTGCGCCGGCGATCTGCGGCCGCTGCTGCGACGCCGCCGCGGGCAGGTCATTGCCGTGGACGCGGGAGAAGCCGATGCCGGCGCGTTCGAACACGCCCCCGTCGGTGAGAATGCGGCTCTCGCCGCCGCCGCCGCCGTCGGCGCGTTGCCAGTCATCGCGGCGCCAGCCGCCCGCGTCGAGCGCATCGACCGCCGCGGCGATCCGCTCGTGCAGGCCGCGCAGATACGTCTCGACGGCCGTGCTCGCATCGGAGCGTGTCCAGCCGGGCGAACCGCGCAGGCCGGTCACGGTTCAGGTCTTCTTGCGCAGTGCGCCCCGACCGCCGGCCGCGCTCTTGCGCTTCGCGCCGGCGGACTTCGGCCGCGCGGGGGCCCCGGGACGCGTGGCGCTCTTCGTCGGCGTCGCCTTGCGCGCCGCCGCGCTCGCGAATCTCGCGGTTTGCGCCGGCTCGGCCGCGGCGGTACCGGGGGCCTTTGGCCGCGTCTTCGCGCCTTTGCGGCCCCACTTGCCGAAACTGCGCAGCGGTGCCGCCGCGAGCAGCGTCAGGCATTCCTCGAGCGACAGGCTCTTCGGCTCCCGATCCTTCGGGATCTTCGCGTTGCGCTGCTTGTCGGTGATGTACGGGCCATAGCGGCCGTTCAGCACCTGGATGCCCGCGTCGGCGAAGTCGAGGATCAGGCGGTTCGCATCGGCGGTCTGCTTCTCGCGGATCACCTCCTGCGCCCGCTCCGGCGATACCGTGTACGGATCGTCGATCTTCAGCGACGCATACTTCGCGCCGTATTTGAGATACGGACCGAAGCGCCCGACGTTCGCGACGATCTCCTCGCCGTCCGCCGTCAGCCCGAGCTTGCGCGGCAGCTTGAATAGTTCGATCGCCTCGGCGTGGGTGATCGTGTCCATCTTCTGGCCGGGCCGAAGACCCGCAAAGCGCGGCTTGTCCGCATCGTCCTTCGTGCCGATCTGGACGAATGGCCCGAAGCGGCCCATGCGCACGCTCATCGGCTTGCCGCTCGCGGATTCGATGCCGAGGTCGCGCGCCTGCGCGACCTCCTCGCGGCTTACCGACTTCTCGGTGTGGTCGACGAGCTTGATGAACGGCTTCCAGAACTTCTCGAGCAGCGGCACCCAATCCTGATCGCCGGAGGCGACCGCATCGAGCGAGTCCTCCATCTTCGCGGTGAAGTCATAGTCGACGTAGTTCGTGAAGTACAGCGTCAGGAAGCGGCTGACAATCTTGCCGATGTCCGTCGCCGTGAAGCGGCGGCTCTCGATCTCGACGTACCCCCGGTCGCGCAGCGTCGAGATGATCGAGGCGTAGGTCGACGGCCGGCCGATCCCGTATTCTTCGAGCGCCTTGACGAGCGATGCCTCGGAGAAGCGCGGCGGCGGCTCGGTGAAGTGCTGGACCGGCAACAGCGCGCGCAAGGCGACTCGGTCGCCCGCACGCATCGCGGGCAGCACCTGATCCGAATCGTCCTGCACCGCGTCATCCAGGCCTTCCTGGTAAACGCAGATGTAACCCGGCTTGACGAGCGTCGAGCCGGTGGCACGCAGCACGTGCCGCGCGGGGCCGTCGGCGCCCGCGAGCAGCTCGACCGTGACGGTGTCGAATACCGCAGGCGCCATCTGGCAGGCGACGGTGCGCTTCCAGATGAGCGCATACAGTCGGAATTGGTCGGCGTCGAGCTTGCTTTCGATGTCCGCGGGCAGGATCGCCGCCGAGGTCGGGCGGATCGCCTCGTGAGCCTCCTGCGCATTCTTCGATTTGGTGCGGTATACGCGCGCCTCCTCGGCGAGGCCCGCCGCGCCGTACAGAGTGACGATGACCTTGCGGATCTCGCCGACCGCTTCCTGGGCGAGATTCAGCGAATCGGTGCGCATGTAGCTGATCAGCCCCACCGCGCCTTCGCCGATGTCGACGCCCTCGTACAACTGCTGGGCGACGCGCATCGTCTTCTGGGCGCTGAAGCTGAGCTTGCGCGCGGCCTCCTGTTGCAGCGTCGACGTCGTGAACGGCGGCGCCGGGTTGCGGCGCCGCTGCTTGCGATCGACACTGTGCACGGTGAGTTCGCCGCGCGCCGCCCGCGTCACGCTGCGCTCGACCTCGAGCGCCTGGGCCCCGCTCGTGAAGCTGAACTGCTCGACCTTGGCGCCGGCGTACTCGACCAGCTTGCCGGGGAAGTTTTGCGCGGCGTGCTCGAGCTGCGCGTCGATGGTCCAGTATTCGCGCGGCCTGAATGCCGCGATCTCATCCTCGCGCTCGCAGATCATCCGCAGCGCCGGACTCTGCACGCGGCCGGCCGACAAGCCCGGTCGCACCTTCTTCCACAGGAGCGGCGAAAGATTGAATCCGACCAGGAAGTCGAGCGCGCGGCGCGCCTGCTGCGCGTTGATCAGGTCGAGCGAAAGTTCGCGCGGGTGCGCCATCGCCTCGCGCACCGCGTTCTTGGTGATCTCGTAGAAGACGACGCGGCGCACCTCCTTGCCGGCGAGCGCGCCCTTCGCCTTCAGCAACTCCCGCAGGTGCCAGGAGATTGCCTCGCCCTCGCGGTCCGGGTCGGTCGCGAGGTACAGAGCGTCGGCCTTGCGCAGCGCCTTGACGATTGCTTCGACGTGCCTCTCGTTGCGCTCGACGATCCGGTATTGCATCGCGAAGCGATGTTCGGGATCGACGGCGCCCTCCTTGGGCACCAGGTCGCGGACATGTCCGTAGGAGGCGAGCACCTCGAAGTCCTTGCCGAGGTACTTCTTGATGGTCTTCGCCTTCGCGGGCGATTCGACGATGACGAGGTTGCTGCTCAAGGCCGTTTAGTGCAGCGCGTCGCCGCGCTCTTCGAAGACCAGGTCTTCCATCTGCGCATAGGCGGATTCCTGGCCCGGCTGACTGAACAGCACCATCAGGACGACCCATTTTACCTGTTCTATGTCGATCTCGTCGGCTTCCAACGCCATCAGCCGGTCGATCACGAGTTCGCGTTGCGCCGCCGACAGGATCCGTAGGTTCTCCAGGTGCACGAGATAACCGCGCACGTCGGTGTCGAGCCGCAGAAGCTCGTGTCCGCTGAAGACGCGAACGGCGCGAGCGGTCGCCTCCGCGACCTTGCCGAGTTGCTCTCCCGACAGGCCGTCGAGCCACTCCAGGGCACGTTCCACGTCGAGCTGCGCGAAGCCGGCCCGCTCCAGTTCGCTCTTCAGGGTGTTGCGGTCGGGCCGCGGCTCGTCGTCCCCGTTCATGTAATTCTCGAATAGGTAGATGAGCAGATCGAGAACGTTATCTTTCACCCCATTGGCTCCTGACGAGTCGGCAATAGCGGCCCCCGGGGGCGGCCTGAACGTGGCCTTCGAGCTCGAGAATCAGCATCATCGAGGAGACGGCATCGGCCTTGAACCCGGTTCTTGCCACCAAGGTATCGATATCCGCCGGATCGAAGCCGAGCGCATCTAACAAGATTTTGTGATCGTTGTCCATGCCCGGCGCTTCGCCGACCGACGCCGTGGCGGCGGCGGCGGCGGCCGGATTCGTGGCAAAAACCCCGGAAAAATCCAGCTCGCCAAGCACGTCCTCGGCATTTTCGGTCAATTTCGCGCCTTGCCGGATCAACTGATGGCAGCCGCGCGCGAGCGGATTGTGGATCGACCCGGGAATCGCGAACACCTCCCGTCCGTACTCGCCGGCGAGCCGCGCGGTGATGAGCGAACCGCTGCGGCGTGCGGCCTCGACGACCAGGGTGCCGAGCGTGAGTGCCGCGATCAGGCGATTTCGCTGCGGAAAATGCGCGCGCCGCGCCGGCGCGCCGGGTGCGAACTCGCTCACGAGTGCCCCCCGCCGCGCGATCTCGGCCGCGAGCACGGAGTTGTGCGTCGGGTAGATCACGTCGGGCCCCGAGCCGAGAACCGCGATCGTCGCGCCGCCGGCCGCGAGCGCACCGCGATGGGCTTGCGTATCGATGCCTGCCGCGAGCCCGCTCGTGATGCCAAGTCCCTGCCGTGCCAGATATTTCGCGAAAGCGAAGGCGGTTTCGCGGCCCTGCGCCGTGGGGTTGCGGCTGCCGACGATTGCGAGTTGCGGTTCGTCGAGCAGATCGACGCCGCCGTCGACGTAGATCGCGATCGGACAGTCGCCGATCGCCCGGAGCCTGCGCGGGAAGCGCGGGTCGTCGAACGCGAGCAGTTCGTGGCCCGGTGCGTCGAACCAGCGGCGTTCGGCCTCGGTCGGGACCGCGGCGGCCGATCGTAAGAACTCGCGGGCGCCCGGCGGCAGACCCGCCCGCTCCCGGGATGAATCCGCCGCGCCGAGGATTCCCGCCGCCCCGCCCAGCGTTTCGAGCGCGGTCGAAAGCGCCGGCACCGAGAGTCCGGGTGTGCGGGTGAGCGCGGCCCATGCGAGTCGATCGTCCGATGGCGGCATCGGCACATTATCGCCGATCGGTCGCGCGCCGGTCGCCGCGGCCGATCGGCGCCAATCCACAGATTTACGCGCGCCGCTCGGGCGTCAGGGGTTCTCGACCCGGTCGCCGACGCGGATGATGTTCTGCGCCTCCATGATCAGCCCGTAGCTGATGCGGCGAAAGGTCTTGAACACCATGAATGTGCCGCTGCGCTCGTCGGGCAGCCGCACCTTCGGCGCGAAGAACGTCGACACGCCGCGCAGGTAGCCGTTCTTCACGTTGTCATGGACGACATCGCCGGCCTTGTACACCGCGAGCACGTCGCCGGGCGCGAGTCCGTCGCGGGAGCCGCGATCGATCACGACGACCTCGTACTGACCGATCATCGTGACGCCGTCGTTGACCGCGATGATGCGGCCGCTGATCGCGCCCTGCGGCGCTCTCGGCACGAAATTGAGCGGCACCTCGACGCGGCTCGAAATCAGCTTGTCGCCGGGCTCGGACTCGCGGACCGAACCGGTCATCACCAGCGTCGTCGGGTCGCCGCTGCGGGTGAGCCGCGCGGTGCCGGTGAAGATGCCGTTGTAGCCGAGGAACTCGTGGCTGTCGGGATCGCGCAGGGGCGCGCCGACGTGGATCACGTTATAGCTCGCGCCGGCGTCCAGGGGGCCATGAAAGCCGCGAGCGTAAATCGTGTTGCCCTCGGCAATGGCGGCATGACTATTCAGCGAGGCGAGGATGTAAGGCGCGTGCTCCACCTGCTCGCGGGTCAGCACCGAGGGCTTGGACATGAACGCCTGCACCGTCTCGTACGGGATCGTCGTGATGGCGGCCGCGAGCGGCTCGCTGCGCACGCGCGGCTCGAGCCGCACGCCGCCGCCGCGCTGCACCCCGCGCTCGCCGGCGCGCTGCAGGACGAGCTGCGGGCGCCCCCGCACGTACACCAGATGCAGCGTGTCGCCCGGATAGATCAAATGCGGGTTGCGGATGTGCGGATTGGCCTGCCAGATCTGCGGCCAGTGCCAGGGGTCGCGCAGGAACAGTTTCGCGATGCCCCACAGCGTGTCACCGCGCCGCACGACGTAGGAGTGCGGTGCTCGCGGCGCGAGCACGACGCCGTTCCCGTTCGCTTGCGACGGCGGCGCGGCCGCCGGAGCTGCGGCGGCGCCCGCGCAGCAACCGGCGACCAGCGCGGCGGCGAGCAGTAGGGCCCTTGCCCGGTGGTGTCCAATCAATAATGGCCGGATCGTCTGCGGCTGCATTCGCATTGCTCCCTTAGGTTCACCGGCTTCGCGGTGATGGGCTGACTGATATACTGCGCGGCGGCCGACGAAGACCGCGACGTAGTGCGCGTTTTTCTCGGTTGAGCTGCACGGCGTGAGGCCCCGTCGGTTCGCATTAAGTTAAGCGGTGGCGGAACTTTAGCAACATTCCCTGACCAAAAACACGACATTGCTCTCATAACGCCGATGACAAAGCTAGCGATTCTGGAATACCCGGATCCGCGCTTGCGGACCAAGGCCGCCCCCGTGGCGCTCGTCGATGCCGCCGTGCGCCGCCTCGCCGACGATCTGCTGGAGACGATGTACGCGTCGCGCGGCATCGGTCTCGCCGCGACCCAGGTCGACGTGCATCGCCGGCTGCTGGTGTTCGACGTGAGCCCGGAGCACAACCACCCGGTCGTGCTGATCAATCCGCAAATCGTCGCGCGCGAGGCGCTGCAGGTCTGCGAAGAGGGCTGTCTGTCGCTGCCCGGGATCTACGCGAACGTCGAACGGGCGCGGCAGGTCCGCGTGCGGGCGCAGGGTCGCGACGGCGCGCCGTTCGAGCTCGACGCCGAAGGACTCATGGCGATCTGCGTCCAGCATGAGTTGGATCACCTGGACGGCCGGCTGTTCGTCGATTACCTGTCCGAACTGAAGCGTCAATTGATTCGCCGGCGGCTGGCAAAGGAGCGACGGCAGCGTTCGGTGGGCAGCGAGGTTCGATCGCCCGCGCCCGCGATTTGAGCCCTTGAGCGCTCCCTCGAGCCCATTGCGGCTGGCATTCGCCGGTACGCCGTCGTTCGCGGTACCGGCGCTTGACGCGTTGCACAACGCCGGGTACGCGATCCGTGGGGTGTTCACTCAGGCGGATCGGCCGGCCGGTCGCGGTCGGTTGCCAAAGGCAAGTGCGGTGAAATCACGCGCTCTCGAGCTCGGATTGCCGGTGCACCAGCCCCCGAGCTTCAAGTCCGACGCGGCGATCGATCTGCTGCGCGGTCTCGGCGTCGACGTGTTCATAGTCGCGGCCTATGGCCTGATCCTGCCGCCGGCTGCGCTCGGGTTGCCACGGCACGGCTGCCTGAACATCCACGCCTCGCTCCTGCCCCGATGGCGCGGTGCCGCACCGATCCAGGCTGCGATCCTCGCCGGCGACGCCGAAACCGGGGTATCGATCATGCGCATGGAATCTGGCCTCGATACCGGCCCGGTGTGCGCGATGCAGCGTCTGCCGATCATGCCGCAGGACACCGCGCAGTCCCTCGGCGATCGGCTCGCGTCGCTCGGCGCAGCGATGATCGTCGATGCCCTCATCGGCCTCTCCAGTGCTGCCGCTGCGGCGACGCCGCAGGCGGCGATCGGCGTTTGTTATGCGCCCAAAATCGCCAAGTCGGCGGCCGCGATCGACTGGCGGGCCGACGCGGCCAGCCTCGAGCGTCGCATCCGCGCGTTCAACCCCTGGCCGATCGCCGAGACCTGCCACCGCGGCGAGCAGTTGCGGGTCTGGGAAGCGGCGATCGCGCCGGGGTTTGGCCCCGCGCAACCCCCGCCGGCCGCCCCCGGCACCGTCCTCGCGGTGTCGAAGCTCGGCATCGACGTCGCCTGCGGGCGCGGCGCGCTACGCATCACGCGACTGCAGCGCGCCGGGCGCCAGGCGCTCGATGCGCGCAGCTTCGCGGCCGCCGCATCCCTCGTTGGCGTGCGCTTCGGTGCACCGTGAAGCGCAGCGTCGCAGCGCGCCTGCCGGCGGCTCGCGTGGTCGGCGCCGTTCTGCGCGACGGCGTGACTCTCGATGCGGCTCTGCGTGCCGCGCTGCCGGCCGTGGCGGTGGACCTCGCGGCCACGGTGCGCTCGCTTGCCTACGGCGCCGTGCGCGGCTTTTTCCGGCACGAAAAACTGCTCGCCAAACTGCTGACCCATCCGGCGGGACGACTGGATCCGTTGCCGCGCGCCGTGTTGGCGGTTGCGCTGTACGAACTACAGGACCGGCGCTCGCCCGACTATGCGGTGGTCGACGCGGCCGTCGATGCGGCGCGGGCGGCTGCGGGCCCGGGTCCCGCCGGGCTCGTCAATGCCGTGTTGCGCCGCTACCTGCGCGAGCGGCCGGCGCTCGACGCCGCGATCGCGCGCGATCCGGACGCCCGCTACGCGGCACCGGCCTGGCTCGGCGCGCGGCTGCGCTCGGAATGGCCCGACCACGCGGCGCAGGTGCTCGCCGCACTCGACGGCCAGGCGCCGATGTGGCTGCGGGTCGATGCGCGGCGTACGACCGCCGAAGCGTACGTGGCGAGCTTGCGGCAGGCAGGTCTCGGCGCACGCACCGAACCGCGCGTGCCGTACGCCGTGCTGCTCGATACGCCCTGCGACGTACAGGCACTGCCCGGATTCGCGCAGGGCTTGGTGTCGGTGCAGGATCTCGCCGCCCAGTGCGTCGCCGTCGCGCTCGATCTGCGCGCGCACCTGCGCGTGCTCGACGCCTGTGCGGCGCCGGGCGGCAAGACCGCGTTGATCGCCGAGCGACAGCCGGCACTGCGCGAGTTGCTTGCCGTCGACGTCGATCCGGTGCGTCTCGAGCGGCTGCGGGAGAACCTGCAGCGCGGCGCGCTCGGCGCCGCAACGCTCGCGGCCGATGCCGCCGCCCCTCGGCAGTGGTGGGACGGAGTGCCATTCGACCGCATCCTGCTCGACGCGCCGTGCTCCGGCCTCGGCGTGATCCGCCGGCATCCCGACATCCGTCTGCGCAAGTCCCCGGCCGATCTCGATAAATTGCCCCTGCTGCAGGGACGCCTGCTGCGTGCATGCTGGTCGATGCTCGCATCCGGCGGGCGCCTCGTCTACGCGACCTGTACGTTCGTTCATGCCGAGAACGGCGGGCTGCTGCAGCGCTTCCTGCACGACACCAGCGACGCCGAGCACGTCCCGCCGCAGTCGTGGCAGGGCCGGCCGGACCTCGGCATCACCGACCTTGGCGGATGGCAGATCCTGCCGGGAGAGGCGGGTGCGGACGGCTTCTATTATGCTGCCCTGAAGAAGCGATGAACCAGAGCCCGTCACATTGCCGAAGCCCGACCCGCACCGCCCGGCGCCGCGCGCGCGCGGCCGGTCGCTTGCGGCTGCTGTGTTTCGCGGTCGCCGCCGGCCTCGCCGCGTCGATCGCGCTCGCCGACGGGCTCCAGGGCTCCTTCGCGGTGCGCAGCGCCGAACTGCGGTTGCGCGCCGGCGTCTACCATCTCGACGCGCGCTTTTCGCTGCCGATCGGCGCGGCGGTCAGGCGCGGCCTGGCGCAGGGCGTGCCGCTCTCGCTCGAGGTGGACCTGCAGATCAAGCGGGTGCGCCGCTTCCTGCCGGACGCCGACGTTGCCGAGCTCGCGCAGCACTATCAACTGCAATACAACGCCGTCAGCGCCCGCTACATCCTGCGCAACGACAACAGCGGCCAGCAGCAGTCCCTGCCGAGCGTTGCGGCGGCGATCGCCGAATTGTCCGCGGTGCGCCGCCTGCCGGTGCTGGACGAGTCGCTGGTCCCTGCCGGCGCGCGTTACGAGGCAAGCGTGCGCGCGCAGATCGACTACGGCACGGTGCCCCTGACGCTGCGGATCCTGATGTTCTGGGTGAGCGAATGGCACCGCGAGAGCGCCTGGTACACATGGACGCTAAAGCGTTAGTCCGCAAGCACGGCGCCAGCGCGCTCGCCGGCGTCGGCATCGCGCTGTGGCTCGTCGCGCTGCTGTTGCTCGCATCGGCTGCGCAGAATTCCGAGAAATTCGACCGCTGGCTGCCCTGGATCCTGCTGATCAACATCGCCGGCCTGTTGACGCTGTGCGTGCTGCTGGTCGGCAAGCTCCTCGGCCTGGTCCGCGAATATCGCCGCCACGTTCCCGGTTCGCGCATGAAGGCGCGCACGGTCGCCGTATTCAGCGCACTCGCGGTGGCGCCGATCCTGGTGGTGTTCTATTTCGCGCTGCAGTTCCTCAACCGCGGCATCGACAGTTGGTTCGAGCTCGAGGTCAGCCAGGGGCTCAAGGACACGCGCAACCTGTCGCGCGCGGCGCTCGACTCGCGCGTTCGCGATTTTCAGCAGAACACGGCGGCAGTCGCGCACTCGCTCGCCGGGCTGTCGGATTTGGATCTGATCGCAACCCTCGATCGGGCGCGTCGCGAGAGCACGGCGATGGAATTCACCGTGGTCGGTCCGCGGATGCGGATCCTCGCGACGAGTTCCGATCGGCCGATCGATTCGGTGCCGCTGCCGGCGACCAAGGCGATGATGTTGCAGGTGCGCCGGGACCGCTCCTACGCGAGCCTCGACACCGATGCTTCCGGCGGCTACGTGATCCGGGCGGCCTCGCCGATCGACACCAACGGCGATCCGGCCTCCCGCGTGTTGATCGCGCTGTATCCGGTGCCGCAGCAGCTCAGCGAACTCGCCGACACGGTGCAGCGCTCCTACACGCAGTACGCGAACCTCGTGCAGCTGCGCCGGCCGCTGAAGTCGACGTTCATGCTGATTCTCACGTTCATCGTGCTGCTGTCGCTGCTCGCCGCGGTCTACGGCGCGTTCTTCGCCGCGCAGCGGCTCGTGCAGCCGGTGCAGGATCTGATCGCCGGCACGCGGGCGGTCGCGCGCGGCAACTTCGACACCCAGCTGCCGCTGCCGTCGCGCGACGAACTCGGCTTCCTGGTGACCTCGTTCAACGAGATGACGAAGCGCCTCGCCCGCGCGCGCCTCGAGGCGCGCCGCAGCCAGCAGGCCGTGGAAGCCGAACGCGCGGGGCTCGCCGTGATTCTGGCGCGCCTGTCCACCGGCGTCGTCGCGCTCGAGCCGGACCTGCGCGTGCGCACCGCGAACCAGGCCGCGAGCGCGATTCTCGGCGTGGATCTCGAGGGCGCGGTCGACCGGCCGTTCGACGAGTCGATCAGCGACATGCCGGTCTTCAGGCAGTTTCTCGGCGCCGTCAGCCAGCGTCTGGCGGCGCGCGAGCGGGACTGGCGCGAACAGCTGGAGCTGTCCGCCGACGGCGGCCGGCGCGTGTTGATGTGCGCCTGCACCGCGCTGCCGAACGATGCGGGCGCGGAACCCGGCGTCGTGCTGGTGTTCGACGACATCACGACCTTGCTGCAGGCGCAGCGCGATGCCGCCTGGGGCGAGGTCGCGCGCCGGCTCGCCCACGAGATCAAGAATCCGCTGACCCCGATCCAGCTGTCCGCCGAGCGCATGCGCCGCAAATTTCTCGGCAGCATGAACGCCCAGGATGCGCAGGTGCTCGAGCGCGCGACGCAAACCATCGTCGCGCAGGTGGACGCGATGAAGCAGATGGTCAACGCGTTCAGTGAGTATGCCCGTGCCCCCGACCTGCATTTCGCGCGCTTCGATCTGAATCAACTGGCCACCGAGGTCGTCGACCTGTACCGCGCGCAGGCGAGCAACGTCGAGCTTACCCTGCGCCTCGAGGAGCAGCTGCCGCAGATCCCCGCCGACCGGACTCGAATCCGGCAGATCCTGAACAATCTGCTGACCAATTCCTTCGAGGCGCTCGAAGGCCGGGAAGGCGCTCGCATAGCCGTCGAGACGCGCCTGGCGCAGGAGGGTTCGAAGTCGGTGGCGATCGTGATCGTCGGCGACAACGGGCCCGGCTTCCAGCGGGATCTGATCGGTACGATCTTCGATCCCTACGTGACCAGCAAGCCGAAGGGAACGGGTCTCGGGCTCGCGATCGTCAAGAAGATCGTCGAGGAACACGGCGGGCGCATAGAAGCGGATAATTGGCCCACGGGCGGAGCCCGGGTGAGAATCATACTGCCGCTCGTCGAGGGCGCACGCTCGGTCGGCGTGCGCGATCAGCGCAAGGGCGAACAGAGGAGAGAACGGGTATGACCGCGTCGAGAATCTTGGTGGTCGATGACGAGGCGGATATCCGCGAACTGTTGCAGGAGATCCTGACCGAGGAGGGCTACGAGGTGGAGGCTGCGGCGAGCGCCGTGGAGGCGCGCGCCGCGCGTGCCGCTCACGCCCACGAGCTCGTTCTGCTCGACATCTGGATGCCGGACACCGATGGCATCACGCTGCTGCACGAGTGGGCGCAGACGCGGGGCTTCGATTGTCCCGTCGTGATGATGTCCGGGCACGGAACCGTCGAGACGGCGGTGGAGGCGACGCGCCTCGGCGCGTTCGATTTCGTCGAGAAGCCGCTGTCGTTGACGATGTTGCTGCGCACGGTCGAGCGTGCGCTCGACGCCGGCCGGCGCAAACGCATGGCGATGCGGGCGCAGCCCGGTTCGCTTGCCGTGCCGATCGGCCGGGGACGGGCGACGCAGCTGCTGCGCGAACAGGTGCAGCAGGTGGCTCCCAGCGGCTCGCCGGTGCTGTTCATCGGCGAGCCGGGTTCGGGCCGTGAGGCGTACGCCCGCTATCTGCACGGTTTGAGCGGGCGCGCGTCGCGGTCGTTCACGGTCGTCGTTGCGGCGAGCCTCGGCGCCGATCCGGCGGCCATGCTGTTCGGCGCGCAGCGGGATGGGCGGATCGAGGCGGGCGCGCTCGAGCGCGCGGCCGGCGGCACGCTGTACCTGAGCGGCCTCGAGGATCTCGACTCCCACGCGCAGCGTTTGCTGATCGGCGCGATCGAGCAGCGATCCTACAGCCGCATCGGCGGCACCGAGAGCCTCGCGCTCGACGTTCGCTGGGTCAGCTGCGCCCTGGAGGGGTTCGATCAGCGCAACGCGGGCGAGCCGCTGCGCCGCGACCTGCTCGGACATTTGAGCGTGATCGCGCTGCGGGTGCCGCCGCTCAGGGACTACGCGGAGGACGTGCCGGATCTGCTGCGGTATTACGTCGATCGGCTGGTCGACGACCAGCATCTGCCGCTGCGCCGTTTCAGCGTCGCGGCGCAGAACCGTCTGCGCAACTACCCGTGGCCGGGCAATGTCGGGGAGCTGAAGAACCTCGTTCAGCGGGTGTTGATTCTCGGCAACGGCGAGGAGATCGGTCTCGAGGAGGTCGAGCGTGAGCTCGCCGAGAAACGCGCCGTCGATGAGCCGCTGGTCAAGCAGGACCTGCTGGCGCTGCCGTTGCGCGAGGCACGTGAGCAGTTCGAACGGGCCTACCTGCAGCAGCAGCTGCTGCTATGCAACGGCAAGGTCGGGCAGCTCGCGAAGCGCGTCGGCATGGAGCGAACGCACCTGTACCGCAAGCTGCGCGCACTCGGCGTCGACTTCCGCCAGCTCGGCGAGGACTGATCCTCAAGCGCCGACGCGGATCACGAGCGCATGGATGTGCGCTTTGCGCAGGATGTTGCGGATGCGGTTCAAGGACTTGAGCTTGGAGATCGGTCCGATCCTGATGCGGTGCCAGGTGTCCTTGTCGACGGACACCTTCTGCACCGTCGATTCCACGCCCTGCAGCGCGAGCTGCGCCCGGACGCGGTCCGCGTCGGCGAAATGCTTGTAAGACCCCGCCTGGATGATGTAGGTGCCTGGCCGCGTCTCCGGTGCCGGCCGGATGTCGCGATGCACCTCCCTGCTGTCGTTCGGCACGACCACTGCGAAGCTCGGCAGAATCTTGTAGAAGTCGTAGGATTTGGCGGGCAGCGCTGCGATGGCGGAGGCCCGGCTCGCGCCGCGTGCGGCGCGCGCACGCGCGCTCCTCGCGCTGCCCGCCGGCGCCGCGGCCGGCGGCGGCGGGGCCGCCGGCCGGCGGTCCTTCAGATAGACGAAGCCCGCGACCGCGAGCCCGAGCACGATGCCGATCGCGATGCCCGCTGCGCCGGACAATCCGCTCTTCGGTCCCGGGCGCCTGCCCTTGTAGTCGCGGGTCATGGTTCGGAGCCTACATCGTCTCGGGCGCGGACACGCCGAGCAGGTCCAGGCCGTTGCGCAGCACCGCCTGCGCGGCGCGCGCGAGCGCGACGCGCGCGTCGCGCAAGCATGCGTCGTCGACGAGAATCTGGTGCGCGCTGTAATTCGTGTGGAAGTCGTTCGCGAGGTCCCGCAGGTGATGCACCAGCAGATGCGGCGCACGTTGCAGCGCCGCCTGCTCGAGAATCTGCGGGTAGATCGACAGTCGCTTGATCAGGGCGCTCTCCTGCGGCTCGACGAGCCGTCCGAGCTGCGCGAGGCCTGCGGCCTCGTCGTGCCGCAGCCCGCGTTCGCGCAGCTGGCGCAGCACGCTCGCGACCCGGGCGTGCGCGTATTGGATGTAATAGACCGGATTCTCGTTCGTTCGCGCGGTGGCGAGCTCGAGATCGAAGTCCAGGTGCTGATCGTTGCTGCGCATGACGTAGAACAGGCGCGCCGCGTCCCTGCCGACTTCCTCGCGCAGGTCCCGCAGCGTCACAAACTCGCCGGAACGCGTCGACATCTGCGCCTTTTCGCCGCCCCGGTACAAAGTGACGAACTGCACGAGCCGAACCTCGAAGCAATCGGCCGGGCCGCCGAGCGCGATCAGCCCGGCTCGCAGGCGCGCGATGTAGCCGTGGTGATCGGCGCCCCAGACGTACAGCAGATGCTCGAAGCCGCGGCCGAGCTTGTCGAATATATAGGCGATGTCCGCCGCGAAGTAGGTCTTGACGCCGTTCTCGCGGACCATCACGCGGTCCTTCTCGTCGCCGAATTCGCTGCTGCGCAGCCACAGCGCACCGTCCTTGCGGTACGCGTGCGCCGACTTCTCGAGCGAGGCGAGCGCGCGCTCGATCGAGCCGTCGTCCTCGAGGCTGCGCTCGGAGAACCAGCGGTCGAACTCGACGCCGAATTCGCGCAGATCGTCCTTGATGTCACCGAGGATGTCCGCGAGTGCAAAGTCGAGGACGCGGCGCAGGTCCTTGGCGCCGATCAACGTGCGCGCCCGGCCGATCACGGCGTCGACGTAGACATCCTTGTCGCCGCCCTGCGCCTCGTCCGGCGGCAGGTCGCAGAAGACGTCGGCCGCCGCGCGTTTGAGCTCTTCGCCCACCGAGGCGCGCAACGCCGCCGCGATCGAAGCGATGTAGCCGCCTCGGTAGCCGTTCGCCGGAAACGCAAACCGCTCGCCGCACAGTTCGAGGTAGCGCAGCCAGGTGCTCACCGCGAGGATCTCCATCTGGCGGCCGGCGTCGTTGACGTAGTACTCGCGCGCGACGCGAAATCCGACCGCCTCGAGCAAGTTGCCGAGCGTCGCGCCGTAGGCCGCGTGCCGGCCGTGTCCGACGTGCAGCGGCCCGGTCGGGTTCGCCGAGACGAATTCGAGCAGAACGGCGCGGCCGCCGCCGATCTGCGAGCGGCCGTATTCGCGCGGTGCGGCGAGGATGCGGCCGATCTGTTCGTGGTAGGCCACGTCGCGCAGGAAGAAATTCATGAACCCGGCGCCCGCGACCTCGACCTTGGCGATCGCCGGGTGCGCCGGCAGGGCATCGATCAGCGCGGCGGCGAGCGTTCGCGGATTCTGCCGCGCCGCCTTCGCGAGGCGCATCGCCAGGTTGCTGGCGAAGTCGCCGTGGGCCGCGTCGCGGCTGCGCTCGACCTCGATGCCCGTCCCCCGCGCGTCCCGCGGCACAACATCTTCCGGCAGCGCCGCTAGCGCCCGCCGCAACAAGTCCTCGATCAATTCCTGCACGCGCAATTCCGCTCACCGTCCGCCCGCTTCGGGTCGGCAGTTTACCCGAAAGCGTTCAGTCGACTTCGAGCGGATCGACGTCGATCGACCAGTGCAGCCCCGGCGGCGCGGTGAGGGCGTCGACCCGCGGCAGCCACGCGCCGAGGAACCGCTGCAGCGCCGGCCGATCGTCCGCCTCGATCAGCAGGTGGGCGCGGAAGCGGTCGGCGCGCCTCGCGATGAGCGCGTTGGCGGGCCCCAGGATTCGCGCCTCGCAAGCGGCGCCGCCCGGCCGCAGATCCGCCCGGCCGAGTTGTGCCGCGGCTCGCAGGAACGCGTCGAG
>Ga0307374_10003114_pt1 | contig 28658 bp, 20 predicted proteins | sample OX3MG_FD_202532 | JGI IMG/M metagenome (GOLD analysis project Ga0307374, IMG submission 202532) | Soil microbial communities from Risofladan, Vaasa, Finland - OX-3 | ecosystem: Environmental > Terrestrial > Soil > Coastal area > Acid sulfate soil | place: Finland: Risofladan, Vaasa | collected... | reverse complement strand
CAGTAATCTGAATAATCAGGAATTCCTAATGAAATTTTATTAGCCGGGATACCTGAATCCAGTAAATAAGTCACTATCCTTTTCATCCAAGGCATGCCCGCTACCGGCCCCGGTGGTGTGTATGCTGTGTGTTGGTCATAAGTCATGATGGAAATAAAATCGCTGGCCGCTGCAATGGCAGGTATATCAAATGCTCCACGCCAGTTTTCATATAAAAAACGTTGATAGGCAGGATTGGAACTTTCCGGAGCCGGCTGGTCCGACTTTACAACTGCACTTGAAATAGCAAATCCATATTTGTGCAGGCTGTCAGCGGTTTGTTTAAAAAAAGAAGTATATGCATCTTTATCAGTAAAAAAAATACCTTCAATATCAAACTGCCAACCATAAAAATGGAACTCACGCGCATAAAAAAGCATAAGTCTAATGGCTTCCTTCCTGGCAGCTTCATTATTCAATAATACATGAATTCCCTTTTGGTTAAAGGAAGCAAAAAGAGGCATCACCTTAATATCTTTTTTTTGCGCAAGTTCCAGTATTCGCCTGTCCACTTCGCCTGTAATTACGCCTACGCTATCTATCTGGTAAACATCAGGGCAAATTATAGAGATTTCATCAGCATGCTGCACAAAAGACTGGTAACTTTCAAGTGAACCCACTAAGTAAAACAGGTTTTCTGATCTGAAAGATTGGGCATTGCTTTTACCTGCATCCATGGAAAATAAAATCAATAACCCAAAAGCCAAAATGTAATGTATTGTTTTTGTCCTCATTGAAAAAAAATTAATTAATAAAAATTGGATTTGCAAAGTACAACTTTATGATATAACACTTATAGTGGATCTTAAATTAATAATACATAAAACGCCAGGATTCAGTGTAGTTAAAGCCTGTGCGTCGAATGAACAATCAGTTACAAATCAATAGAAAAAATATCCAATACCAAAATTATCAATTTCAGATAGAATGACAATTGTACTTTTACAAAAACTTTTATCTATAATAATGAATATAAAAAGCGTTTATACAATACTGTTATTATCGTTACCCGCAATATGCATCGCTCAGAAAACGGAAATAAGAAATGATTATGTAGCAGCTAGAAATATCCCTCATCTTCCTATTGAAACAACCATGGTTTATCTGCCCGATAGCACGTGGACCTATTCTCATCACGCATCTATTACGCGTTTTAAAAATAAATTCATTGCAATATGGAGCAATGGGTTTGTGGGTGAAGATCAACCGAGGCAAAGAATTTTGTTCTCTTTCTCAAAAGATTTCCATCCCTGGTCAAAACCAAAGGTTCTGGCTAATCCTTCTGTTTATAATGGAGATACCCCTAAATATTTTGACTGCTGCGGGTTTTCACCAGTTCAACGATACATTGGTAGCTTATTATGGTGAATATTCGCCTTATAAAACCAACACTCACCTTTGGGCAAAAATTTCAACCGATGGCAAGCACTGGAGCCAAAAGATAAATATGCATGTTCCTGTAAACCCTAATCTTGGTCCTGAGAAAACTAAAAATGGAAGGCTAATCATCTGTGGAAATTTTACTTTTCCTTATACTGATGATTATCGTGGATTATCCGGATGGAAGATGAGTAGCTTTTATCCGGATTCTTTATACAGCCAGGATAATCCCGCGTCCTTTTATGCGCCTGCTACCAAAAGCGGTTTGCCTCCTCTTTGTGAAGGTTCCTTTTTTCAAACCGATGATGGGATTATTCACATGTTATTAAGAGTAACCGGCAATGGATGGAAGGGAAAACTGTGGCTCACTGAAAGTAAAGACAATGGCATTCACTGGTCTTTCCCGGTTGAAACAAATTTTACAGACAACGATAGCAAACTTCATTTCGGGCGTTTACCCGACAGACGTTTTTATTATGTGGGCATACCTGACACGTTGCATCATTATGCACGTACCCCATTGGTACTCTCTGTTTCAAAAGATGGAAAGCTGTTTGGTGAAAATTATATCATCGCTGATAAGCCATATACTCTAATGAAAAAAGAGTTATATAAAGAAGGCCAGTATGGTTATCCGAATACCTTGATTTATAAAGGTTACATGTATGTAATTATATCGAGAGAAAAAGAAGCTATCGAAGTAATTCGCTTTAAGATCGGCAGCATTAAATAATTTTTGATAATAGAAGTTGAATACGCTTTGATTGCAAAGTAGAAATGATTCAAAAAAAAATAAAGCAATATTTAATTTACTGAATTAAGTTTGTAAGATAATCTTGATATGATGATAAAAAATAAATTATTCCTAAAAAGGGTTTCATTCCTTTTTGCGTTATTAGTTCTGTGTTTTGTTTTTGCAAACGGACAAAATACTCCCTTTTATTCCGAGATTCAACAGTTTAAGAAAGAAGATCGTCTTCACTTTCCTCCAAAACATGCCATTCTTTTTCTCGGTAGCTCTTCCTTTAGAAAATGGACGGATGTTCAAAAATATTTTCCTGGATATAAAATAATTAACCGGGGTTTTGGAGGTTCTACTTTTCCCGATGCCATACGATATGCAGATGAAATTGTTTTTCCTTATGAGCCACGACAGATTGTAATTTATGAAGGAGATAACGATGTCGCCTCTTCTGATAAAATTACTGCCGATTCTGTTTTAAATCGTTTCAAAAAATTATTTTTTCTTATCAGGGAGAAATTACCACAAAAAACATCTATTGTTTTTATTTCAATAAAGCCCAGCCCAAGCCGGCAAAGATTGATGCCTGTAATGGCGAAGGCAAATTCTTTGATACAGGAATTTATAAAGCATAAAAAACATGCTTCTTTTGTGGATGTATATCATAAAATGTTGAACGCTGATGGAACTCCCAACAGGGATATTTTTGGTAAAGATGAACTTCACATGAATGCCAAAGGTTATGCTATTTGGCAAAAAGCAATAGAACCTTATTTATTAAAAGATTAAAAGAATTGATATGAAAAAAATTACAGGATTTCTTATTCTTTTATTTGTTATTTCTTGTTCTGGTACTTATGCCCAAAATAAGCAAACAGAAAATAGCAATATTAAAATGAACAACTTTATCAGTGCGTTGATGAAGAAAATGACACTCGATGAAAAGATTGGTCAGCTTAATCTGGTAACGCCCGGAGGTGCTGTTACAGGAACTGTTGTGAGCAAAGATGTTGATGCAAAAATCCGTAATGGTCAGGTAGGTGGATTATTTGGCATTACAGGACCAGATAAAATCCGCCAGGCACAGGAAATTGCGGTCAATAATTCACGTTTGCATATTCCACTGATATTTGGTCTTGACGTTATTCATGGTCATAAAACAATTTTTCCTATTCCGCTCGGTTTATCTTGTAGCTGGGATACTTCGCTGATCAAAAGGAGTGCGCGTATCGCAGCTAATGAAGCAACTGCCGATGGATTGAACTGGGTATATTCGCCAATGGTGGACATAGCACGTGATCCACGTTGGGGGCGTATTGCAGAAGGCGCCGGAGAAGATCCTTTTTTGGGTTCACAAATTGCTAAAGTGATGGTAGAAGGTTACCAGGAAAATAATCTTGCAAAAGATAATACGGTAATGGCCTGTGTAAAGCACTATGCACTGTACGGTGCAGTAGAAGCAGGAAGGGAATACAATACGGTTGACATGAGTAAAGTAAAAATGTATAATGCGTATCTCCCTCCTTATAAAGCCGCGGTAGATGCAGGAGTTGGAAGTGTAATGACTTCTTTTAATACAATAAACGGAATACCAGCCACAGGAAATAAGTGGTTGCTTACCGACCTTTTGCGTAAGCAATGGGGATTCAAAGGATTTGTAGTGACGGATTATACTGCCATCCCCGAAATGGTGAATCATGGTATGGGCGATAATAAGAAAGTAGCAGAACTGGCATTGAACGCGGGCGTTGACATGGATATGGTAGGTGAAGAATTTTTAAGATACGCTGCGCAATTAGTAAAGGAAGGGAAAGTACCTGTAAAAATAATTAATGATGCCTGCAGAAGAATTCTTGAAGCAAAATATAAACTCGGCCTGTTTGAAGATCCTTACCGTTACTGCAATGATGAGAGAGCCAAAACCGAGATTATGAGTGATGCTAATTTAAAGGCAGCACGTGACATTGCCGAGCGTTGTTTTGTATTATTGAAAAATAACAACCAGGTATTGCCATTGAAAAAATCAGGTACCATTGCTTTGATTGGTCCACTGGCAGATAACAAAAGAAATATGCTCGGCACCTGGAGTGTATCCGGCGATCCGCAAAAAAGTGTAACCATTATGCAGGGAATCAAAAATGTGGTTGGTGATGATGTGAATATTTTATATGCAAAAGGCGCAAACATCAGCGATGATACTTTTTTAATTAAACGTGTAAATGTATTGGGGAAAGAGATTGTTGTTGATCCTCGTTCACCTGAGGAAATGATAAATGAAGCTGTTGAAACAGCAAATAAAGCAGATGTAGTGGTAGCCGTGCTTGGTGAGGCTGCAGACATGACGGGAGAATCTTCCAGCATGAGCCATATAGGTTTGCAGCAAAGCCAGGAAAATTTATTAAAGGCTTTGGTAAAAACAGGAAAACCAATAGTGTTGGTATTAATGAATGGAAGGCCAATGACATTAACATGGGAAGATAAGCACGTACCAGCTATACTGGATGTATGGTTTGGCGGCACCGAAACGGGGAATGCAGTGGCTGATGCATTATTTGGAAATTATAATCCATCGGGGAAATTAACAACCAGCTTCCCACGTAATGTGGGACAAATTCCCATTTATTATAATCACTTTAATACAGGAAGGCCTTATTATCCCGGCGAAGGCACCAAATTCAAATCAGATTATCTGGATGTTCCCAATACCCCTTTATATCCTTTTGGTTATGGATTAAGTTATACCACATTTTCATACAGCGATATTATATTAAGTAACCATATTTTGAAACCAGGAGGGAAAATTACTGCCTCCGTGAATGTAACTAACACGGGTACACGTATAGGAAAGGAAACGGTACAACTTTACATCCGTCAAATGGTTGGAAGCATTGTGCGACCTGTGGAAGAATTAAAAGGTTTTAAGCAAATCACTTTGCAGCCCGGGGAAACCAAAACTGTTTCATTCAACATTTCTGTTGCCAATCTAAAATTTTATAACAATGATCTGAAATATGTTTATGAGCCTGGTGCTTTTAAAGTGTTTATCGGTACAAACAGTGCGGATGTGAAGGAAGCGGATTTTACCCTGGAATAAATTGATATCTTTTCTTTTTCCAACAAAAGCATTAAGAGTTTTAAGAAAAAAATCCACTTTATGCTGCTTTCAGATTATTTTTTCTTTTCCGCTTTTTCAGTTAGCGGGATCAATTGTTTAATAAAATGATCGCAGACTGCTAAAGCAGTGGCTATATCAAAATCTTCAACACTTTCCAAAGGGTTGCGGCCACTGCCTTTAAGGCATTTTACAAACAGCATACACACCGGAGCTACTGGTGCTATAATGGATGCATCATGCACTGCTCCACTTTCCAAATTGATAACTTCTAATTTTTTTTCTTCAATTGAATTGGATAAAAATTTCCTGAGTTTTTTATTGCACAAAACCGGTTCCGTTTCCTGCAATAGTTTCCATTCAAAATAAATATTTCTTTTGTCACAAATTTTTTCACATAACTCATAAATCATTTCATAAGCGTCGGATAATAATTTTGCATCCTCACTTCTTATATCAAGGGAACAACTTGTATTGCCGGGAATCATATTGCTCGCAGCATCGGTAATCTGTATTTTCCCAACTGTTGCTAAAATTTTCCTTTTTTCTTTTGATGCAAATTTCTCCACCCCCGATATAAATTTGGCAGCAGCACATAATGCATCTTTACGCATTTTCATCGGTTCTGTGCCCGCATGTCCTGATTCCCCGGTAAAGTCAATCTCTATTTTTTTTTGACCTGTAATAGAGTTTACAATTCCTATTGGAATATTCTTTTCAAACAAAACCGGTCCTTGTTCTATATGAATTTCAAAATAGCCCATCCAATCTTCCGGTGGAATGGCATCTTCCTTAATGCGCGATATATCATAATTCATTGACTGAAGCGTCTGTGATAGCTTATTTTCATTTTCGTCTTTTAATTCAAGAAATTTATTTTTGAAATTACCCGCTAATACCTTGCTACCCAAATATCCCGTATGAAAACGAACGCCTTCTTTTTCACCGAAAGCAATAATTTCAATATTGAATGGAAGCAAAATATTCTTTTCCCGCAAATTCTCAATGATACTAAGTCCCATTATGATTCCTAAAACGCCATCATATTTTCCGGCATTAAAAGTAGCGTCGAAATGAGATGCTATTACAAAGGTTTTTACATCAGAATTGGAACTTTTTAGTTTTCCTCTTATGTTCCCGATATTATCAATGCGGGTTTCGAGGCCTGCTTCCTGCATCCATGAAGCTATCCTATGGCCGCATTCTATAAATGATTTTGAACCAAAAGTCCTCGTGAGACCAAGAGCATTATCACTGTATGAAACAAGTTCATCAATTCGTTGCTGGATTTTTGCGGCTCTTTCTAAATAAATTTCCATAATAATCAGTCATAATTGCAGAAAATGCAACCGGATAAAATTTTGTTTTGCGAAGTAAACGATTTTTTATCAGACATATTTATGAATAACCGGGCAATATTCATTTTTGATTAGTAGGAAAAAAATTCTTTAATTTCTCAATCGTATTGCTAAAAACGAGTTTTGAACTTTCAGTTAGTTGAAAAAAATAAAAAATGTGATTTTTAATTCACATATGCGAATCATACTAAAAGAACAATCAAAAAGATTACTGATAACTCAGAAAATTTTTGTCATAAAAAAATCATATCCTTTTAAATAATTTCTTTCTATATGCAGCGAAAAGATATTTTTGCTGGTCAATAGTAGTATGCCTGTGAAATGGATAATCATTTTTTCAAGTTTTTTATTTTCTGTTTTGTTTACAGAGGCTCAGACATGCACTACGATTGGCCAAACACCCCAGACTGCTTTTCCGGTTTGCGGCACTACTACGTTTCAGCAAAGCAATGTGCCGATATGCAGTTCCAATTCCTTGTATGTCCCAGGTTGTTCGGGTGCAGGAAGTGCAGATTATGCTAACAAAAATCCTTTTTGGTACAAGTTTACATGTTATGTTTCAGGAACTTTAGGCTTTGTGATAACTCCTAATAATCTTACAGATGATTACGACTGGCAACTTTATGATGTTACCGGCCTTGATCCTACGCAGGTATATACCAATCAAAATATTATTGTATCGGGAAACTGGGCCGGCGATCCCGGAACAACAGGAGCTGCTGCAGGAGGTGCCAATTTTATTCAATGCGCTTCAGCTTATAATGGCAATGCGCCTCGATTTGCAAGTATGCCCAAACTGATTGCCGGTCATCAATATATTTTATTGGTAAGCCACTTTACCGATTCACAAAGCGGTTATGCGCTTTCTTTCAGTGGCGGCACGGCAAGTATTACTGACACTACCAAACCGGCTCTAAAGAGTATTAGTTCATCTTGCGGTGCCAATAAACTTTATATCAATCTGAATAAAAACATGAAATGCAGTAGTCTTGCATCAGACGGGAGTGATTTTACTATTTCGTCCGGCGCTACCGTTATTTCAGCATCTTCTTATTGCAATGGTTTTGATATGGATTCACTTGAGTTGGATTTAAGCAATCCATTACCTCCCGGAAATTATACTATCACTATTAAAACCGGTACAGATGGAAATACGCTTCTTGATAATTGCGGAACAAGTATTCCTGTAGGCGATTCTCTGCTATTAAATATATTGCCTCTGGCGCCTACGCCAATGGACAGCTTAACCGCTTTGCAATGTGCCCCACAATCATTACAATTGGTTTTCAAAAAGAATATTATGTGTAGTTCGATAGCGCCGGATGGAAGTGATTTTGTGGTTACAGGACCTTCACCAATAAACGTAAAAAGTGCAACAGGTAATTGTACAAATAATTTAACAAGAACCATTACGGTAAATTTATCAACTCCCATCGTAAATGGCGGAAATTACCAGATAAAACTAAAAACAGGCGATGACGGCAATACTATATTAGATGAATGTGGGCAGGAAACTCCCGCAGGTTCTGCTATCAATTTCACCATAAAGGATACCGTTTCTGCTAATTTTACTTATAATGTATTGACAGGCTGTAAAGAAGATACTGTTCAGTTTCTCCATGACGGAAGAAATGGAGTAGATCAATGGTTGTGGCGATTGGATTATAATGGAACCAGCACTTTGCAAAACCCGGTAACTTATTTTGCACCTTTTGGGCAAAAGACAATTATCCTGGCGGTATCAAATGGATTTTGCAGTGATACCGTTTCTGAAGAAATCAATTTGGGGAATCAGTTAAAAGCTGCATTTGAAACGGATTCCATTATATGCCCGGAAGATTCCGCAACATTTCTAAATCAGAGTATAGGGGATATCGTTTCTTACTATTGGGATTTTAAAAACGGAAATATCAGCACGGCTCAAAATCCACCTTTCCAAAAATATCCTATCACTCAAATGGAAAATAATTATCCGGTTACTTTAATCGTTAAAGACGGTATTGGTTGTTCTGATACGGCAGTGAATAATATCAGAGTTTTGAAAAGCTGTTATATCGCTGTTCCCAATGCTTTCACTCCCAACGGCGATGGCCTAAACGATTATCTCTATCCGCTTAATGCTTTTAAAGCAGATAATCTTGAATTCAAAGTTTACAATCGCTTAGGCCAGTTGGTTTTTGAATCGAACGACTGGACGAAGAAGTGGGATGGCACTATCAATGGTGACCCACAGGATGCCGGGGTCTATGTCTGGACTTTACAATATACCCTTCGCGATACCGGCAAACATATCTTTATGAAAGGATTATCCGTTTTGATCAGATAAAGGCCTGTTAAAATCCACTGTGATTCTATCAAAAGTTACCTGTGGTGGCGTGCTGATATTGATTCCATCTTTGGATGCTTGCCTGGGAGTATTATAGGTGATTCCGAATACAAATAGAAAAGGAATAAATAATCCTATGATTAATACTTTAAAGGAATACAAAATGCTTTTTACAATTTCAAGAGCTTCTCCTGATTTGTTACTGTTTAACGTTTTCATTTTTTTTGTTTTTAATTGTTTTAATTTCATTTACATAGCAAAGATATAGCTAAGAATTAGTACTATGCAAAACATAGTACATGTAAATGCATATTTACTATATAAATGGAAATATTTTAGTTTAAATGGTAAAAAAGTAAATAACTAAATCAGTGAATTAATCCTACCTGCAGGCATTACACCAATAAATAAAACCTTTCTCATAAAATCTATTTTGTGGAACGAAATTAAATCAGGCTGCCAAGGGATTATACGCAAATGCGGCAAATGCCAGGAATATTACGATTAAAAGGGGATTTTTTTACTATCAGAGAATCAGATGGAGTTTTCTTCAGAAAAGAGCACATAAGGACAAAGATTATCTTATCAGAAGAGTAATCTGGACTATATATTCGTTTACAGGTAAATACTTATCCGGTATTATTCAAAAAGATGATTCAGGAAAAGCAGAAGTAGATAATATGAAGTTAATTATGATGCTTTTTTTGCCTGGACAGGTACCTGAGTAGGCGCATCCTCATGCTTGACCTGGGATGGCTGTTCTGAAACAACTACCTGCCGGCGCATATTTAATTTACCGTTGTACTGTGCCCCTAATTCTATTTCAAGGGTATCAGTAGAAATATCACCGTTAATAAGGCCGGTCTTTTTAATTTCAAGTTGAGAAGATTTTACATTTCCCTTAATGGTGCCATATATCATTGCGGATTTGGTATGAAGATCGCCTTCAATGTTTCCTTTTTCGCCTAATATTACACCATTTTCAACATGTACATTACCGATTATTTTTCCTTCGATTCTAATAACGGCAGAACCTCTTATCTCACCGATAAAGACAAAGCCTTCACCTATGATAGTTGTGATTTCATGTTGACTGATTTCTAAGGATTGCTCCTGGTTTTTGTTTTTCTTAAACATAATTAATTGAGAGTTAAAAAGGGTTGAGGATTAATTTTTTCGCCGTAATGATGAATTTCATAATGCAAGTGCGGTCCGGTAGAACGCCCCGTGGAACCCACTCTGCCTATTTGCTCGCCAATATTAATTGGTTGGCCAACTTTTACAAGGATCTTTGATAAATGTCCGTATAATGTTTCGAATCCATTGCCATGTTTGAGCATGATGCAATTTCCAAATCCGCCGCGAAGTCCCGCAAATTCAACGGTTCCTTTAGCCATAGCTCTTACCGGAGCACCATAAGGAGCTGCTATGTCAAGACCTTTGTGGACTTCCACGTTTCCTCCGCCAAATGGATTTTCCCTGTGACCAAAAGTAGAAGTAATTATTCCATGATATGGCATGCCTAAAGGAATATAGCCAATATTATAAGCTATTCTATGTAAATATTTAGCGTAGAAATCAGTTATTTCGTTTGTTGAGATAATGCCATCATCCGGCTCCCCTCCTTCAGGTCCTTTAAATACAGGTTTGATACCCCTGGCCTTTAAATATCCATTTATAGTAGTAAGTTCTTTATCAATATTTGCAAATTTATCCCGTACTGCATTTGTATCAACTTGTTCAATTACAGTATCTAAAGTTTCAACCTGTTTGGTAAGTACTACCTGTTTTTGATGTTGCTGAATACTATGTGAGCTTAAATAAACTATTGTTCCGATTAATGCTAAAAAAATGATGAAAATTCCTGCGAGGTATTTTTTCCAGTTAAGTAAAAGGCCGCTCGAAATCTTCATAGGCTTTATACCCTGAGCGTCTTTATTTACAAAGAGGACTGTAGTTTTTTCTTTTTTGGTTTTCATTATTACCAGTTAACTGTTAGAAATATTGGATTTATTGTAACCTGGGATAACTAATTTGGGTTTACAAGGTATAAAATAAACGTCATATTTTATAATAAAATTGTATCGGAGAAAAACTTTTTTTAAGTTTAATCATTATCACCTTGAATTAATGTAAAAATTTACATCAATTACGTGAATCTACTTATAAAGTTCAGTAATAATACGGTTTTCAGGAAATGCCGTTTGAAATTATCTAAATTATATTCTTTCTTTTTTCTGCTTTTTAAGACCCAATTTAACGGGTAATATTAAACGGAAATTATCTTACTTTTTTAGAGTATCAAATAAAGTTATTTAAGAATCATAACAGGCAAGACAGTATTTCGATAAAGGGCTTCTGATATGCTTTTATGTGTTAGGGAGTACAGAAAACTATAGCGTTCGGGCATTGCAATGATCAGTTGTACATTCTTTATTTTTTCAAAATTCAATATCCCATTAATAACATTTTTAGCCCGTGTATAATAAATTTCGTGTTGGAAATTCTTTAAATAATCGTGCAAATTATTTTCTTCCTTCGTGTGTTTCTCAGCAGGCTTGTTATGTGATTCATTACTATTTACATTGAGAACCAACAATTTTACATCATGCCAGCGTGGAGAGGACCGAAGGCTGTTTATTTTATCAAGATTATCAATGAAATTGAAATCACAAGGTGCCAGTGCTTCCTTTACTACTTTATATTTATAATTTTTCGGTACTATCAAAACCCTCACAGGGCTGCTTTTGGCAATGCTTATTACGTTACCAGAGACTAATGCAGCATTAAAATTGTTGAGGTTATCACTTCCTAATAATACCATCTCCGGCTTTTCTGATTTTATAATTTGAAGGATACTTCGTACAAGAGGCATTTCACTAACAAACGATTGTATCATAATTCCATCGCCCGCTTTTTCCTTACAATTTTTGCATAATATATCAAGCCGCTCTTTTTCTTTTTCCCTGATTCTGTTAAGATAGTGCTGATCCACATTGGCAAATTCTCCTGCCATAATTACGTTTTCATACATAGAAGTATAAAAAGATTTTAGGAGAATAATTCTCTCATATAAATATTTCCTGCTCCCTTCCACAGCAAAGTCTATCGCATTTTCTGAAGCAGGAGTAAAATCAACGGGAATCAATAATGTTTTCATACATAAAAAATAAATGATTGAAATAAAATTACGATTTCATAAAAGCCCTTAATAAATTTATGGAGCCCTCATTTACTTCTATAAAGATAAAATAAGTATCAAAGTAAAACAACAATCTTAATAGTTGCAGCATCGGAAAATTAAGAATCAAATTAATGAATTTCAAAATTATTATTCCACTAATACTAATTCATAAGACTTCAGAAAAGAATTTTCTATGCTAAAGAATTATTACCGTAATCTCTTAAAATCTTCCCTGCTATATACACCAGGCTCAGCGTGGTCGCCGGGTTCCATTATAATGTTTACAAATTTTATATTCTGTGATGCGGTCAAAGTATAAGTTGCCGAAGCCAAATAATTTTCAGCTCCGGTATCACCGATACCCTGAGTAAGTTTTCTGCTATCAGGAATCTTTACATATATAGTATCATGTGAAACTCTTATAAATTGGAGAAGAATATCAGGAAAATTTTCATTGATCAATTGAATAAGATGTGTAGATGAAAACGTGTCAATTTTTATATTGGTTGGTGGAATTAATTTTTCATTACCGGAATCATTTTTAACAGTCCAGATCATTTTATTATTAATAGCAGTTTTTACAGAATCTGTTATATTATTAGAAATGGAAACGGTATCTGAGATTACTTTTTTAACATCTGCTTTTTTATCATTATTGGAATTGCAACTAATGGCAGCATAAGACATAAACAGGATGAGTATAATTTTTATTTTCATTTTTTTAATTTATAATTTCAAAAGATTGAATTAATAATGAATTAAAAGGGATAACCAATAGCCAGGTTCAACACTAAATTCTGTCTTCTCCAGGATTTGCTTCCAAAATCAATTTGATCAATTACCCATCTTTGCCCGTCAGGCAACCACGGCTCTCTTAAAGGCATTCCAAGATCGAGTCTTAATAATAATATACTTAGATTAATCCGTAATCCAACTCCTGTTCCTACAGCAAGCTGACTCATGAAATTTTTATTAAACACGCCACCCGGTTGAAGGGTATCTTTTCGATAAAGCCATATATTTCCTGCATCAATGAATAAAGCCCCTTCCAGAATGTTATTGAATTTGTAACGCAATTCCGAATTCAATTCCAGTTTGATATCTCCCGACTGATCGGGGAAAAATGAAAGACTATCCGCATTTTTAGGCCTGAAGGTTCCCGGGCCTATAGATCGGCTGCGGAATGCACGGATACTATTATTGCCTCCAATAAAAAATTGCTTTATATATGGAAGTTGTTGGGAGTTCCCATAGGGGTATCCGAAGCCAAAAAGAAAACGGTTAGCCAATCTTGTTTTTTGATTTATTTCCCAATAATAACGGACATCAGCCTGTGCTTTCAAATACTGCGAAATAGGGACATGAAAAAGTCTTTTTTGTTTGCTAACGGGGTCTTCTGATGTTATAAGACCTATAAGATTTCCCGAAAAATCTGCCAGTCCATTAAAATATAAACCTGTTCCATTGGGATTATTTACAAAAGGATCTATGGTATATGTATAATTGGAACCTAAAATAAACTGTGTATCAATGGCATGTTTCAGTAAGGGATTATCCTTTATACTGTCAAGATATTCCTGTGTTACTTTCAGGGCTTTCACATAATTGATAGCAAAAGGATTGAGTTGTTCAGTAACTTTTATGTTCGGTTTCCACTCGTAACCTAATTGTGCGTTAAAGGAATTTAAAGTATATAACTTTCTGCGATTAAGAAGATCGTAACTCAAATCAATTTTGGTTTTAGGTACGAAAGCATTAGTCGTATTCAATTTAAAAAAAGGTACTACAAATTTAGGAATGGCAAAAGAGACACCTCCTCCAAGAGTGTACGTGTTAAACCCGCTTTGATCTGCAACGTATTGTACCTCACTTCCCACATTAGCATTAAAAGTTAATAGTTCTGCACCCCGAAATGTATTTCGGTTGTTGAAGGTAAGAGTTACCAATGAACCTAAATAATTGTCAGAAGTGGTATTTCCCGAAATTTCTGCCTGAATTGATTTCTTAGGAAATGGCGTTAGATAATAATAGGTGTCGAGTCTTCCGGTATCGTCTTCGCTATTTTGTGTGTTTTCAAATCTGTTTTTTACAAATTTAAAAACGCCAAGATTGATGAGCCTGCTTAATGTGAGATTTTGATCAGTGCGATTATACACAGTTCCGGAATCAAAACGCATCACTTCCGGGAATAATTGTGGCTTAAACATCTTTCGCGGATCTACTATATAATATCCTTTATACAAATATTTATCTTCATTCGTAGTATCGGCGCTACTTTCATTAAGATGATAATTAGGATAAATATAAACGTTATCAATGATGTAAGGTTTTTTTGCTATTGCCGGTGTGGCTTTTTTTACATGCAGGAACATATTGACCTCATTGTCGCCCACCGTACTGTCTGCATCTAATAATAAATAATCATGATTAAAGTAATAATAACCTTCTTCTTTTAAAATTGCGTCTATACGTAAGCGTTCTCCTTTAATGACTTCCAGGTTAAAAGGATCTCCGGGATGAAGAATAGTTTTCGGTCTGGTAGCTTGAATTGCGCTTCCAAGTGACGAACTATCTGTTTCAAAATGTACTTCCTTGATTGTATAAACAGGTCCCGGTGTGAGAGTATAGTAACCATGCCCCTTTTTCTTTTTTACTATAGTATCTCCAATATCCTCTGCCTGGAAATAACCTATATTTTCGAGATAATTTTTTAAAAGCTTTACATTATAGTCTAAATTAACACTGCTCAACAAAACAGGAGGTTGTCCTGTTTTTCTCAAAAATTTCCTGATGAAATTATGTTTAGAAGTATCCCCTGCAAGATTATATAGAAGTAATTTGAAAGGAATTCCTAAAAACTTACTGTTAGGCAAAGGGCGTGGAAGAGAACTGGTCTGGTCAATAACTTTTTTCTTTTCTTTTCTGGAAAGTGTGCTGTCTTTTATTTTTATGGTGGCACCGGTATATAATGCATCTCCTTTCGGCACTAACTTAGTGGTGTTACACGATAATAATCCTACCGTTAGTATCATCAAAAAAGATATTATCTTTCTATACATCATTCTGTTTCACTTTTTGGTGACGCAGGCTCCGTTTAAGTATTGTCATTATTCCTGTTATTGGTTCCCTGAGTCTCTTTATTCTTTTTTCTTATTTCTCTTTTCTTTCTGCGTTGTTCTTTAGTGCTGAATATTTCTTTAAACTTATTGTAATCAACAGAAATAATAAATCCAATACCGGTTTCAATTACATAGCCTTGTATTACATCTGTATAATCGTTCTTTCGATAAGCCCTCAACATATACTTTCCGTCTTTACTTAGTTTATAGTTCACGGAAATATTTCCTGCAATATTGTTTTGTTGCTGATTAGCCTGCATGGGGCCTTGAAGTTCAAAGTCACTTCCAACGGTAACGGTTAAACGATCATTCAATAACTTTTTGGAAACTCCAACATTAAGGTTAGTGCGATCCTGTTGAGTTCCGGTAGTATAATCTTGCGTGGTAGCCAGGTCAAAATTTATGTCAACTCCCTGCACCAGATTTTGAGCGAGTTGATTTAATTGTGCACTTAAAAGTTTACTTACACTTTGCATAGCCAGGGTACCCGCGCCCGCAGAGCCTGCCCCGTTACTAAAAGGATCTTCGCCTACAAAGCGATTTAATAATAACAATGCAAATACCTGTTTATTCATTTCACCAGTCTCCTGTCTTATCTGTGCCAATTTGGCCTCGACAGTGCTAATAACCACATCGGCCACATTATAATTTTTGTCCTCAGGAAGAACAATGTCAAAACTTATTTGTGGTTTCAGGAGTTCTCCTTGTAATATAAGATGTACCTCAAAAGGTAATTTTTGTTTGTAAATATTGGCATTGGAAGTGGTACTTTGTATTTGATCCTGTACCAGGTCATAGGGTGCAGTATTGGCTTTATAAATTCCGGTAATATTGATCTGTGCTGTTGTGGGATCACCGGTCCACACAATTCTACTTCCTTTTTGAATAATAAATTTTCGTTTCAAAAAATTAAATGAGAGATCGTAGGAACCTTCTTCAATTTCGTAAGAGCCTGCCATTGTTATTTTCCCGCTTGCATCTATTCCTGCAGTTAACTGTGCGGTTCCTTTAAGTCTTAAATAGTCTCCGTTTCCAGCATCTACAATTACGTTAAAGATAGCTTCTTTGTCCACCTTAATATTGAGTGAAACATCGTAACCTTGTAACGGCGAGGTCTTGAGCGTATCATAAGGTTTCATAAATAGGGAATCTTCTGCGGTAGCGCTTTTGTCAACAAAGCGAACAATACCTTCACGGCTTTCTACTCCCGGTTGATTTTGTGGAAGCACAACAGTAAAATCAGTTTTATCATTTATGGTAAGGTCGCCATCAATTATAGGGTGAATAGGTGTTCCTTTTATGGTAAGTCTGGTAGAAAAAACCATCTTCCCATAAAAAAGCTGGTTATCCCTACTGGTAGAATTGATAGCCTGAAAGTTGTGAGCATTTATTTTCAAATTAAAGGAGTAATCTAAAAAATTCGTAGTGTTGACAGCTCCATCAATTACAATCGCATTATTATCTATATCATGGATAGCAAATTTATTTAGAATGATTCCATTATTATTAATGATAGCGATCGCTTCTTTATCAATTTTAAAAACATTGTTGAGCATGGTTACCGTAAAGGCAGTATTATTGAATTGGATTTTGCCATCAATATTGGGTTTATCAAGGCTGCCATTCAATGCAATTTTACCAAACAGATTTCCGCTCGCATTTTTCAATTGCCCTTTGCTAAATCCCTCCACAGCTTTCATCTGAAGGCTTTTGATATTTACCACAAAATCATAACTACTGTTAACAGGTTTTACTAAATAATTCCCTTTAATGTTTACATCATTTCCATTCCCTTCCAGGGTTATATCGGCATGATAGGTATTCGAAACATTATTATCTACTTTGAGGTTTAAATTACCAATTGTGTCTTTGTAAACACTTAAGTTATTTACCGTAAGATCTGTTGTGAATGCCGGATCCGTTTGTATATTTTTTACCACAGCATTCCCGTTCATTAAGCCAGCTACCATCAGCGAGTCATTTTGAATAAAACCAGAAATCGTTTCGATTTTAAAATTTTTAAAATCAATTTGTAAAGGTTCATTGACCCCGGAACCAGCACTGTTTATGCTTAGTTGTTGGGTTCCCTGGCTAAGGATAAAATTATGCGCATTAATATCCTTATTGAAAAATTGAATTTTATTATCTGTGTTCACAGTCCATTTTTGGTAATTCAATAAAAGACTATCGGGGCTCAAACTAAAAATGTATTTATTCAAGTTAGATTTATCCAGTTGGCCAATTACAGTGTATTTATTTTTTGAATTTTGATCTTTAATATTCAGGGTAAAATCAATATTATTATTTTTAATCTTTCCGTATAGCGTGGTAGCATATACGTTAAGCGAAGAACCGCTTTTAAATCGTCTTAGTGAAGTATTAAAAGCGAGCGAACCGTTTTTGGTTTCTGCATTTAAATTGAGCGAATCAATTACAGAAGTGCCATAAACAATATGTGGAGATTTTAAATAAACACTCCATCCACTGTCGCTTACAAATCTCCCTGAAAAAGAGATTGGTTTTAATTGTGTCAGTTCCGGCATTAATGTATTAAGTGTAGGGTTATTTATTATATGGGCATTTATTGTAAAATTATAAGGCTTTGTTTTTACGCTGTCTTTCCCGGGAGTAGTTGAAAAATAAGGATCCATAGCCTTTTGAAAAACACTGGCTAATTGAGTGAGTTTATATTTCCCATTTATAGATGCCGAAAGGAAATCTGTTTTTAAAAGTAAACTTTGGTTATCAATGGTATCTTCAGCAATTATTTTTACAGAATCCAATATAATTCTTTTGCCATTATTTACTAGTATAGAATTACTCAACACTAAATTTCCATTAAGGCTATCAGGATTAATATTTTGAAAATCTCCCATTATATCCCCATGATAAAATACCGGTGTACTTGTAAAATGAAGCGGCATTGTTTTAATGCTGTCAATCGTTGCTTTTAAATGAAGTGTAGGTAGATTACCGGAAAATATTCCATTCGCCGCAATTGTTGCGTCAAGGTTTGGATCTTGTAGTGTCAGTTTTATTTTATAATTTTTATTTGCGATACTTCCTTCAGCATTTAAATTGTGATAGTTATAATTGTTAAGGGTAATTTCAGAAATATTTCCGTTGAAATCTGCATTTGCCGTTTGGGGATCATATCCATTTCCCTGTACTTTAAATTCTCCTGTAAGCACACCCAATTTTGGGTTCTGCATGATAGTTCCCAACTTCACATTTTTTGCTTTTAGTGAAAGGTTATATAGGGCCTTATTTTTATTGGTGATATTTTTTAAAGTACCATTTACACTTGCACTACCGAGACTTGTATTCATAGTTAAATCAGCATAAAGATCATTCATACTACCTTTTATATGTCCATTTGCAGCAAGGCTTTCAGGAAGTGTAATTGTTTTGGGCACACTTTTTTCAGGAATAAAGGAAAGCAAATCATTTCGGGAAGTTTGAAATTTAGTAATGCTTAAAACAGTGTATAATTTTTTGAGATCAGGTAAGCCCTTTACAATTCCGCTTGCATCAATATAAGTTGCATTTAATCCTCTTATAATTAATTTTTGAAAATTAAGATCACTCACTTTTCCTGTAATTTTAGCATTAATATATAAAGTGGAACGAGGCGAAAAAGAAGAAAGCTTGTCTTTTAATTGGGGCACGAATGTCAATAAATCTTTCATGGATAATTTGCTTTGATGTAGATCAATATACAGGCCCATCTCACCAATATTTTTCTTTATAGCATCCAATGAAGAGTAAGTAATATAAGCCCTGTTTTTTAGTTCAGTACCTGGAGTTTGGAGCAATAAATTGTAAAAAAATACCCCATTAGGAGTCTTATAGAAATCAGTAGTGAGATTGTTTAAAACGAAGCCGCTTTTTTCTTTCATGCTTGCTGATTTTATATTAGCAAGAATTGTGTCGGCGCTATACTCAAGGTTGGATGCATTTAATGAAAGTTGCTGAATGCCTAAATGAGAATAATCCATCCCCGACGGTGTTTTGGGAGCTGAGTCATCATCATAATTAAGGTTAGAATTTTTAACTGTTATCTTTTTAAAAATTATTTTCATTGAAGATGCAGATGTAGATGCTGAGGTTGTGTCAATATTTTTTTTATTAGTTGAACCAATATTGGTTTCAATAGCGATATCTGAATTATCTAATAACAGTTCTTTAAATTGATAAATACTGTTTTTGATATCCAATTTTTGAGGACGCAGTTGTGCTTTCCCTATTACAAATGAGGAATTCAATTGAGAAGGATCACTTTTATAAACAACGTTAATATCACTAAGATTAATTTCCTTATTGAATAATTGAAGGTATGCCTGTGGAGAGGTAGTTGACTGTGGTGCCTTATTTTCAACATTGGTTTCTATGGGTTCCGTTTGATAGAAATGTCCCTTTAAGCCATTGAGAGTTATGGATGGAATATCAAATAATAAATGCGAAGGATCAAATGTAGATATCCTGGTATCAAAGTGGCCAATCGCTAAATCCATATCATTCCCAGAGAATGAATCTTTATAAACAATTCTTGTTTTGTTGATAAGGATTCTATCAATATTTATTTTCAGCGAAGAAGTATCTTGATTATTTTCAGTTGTGCTTTTTTGACCGCTGCTGAATGCATCTATTATGAATTGAAAATTAAAAACAGAATCCGGTCTTTTTACTTTTACTACTATATCATTCAGCGTTATTTCTTTTATTGAAATATTTTTTTTGATAAGAGCAAGCATATTAATATTGACCTTTAATTCGCCTCCGTAGAGCAAAGTATCTTTAGATTGATCTTCCAAAAAAACATTTTGCAGCGAAATGGACGTTGGGAATTTGATGTCAAGCTTTCCAATTTCTACTTTTGTTTTTAGCTTATTTTCTAAGTAGCTGACTATTTTTTTTCGGGCAAAATTTTGGACAAAAGATGTTTGAATAAGAATGAAGGCAAGGATTATTAAAAAAATCAGTGATGCTACAATCCAGGCAAGCGCTTTACCCACCTTAAATAATAATGATTTCTTTTTCCTTTCTTCTTCTTTTTTTAATTCCATAACTCTATATAAAAGGCATATATCTCAAAATACACACCAATTTATTGAGAAAGATTAAAAATCAGCGTTTTAATTTTAGTGGGAATTGAATAAGGCAACCAGTAACCACCAAATAGAGGAGACTTTACTTTAGTAAAAACTGTGCCTTCAAAGGATTTCTGAACAGGGGAAATTATTTCAGGTTTACAAATATATTTTTATGGTCAGAATGAATTTTTACGTAACTCATTTACCATTCTGATTTTTTTAAAAAGGAGCATATTGTTAATGAGCTAACGATTTCGCAGGTTCTTTTTGTACCCAGTTTTTTAATGCAGAAACAAGTTTGCGATCATTACTCAGGCGAGGTACTTTATTTTGGCCACCAAGTTTTCCCACACTTTTCATGTAATTAATAAATCCGTTTTTTTGGATCACATGAATTTTTAATGGTTGAAGTATATGTCCTTTTATAAGATCATCATAATAAATATTTTTCTTTCTTAAATTGGCATCAACCTTTTTTGCGAAGCCATCTAAATCTTTGGGAAGGTTTTCAAACTCAATATACCATTCATGAAAACTTTTTTCACCTGTTTTAGAAATATTAGGAGCCACGGTAAATTCGGTTATTTTAATGTTTTCTGTTTCTGCGGCTTTTATCAAAGATTCTTCTACCTCTTCTCCAATAACATGTTCCCCAAAGGCAGAAATATAATGTTTTACTCTTCCCGTTACCAGGATTCGATATGGATTTAATGAAACAAATTTTATAGTATCTCCGATGTTGTATGCCCATAAACCAGCGTTACTGCTGATGATAAGCACATAATTTTTATTTAATTCCACATCTTTCAGAGTAAGGCGTTTGGGGTTTTCTTTTGAAATATCTTCAACAGGAACAAATTCATAAAAAATACCGCTATCAGTATTCAATAATAACCCTTCTTCATTCCGGCTATCCTGGAAAGCAAAAAAACCTTCACTTGCCGGATAGGTTTCAATTGCGTCAATTTTTTTTCCTATGCTTTCAAAAAGTTTAGCTTTATAGGGTTCAAAATTTACGCCTCCATGGACCATTACACTGAAATCAGGAAAAACATCTTTCACTTTCTTTCCTGTTTTCTTTTCCAATTCATCAAAATACATTTGCATCCAGGGCGGAATTCCACTGATAAGCGTCATTCTTTCATTAACGGTTTCTTCTACAATTTTTGATAATTTTTCTTCCCAGTCATCAATGCAATTGGTTTCAAAAGAAGGTAATTGATTCCATCTTAAATACCTGGGAATATGATGGTTTACAATTCCGCTTAACCTTCCGGTAGGTATGCCCCCTACCCTTTCCAATTCGGGAGAGCCACTCAAAAAAATCATTTTTCCATCGGCGAATTGTGATTTGCCGGTTTGGGCCATATAGCATAACAAAGCATTCCTGGCTGTGTTAATATGATTGGGAATAGAGTCTTTGGTTATGGGAATATATTTGATGCCACTTGTAGTGCCGCTTGTTTTTGCAAAATAAATGGGAAAGCCTTTCCAAAGAATATTTTGTTTCCCCTGTTTTATTTTTTCAATGTATTCTTTAAAATTTTCGTATTCGCGTATTGGAACATTTTTTACAAAATCTTCATGCGATTTAATTTTGTCAAAATGATGTTCTTTGCCAAACTCGGTTTTTGCCGCGATTTTAATCAATGAATTAAAAATACTGTCCTGGTCTGCGACAGCAGTAGTCATTGATTTTTTTATTTGTTTATATATAAAGATGGCAAAAGGTTTTGCCAGGTAAGATTTAAACTTCACTTTCATTTTTAAATAGCTAATCGTTGTCAACAAATTTACAGTAAAATATTTAATCTCATTTACCATTGATAAAAAACAAATGGTAATAAGTTGATTGCAATAGTAGTGCCACTATTTATTAAAAATAATTTTTTAAGGGAAAAAATAAACAGGAAAATTTCGGGGAAAAAGGCAGTCTTTTCGGATTGCAAACAAAGTTATCTTTTCATGTGTTTATGATATTATGTTGTTGGTTTTTCCAATACAGACATTCCTTCCAAAGTTCCATCGGTTTAATTGGTAGCTAAAGTAAATTTTTCTTTCATTTTTTCTTTTTCACTCATGGGTGAATTTGTAGATTGGAACTGACGATTACCATTTCGTAGTGCTCCCATTCCAATTCCACCGATCCCCATCCCTCTTCCGAAACCGCCGCCTCCCATTCTTCCACCACCTCCTGAATATCCATTTCTGCCGCCATATCCTGAATGCCCTGTTCTTTTGAGACCGTTAATAACTACCTCCATTGAAATATCTTTTGAAATATTTTTCCTTGGTAATCGCCTCCAAACATTTCTTTTAGAGGAATAGCAATTTCGTAAGTGAGAGCATTGTTTTTATCCCAATTGATAGCGGCATGAATATCTGAAGTATCGTGTGAAGGGATTAGTCCATCTTTCCTGATAAAGCCATCTATTTCCATCAGCGAGTCTCCCGCAAGAAAAGCGGTGTGCATTTTCTGATATGTTTCCTCCGGATCCATACTCATATCTTCCGGAGTTGAAGTATGGATTGAATCTTTATTAATGGGTAGAGGGAAACTATACTCAGAAAGGGACAAAACCGTGAATGATTTAACCTGGAAAGTTGACAAATTTATCCGTTTGAAGTATAAGACCAGGATATTTTAATTGCCACGGGTTTCAACCCGTGGATGGATGAAATATCTTTAAGGGCTTTAGCCAAAATCTATTGATTCTTTACAATTTATGGCCTTTTAGCTTTTGGCTAAGGCCAGGAAACCCGACCACAATTCCACTAACTAAAGTTAGTGGCAATTGACACACGAAATCAAGGGCAAAACAGCGAATTATTTAACTTAAAAAAACTCACTAATTTACCCCTTGCAAAGTATAATAGTTGCTTTATGTTTCCCGTTAATCTTACTGCTCAAAGTTATTTTCATTCCGGCCCTGATTATTTTAACCTGGCTCTCCTGATCCTTACTTTGAAAACATAAATACAGATTTTTATCGTCATTTTTAATTTCAAAAAAAAGTTGGGTATCATTATCAAAATTTTTCAGTGGCAAACCCCAATCGTTTGCATTACCATCAACTGTTATTTTGTTTTTTGCCCATTCTGAAGTGGGCTCCTGGGCAAAAACGAAGATGCCCAACAAAACACATATCGTTGAGAAAAAGTATTTTTTCATAGAGAATTTTCTTCAAATCTAGCATTAAAATCCATACTAAATTTTCTGGCAGTCATAACAAAGTAAATATCTATGGGGAATAGCTGGTTTGATATTCATCAAGTTGGATTTTTACAAAATTCATAACAATAAAAACTGCCATTAATGAATGTTTTCGGGGGGAAACTTACCTTTAAAAGTGTTGATTGGAATTTTTTAAAGTATAAATTTCCGTACGAAATGTTGAATCCGGAATTAAAAATCAGATTGATTATTTTTGCTCACTTATGTCACAAGGTAAAACTGTCGCTCTTCATACATTAGGCTGCAAATTAAATTATGCAGAAACTTCTGCCATTGAAAGATTAATGGAAGATGATGGTTTTGTAAAAAAGGATTTTAAAGAAGAAGCCGATGTATATGTGATTAATACGTGTTCGGTAACTGATAATGCTGATAAAGAATGTCGCCAGTTGGTGCGTAGGATTCAACGAAAGGCTCCGGAAGCCATGGTAGTAATAATAGGTTGCTATGCACAATTAAAACCAAAAGAAATAGCAGAAATCCCCGGTGTGAACCTTGTGTTGGGCGCTTCAGAAAAATTTAACATCACTTCGCATTTAAAAGAACTTACGCATGGCGACAGCGCTAAAATATGCAGTTGTGAGATAGAGGATATGGAAGGCTTCCATTCATCTTTTTCTCTTAATAGCAGGACAAGGACTTTTCTGAAAGTACAGGATGGTTGTGATTATAATTGTTCATTTTGTACCATCCCGATGGCGCGGGGAAAAAGCAGGAGCAATACCATTGAAAACGTTTTGTCAGAAATAAAAAAGATCAAAGATGCGGGTGTCAGGGAAATAGTGTTTACAGGAATCAACCTCGGCGATTTTGGCAAAGATGGCCATGGCATAAAAACAGGGGAAAATTTTTATTCATTATTACAGGCCATCGAAGAAAACGAAGGAGTAGATCGTTACCGAATTTCTTCCATCGAACCGAATTTACTAACAGAAGTGATCATTCATTTTGTTGCGTATAGTAAAAAAATAATGCCTCATTTTCATATCCCTTTACAAAGCGGCAGCAATAAAATTTTGGGAATGATGCGCCGTCGTTACCGGAGAGAATTGTATGCTGAAAAAGTGGCCATGATAAAAAAACTAATTCCCGATTGTTGCATAGGAGTTGATGTAATCACCGGGTTTCCGGGCGAAACTGACAGGGATTTTAAAGACACCGTTGATTTTTTAAATTCGCTTCCTGTTTCTTATTTTCATGTGTTTACGTATTCTGAAAGAGCTAATACTCACGCACTGGACATAGAACCTATAGTTCCAATACACATCCGTAATGAGCGTACCAAAATTTTACGTTCTTTATCTTATAAAAAAATGCAGCATTTCACAAAAGAACATTCGGGGCAGACAAGAAAAGTATTGTTTGAAGGAAAAAGCAAGAACGGTATGATGGAAGGTTACACTGATAATTATATAAAAATTACGCTTCCCCATAAAGAAGAATGGGTTAACGAAATTATTGACTGGAAAATATAATTGTTTATTTATACCTGTACAAAAATTCTTTATTAAATTACATTTTTATTTTAAATAAAATACGCGACCATGAATAAACTTTTCAGAGGACTGATAGCTGCTTATGGCGCTAAAAAACTGGGAGGCGGGTGTATCAGTACCGTTCTCGTTTTCATTCTTATATATATAGCATTGGGGCATGTTCATTGTTAAATCAATTGAGCTTTATAAAATTGGAATCATAAAAGAAAAACCTCTGCATTAATTATTTTAAAACTAATTCATAAAAAATTCTTTTATTCATTTTCTTCTTATTGTTTCCAAATAGAAAAAATTATCCGGCAGATACGCCTTGCGTAAAAGCATGCTGGTTATCTGCGCTAAATTGGAGAATTATCTTATTAGCACAAAACTTCCCTTGCTTCTTTTTTCAATATCTCTTCGCTACAAAGTATAACCTAATGAGAAGCCCAAATAAGGGGTTAACTTTCCATCAGGTATAAACAGTGGGCCTGCGTTAATCCTCCATAAAAAGCTTTTCGATGCTTTAGAGTGCCGGTATCCTATGTGGGGATAAATTAACACCGGGGTGGAATATACTTTGTGATCGTAACATCTACTCTGGGTTAAAACAGATGCCGTAAATTCAGCCTCGAAATGACCGGGGCCTTTGCCGGTTAAATAATTCACACCTAAAGGAATAATAAAAATGCTAGGTGATATGCCATTTCCTATTCCGACCCGGTAACCGAAACCATTTTGGCTCTTAAACCTGGAATCAAAATTTACGGAGTGATGCCCAAGGTCATAAAATAAAGAAGCATTTAATTGATGAACTATTGAATACTTTATCAGAAATTATTAAAAAATTTGAACGAAAAGTTACTGAAGTTCTGGTAAGGGAATAAAAGTGATTACTTTTGATTCGAGTGATTTCTATGACTTAGAATGTAAATAAGAAAATATTCTTATTTCAGCAATTTTTCTTCGTAACAAGGTTTTTCCATGTTAGCGTCCGCTGCCAATTTGATTACTAACTAAATTTCAATTCAATCAACCCCTTCATCCAAAATACAACTTATCATTATCATGAAATTTATATTTGCGGCTCATAAAGTAAATATACAATTCTCTTCGTAACAATATCACAAGCGGACACGTTAACAAATTAACCACATCTTGCACCATGTGGGGAGGTCTTATAACCCAGAACAATTTTGTCTCAGCCGAGTCTCCCGAAGGTGACTCGGCCTTTGGATAGCTTTATATTCATACTCTTTTGCTTTTATTCAGAAAGAGACAAAACCGTGAATGATTTAACTTTGAAAGTTGACAAATTTATCCGTTTAAAATATAAGGCCAGGATATTTTAATTGCCATGGGTTTCAACCCGTGGATGGATGAGATATTTTTAAACTTGCTGTATACGCCGAGCCCCAGCGAGAGACTCGACTGAGACTTAGTGTTATTTTTCGTAAGGAAAATTTCTTGATACTTTTTTCATCATTCTTTCCATTAACTCATTTGCGCTTGAAAAAGCGCCTTCCTGCATTTCCTTATAAAAACGCCAAAGTAACATGCCATCACTGCCGTTATTAATTTGTAAAGTTAAAGCACCAGATGCTGTACTTCCGCCGAACCCAAAAACAAATGTTTTTGCTATTGCACCAGCTTCACTACCTGTCTTTTCATAAGCATAGCTTGCTTGTATAACCGCATCCACTTTCAATATTTTGCAAATAGAATCAGAAGTTAAGGAATCCAGTTTGCCAAAAATCCCTGCTTGCTTCAAAAGTATATTTGTTCTTTGAACATCTTGAAAGGTTACAGTGTATTTATCTGCTTTTCGCAAAAGAAAAGTGTACATGCCTTCTTGCATATTAATGCCTTCTTCTTTTTCCTGTACCTCATTGTCAGCAGCATTATATCCCTTTGGAAATCTTTTAAAAGAAATTGAAACTTTTACTGGTAAAATAGCTACTATTTTGTGAGTTTTCAAGATAGATTTTAAATTGGGAACTTCATAAAGCTGTTTTGATTGCCCAAAAGAAGGAGTCAAAAATTGAGCTATTAAGAAGATTAATAGAATAACAATTCGTTTCAAGGCTGATAAGATTTTAGGGAGTTTATACTGTTTAAACAATAAGTTTTTCAATAGCGAATATAGTAAAATAAACATAATATAGAGTCTATATTTTGGTTAATGAATCTTTTGTCAAAATTTGATTTTGTCCCTCCCCTGGCAAGCTTTGACGTATAGCCATGAACGTAACCTATTCTTGGCGTCACTATGTTGGCGCAAGAGGTTGTCATAGCGGAAACGCCGCTTTGTGTTATTAATAAGAAGAGATTTTGTACATTTATTTATAAGCAGAAAATGCAGCTTTTACTGTCTGAACTAAGATTTTTTGGATTATAAGATAGTAGGATTGTAATCTTATAATCCTTTCATCTTATAAATCTTAGTTCAGACAATCTTAGTTCCTCAATTGTCGCAAGGTTCCAGGCGCAAGACTCCGGCTTTTGAAAATACAAACTTAATTTTTAATTATAGCACAAGCGGTTCGTACCACAAAACGCGACAACACATTTTAAAAATATCCGGTGCCTTCATCATCTTAATTGAATAAACGTCAAAGCTCTCATTTATATTGAACTCAAAAATAATGATTCTCTTTAATAAACACATTCACCGAATGTGGATGAGAGGAAGGATGATACGCTATATTTGACTGCCCGATATTTTTGTAACCCGATTTTTCATACTGGCTAATGATAAGCGGGTTATTTATAAAAACCTGTGACCACCTGATTTCCCTTTCTTCACAAAAACGGGCACGGCTCTTATACAGTTGCCTGCTTAATCCATTATTGCTGTAATGCGGATGTACCACAAGACGACTAAAAAATGCAAAAGGCATAAGATCAGGCAGCGAAAAGTTTTTCACGGATAGATGGTAAGGGAATTCTTCCAGGAAGTTAAATAGGTGTAACCTCGCTGAGGCGATTATCTTATCCTGGTCGTTAATAACAACCCAATGAAAAGCAGATTCGTCCAAATGATCGTACCAACCATTTGGATACAATTCCCGGTTCACAAATTCACTTTTGCCAGAGTGGTCCCAAGCCTTTATACGAAGATTATAAATTTCAGGCAACCTGGATAAATCGGTTAATAACATAGGTTGTAAAGCCTGCTGTTTATTAAAGTTTTTAAAAAGGCTGAAGTCGTCAGAGACTAACAGGTCTTCCGTATTTGGGGATAAGGAAGTACTAATTTCCAGAAGTGAGCTCATTATGTATGTTGAGAATAGAACTTGTAAGTAAATGTAAATTTGTATTTATCCTTTTGGATATGCGAAAGGATCGCTTAACAGCATCGCGGGAGTAAATAGCCATATCGGACTAAGATAGATTGTTGAAGTATGATTGCTGTTTTCATGATGTAAAGATAAATATCTTTTTAATTCACCAATATCTCAGGGACTGGTTTTTGTAACTATTCAGTCTATTAGATGATAATTCAATTATACGCTACCCCGTTCATATATAATTTATAAATATTTATATTTATTTCTTTTTTGAATATTCTGAAAGTTATACACATTTATTTGGT
>Ga0307374_10003113_pt1 | contig 28666 bp, 18 predicted proteins | sample OX3MG_FD_202532 | JGI IMG/M metagenome (GOLD analysis project Ga0307374, IMG submission 202532) | Soil microbial communities from Risofladan, Vaasa, Finland - OX-3 | ecosystem: Environmental > Terrestrial > Soil > Coastal area > Acid sulfate soil | place: Finland: Risofladan, Vaasa | collected... | reverse complement strand
TTTGCCTGCGGGCAAAACCGGCGCGAAGGGCTGCGAAATTCCGCAGGGGCAGACGCGCCAGTGGCGCGTCTGCGCCCCCGGGAAGCGAATACGGCGCGGCCCCTGCGAAGCGCAGCGCCGGCTTGGGGCCGCGGGGCCCCCAAGCCGGCGTGAGCACAAGTGGGACGCGCGGCGCAGCCGCGCAGGGGCCCGCGCCAACCATGGACGGGTGCTGCGATCATCGTGCAATTGTCCCGGACGAAGACTTGTTTCGTCACGCGGTCGAGAACCTCGACCAGGCCGATGCCCTCCTCTTTGGCCGGGTGACCTACGAAATGATGGAGGCAGCGTGGCGGCTGCCGGCGCGGACGGGAGCGAGGCCTGATTGGATGGAGCCCTTCGCCCGGACGATCGACGCGGCGAAGAAGCACGTCGTCTCGAGCTCTCTGGACCGGGCCGACTGGAACGCGGAGCTCGTGCGCGGGGATCTGGGGAAGGCCGTTCAGCAGCTCAAGCGGGAGTCGGGCAAGGGACTGCTGGTGGGAGGCGTGAAGCTCCCGCTGGCGTTGGCGGAGCTGGGATTGATCGATGAGTACGAGTTCGTGGTGCAGCCCAGGCTAATCGGCCACGGGCCGACGTTGTTCGCGGGGCTATCGAAGCCTGTCGCTTTGAGGCTCGTAAGCCGGCTGGAGTTCGCCTCGGGCGCGGTGGCAATGCGCTATGAGCCGAGAAGGTAGCGAATGGGCTTGTTAGCCCGAGTCGAGGCACTGCGCCAACGGAAGCCAAACCCAAGCTGCAAGCTGTCGGCTGCAAGCTGCCAGCCTTTCGCCAGCGTCCGCCGTCACAGGCGGGGAACCAACCTCCCGCTGCGCGCCCGATACGCCGCAAACTCCCCCCCGAACTGCGCCGCCATCACGTCGTCTTCGCGGTGCGCCCGCCCGATGAAGCCGGTCCAGAGCATCGCCGCGCCCACCAGCCCGTGCCAGGCGCCAAAGACCAGCGCCGTGCCCAGCGTTGCCGTCAACAGCCCCGTATAGAGCGGATGCCGCACCCACTGGTACGGCCCCGAGGTCACCAGCTTGTGGTCTTCCTTGACCGCCACGATGCGGCTCCAGTAGCGCCCCAGCGTCGCCCGCGCCCAGCAGGTGAAGCTCAGCCCCACCACCGCCAGCGCCGCGCCCGCAATCCCCAGTGGCGCCCGCAGCCCGGCCGGCAAAAATGGACGGCTCCACAACTCCACCGCCGGCAATTGCACGAAGAGAAACACGTAGCCGCCGAGCAGCAGCAGCGAGTCCTTGGCCCGCTCGCCCTTCGCCTCTTTCGATTGAATGCGCTGCGTGGCGAAGGCGGAGGCGATGAAATACAGCCCGCACACCAGCCATGCCGCCATCGTCACCGTGACCCAAACCGGCCCGCCCGAGGTATTCATGCCGGGATTATATGCCCTTCCCTCCCGGCGCGCCCGCCCCCAGCCGCCACAGCGCAGCGCAGGCGTCCTTGACGGCATTGCCCACCGAGCGCACCGACCCCGCCGCGATCACATCCCCCGAGGCCACCAGCAGCGCCCACTTGTCCCGCCGCCAAAAAATACCCTTGTTCGGCTGCCGCTCCAGCCGAAACACAAATCCCGCCTGCTCCGCCCGCTCCGTCACCACCACCTCCGGGCAGCGCTGCAGAAACGTCTTCTGCACCTCGGTCAAATACCCCGGCGCCGTAACAAACACCCGCGCCCGCGCCTGCGCCGCCGGCGACTGTCCCGTCTCCATCGCGGGAACTATCACCAGAAGCAGACCCACCGCCGCGCGTGCCACCATACCGCGAGCCTACCACCCCGCCCGCCGTGCCCGCCTCCACCCCGAAGGGTGCTGACGGCAAAACCGGCGATTCGGAACGATCCCTCCGGCCAAGGCCCGCGCGGGCCCGTTCGCCGCCGCAGCGGACCCCGCTCCGCACCAAGGCGGGGCCACCCTCAGGAGCGAACCCTGACGAGGACTGGGCTGAGGCTTGAAACCTTAGATGACGCTAGGCGGTTCATCGACGACGCAGAGGGAAGCGCCTGTAGCGCGAACTGCGGATCAATGGGCGCCTCGGCATCGTCGAAGAGGTGAGCCGCAAAAGCTACGCGTTGTGAGGGGTCAAAACCAACCATCCCGGGAGGGGTCGGGGCCACATCCTCGTAAGAAAGTTCCAAAACCCATAAATCGCCCAGCACCCCACCCAGCTCTTTGTAACGAGCCAACTCGTAACGCCGATCGATCAACGGAAAGGTGGGGTGACCTCCGCGCGGCCGGCGAATTGGAGGCTGGTCCACGCCGGGATAAAGAACGGCGCGCAATTTGCGGCAGGCCCAGGTACCCCGCGCGGCAGAATTAACCGGCGGGTCGTAGCAAACAATGACCCGAAGAACGGGGGCGCGAGCCGCTGAAAGCCAAGCCGAGGGAACCGGCAGCTGAATCCGCAGCGTTTCGCTCTTCCCAGGGATAATGCCTTGCCAAATTATTGTGGCCGAGCCCCCTTCCGGCCGCCCGATGGGAGGGCAGATCGCTTTGCCGAGGCCCAAGGTGCGGTCCGCTAGCGATTTCACGCTTGGGTGGGCCTCCTGACGACGCGCAGCGAGCGCGAGAAGAGCGCGCACGGTAACCCCGAAGGGGCGCGACCCCGGTTCGCAATACTCCTGCAATACTTGGAGGCATACCGCTGCCTCCCGGGCGAGGATCGGAACGGCCATAGAAGTTCCGCAGTGGTCCTCTACGAAGCCCGAGTCTGAGTAACCCCAGACCCCCAGCCCGGGCGAAAAGTTCCAGCTCGCGTCAGCATTTCCGCCCTCCGCCGCGAACGACGGAATCGGCGCTCCGCAAATCCCGGGACCGACCCTTGTAAACGGGCTGGGCCAACCCACTTGCGTGCCAAGACCATTCGCCCCAAGCTGAGAGACGAAAGAGCCACAAACAAGGGTGTTGAAGCCGCATGCCCACGTCCCAAGAGCCCAGTCAGGATCCTGCCAGTTCTGCGGGTAGGGAAAACGGGGCGCTACCCCTCGAACCGAGTTGCCCGCCGCCACCGCAACAACCACGTCATTCGCGAAGATAAAATTGTCTAATTCCTGCATCAGAAGGCGCTTTTCCTCGCCAGCCACGCCAGTGTGTCCGGAAAGCGCGCGGTAGTCCCCGATGCTGAGATTGAAAACACGGACGTCTGGAGCGGCGCCGCGCACTCCCTGTAAGGCCTGAAGGACAGACTTGTCGTCGATCTCAGGCTCCGAACTACTGCTCGGCAAGCAAGCCAGCCGCGCATCGTAAAAGCGGCACCTCGGGGTTCCGGCGGCGAAGCCAGCGTGCGAGGATGAATCGCCATAAACAACCCGCGAAGCGACAAGTGAACCGTGCGACCCGATGTGGGTCGCAAGCGCGTTGGGTGAAAAAAAGCGCCCACGACAATAGCGAGCAAGTCGTCCGTGGTCGTTTGGGACACCGAGATCAACCACCGCAACGCAGGGGAGTGTTTCTGGATCCGGCGGGTCCGGGGCGGCTGCCGCCGGGCGCCTCTGTCCGCTGGGCCGCGCGCTCGCCGCGAGCGAATAGAGCGGCGGGTGGATGGACTGCACCGACTGAAACCCGGCTGCAACCTTGATCGACGACTTGTCCGCTTTACCGCGGAACCAGCGTCGTCCCGAAAAATCGGTGCCACTTCCCGTCAGTCGGCCGGCCGCGCCCATGCGCGCCGCAATCGCCCGAATAACCTGGTCAACCTCGACCATCGTCAGTACCGGTTGCAGTTCGATAATGAGGTCGACAGGCTTGGCCCGAATCGAATCAAACCATTCCGGGTCAAAGCGTAGCTGGACCGGGATCGGTTCCAGGCTGGAAATGGGGGCCCACCGGGACCGATCGAGAGCTCCGAGCGCTGGCAGGCGCGCGACCCTCTCAGCTAGCTGCTCAAAATCGCCGCGCGACCCGTGCACGATGGCCTGCTCTCCCCTGACTTGCATGAGGTCGAGCCGGAGACGGTCGAAAAGCCTCGACTGGGCGCCACCAAAATCGGTGTGCTCCGTGACAAAACCTCCCTCAGCCTTCCTCTTGTCTTTGGATACCTTCCTCAGGGCGCCGGCCGGCGAGGCCAAGGCAAAGACGCGCCGGTCCTTGAGGGGATCCGGCGATTCGTCCAACGATGCAATCACCGTTCGAAACCCATGGCTGAGCAGGGACGCTTTCCTTGCCCAATTGATCCCCTCATACCTTGGGATCTGCCCGCCGCCGGACTTCTGCTGGTGGCTCAATTCGTGCGCCTCGTTCAGGAAGAACGTGCGCGGATCTGAGCGGCCGTCGTGTGGGACGGGCAACTATCGCCTCCCGCCATCGCTAAGGGCTTGGCGCCTGGCCTCCTGGAGTATGACCTCCCTCGCCACAGCAAAGCTCGGAGCGCTCGCTGCGTCCCTCAGGCACGCGGGCGGCAGCGCTAGCCCCATCGCCCGCGATTCGCGCCGAGCGAACCCAGCGAGGATCCGCCGCGAAGGTGCCGGGAATGAAAGCGAAAGTTCAAACCGACGCCAAAGCGCCTCGTCAAGGTGCTGTGAAAGGTTGGTTGCCCCGACTATCAATCCACGCGGTCGGGAGTGCTCTAGCTCCTGCATCAGCGCAATGACGATCCGGTCCAGCTCGCCGACATCGAGGGGATTGCCGCGGCGCTTCCCGAGCGCGTCAAGCTCGTCGAAGACGAGCACGCAAGGAGTCTCCTCGGTATACGCGAAAATCTGGCGCAAGCGGGTAGCAGTCTGGCCCAAATACGCGCCGATGATTGCGTCGAAGCGAACCACGAAGACTGGCAGACCCATCTCCGCGCCGAGGGCGAGCGCAGTGAGGCTCTTGCCGCAGCCCGGCGGCCCGTGGAAGAGGAGCTTCGCTCGCGGCGCTAGCCCGCGCTCCCGAAGGCGGCTCCGCTGCTTCCACTCCGCTACAACATTCTCAAGTTGGTCCCGCAAGCCCGGGCCCATGTCCACATTAGCGAGCTTTACACCCTCGGTAGCGCGTTTCAACGCCAGCGGGAAGCTCGTCGCGCTGCTGACCGCGCCGGACATCGGCACGCTGCCATTGCTGCTCGTACGGAGCGCTTCCCTGAGGAGCCGCGCGGCGCCGCGGTGGCCACGGCGGTCCTCATCCCGGCAGATGCGAGCAGCAATCGCGACGGCGGAGTCCAGGTCTCCGGTGCTCAAAGCGCGGAAGAGGTCGGCTAGATCACTGGACTTGGGCATAGCGGCACGGCGGAACACGACGATCCGCCACTGCAAATCATACCTCGTTCGCGCCAGGCCAAGACCCGAAGGCAATGGGCGAAGGCGCGTGGAAGTCTCTGGCAGCCAAAAACGGAACACGCGGCCCGGTGACACCCCCGGTCGATCGGTCGCAAGCCGAACAGGGCCGGCGCCGCGGGAGCCGCGCCCAACTCAAGTCCGCCAAGGGGCGGGGCCTGCCCCTGGGCGCCTCCACCCGACGAAATTCCGCTGCCGCGCCCCACGCGGCGGCACAGCGTGGCGCGCTGCCGGGACGAGCGCGCCGACGCGCCGGCTCTTGCCTCTTCAGGCGCCCGGCGTGAACCCGCCCGGCCCGTCAGAAGCGCCGCGACAAGGCTCTGGGCCAGCGCTCGATCACGAATTGTTTGTCGGTGTAGAACTCGACCGCATCGCGGCCTCGAGCGTGCAGGTCGCCGAAGAAGCACCCCCAGCCTGGAGCGTCAAAGCAAAAGGGCCGCCCCGACAGGCGACGCCCCGCTTCCGCTCCATCCGTGGCCAAGGCCGGAACGAAGCGCCCCAAACAGTCGCAATTCTACCGGCCTTGGCCAGCTTGTCAACCCCACAACGGAAGGAGGTGAACGCAAAATGGCCAAGACCATCCCAGAAAAGATAGTCTATCGCGACTCCAAGGACGGCCAGTTCGTGCCCAAGCCGTACGCAGACCGGCATCCAGCCACCACCGAGCGCGAGCACGTCCCCATCAGCAACCCGAAGAAGTAAGAGCCAGCCACCGAGCGAGCCCCGGCCGTCAACCGCTGCTGGGGCGCGCTTCTCTTGCGCCGTCCCTGGTCACCCACACCGCACCATGGCGCGGGCGGGTGGCACAGCGCCGATCACCGGAGCGGCGGCCGAGCCACCGAGATATCGATGACTTGTGAATTACCCGCCCGCGTTCAATAATGAGCTTCGCTGCGATGAAGCTAATTGCCAACGCGGGCAAGGACCGGGTCATTGACCACCTCCGCCCGCTACTGCAAGCCGGCGCCTCGCTCGACCTGGCCTCTCCCTCGCTGTCCCTGTTCGCGTTTGCCGAGCTAAGGCCGGAACTCGCCCGCCTGGGCGCCAGCCGCCTGGCGCTGCCCCTCACCGGGGAGTTGGGGCTGGCCGGCGGGCCGGAGGATCGAGCCTTCCGCAATCGCCTGCAACTGGCCTGGCTGGCGCGGCAATGCGCCCACTGGCTGCGGCATCAGGCCCAGCTTCGCCTCGTCCCCGGCGCTCTGCCCCAGGCGGTCATGGTCGCCCGCAGTCCCCAGCCCACGGACGCGGCGGGGTTCGCCGGCAACTGCGCCTTCTCCACCGCCGGCCTCGGCCTCACTCCCGGCGACCAATTCGGGCTTGTACAGGCGACCGAAACCGCGGCCGAGGCGGACGCCTTGGCGGGCTGGTTCGAGTTGCTGTGGCAACGCCAGGCAGGCGGCTCGGATGGCGAAGCTGTTTTGGCCCGCCTGGACCAAATGGCCGCGCCCCAGCCTCCGGCCCTCGTCTACAACTTGATCTTGCGCCACATCCTGGGCGCCAACGCAGGCGCGCTCGACGAGGAGCGCCTCGCCGATGCCTCGACCGGCATCCGCGACAGCATCATCTGGCGCAAGCTCTTCAAATTTCAGCGCGACGGCGTGCTGGGCGCCCTCGACAAGCTCGACCGGCTCGGCGGCTGCATTATCGCCGACAGCGTCGGCCTGGGGAAGACCTTCGAGGCCCTGGCCATCGTCAAATACTATGAACTGCGCAACCGGCGCGTGCTGGTGCTCTGCCCCAAGCGGCTGCGCGACAACTGGACCCTTTACAAATCCAACGACCAGCGCAATTTCCTCGCCGCCGACCGCCTCAACTACGACGTCCTCAACCATACCGATCTCTCGCGCGACAGCGGCCAGTCGGGCGACATCAACCTCGCCCACGTCAACTGGGGCAACTACGACTTGGTCGTAATCGACGAGTCGCACAACTTCCGCAACAAGGCGACCCTGCGCGGACACGAGACCCGCTACGACCGCCTGATGCGCCGGATCATCCGCGAAGGCGTGAAGACGCGGGTGCTCATGCTCTCCGCCACCCCGGTCAACAACCGCCTCACCGACCTGAAGAACCAGATCGCCTTCATCACCGAGGGCGACGACCACGCCCTGCGCGAGCACGGCATCCCCAGCCTGGACCGGACCATCCGCCAGGCCCAACTCCAGTTCAAGCGCTGGTTGGATCTCGCCGAGCAGGCGCGCACCCCCTCCCGCCTGGTCGAGATGCTGGGCTTCGACTACTTCACCCTGCTCGACCTGGTTACCCTCGCCCGCTCGCGCAAGCACATCGAGCGCTACTACGGCACCGCCGAGACCGGGCGCTTCCCCGAGCGCCTGCGCCCCATCAACCACAAGCCCGACGTGGATCGGGCCGGGGAGTTTCGCTCCATCCGCGAGATCAACAACGAGATTCGCCGCCTCACATTGGCCGCCTACGCGCCGCTGCGCTACCTGCTGCCCCACAAGCGTGGCGAGTACGACGCCAAATACAGCATCCGCATCCGTGGCGGCGACACTTTCTTCCGCCAAGTGGACCGCGAAGAGAGCCTGGTTCATCTGCTGCGCGTCAACGTCCTGAAGCGCATGGAGAGCGCCGTCTCCGCCTTCGCCCTCACCGTCGAGCGCCAGCTCGCCGACGTCAACGCCACCCTGGCCCGCATCGAGGCCAGCGCCGAAGAGGTGGAAGAGATCAATATCGCGGATATCGACGTGGACGATGCCCGCTACGAGGGGCTTCTGGTCGGCCGCAAGGTCAAGGTGCTGCTCCGCGACGTGGATCTGGCGCGCTGGCGCCAGGACCTGCACGACGATCGCAACCGCCTGGCGGCGCTGGCCGCCGCCGCCCGCCAGGTCTCCGCTGCCCGCGATGCCAAGCTGGAGGCGCTGCGGCAGGTCATCGCCGGCAAAATCCGGGCCCCGATCAATCCCGGCAACCGCAAGGTGCTCGTTTTCACCGCCTTTGCCGACACTGCGGAGCGAGTTCGGCCTGCACTCCGCCCTGGTCACCGGCAGCGGCGGCAACCAAACCACCGTCCCCGAATTGCGCCGCGACCTGGCCTCCATCCTCACCGCCTTCTCGCCCCGCTCCAAGGAGCGCCCGGCCGCGCTGGCAAACGAGCCGGACATCGATCTCCTCATCGCCACCGATTGCATCAGCGAGGGCCAAAATCTCCAGGACTGCGACTGCCTGGTCAACTACGACATCCACTGGAACCCGGTGCGCATCATCCAGCGGTTCGGCCGGATAGACCGCATCGGCTCGCCCAACCGCGCTGTCCAGCTCGTCAATTTCTGGCCGAACCTCGAGCTGGACGAGTACATCAACCTGGAGCAGCGTGTCAGCGGCAAAATGACCCTGCTCGATGTCTCCGCCACCGGCGAGGAGAACATCATCGAGGAGCAAGCCGGCGACGAGATGAACGACCTCGAGTACCGCCGCAAGCAGCTCCTGAAACTCCAAGACGCGGTCATTGACCTCGAGGACCTCGGCGGGGGCATCTCCATCGCCGACCTCACCCTCGGCGACTTCCGCCTCGACCTCGCTGGCTTCGAGAGGGCCAATCCTGGCCGCCTCGAAAGCCAAGCCCCCGGCGCGGCCGCCGTGGCGATGGCCGCGGACGGCGTCCCGCCCGGAGTCCTCTTTTGCCTGCGGGCGGAGGGCGAGGCCGCGCTTGCGCTGGCCGGCGATGGCTACCCGCTCGCGCCCCATTACCTTGTCCACGTGGGCGACAAGGGCGCCGTCGTCCTCCCCCACACCCAAACCAAGTCCATCCTGGACGCCCTCAAGCGCCTCTGCGCCGGCCGCGACCTGCCCGATCCTGAGGCCTGCCGCCGCTTCGACCAGGCCACCCGCTCCGGCGAGGATATGGACCAGCCGCGGCGTCTGCTGGCGGCGGCCGTGGCCTCAGTCGCCGGCCGCGACGAAGAGCGCGCCCTCGCCAGCCTCTTCTCGCCCGGGGGCACGCACGCCTTGCCGGGCGAGTTCGCCGGCATGAACGACTTTGAGGTGCTGGCCTTCTTGGCGGTGTTGCCGTGACCGTCGAGACCGTGGTTTCCGCCCTCGCCCTGCCACCCGACTGCCGGGTGGACCGCCGCGTCCCCAAAACCCTGTGGCCGTCGGAGCTGCGCGAGGCCGTCGAAACCGACATTGCCGAGCTGCGCTGGCTTGCGGTGCTCAAGCCCGCCAACACCGGCGTTCCGGCTGGTCCGGAGGTGCTCGAGCTGCAGGTCATCGCGGCGGCGCTGGCGCCCGCCGCCAAGCCCGCCCGCGCCGCCCAGCGCCTCCACCGCGCCGTTCCCTACCCGGTGGTGCTGGTGCTCCAACAGCAAACCAGCATTGCGCTCTCGCTCGTTACCGGCCCGGACGATCCCATAACCTGCTCCCTCGACGACGACCAATGCACCGCCGACTGGCTCGCCACCCTGGGGCTGGCCCACCAGCCGCGCACCACCCTGGCCACGGTCTACGCCGCCTGGGTTGCCGCCCTCGAAGCCCTGCGCGCCGCCCGCATCACCGGCCACCTCGACCCGCCGGCTGCCGCACCCGCCGGCGCCGCCGCTCGCCGCCAGGCCCTGGCCGACCACGACCGCCTGGAACGCGAGATCGCCCGCCTCCGCGCCCAGGCCGCCAAAGAAAAGCAAATCGGGCGCCGCGCCGAGATGAATCTGCGCCTCCAGCGGCTACAATCGGAGTTCGCCGCCGCCCGCGCCAAGCTCTGAGTCAACCAGCGCCATGAAACCCATCACTGCCAAAGACCCCGAGAGCCACTCGCCCGACCTGGTGGGCGAAAACCTCGCCCGCCTGCGGGCGCTGTTCCCCGAAGCCTTCACCGAAGGCCAGGTCAACTTCGAGGTGCTCAAGCAGCTCCTAGGCGGCGCGGTGGACGAGCGCGACGAAAAATATGGCCTCAACTGGCACGGCAAGCGCCAAGCCCGCCAGCTCGCCCTCACCCCCTCCACCGGCACCCTCCGCCCCTGCCCAGAGGAGAGCGTGGATTGGGACGCCACCCAAAACTTGATGATCGAGGGCGACAACCTCGAGGTGCTCAAGCTCCTGCAGAAGTCCTACGCCGGCAAGGTCAAGCTCATCTACATCGACCCGCCCTACAACACCGGCAAGGATTTCATCTACCCCGACGACTTCCGCGACAACATCAAGAACTACCTCGAGCTCACCGGCCAGACCGATGGCGAAGGCCGCAAGCTCAGCACCAACACCGAGGCCAGCGGCCGTTTCCACACCGCCTGGCTCAACATGATGTACCCCCGCCTCAAGCTCGCCCGCAACCTGCTGCGCGACGACGGGATTATAGCGGTCAGTACGGACGACCACGAGGGCGCCAACCTCTCCACGCTACTCGAGGACATATTCGGCGGGGAAAACTTCGTCGTCTGCGTCGCCTGGGAGAAGCGCGTCTCACCCGCAAATGACGCAAAATGGTTCAGCACCGACCACGATCTGCTCTGGATTGTTGCCAAGACGAAGAGTTCCTGGCGACCACTCGGGCTCCCCCGCGGGGAGGACCAGCTCGCATATTACAGGAACCCAGACGCGGACCCTCGCGGGCCGTGGAACTCCGTGGCGTACACCTGCAACAAGTCGAGAGACCAGCGGCCAAACCTGTACTACCCAATCTTGAATCCGTATACGGGAAAGGAGGTGTGGCCCAAACCAACCGCCGTGTGGAAGTACGGCCTTGAGGTCACAAACCATCACCGCAAGGACGGACGGCTCTACTGGGGCGCAGACGGAGCCGCCACCTCGCCAAGGCTCAAGCTGTTCCTCTCCGAATCCGACCCGCTGGTGCCACGGTCCGTTTGGTCATCGCGAGACGCTGGAAGCACACAAGAGGCAACGACGGAACTCTTGGGGCTCTTTGACGGGCAGAAGACATTTGACTCCCCGAAACCCGTCCGGCTTATCCGCCGAATCGCCCAAGTAGCCGGCTGCGCGGAAGGGGACCTGATCCTCGACTTCTTCGCCGGCTCCGGGACAACCGGCCACGCGGTCCTGGCGCAGAACGCAGCCGACGGTGGAACACGGCGCTACATTCTGGTCCAGCTCCCTGAGCCGACCGGCCGCAGCGACTACGGCACCATAGCCGACATCTGCAAGGAGCGGTTGCGGCGGGCGGGGGCAAAGGTTCGGTCGGAGAATCCGATGTTTGCCGGCGACCTCGGCTTCCGGGTGTTCAAGCTCGACAGCAGCAACCTCAAGGCCTGGGACCCGGTCCAGGAAGACTTGCCGCAGGAGGTGCAGGCCTCGATCGAGCACCTCAAAGCCGATCGCTCCGAGCAGGACATCCTCTACGAGGTCCTGCTCAAGCTGGGGTTGGACCTCAGCCTGCCCATCGAAGAGCAGACGATCGCCGGCAAGGCGGTTCAGAACATCGGCGCCGGCACGCTGTTCGCCTGCCTCGCCCCCACCGTCGCCCCGGGCGAGGTCGAGCCGCTGGCGCTGGGGATTGCCAGTTGGCGCCAAGAGCTAGCACCGGCGGGCAACGCCACCGTCATCTTCCGCGACAGCGCCTTCGCCGACGACGTGGCCAAGACCAACTGCACCGCCATCCTCAAGCAGCACGGCTTCGAGGAAGACAACATCCGGAGTCTGTAATGCCCACCGGCGAGATCCTCCTCTACCAGACCGAAGACGGGCGCGCCCGGGTCGAGTGCCGCTTCGCCGAGGAGTCGCTCTGGCTTACCCAGGCGCTCATCGCCGAGCTGTACGGCAAAGATGTCCGCACCATCAACGAGCACCTCCAGAACCTGTTCGAGGAGGGGGAGCTGGACCGGGGAGCAACTATCCGGAATTTCCGGATAGTTCGCCGTGAGGGCGAACGCGACGTGGAGCGGGAGATCGAGCACTGCAACCTCGACGCCATCCTGGCGGTCGGCTACCGGGTGCGTTCCACCCGTGGCAGCCAGTTCCGGCGCTGGGCCACCGAGCGCCTGCGCGAATACCTCGTCAAAGGCTTTACCCTCGACGACCAGCGCCTCAAAAACCCGCCCGCCCCCGGCGGCGCCGTCCCCGACTACTTCGACGAGCTGCTGGAGCGCATCCGCGACATCCGCGCCAGCGAGCGCCGCATGTACCTGCGGGTGCGCGAGATCTTCGCCCTCGCCGCCGACTATCAGCCCGGAGAGGTGGCCACCACGGCGTTCTTCCAGACCATCCAGAACAAGCTCCACTTCGCCTCGACCGGCCAGACCGCGCCCGAACTGATCGCCCGCCGCGCTGATCGCAACCGCCCCAACATGGGACTCACCGCCTGGCACGGTGACGCCGTGCGCAAGGCCGATGTGACCGTCGCCAAGAACTACCTCTCGCGCGCGGAGATCAGCGAGCTCAACCGCATCGTCACAATGTGGCTCGACTTCGCCGAAGATCAGGCCCGGCGCCGCAAGCAGGTGTTTCTGCAAGACTGGGAAGCCAAGCTCGACGAGTTCTTGCGCTTCAACGAGCGCAGCGTGCTGCCGGGCAAAGGGCGCGTAAGCAAGGCCCAAGCCGACGCCCGCGCCGAGGCTGAATATGCCGCCTTCGCCCAGCGCCGCCGCGCCCTGCTCGAGGCCGAGGGCGAGCGCGCGCGGCAGCAGGCACTCCCGGCCCCGCCGGCGCGCCCGCCCGCCCCCAAACCGGCCAAGTCGAGGAAACGGACGTGAAGCTCCACTTCGATGCCAACTTGGACTACCAGCTCGAGGCGGTCGAGGCGGTCTGCGACCTTTTTCGAGGCCAGGAGAGCTGCCGCGGCGAGTTCACTGTCGCCCCGGCGCAGGCCGCGTTTGCTTTCCACCAAGGCGCGCTGGGCGTGGGCAACCGCCTGCTACTGCTCCAGGACGAGCTGCTCGCCAACCTGCAGGCGGTGCAGCTCCGCCACGGCCTGCCCCCCTCCAGCGCTCTTGCGGCCGCCCCCGACTTCACCGTCGAGATGGAGACCGGCACCGGCAAAACCTACGTCTACCTCCGCACCATCTTCGAGCTCAACCGCCGCTACGGTTTGACCAAGTTCGTCATCGTCGTCCCCTCCGTCGCGATCAAAGAGGGAGTCTACAAGTCGCTCCAGATCATGGACGAGCACTTCCGCTCGCTCTACGCCAACGTCACCCACGAGTATTTCCTCTACGACTCCTCCCAGCTCGGCCAGGTGCGCAACTTCGCCACCAGCCCGAACATCCAGATCATGGTGGTCACCGTCGGCGCCATCAACAAGAAAGACGTCAACAACCTCTATAAAGATAGCGAGAAAACCGGGGGCGACAAGCCGATTGATCTGATCAAGGCCACCCGCCCCATCCTGATCGTGGACGAGCCCCAGTCCGTGGACGGCGGCCTGGAGGGCCGCGGCCGCGAGGCCTTGGCCGCCATGGACCCGCTCTGCAGCCTGCGCTACTCCGCCACCCATCGCGACCTGCACCACATGGCCTACCGGCTCGACGCCGTGGACGCCTACGAGCGCGGCCTGGTCAAGCAAATCGAGGTGGCGGCCGCCACCATCGAGGGGGGCCACAACAAGCCCTATGTAAAGCTGCTGGCGGTGATCTCCCGGCGCGGCGACATCTCGGCCAAGGTCGAGCTCGACGTCCAAGGCAAAACCGGCGTGCTCCGCAAGGCGGTCGCCGTGCGCGACGGCGACGACCTGCAGGCCCACACCGAACGCGAGATCTACCGCGATTGCCGCGTCGGCGAAATCCGGGTCGGCGCGGGCCGCGAGCTTTTGGAGCTGCGCGCTCCCGGAGCCGAGGCCTTTCTGCGGCCAGGCGAGGAGTTCGGCGGCCCGGAGCCGCTCGCCGTCCAGCGCCAGATGATCCGTCGCACCGTCAAGGAACACCTGGAAAAGGAGCTCCGCCTGGCGCCGCTCGGCATCAAGGTCCTGAGCCTGTTTTTCGTGGACCGGGTGGAGAAGTATCGGCGTTACGACGCCGAGGGCAACCCCCAGCCGGGCGAATACGCCTCCATCTTCGAGGAAGAATATCGCCGGCTGGCCGCCCACCCCGACTTCAGCAGCCTGTTCGCGCACGTGGACGTCAAAAGCGAAGCCAGCCACGTCCACGACGGCTATTTTTCGGTGGATCGCACCAACAAGCGGCTCAAGGACACTCGCGGCGACACCCAAGCCGACGACGACACCTACCAGCTCATCATGCGCGACAAGGAGAAGCTGCTGAGCTTTGACTCCCCCCTCAAGTTCATATTTTCCCACTCGGCCCTGCGCGAGGGCTGGGACAACCCCAACGTATTCCAGATCTGCGCCCTGCGCGAGATGGGCAGCCAGGCCAACCGGCGCCAAACCATCGGCCGCGGCCTCCGCCTCGCCGTCAATCAGCAGGGCGAGCGCCTGCACGGCAGCGCCGTCAACACCCTCACCGTGATCGCCACCGAGGGCTACCAGCAGTTTGCCGCCGGCCTCCAGCACGAGCTCAGCGAAGCCGGCCTCGAGTTCGGTGTGGTGGCCGATTTTCAGTTCGCCGGCATCGAGGTCCCCGGGGACCGCGGCCCGGCGCCTCTCGGCTACGAGGCCTCGAAGGAACTCTGGCGTAGCCTCTGCGCCGCCGGCTACCTGGACACGCAAGGGCGGGTTCAGGATGCCCTGCGCGTCGCCCTGCGCGACGGCACCCTCGCTCTGCCCGAGCCATTCCTGCCCCAGCTTCCCCAGATCGCCGCCGTGCTGCGCAAGGCCGCCGGCCGCGTCGAGATCCGCGACGCCGACGCCCGCCGCCGGGTCAAGCCCCGCGAAGCCGTGCTGCGCAGCGCCGAGTTCAAAGCGCTCTGGGACCGCATCAAGCAGAAGACCACCTACCGCGTGCAGTTCGACAACGAGCGCCTCATCACCCGCTGCGCCCAAGCGCTCGCCGACGCCCCGACCGTGGCCCGAGCCCGCCTGCAATGGACCACCGCCGGCCTCCGGGTCGAGCGCGCCGGCGTCACTACCGCCACGGCCGCGACCGATGCCCCGTCCGTCCTCGACGAGCGCGACATCCCACTCCCCGACCTCCTGACCGAACTGCAAGACAAGACCCACCTCACCCGCCGCAGCCTGTGGCGCATCCTCGCCTCCAGCGGGCGCTTCGACGACTTCCCGCGCAATCCCCAGCAGTTCCTCTCCATCGCCGCCGAGGCCATCAACCGCGCCAAGCGCCTCGCCATCGTGGACGGGATCAAATACCAGCGCCGCGGCGCAGACGCCTGCTACGCCCAGGAATTGTTCGAAACCAGCGAGCTGGTCGGTTACCTCAAGAGCATGGTGCAGGCCAGCAAGGCGGTCTTCGAGGATGTCGTCGTCCAATCCGAAGTCGAGGCCCGCTTCGCCGAGCAACTGGAAAAGAACCAAGCCGTCAAGGTCTACGCCAAGCTCCCCGGCTGGTTCCAGATCGCGACCCCGCTCGGGCCCTACAACCCCGACTGGGCCGTGCTCATCGAGCGCGACGGCGCCGAGCGTCTCTATTTCGTGGTCGAAACCAAGGGCGGCCTGTTCGCCGACGACCTGCGCGAAAAGGAAAACGCCAAAATCCACTGCGGCAAGGCCCACTTCGCCGCCCTTGCCACGGGCGAGAACCCCGCCCGGTTCGTCATCGCCAACCAGCTCAGCGACCTGTTTTCCGAGATTTCTTAGACCCGGGTCCAGCCTCGGCCGCTGGCCCATCGCCGGCCGCCGCCGCGGCCTTCGGCCGCTTCATCTCCCGCGCGCGCTGCGCGGCCAGAAGAATCGCCGGAACATACGAGGCTGCGCCCCTCCCCGAGCAGCCCACCCAGCATGGGTGGGCGCGGCGCAGCATGCCCCCCAAGTCGGTGCGGATGAGCCGCGGTACCACGATCGCATCATAGCGGCCAAGCCCGGGCTCCAGCCGGTCGAACTGCCGCCCCCAGTTGCACGACCAGTCGGTCGTGATCACCTCAGTCTCCACCTTGCTGTCCTGCTGCTTGACCTGCTGCGCCAAGCTGGCCGCGATTGCAGTAAGCTTCTCGTCGCTTCCGATCACCGCCACCCGCACCAGCGGCCCGTCCGCGCCCACCGAAGCCGGAGCCGCTGGAATCGCAGTCACCAGGCGAGCGCGCAACTGTCCCGCATCGGCACCCAAGCTCTCGGCCCAGTCCGCGAGGTCGGCGACCTCCGAGGCCGCTCCGAATCTGTCCCCGTGCAGGACCCGGAAGGCCAGACCAACGACTAGCTCGGCGGCCCGCTCTCGTTCCCCTCGGATCTCGCGCAGCACCGCCGCCGCGCTAAGCGCATCCTCCGGCCCCCACGCCGGATCGAAAGCCAAACCGGCCTCATCCTCCAGCAGCGCGAGAAAATCGCCCGCGGCCATCGGTACCCGGCGCGCGAGCGCCTCCAGCGCGTCCAAAGCCCGCGCCTGCATCTCGCTCCCGCCCACCACGCGCCGCGCCTGCCGCGCCACAAGCAGCAGATCCTGCATGCGCGCCTCGCTGCGCCGGGCCGGGTCCTCGCCGCGCTGCAGCAGTCGGTGGAGAAGAGGCGCGCACGTAGGGCTGTCCGCCTCGATCAGCGCGTCCAGGGCCTGCTCGTCCAGCCGCGAGTCCACCAGAGTCGCCAGCAGCTCCATGCCACCCTGGTCGCCCAGCATGTTGAGGAACTCGGCGGCCTGCCGCAGCAGGCAATACGGCGGCCGAAACCCCGCCGTGAACGAGGCATCCAGCAGCCCGAGCGCGCGGCTGCACGCGGCGGGCTCAAGGCTGCCCAGCAAGGCCACCGCCAAGTAGAACTGGCAGCGCTCGGGCAGCTCGAAGAGGCGATAGAGCTTGTCGCCGCTCTGAAGCGTCGCAAGCGCGATGTCCAAGTGGCCGGCAGCAATTTCGTGGCGGCCGTCCATGAGCTCCAGCACACCGAGGCAATAATGGGCATGCCCGCTTCGGCCCGCCGCCTGCAAAGCTTCCTCCAGCTCTGCTCGCATGTTCGTAAGCCGCTCCCGTAGATGCTCGAACGGCTCGCGAATCTCGACGTCGGCGAGGCGGCGCAGTCCCTGCTGCGCCATGGCGGCGTCGGTCAGCGCCGCGGCGCGGTCGCGCAGGTTGTCGAAGCCCAAAAGCCCCCGCAGAAGCACTTGCGCACCGCCGAAGTCTCCACGCCACTGCAGGCAGTGGGCCCGCAAGCGCTCCACGTCCTGGGAGACCCAGTCTTCTTCTCCAACCCCGCTTGCCGCCAGCGCCCCGTGAAGAAGGCCCAGGATCGCCTCCGCCTCCGCCAAACGCGCCTCCTCGAACAGTCCCCTGGCATGGAGAAACAGCCTGCCAAAGCAGCCGACCGGGATGACGACGGCTGGTGCCAGAAAATCGCCGATGGCTGCCGCCTTCTCCAGTTGGATCAGCGCCTCAACTACGTGCGGTGCTGCTTGCCGTGCACGTTCATCCGGGCCTCTCCCGAGCTCCCGCAGATCCCCGCTCTCCACCAAGGAACCGATGGCCGGCCAGTCCTGGTAGCGGGCCAGGCCCACCACCGCGCCGGTGAAATACCAGAGCCGCCGGTCAGGGTTCCCCGCGGCAAAGTCCGGCTGCAACGGCTGGCGGCTCAAGGCGTGCAGGTATCCCAAATGGAAATAGCTGCGGTGCCGGTCGGGGCTCAGGTGCACCACTTCGCTCACGAGATCCGCGAGCTTTTCGGAGGGCGGGGCACCCTCAATCTCCTCTACGCCGGCGACGAGGGTCTTGATGAGGACCTCATCCAGCGTGGTGAGATGCTCCCCAGCGAAGGCCGGCGGGGCCCCCGGCGGTGCCTCCGGTTCGGCCGGTGCCGGCTCGTGCGCCGGCGGGGCCACCACCGCCGACGGGCGCTCCGGCTCTTCCCAGCCGCTCAGCAGCGGTGCCAGCCCTGACCAGACCGTCTGTTCGCTGAAGTAGAGGTAGGTTAGGTAGAGCCGGACCACCGCCCGCGGGAAGCCCGCCGGCGGTTGCAGCAAACCCCGAACCGCCCCCTCCAGCGCGCCTGCCTCCGGCGCGGGCGTCGGCGCCCCACCGAGGCCGCCATGATCGTGGGCAATCCCAAGCCGGTCGAGGAAGGAACAAAGCAGCGGCCGTTGCCCATGCCAAAGGAAATTGCGGGCGAGATCGCGGGCCAACTCCTCAGGCAAGCGTGGCAAATGCCGAGCTCGCGCAGCCCCTACGCCCCGCTCCCGCAGGGATTGCTCCCGCATGTGGAAATGCTGGGCCGCCAGTCGGATCACCCTGCTGCGGAGACCGCTGTCGTCCCACGCCGCTCCGATCAGCCGCTCCCGCAGGTCCCCCCCGGCCTCGCGCCAAAGCGCCGCGAGCGAGGGTACCCGGATTGGGTCGAGCGTGGGCATAGCTGCGCCCGAGCGCCCGCCCGACGCCTCCGGGAAAGTATCTCACGACTTTCCTAAAACGCAAGACGAGCCCGCCGGGGCCGCAGGTGCCGCCCACACCCTCAAAACTTCCGCGTCCAGGTCCGGCCAGCGATCGATGACCACCTTCTTGTCGGTGTAGAACTCCACCGCGTCGCGCCCCTGGGCGTGCAGGTCGCCGAAGAAGCTCCCCTTCCAGCCGGAGAAGGGGAACTGCGCCAGCGGCGCCGCCACCCCCAGGTTGATGCCGACGTTGCCCGCCTCCACTTGGTGGCGGAACTGCCGCGCCGCCTGCGGTGAACAGGCAGGCCATGTTGCCGTAGGCTTGGCCGTTGACCAGCGCGATCGCCTCCTCCAGCGTCTCGACCTGAATGAGCCCCAGCACCGGCCCAAATACCGCTCGCGGGGGACGCGCCGTTTTGCCTGCGGGCAAAGTCGGCGCGAGAAGGCCGCGACAGTTCGCAGGGCGGCCCGCCCCCGGCGGACGAATTCGGCGCGGCCCCAGCGAGGCGCAGCGCTGGCTTGGGGCCCCGGGCCCCCAAGCCGGCGCGAGCACAAGCGGGACGCGCGGCGCAGCCGCGCTGGGGCCCTGTACCTTTAAGGGGTGACTTGGGTTGTCTGCCGGGTCACCGTGGCCCGCCAGCGGGAGTGCCTCTGGGGCCCAGCGTGAAGCCTGACGCCTGGCGCGGACTTGCACCCCGGTGGCGGCGCGCGACTCGAGGTCCAGTGGGGAGCTTGCGCCCGCAAGGAGCGCCAGTGCAGGGGTAGACCGAGGGTTGATTCTCGTCCAGAGCCCAAGGCTCAGGTGAGCCGCAGCTGATGGTACACTGGCTCGGTTGCGGAGCATCCAATGGGCGTTCGCTTGTTGCACACGGCCGATTGGCAATTGGGCAAGGCTTTCAATAACTTCGGCCCGGACGCGGGAGCGCGCCTGCGCCAGGCGCGCATCGAAGCGGTCCGGCGCATTGCTGCAATCGCGACCGAGCGACAGGTGGATGCGGTGCTGGTCGCCGGGGATGTTTTCGACCAGCAGATCGCTTCGATTGAGGTCATCACTGGGTGCTTGGGAGCGATGGGAGATTTCCCGGGGGATTGGGTGCTGCTGCCGGGCAACCATGACGCCGCCGAAGAGGCGTCGGTTTGGGAGCGCGTACGCCTGAGGCTGCCCGAGGGGCGGCAGATTCACCTCGCGACGGATGCCAACCCCGTCGTTCTGGCGGATGGCCGCTTGGCTGTGCTTCCCGCACCCTTGCTAAGACGCCATGAATCGTCGGATCTGACTGCCTGCTGGGACAACTCTCCCACTCCTCCCGGTGCTTACCGGGTTGGCCTGGCGCACGGCAGCGTACAGGGCATCCTCCCGGAGGCAGCCGAGAAGCACAATCCGATTGCCGCGGACCGCGCGGGAGCCGCTCAGCTCGACTACTTGGCGCTAGGCGATTGGCATGGCACGCTTGAGGCGGGCGACCGCGCATGGTATTCCGGCACTCCGGAGCCTGACGGTTTTAAAGAAAACGATTCCGGCAACGTGTTGCTGATCGAGATTGACCGCCCCGGCGCAGCGCCGCGGGTCGAGCCCATCCCGACGGGTCAATACCGATGGCTGGCTTGGGAACGGCGCATAACCTCCGGTGGCGATATCGAACAGCTTAATCGGGAGTTGGAGGCTCAGCGGCCGACCCAATTGCGTGTCGTCCGGCTGCGGCTGGACGGTACGTTGGCGCTGCCTGACGCGCAGATTCTTCGGGAGAGGCTCGACTGGTGGCGCGGCCAATTCGCCGTGCTGAGGGTCGAAGACGAAAGGATCCAGGTATCGGTCGGCGACACGAATTTTACGGTCCTGCAGCCCCCCGGGTACGTTGCCAAGGCCGTGGCCGATTTGCAATCGAGGGCGGAGGCCGGCGAGGCCGGCGCTGCCGAAGCCCTACAAATCCTTTACCAACTGTGTGTTGAAGCGGGAGCGGGGGCATGATCCTGCGCCGGATTCAGGTTCAGAATTTTCGCAAGTTCCGGGCGCCGACTGCGCTTTTGGATATCCCCGATGGGCTCGTGATCGTCGCCGGCGACAACGAAGAAGGCAAATCCACCTTGCTGAGCGCGCTGCGAGCGGCCTTTTTCGCAAAGCACAGTTGGAACGGCCAGTTGGTGGATAGCTATGCACCTTACGGTTGGGACGTCACGCCGGAAGTCCATGTTGATTTTGAGTTGGACGGGCTGCGCTACAGTGTCGAAAAGAGGTTTCGTGCTAAGAAGAGTTGCAAACTTTCGGGCGGCGGCAGGATGTGGGAGGGTGACGCGGCCGAAGCCGAACTGGCCCGCCTCCTTGGGGCGGATGCGCCCAAGCGGGCGCCGCGGGATGGTGACGACGAGACGGGGAATGAAGGACCGCTGGGTCTGCTGTGGGTCAGGCAAGGGGGCGCTTGGTCCCCTGCAGCGAGTGGAACGGCCTCCGAGGGGTTGCGCGGCCTGCTCGAGCACGAGGTCGGGGAGATGCTCGGCGGGCCCCGCGCTCAGGCCATCGCCGAGAAAGCAACGGCTCGGCGCAGCGAACTACTGACCCCGACCGGCAAAACGACTGGGGAGTTGAGGGCAGCCGCTGAGAGGCGCGAGGAGCTGTGCAAAGACGAAAAGGAGCTCAAGACCAGGCTCGCCGCCCACGACGCGGCGCGCGAGTCCCTGTCCCGAGATAAGGCGCGTTTGGCCGGGCTCGAGTCGCAGTTGCCGGAATACCGCCAACGTCGCCGCGACGCCGTGGACGGTGCCGAGGACGCCAAGCAACTGACCCAGCGCCTGCAAAGGCTCACCGCGCAGCGCACGGCGGCCGAACAGACCAGCCAACGAATCGCCGAGCAGATCAACCAGCGAGGCAAAACGCGCGCGGAGATCACGCGGGTTGAAGCCCTGATTCAGGAAAGGCAGGCGGTCCGCGGGCAGGCACAGGCGGTACTGGAGGGCGCCGAGGCGGCCTGCAAGACGGCCGCCCAGCGGGCGCTGGATAGCGCCCAAAAGCTTTCGGAAGCCGAGGCTCGCTTGGGGCGGATGGAAAGCCACATTGAGTTGAATAGGGAGCATTCGTTCCTCGCTGAACTCGAGGCGCGATTGGCTGGCGCCCGGCAAGCGCAGACCCGCCGCGCCGCGCTACTGGCGGAAAGTCGCGCCCTCCCCGACGCGAAGGCCCTGGCCGAGCTGAGGAAAAAGTGGGATGCCTTGCAGAGGGCACAGGCGGTTTTCGAAGCAGCCGGTACGCGGGTGAGCGTCGAGTTGTTCGGTTCGGTCTCGGCCATGCTTGACGGAAGGCCCGTATCAGGCAGCGGGAGCGAGACAATCACACAGGGGGCGATACTCGATATTACGGCCGCCGGCGACAGGCTGGCGAGGATCAGAATCCAGCCCTCGACACCGGCGGATCATGAAAAGCGCAGAGATCTCTGCCGTGCAGAATGGGGCCAAGCTGCCGCACCGTTCGGAATTGATAACGTGGCCGAAGCCCATGTGCGTTCGGAACGGCGTGCGCGTGCCGAGGCGGAGGCTGTGATGGCGCAACAAGATGTCGCTCGGGTCGCACCTAATGGGATCGAGCAGCTGGAGTTCGATGTGGAAGCCAAGCGGCAGAATGTGAAGAGGCTGCGGGACGCCGGCTCAGAGTTTGACGCGGAACCGGCCGCCAGCCTCGAAGCGGCGCGAAATGAAGTTGAAGCCTGTCGAAAGGCCCACGGCGACGCCGCGCGTGTAGGTGCCGTAGCGGTGAACGATCTGGGAAACGCGCAGCAGCGCCTGGGGACCGCGCAGGACGAACTGCGGCGGGACGAGAATGACCTGCAGGCGAGGCAGGGCGCGCTCGCCGCTGAAGCAGCGGCCACGCCCGAGGAGGAGCTCACTGCCGAGCGCTCGACCGCCGAGCGCAACCGCGCCGAATTGGCGAAGCAAATTGAACCAATCGACACCGAGTTGAAACGGTTGGACCCCCAGCGGCTCGAAAGCAACCGGGAGATGGCTTGCCGCGCCTTGGAGCGCCTCGAGGGCGATATCCAACAAACCAGCCACCAGGTCGAGCGGGGCAAAGGGATGCTTGCTAGCTCGGAGCCATGGGCCGAACAGATGGATGCCGTCACATCCGAGCTTGAGTTCGCGGAGGAGCGCTTGGCCGAGCTCGAACGCCGCGCCCGCGCCCTCCGGCTGCTATCCGAGGCGCTTGACCGCGCGCGCTCCGAGTCCGAAGCCCGCTTCCTAGGGCCGGTGCTGGCACGGGTCGAACCTCTGGCGCAACGATTGTTGCCCGGCGCCAAGTTGGTCCTCGACACGGGTATGGCTCTCCGGGGACTCCGCCGCGGGCCGGCGGGGCAGCCCCAAGAGGAGGAATTCAACTCACTGAGCCTCGGTACGCGCGAACAGCTTGCGATTCTTGTTCGGCTGGCCTTTGCACAATTACTGCGGGAGAAGGGTCGCCCGGCAATTACGATCCTGGATGATGCGCCCGCGTATGCGGACCCTGTGCGCTTCGCGGAGATGCTCCGTATCCTGCACGAATGCGCCCGGGACACCCAGATTCTCGTGCTCACCTGCCGCGAGCATGAATTCCGGCCGTCGGGCGCCCACATTCTTCACCTAGCGGCTGCAAGCGCGGCCGACGCCGCAGCCGCGCGTTAGCGGGCAAAGCAGGGCAGGCGCTTGAATCCGCAGGCGGGTACGGGGCCACACGGATCTGTAACGACAGCATCTGACTCGGGCAGGAGCGCCAGCGGCGCATCTGCGCCCGCGGGGAGCAGAATCGGCGCGGCCGCAGCGAGGCGCAGCGCCGGCTAAGGGCCTCGGGCCCCCAAGCCGGCGTGAGCATGCCGCCCCGCGCCGTTACAGCCGGGCGGCTCACTAGCGGGACGCGCGGCGCACCGGCCCGGCGCCGCTACAGCCGTGGCCGGGCAGCCGCGCAGGGGCCCGCGCCAACCATTATTCAGCCGCCGCTTCAGTACGCGGCGGGCGCCGCCGCCGGCAGCGCCGCGTACTGAATGCCCAGGCTGAGACCCAGGGAGTGCAGTTGTGCGTTGAAGGCCGTGCCATCGCTGCGGTTCAACGCCGCCAAACCCGATCGAACCTGACTCGCCTCCCCCACCAGCTTCAGATTCACCGCGATCGCCTGTTGGGTCGGCCCCAGGTCGGCGCCGCCTCCGTACCGGCCGGTGCCGTTGAAGTCGGCCGCCAGGCTGCAGAGCTTGGCGTAGAGCTGCACCGGGTTCATGAACGACTCCTCGACGCTTTCGCTGGCGAGGTTCGTGTCGTAGAGCTTGCCCTCAAGCGCCACGTACTTGGCCTCGAGCGCACCCTCGGCCTGCAAGGCCGCCGCCGCGCCGGGGTCATGGGCCAGAACCGAAGCCGCGTCCTCCAACTGCCGCCGCGTGCTCTCGACGCCGTTGATCATGGCCGCCACGCCGTTGATTTCTCCCTGCATCGCCAGCGCGAATTTGAGCTGCGCCTCCATGGTGGCTTGCGTGCCGGAAGCATGCGGATCCTGGAGCACGGTCAGCGGCTGCGTACCCACGACTTTGCCATCCACCGCGAGCTGCACCTGATAGGTGCCGGGCACAACCCGCGGCGAACCCGGCTGGCCGCCCCAGGCCACCAGCGGACGCCAGCCTTGGGGGTCCATGGTCACCCAGGGCTTGCCCGGAGGCGCCGTGAGCAGGTGCACGGCGGTGGGGTTCGGGTAGCGGAGATTCCACCAAACGCGGTTCAGCCCGGAGTGGAGGGTTCCCTGGACGGTGCGAATGAGCGCGCCGTCGCTGCCGCGAATGCTCAACGTCACCGCCTTCGCAGCCGACGGCAAGTAGTAGTTCAGGTCGGCCCCGTAAGGCGGGTTCTGGCCCGCGACCGGATCGTTGGGACCGCTCTGCGGCACCAGCACCGACCGGCGGAACCGGTAGGCCGCTCGGGGCGGGAACAGTTGCGCCGCCCCCGCCTGCTCCACCCGATCCCAACTCCGCAGCGGCGTGATGTCATCGAGGATCCAAATGCCGCGTCCATAGGTGCCGACCACCAGGTCGTTGAAGTGCGGTTGAATCGTCAGCCAGTAGATCGGCGCCGCCGGCATGTTGCTTTTCAGTTGGGTCCAGTGCGCACCGTCGTCGAGCGTGAAGTAAATGGAATTTTCGGTTCCGGCGTAGAGCATGCCGCGCCGCGCCGGGTCCTCGCGCACGATGTGAACGTAGCTGAACAGCGAATGCGGGATGTCGCCCGAGAGGTTCGTCCAGGTGCGGCCGAAATCGGTCGTCTTGTAGATGTAGGGGCTGTAGTCCCCCATCATCATCAGGTCGTCGCTCAGGTACGCGGTGCCGGCGGCGAAGTGGGAGGGTTCGATACGGGTGATCTCGCCCCAGGGCGGAAGGCCCGGAAGGTTGCCGGTGACGTTGGTCCAGGTCTTGCCGCCATCCTGGGTGACGTGGACCTCGCCGTCGTAGCTGCCCACCCAGATCACGCCGGCTTGCACGGGCGAAAGCGAGATATTCGACAGCGTCTCGCTCGAGAACGTCATCAGGTTGTCGCCGGTGACGCCGCCGGAGCTGCCTTCCTTGCTCGCATCGTTGCCCGTCAAGTCCGGGCTGATTCGCGTCCAGCCCTGGCCGGCGTTCACGGTTTCATACACATACTGGCTGCCCACAAAAACCTTGTTGTGGTCGCGCGGAGAAATCGCGATCGGGAAGGTCCAATTCCAACGGTCGCGCGCCGCCGCCGGCGCCTCGCCGAAGGAGTCCTCGGGCCACACCGAGACATTGCGCGCCTGCCCGGTGGCCTCGTCCACCCGGGTCAAATCGCCGTTGTAGCAGCCCGTCCAGAGGATGTTCGGATCGACCGGATCGGGAACGCCGAACCCGCTCTCGCAGCCGGCGTACCCGTGCCATTCCGCCGACGAGATCGTGCCGCCGACCGAGCCCCCGAACCCGCTGCTGAACAGCGAGCGGCTGGGGCCCTCTTCGCCGTCATCGTCCTGGCGGTTGCCCAGGACGTCGTAGGGAATGCGGTTGTCGGCATAGACGTGATACATCTGCGCGATCGGCAGCTTCACCCGCTCCCAGCTCTTGCCGCCATCCAGGCTGATGCCGCCGCCGCTGTCGTCGGCGACCAGCATGCGCTGCGGGTTCGTCGGATCGATCCAGATGCTGTGCAAGTCGCCGCCCGCCCGCCCCACATCCGTGGCGAAGGTCTTGCCGCCGTCGCGCGACACGCTCCAGTACTGCGCCACAAAGTAGATCAGGTTCTCATCGCCCGGCGACACCCGGAAGTTGGTGAAGTACGAGGCGCGGCCAGTCATGCGATTGTTGCGGTTCATCAGGCGCCAGGTGGCGCCGCCGTCCTCGGAGCGGTAAAATGCCGGCGCCGGCGATTGCTGCAGCAGCGCATAGACCCGGCTCGAATCGCTGGGGGCCACCCGTACCGCGACTTTGCCGATGTCCGCGCCCGCGGGCGGCAGGCCATGGCCGGCCAGCCGCTTCCAGCTGGCGCCGCCGTCGTGGGTCACAAACACGCCGCTCCCTGGTCCGCCGCTCTCCAAGTCCCAGGGCTGGATCCTCAACTGCCACATGCCGGCAAACAGCGTGTTGGGATCGTGCGCGTCCATGGTGATGCCCGAACAGCCGGTCTCGTCATTGACCTTGAGGACCTGGGTCCAGGACTTGCCGCCATCCTCGGTGCGGTACACGCCGCGCTCGGGGTTGTTGCGGAAGCCTTGGCCCACCGCGCACACGTACACGATCGCCGGGTTGTCGGGATTGATGGCGAGGCCCGCAATGTGCCCGGTCTGCTCCAGCCCCATGTGCTGCCAGTGGCGGCCGCTGTCGGTGGATCGATACACGCCGTCACCGGGCGAGGTCGGCTGGCGGATGATCCACGGCTCGCCCGTCCCCGCCCAGACGATGTTCGGAGCCGAAGGCGCCACCGCCAGCGCGCCAATCGCCGACACGTCCTCATGCTCGAAAATCGGACGAAAACTGACGCCGCCATTCGTGGTCTTCCAAATGCCGCCCGCGGCCGCGCCGAAGTAGGCCACCAGCGGGTTGCCGCGAACCCCCGCCACCGCAATATCGCGGTTGCCCTGGGGGCCGACGAAGCGGAAATGGAGGGCCTGGAGCGGGTGGGGCGCCTGCGCAGCCGCCAAGCCTAGAAGCACTCCGGTGGTGAGTAGACAGCCGGTTGCAAACAGTGTTTTTTTCATGGTTCTGCTCCTTAGGGCTTCGGCCCCCGGCGAACTGCGATGTTCAGTCAACGCAAGCAACCCAAGCAAATACCTGGTGGGTTCGGCCCAGCATACACCCGCCGGGCGCCGGGGGGTACAACGCCGCCCGTCGCCGGTGGACGGATCACAGGCCGGTCGCGGGGGTCGCGCCGCTTTGCCTGTCGGCAAAATCGGCGCGAAGGGCTGCGAACCGGGGTGGTCGTAATCCCGCAGGGGCAGAGCGCCAGTGGCGCTTCTGCGCCCCCGGGAAGCGAATGCGGCGCGGCCCCAAGTCGGCGCGAGCATGCCGCCCTGCGCCTCTTCGCTGACCTGGAGGCGCTCCGCGCGGAAGCAAAACAGGACGACTGGGCCGGACGTGAAGGCAAGGCGATCCAGCCCGAATCGTACCTCCTCGCCCGGGCGATCCTCGAGTCCCTGATCCCCTACTTCGAAACTCCCGAGCTGAACGTGGACCGCGACGGCGCCGTCGTGCTGGACTGGGCCCGGGACCGCGAGCACATGCTCTCGCTCACCGCCGAGCCTGACGGCAGACTGATCTATGCGTTCCGCGCCGGTCCCAGCAGCGGGTCGCGTACGGAGCGGTTCCAAGGCGTAATACCACCCGCCCTGGCCGCCGACCTGGCCGAGGTGACTCAAATTTGCCGCTAGGTGTGCCGCGCGAACTCGCCAACGGGGCGCAGATCACTCGATTTATCCATAGTCGGCGCGACATCAACCCGAGCGTGGGCCTTGTCAAACCGGATGCCTTCCTGCCGCCCCCGGACGGGCGCACCTCAATCGCCGAGACCACCAGGCTGCATGCTGCGGCAGCCGCTGGGGGTGGTGGCGGCGATCACGCCGTTCAATTTTCCGGCGATGATCCCGCTGTGGTTTTTGCCGTGGGCGATCGCCTGCGGCAACACCTTCATCCTCAAGCCCTCGGAAAAAGTCCCGCTGACGGCGGTGCGGCTGGTGGAGCTGATCGAGGCCACCGGGCTGCCGGCGGGGGTGGTGAACCTGGTGCAAGGCGGGCAGGCGGCGGCGAGCCACTGTCGAAAAGCCGCTCGCTGGCGCGTCATGGTACATGAGGTGCCTATGAACTCCAAGATTCCCGCCGCGGCGGCCCTCGCCGCCCTCCTGATCTTTGCCGTCCGGCTTTCCGCCCAAGCGAAGCCGGGGCCGTTCCCGCACATGGCGCCGGTGGCGCGCTACCTCATGCCGCGGGCGGCCGAAATCGCGCTGGCCCGAAGCGCCGCTCCGCCCGCCATCTCGAACCATGCGACGGTGCTGGTGCTGACGCGCCACGGCTACGTGACCGCCGCCAAGGGTACAAACGGCTTTGTTTGCTTCGTTGAGCGTTCCTGGGATAGCACCTTCCATGTGCCCAAATTCTGGAATCCCAGGATTCGCGGCGCCAACTGCGTCAACGCGCCAGCGGCGCGATCCGTGCTGCCGCTGTTTCTGCTGCGCACCCAACTCGCGCTGGCTCGCCGCTCCCAAGCGGGAATCTTGGAGGGCATGCGCGCCGCGCTGGCCGCGCATCGGCTCCCACCCTTGGAGCCGAACGCAATCTCCTACATGCTGTCGAAAGGTTCCTATCTCACCGACTCCGGCGGCAACCTTGCGCACGTAATGTTCTATATTCCGCCCGCAACACCGGCGGAATTGGGGGCCAACTTGCCCGGCTCGCCCATCGCCCTGGCCGGCCAACTTGACCCCTCGCCGATCGCCGTCTTCATCGTCGCCACCCGCCACTGGTCCGACGGCACGCCGGCGATGTAGCCTTACGACGGGCCGACGTCCACTCGCGGGGGTCGCGCCGCTTTGCACTGTGGGCAAAATCGGCGCGAAGGGCTGCGAAATTCGGGACGGCGG
>Ga0307374_10003111_pt1 | contig 28686 bp, 24 predicted proteins | sample OX3MG_FD_202532 | JGI IMG/M metagenome (GOLD analysis project Ga0307374, IMG submission 202532) | Soil microbial communities from Risofladan, Vaasa, Finland - OX-3 | ecosystem: Environmental > Terrestrial > Soil > Coastal area > Acid sulfate soil | place: Finland: Risofladan, Vaasa | collected... | reverse complement strand
GGCGGGTCCGAACGCTGCCCGCCGCCGCCGACGGCCTCATCGTCTGCACGTGCGGACAGGTCTTCCGACCCCGCCGGCCAGTCGGGGAAAGGATCCTCCCCTCCCGGGGGGGCGGTGAAGGCCCGCAGCATGGCTTCGACCGCCTCCAGCTCATCATTGGTGAGCGTGGCCCGCAGCTGGCCCAGTCCGTGGTGTCCCTTCCAGATCCGGATCTCCCGGCGCTCGGGTTTGTCATGGGGACCACCCCGGTCCTGGGCGGCAAGGGCCTGGTAGTAGCGCACAGCCGCTTCCACATCGACAACGGTGCCGGAACGGGCCAGATCCACCAGGGCGGTGTCCACCTCCTCCGAGGCATCGTCCAACGAACAGATGGCCCGGGCCGCCGAGTAGGAGATCTCCCCAGAGCCAAAGGCGGCATGGACCACCGAACGTCGGGACAGTTCATGGGCCATGCGCAACTTCTCGTACGCGGTGGAGCGGGCCATTCCACAGCGCCACACCAGCCAGGCCGCGCAACTCAACTGGCCGTCAAGAGCCCAGCCCTCGTCCTTATCGAAGTCGCCCAGCACATCCAGCCAGGCCGACTCGTTGGTCTCCATGAACCCACGGCGTTCCATCAGCCAGGGCCCGACCTCGAAAAGAGGCGGATCCCAGATATCCGAACCAATAGTGACCATCCCGACCTCCAAGACACGAGGAACCAACAGGAGGGTCGCCTGGGCCGCCGCCCGTATCCCAACTCCACGTCGCCCGGCGAACCGATAGGCGAACTGGTGTTCGAGTATAGCGCACGCAGGCCGGCGGGGTCTCGCGGCCTCACGTTGGCGGTGTGCAGACGGTGACCCAATAAGGACCTGCATACACCGTCGTGCAGTACTGGTCTGCGACCCGAGTTCCCGCGGGGCCGGCCGACGTTGCTATTGCCGCCGCCAGTGACATTATCGCCACTCACGGTGCTAGAGTACCGAGAAAGAGCTTCTTCTTCATGGCCTCTACAGCCCGCAAGCGGCCAGATATCCCCGAAAAAGACGCGCTCGCTGGGTCGGAAGGCTCCTACGAGCACCGCTTCGAGGCCGCCTGGCCAGAGGTCGAGTGCCGCCTGCTGGCCACGATGCGCAGGCGTGGCATTACGCGGGAGGTCGTCGAGGACGCCGTTCAGACCACGGCCGAACGTGCGTACGCGCGCCAAGTGGAGTTCAGCACTCCCGGAGAGCTATTCGCGTGGTGCTCGGTAACCGCCTGGCGGGCCACCCTCAAGATCCTCCGGAAGGACAGCCGGGTGGAGCTGGGTGGGGCACCGGACAGAAGCGGACCTGACGACATAGAGACCTTGGCCCGCCAGCGGATGGCTCTTCAAGCATTGACGAGTGTCATCGAGGAGTTGGCTCCGGACGACCTCGCCCTGCTGTTCGGTCACGCCGAGGCATCCGAGTCCGCTGATCCGCGCCGGGACGCGCACCGTCGTCATCGCCTGCGAGCCCGGCTGGCCAAGGTCGTCGAAGGAGTACTGGGGGTCTTTCCGAGAATCTTCCGCCAACTCGGACAGCGCGTGTGGCGACCGGGTACATCGGCCGTGGGTGTCTCGCTGGCAGGGGTGGTGGGCGGGACTTTTCTGGGTCTTTGGATCATCCAGCCGGTTCCGCCGAGGCCCGCGCCCGCTGTTGTTTCGCTTCCTACAAGTGGGGCGCCGGCTCTTGGTGGGACTCGGCCGCTCGCCATGACACAGAGTGGGTCGGACCCCAGGTCGCACGGTCTCAACCAACAGAGTGCGGTGGGCTCCAGGTACGCCAGGCCCGCCCTAGTAGCTGTCGGTCTCGTGGCCGCCGGCGAGCCCGTCGGCGGCAGCGTAAGGCGCGGCAAGGGGGACGAACCGCTCGTATGTACGAACGTCGTCCCTGGACCCCAGCCGACTTGTGTCGCCCAACCAACGGATGTCCGTCCGGCGCCCCTCAGGCCTCCTTCCCTCGGTCCGATGCTGCCATAGGGACGATTACAGCTTCTGGCGAGCGACAAGCCACCTCAACCACGATCGAATACGAATAGGTCGGAAGGCTAAGGGTCGAGATCTCGCAACGTGTTCTGCACCTGTCGGATCGTGGTGGCGGCCACGTCTCGTAACTGCTCAGCCACTCGCCGGTAGTGGGCGATGGCCGCTGTCAGCTCGGGCGTCACCGCGCCGCGTCCTCGGTCGGCGGATCGATTGACCTCGACCGCGGCGTCGGTTGCCGCAGTGACATCATCGTCGGGCAGTGAAGTACCAATCGCGGCCTGACGGACAAACAGAGGATCTAACACGTATGGGGAGGGCGGGTGACCGGCGAGTGTTGCGTCGCAGGCTCCGAACGACATTCCGATGGCGACAGTAAGCATCCGGAGGGACTCGACCCGCCGGCGCAGGTCGTCGGTGTCGCGTCGCCCTTGCTCCCGGCGATCACGTTGCTGGTCCCGTGACTTGGTTAAGACATGGCCCAGATAGGCGCCGAGGAGTCCAGCAAGCACGCCGACGACAGCGGCGATAAGGGTCGCCCAGGGGAAGCCGGGCTGGTTGTTGACGTAAACGTGTAGAGGAGGGAAGGTGAGGGGAGTCATGGGTCCGGTCGGGATGGCAGCCTGCTAGAGGGTCTCTAACCGGACCCCGACCACTGCCTCCCGACCTAGGAAAATGCAGGAGAATCGGTTCTCCGACCCGGCGGGCGGCGGGTAGGGCATGGAGGTTTCGACGCCTAGCCAGCCCGCGTCGGCCCACATCATCCCGTATTGCTGCGAATACATCTCGCGGGTCGGCGGCGGAAGGAAGCTGTGACCGTTGGCAACGGCCCCCGTTGGGGGGTGCGCCATGTTGGGGACAGGCTCGATATGGACAGGGACGATCTCTAGGCCGCGCTTGATCGTCGTTAGGCCCAACCGCTTGACCTTCTCCGGCGGCAACGTTCCCGCGGACTGTCGGTCGGGATAGATGTACTCGGCCTGAATGGCGTCGGGGTCGTTGAGCAAGCACTGGTTGGGAGGAGCTCCTCCGAGCAGGCCGCCCGGGCTGCGGTGTCTACCGTCGCTTACCCTTACGAAGCCCACGACGATCGGGGCGATGACGGCGTGACTCGGATCCGTCGGGTCCAAGGGCGACATCACCAAACCAGGATGTCTCGGAGGTCGTCGGCGTATTCGCAGAGTTGTTCAGTCGGCGCAGTCGACAGAGCCTCCCCGAGAGTGACGTCGCCGAGAGCCTCTATGACCGTGTCGTGGACGTAGCGGCTGACATCCCCCAAGTCGATGTGGCGGTCGATCAACTCGGCGATCTGCTCCACGGTGCGAGCCCGCTTGCCCTTGTCCCCGGGGGCCAGTCCTCTTTCTTCCCATACTCGAAGGGTCGGGCGACTGGTTCCCAGCCAGGTGGCGAGGACTTCCTCGTTGTCCGGCTGCAGGACCGAGCGGATGCGCTCGGCGGACCATCCGGGCACGGAGAGGATGCGAGCTATCTCCTGAAGCATCTCGTCGGCCCGGGAGACGGCCTGCCCGCTGTTAGGGCGACGGAAGTAGGTTGCCATCAGGTCGATGTCGGCTGGTGGAACGTCGTCCGGCAGCCCCCACACCTGCCCAATGCCCAAACGGAACCTGAGGCCTACGTTCTCCACTGCGTGGAGCGCGATCACGCGACCCGGACGCACTGCCGGCTCTGTCAACGGGGCCATTACCACTCGAGCCATGACGTCCCCGACAACGTCGCGGATTCTTAGCGGTTGGCTATCGTAGGGCGACATCACAATGGTGTCCGAAATCGAACCGCGACGGGCTGGCGAGCCCAATGAGCCGAGTTCCTTGATGGTCAGTCCGGTAACTACGGCACCGACCACCGTCTCGGCCGCCTTGACGTACTGCCCGAGTTCCCGCGGGCCGCCTGCCACTGCCAGCGACCACGATTGGTCAATCCGGTCGAGCATCTCCATAGGGACGCCGGCGGCCGCAAACACCTTGGTGAGGTCGACGTCCATGACCCCAAGACTATCACGTTCGGAAAGAATATGGAAAGAGAGTCGGCACATTCTTTCCAGGACCCCGGTCTGCGTAGCGGCTGGGTCGGCGCGGAGCGCCTGTTGGCCGGCCGGCGGCGGCCGGGCCAGGAGCGCGGCAAGGATTGGGGCTGGCCACCGAGATCGCTGCCAAAGGGCTGGCGGCGGCCCCCACGGCAGCGGCGTATAGCCCGGCCTCGTCGCTAAGCGGCGGAAGCCCACCCGTCATCGGGTTCCGCCCGTGACCATCACTCCCGGAGGGCCCAACCAAGCGACGCTAGCGACGGCGTACGGTGCCGGTCCGGGCCAGGCTCAACGCATGTTACCCACATCGAGATGGAGACCCCTGCCTGGGTGGGTGTGAACTGCTGTCATGGCGCTGCACCGGAACTACTGAAGTTCCTCTTGGGTGTAGCGAAAATCCAGTCCCGGTAATTCTCCGACGAAGGTGACCGGCTTCGGTAGGGCGATAGGGACCGGCTGGATGGCCTCGCCACGTGTCTGAGTCGGCAGGGCGAGCTCCGGCGCTCCAACCGGCGTGGATACGGCGTCGATGAACGAAGTCATTGTGCGACCCAATTCGTACCGGCCAGGTTCCACCTCGACAAATGCGGAGCAGCCTTCAATGAGAGCCGCCAGCTCCTCCGCCGACCGGGGTTCGGGCGACTCGCTTAAGGCCAGCGCCATCGACACGAGGCGCTCAAGCCAGACGGGTCCCGGAGCACTTGAGAGCAATCGGGCCGCCTTGACCACGGCTGGGTCGGCCGTTGGGGCTGTGCTCGAGGCCTGGGCGATGGCGCCGAGCATCCCGAGCCGGGTTGCGATGGCCTCGCCGAGGGTGCGCGCCGTCCCCTGGGCTGCTCTTCCGACCGTGGTCATGACTCGACCAAGGGTGGCCACGGTTGCTTCGGTGTTGAACAGGAGGTTGAGCGCGAGGAGCAATCCCCCTCCGAGGGCTAAGACCCGGGCGCGGGGGTCATCCCGCACCGACCGAGCCCGACCGCAAATCTCCTCCCAGTGGTCGACGACCCATTTGACACCTGAACCAGCCCCGTACGCAGCCGTATCGAAAGCCCCGACGATGGTCGCGGTCTGGGCGGGCTCGACCCAGAGACGGGTGGTGAAGGCACCAAGGTCTTTGTCGGTGGAGAAGGCAAACACCGGAACGAGCAGGCCGACCAGCTTGGCCGTGGGGACGTCCGAGATGTCCCGCGCTGTGAGTTCGGCCAGGCCTTCCGGCTCGGGCAGGGAGTCGACATCCACGAAACGGATGTAGGGGTTGTACTCAGCCCACCACACTGCCTCCGCCTCGTCAGCATCGATGCCGAATTCAGCTGCCTCGGTCGGTATCTTCCGGGGCACCTCAGCCCAGACGTGGCGGGCCGAGAGGGGAAGGACGTACCCAAATAGGAGGGCATGACCCAGCTTGGTGGACATCCCTGTCTTGACCCGGTGCGCCAAGTCGCTGAGCAACGCAGAGGTGTCGAACACGGCGGGCTGGAGAGCTAGCTAGGGACCCGAGCATCCCCCCGACTTCCTCCGGGAGGCCGCCGAAGACTATGGCGGGCAGTCCCGGCCGCCCAGCGAGATCCCTGCCTGTCATCTGCCCACCTCCCGGGTCCCGACCATGCTCCTCTGGGCTGAAGGTTAGAGACCCGGTGTCACAGCCACCCGACGTTTTCCACAGGCATCAGCTGCCGCCGGCCGGGGCCCGAGGCCGGCGAGAGCCTGGCCGGTCTTGATGAAGTTGACCGTTACCCTGCGCCACTCCTCGGTCTCCCAGCCCCAGAGCTGGACCTGGAGCAGGGCGGCCTCCAGATAGCCCATACCGGCCACGCCCAGGGTGTTGAGGGCATCCTCGCTACGCGCCCCAGACCGACCGTGACAAATCCCTCTCGGACCCCGGGGCGCTGGTCGACCTCGGTGTTGAGGTTGTGGGCCAGACCGTAGAGGGTGGGATGGGCTACGGCGCAGTAGTAGCCGTAGATCATCTCCCCGAAGTCCTGGTTCCGAGAGAACAGCCGCCGCACCACCCGCGTATTGCCCGGCCTCGCCTTCTCCAGGGCGTGGGCGCCGCCCTTACGGCTCGGCTCGACGACTGTGAAGCCAAGGCGGCCGGGCTCGCCCAGGAGGGCGTCACGCTTGGCGTCCGTCGACGGAGCGCCCGGCGGGCGGAACTCCTGGCCGGGTCGCCGGCGCATTCCGGATCTTGTCGGCTGCCCCTGCCGCACCGGATCGAACATCAAACGTCAGCTAGAAGAAGCCAGCTGCAGGGTTGCAACACTCACGTGTGGCACAGGCCACAGCTAGGGACCCATAGGGCTATTGCATTCTAAGGTTCGTCAGCCAGGCCCCTCGGCAGTCAGACCATCGAGGGTGGTCGTGGACAGCCGCGCGTATCTGCCGACTCGGAGCGGTCAGTTGCCGAGGTCTCCAGCTCAGGTGGAACCGGGTCCGAAGAGTCCCAATTCGCGCCGCACCTGCTCGTAGAGGTTCACCAGGCGACCAGCCTGGGACCCGGCTACCAGGGTATGAACCCGGACGTTGGCGCTGGTTGCACCCATGCGCAGTATCAACCGGACGAAGCCCTCCTGCCGGCGAAGCTCGTCCAGCTCATCTCGGTGGCCCTCCACCAAGAAGAAACCGATACCTCCATCGGTTGGGCCATCAGCGAAGAAATAGGGTCGGAAGCCTGTGATTACCGCGTCAGCCAGCAATGTTCCGAGGAGTCGGGACAGCTCGGTAAACAGCTCGACCGCCAGCTTCTCCCGGCCGGGAAGGACCGGCCCGAAGGACACCAAGACTGCCCCATCGACATGCGGGGAGCCCGGGGCCACCTCGACGACATCTTCGGACATGGGCAGGAGTCTCGCGCTTGTTACCCCCATACCAAGCGGCTCCGACGCGAGTCGTCTGCATGAGGACCACGACGAGGCATTCGGCGCCGTATGGCACAGCCTCGACTCGCTGCTGGCCGCCGGTCCGTAGTCACCCACGCGATACCCGGCCACCCCTCACGGGCCTGCGCCACGCGGCCGGCAGCGCGAAAGACAGAACCATCGGCTTGATCGAGCGTGTCTGTCTTCAGGTGGAGGCCGACTGAGGGACCGTTCGGCCATACTGGCCCACGTGCTGGAGGAACGGGGCGACGGTCAGAACCTGATCAGCCGTGACCGGGCGACGCTGTGGCATCCCTACGCCCCGATGCCGGCTGAGCTTGCACCCCTGGCGGTCCTTTCCGCCCAGGGCACCAGACTGCATCTGGCCGACGGTCGCCAGGTCATCGATGGCATGTCATCCTGGTGGGCCGCCATCCACGGTTATCGCCACCCGGTGCTCGACGACGCCGTGAGGGCCCAGCTGGACGAGATGGCCCATGTGATGTTCGGGGGCCTCACCCACCCTCGGGCCGTCGAGCTGGCCGAGCTACTCATCGACATCACCCCCGCCGGCCTGGCCAACGTCTTTCTGTGCGACTCGGGATCGGTGTCAGTGGAGGTAGCCATCAAGATGGCGCTGCAGTATTGGCTCGGCCGGGGTGAGCCCCACAAGCACCGGTTGGTCACCGTGCGCGGCGGCTACCACGGAGACACCCTGGGCGCCATGGCGGTCTGTGACCCGGTCACCGGGATGCACCACATGTTCTCCGCGGTTCTCCCCCAGCACCTCTTCGCGCCGGAGCCGACCCCCGGATTCGGGGAGCCCTTCGATGAGACACACCTCGAAGCGCTGGGCGCGCTGCTCCACGCTCACCGGGACGAAACCGCGGCGGTGATCCTCGAGCCGGTGGTCCAGGGTGCGGGGGGTATGCGCTTCTACGCGCCCGACTACCTGGCCGGGGTGCGGACCCTATGCGACGAGTTCGGCATCCTGCTGATCGTCGATGAGATCGCCACCGGCTTCGGCCGTACCGGTGAGCTCTTCGGCTGCGACCACGCCGGCACCGCCCCGGACATCATGTGCGTGGGCAAGGCCATGACCGGTGGCTATCTCTCCCTGGCGGCCACGCTGTGCACGCCCGAGGTGGCCCATTGGGTCAGCCGGGCCGAGGCTGGCGCTCTCATGCACGGGCCCACCTACATGGGCAATCCCTTGGGCTGCGCGGTGGCGCTGGCCTCCATCCGATTGCTGCTGGGCCAGCCCTGGGCCGCCCGCATCGACGCTATCGGGACACGGCTGGGCCAAGGTTTGGCCCCCGCCGCGGGGCTGGCCAACGTCCGCGATGTCCGCGTCCTCGGTGCCATCGGGGTTATCGAGACCAACGAGGCGCTGCCCATGGGGGCCATGCAGAAGGTCTTCCTCGACCACGGGGTCTGGCTGCGCCCGTTCGGTCGGCTCGTCTACACGATGCCGCCCTACATCACGACCGACGAGGAGATCGACCGCATAGCCGGAGCCATGGTGGCCGCCGTCGAGCAGGTGCGCCCCGCCTGAGGCGGATTCAGAGGGTGGCGTCCTCTAGCTGATCCTGGCCACCCGCGGGTCGGCCCGCCGAGTGGCCGGGAACCGGGGCGGCTGGCATCGTGGGGCACCATGGTGTGGGGGGCGTGGATCGAGTCCCAGCTCGACGGGGTGCGCGCCGACGGGCGCTGGCGACAGACCCACAGCTTCGACGCCCTCGGCCCCACCGGACTCATCGACGGCCGGCCTGTTGTCTCCTTCGCCTCCAATGACTACCTGGGCCTTTCCGCCCACCCCGCCGTGGTGGGTGCCGCCCAAGAGGCGGCGGCCCGTTGGGGCACGGGAGCTACGGCATCGCGCCTCATCGTCGGCACCCGCCCCGGCCACAGCCAGCTCGAGGCAGAGATAGCCGACTGGAAGGCCTGCGAGGCGGCCCTGGTGTTCTCCAGCGGCTACCTGGCCAACCTCGGCCTACTAAGCACCCTCGGGGGTCCCGGCGTCACCGTGTTCAGCGACGAGCTCAACCACGCCTCGATCGTGGATGGCTGTCGGCTGAGCCGATCGGCGGTGCGGGTCTACCGCCATTCAGACCTCGACCATCTCGAGCAACTGCTGGCCGATGCACCCGGGCCGGCGCTGGTGGTGAGCGACACCGTGTTCTCCATGGACGGGGACCTCGCCCCCCTCGACGGACTGGGGGAGTGCTGTGTTCGACACGATGCCCTCCTGGTACTCGACGAAGCCCACGCCGTGCTCGGTCCCGACCCGGGCTCTCCGGGCCGGGGAGGGCCCGAGACGGTCCGGATCGGGACTCTGTCCAAGACGCTGGGCTCCCTGGGTGGCTGGGTGGCCGGCTCGGCCGGGTTGGTCGATCTCCTGGTCAACCGGGCCCGGCCCTTCATCTTCACCACCGCTCTCACCCCGGCCGATACCGCCGCCGCCCTGGCCGCCCTGGGGGTCCTGCGCTCGCCCGAGGGCGAGGGACTCCTCGGCGCGCTCCGGGCCGCCGTCGAGCGGATCTGTGCCGGCCATCCTTCCCCTATCATCCCCATCCTCCTCGGCCCGGAAGCCCGAGCCATCGAGGCCGCCGCCGCTCTTCTACAACGCGGCATCCTGGTGCCCGCCATTCGTCCCCCCACGGTGCCCCCGGGCAGCTCCCGCCTGCGGGTGACCATGTCGGCCACTCACACCGAGTCCATGATCGACCGGCTCTTGGCCGCCCTGGTCGAGCTCGGCCTGCGCCCGTGAACGCCGGCGCGGCCGGTGGGCGGCCCACCCGTCTGGTGGCGGTCGTGGGCAGCTCCACCGGAGTGGGCAAGACCTGGGTGACCTGCATGGCTGCCGGGACCGCCCGGGAGCGTGGCGTGCGCGTCGCGGCCCGCAAGCCCGTGCAGTCCTTCGAGGCTGACCCCTCGGGAAGACCACTCGAGCCGACCGATGCGGACCTCCTGGCCCAGGCCACCGGGGAGGAAGCCCACACGGTGTGTCCCGAGCATCGGTGGTACCCCAGGGCCATGGCGCCTCCCATGGCCGCCGTCGCCCTCGGCCGCTCCCCCATCGCCCTCGACGAGGTCCTGGGCGAGTTGCGCTGGCCGCCCGGCACCGAGCTCGGCTTGGTGGAGAGCGTCGGAGGGGTGCGCTCGCCCCTGGCCGACGACGCCGACAGCGCCTTCCTCGCCCACGCCCTGGCCCCGGACCTCACCATCCTCGTGGCTGACGCGGAGCTGGGGACCATCAACGCCACCCGGCTGTCGGTCGAAGCGCTACGGCCACTCGACGTGGTCGTGCTGTTGAACCGCTATGACCCGGACCGGGACATCCACGCCCGCAACCGGCGTTGGCTCGAGGAGCGCGACGGCTATCGGATCGTCGTGGATCCCCTGAGGCTCCCGATGGGCATCTGAGGGGCCCCGAGCTGCGGGAGCGGTGTCCCCCGGTGGCCGCAGGCCCCAGTGATCCTCCCCATGGAGCGTCCCCACTCCGGAGCCCACCTCAGCCTCTTCGACCATACCGAAGCACTGCGCCATACCGCCTTCATCACCGCCGGGGGGCGGGGGGAGGTGTCGTGCTATCGCTCGCCTCCCTCGAGTTGCTCAACGCCGAGATGTGTCCGCATCGAGGACCGGCTTCTCAAGCTGCTCGGGCTCCTCAAGCTGCTGAGGGCCAAGGTCGAGGCGGCCGGAGACCGGGTGCAGCGCCTGTCCGCCGAGTCGGGGAAACGGATCGTGGACGCCGCCGTGGCCGGCATCGTGGGACAGAGCCTGAGGCTGTCCTACGGCCAAGCCGCGGTGCTGGCCGTGGCCCACGCCGAGGCCGTGGCCATGAGAGACGGAGTCCCGGCGGGGGATGGCGAGGCGGATGCCGCCGAGGCCCGCTACCCACGACATTCGGCCCACCGGGGTGAGATCAATGCAGCCCGCGCCCGGTCTCCTCTGCTCACGAGCAGACCCGTCCGGCGGTGATCGGTGTCCTCGGGCTGTCCACCCATTTGTCACCCAAGCCGCTTGGGCTCTATCGCGTTGCGGGCCATCCGAGCCTCCCTGAGGGTCAGAGCGGACTGACCTCGACCAAGTTGTTCGCGCCGGTGCCGATGTCCAGCCGATAGCCGCGTCCCTGCACTGTCTGGATGAGCTGTCGGGCGACCGGCCCCACCCGGGTGCGGAACCTCCCGATGCTCGCCTCTACCGCCCTCGGAGTGGTGCCCAGGTGGCGCGCCAGAGTCGACTTGGATACGACAGCGCCGGGTTTCTCGGCCATCTGTGCGAAGATGCGTCTCTCGGTGCCCGACAACGACAGTGTCGTGGCTCCCATGGCCAGAGCGCCTCCCTGCAGAACAACGGGCTGGCCCTGGCTCCGCCACCGCACCGACCGGGCGGCCAAGGCATCGGTGACGACTCGGACCAACAGTCCGAGCCGTCCCACCTCAGGTGCCACTGGTGACTCGATGCCCTCCGCTCTGGCGCCGGCGGCGCATAGCGGGCCGACACAGGCGGCAATCACCCCACCGTGGTTGAACGCTGCTCGGAGTGGTCCATCCAGGTCGCAGTCGGCGGCGATGCGGACCAGGTTGGCGACCGCCGGCGCGCTGGTGAACGTGACCGCATCAACGTCGCCGGCGCACACCGAGCGTACGAGCCGGACGGCGGCAGCGTCAGAAGGGGGCCGATGCCAGCGGTAGACGGGGACCTCGAGGACCTGGGCCCCCTCTGAGGCCAACCGCTGCACCCAGGTGGCGTCGGCCGACCCGTGATGTTGGAAGGCCACCGTGGCCCCGCCCAGGCCGAAGCCCAATGCCGGCTGCAGCAGCTCGGCCAAGCTTTCACTCAGGAGGGCAGGGGAAGAGGTGACGCCGGCCACCTGGAGGGCCGCGGCTGCCTTCGGTCCTCGGCAGAGGATCTGGGAGCGGTCGATGGCCCGGCGCAGCCCATCGGCCACGCCGCTGGTCTCCGCCGCCTCGAACCAGGCCCGCACGCCTATGCCGGTCGTCACCACGGTGTAATCGACTCCGGCGATAACGGCATCGGTCGCCACGAGCAACGTAGAGACGTCAGCCAGGTATTGGGTAGCCATGGTGGGGCCGTGCAGCACCTCGGCCCCCCTCCGGGCCAACAGGTCGGCCTGCTGCTGCCATCTCCTGTCGGCGGTCACGCCAATGGTAAAGCCCTCCAACGCATCGAGAGGCACCGACAACCTTGACCGAGGTTTGTTTCCGTCCGGTCATAGGTTCGTGTCGGGAGCATTACGGGCAACCCACGGCGGCCGTCGGCGACCGGGTGTAGAGCGTCACTCCCGCTTCACGGCCCGGCCATGGAGTGGAAACCGTCGTGTGGTTTGGTGCCTACATGACCACTACAACGGTTGGGGAGAGCGCGGGCGGGCGCTGGATGGACAACTGGGAGCCGGAGGATGAGTCGTTCTGGGCCGACCAGGGACACGCCCGGGCCACCCGCAACCTGGGCCTGTCGATGTTCGCCGAGCATCTCGCCTTCGGGATCTGGGTGGTGTGGACCATCGTGGTCCTCAACCTGGCCGATGCCGGGATCAAGCTGCCGGTCTCGGACCTGTTCGTTCTCACCCTGCTGCCCAACCTGATCGGCTCAGTGCTCAGACTGCCCTACACGCTGGCCGTCGCCCGATTCGGGGGCCGGGCCTGGACCGCGCTCAGCGCCCTCCTGCTGGCCGTTCCGGCCGTCCTGCTGGCCGCGGTGGTGCCCAGCCACTGGCTGGCCCAGCAGCCCCACGCCACCCAGTTGTGGATCCTGGCCCTGTGCGCTGCCAGCTCGGGCGTGGGCGGAGGCAACTTCGCCTCGTCGATGTCCAACATCTCCTACTTCTATCCGGAGCGCCGCAAGGGCTGGGCGCTGGGTATGAACGCCGCCGGGGGGAATCTGGGCGTGGCCACGACCCAGCTGTTCATCCCGCTGGTGGTGATCATCGGGGTCCCGGCCAGCTTGGTGAAACTCGGCCATCACCCGGTGCACCTGGCCTATGCCGGACTGGTGTGGCTGCCCCTGATCGCAGCCGCCGCCGGGCTGGCCTGGTTCGGGATGGACAGCCTGACCCAGTCCCGGGGCAAGGCTTCCTCCTACCGCGCTGCGCTCGGAGAGGGTCACACCTGGGTGCTGTCGCTGCTCTACATCGGCTCGTTCGGGTCCTTCATCGGCTTCTCCTTCGCCCTGCCGCTGGTCATCAAGACCAGCTTTCCCACCTTCCTCGCCCACCATCCCTTCATCGCCACATATTTGGCGGGGCTCGGTTTCATGGGCGCCCTGCTGGGCTCGCTGTCCCGGCCCGTGGGCGGCTTAATCGCCGACCGGGTCGGCGGAGCTCGGGTTACCCTCGGCTCGTTCCTGGGCATGTCCGGCCTGGTCGGGATGGCCATCGTCGCGGTCGAAACCCACGACTTCGCCTGGTTCCTCACCTCCTTCTGTGCCCTGTTCGTGTTGGCCGGTGTGGCCAACGGATCCACCTACAAACTGATCCCGACCGTCTTCGCTGCCCCAGCCGGCGCCACCGAGACGCTCCGGGTCGAGCTGAAGCGCCGTACCGCTGCCGTCATCGGCATCATCGGCGCCATAGGTGCCCTTGGCGGGGTCGGCGTGCAGGTGCTCATCCGGCAGGCCAGCCTGGTCGTGTCCGGCCTGGAGGCCAGGGCCAACACACCCGCCCTCAAGGGGGCCATAGCCGCCGCCCACGCCGCTTGGTCGGTTCCGGCGCTGTGGACCTTCCTCGCCTCCTACGCGGTGCTGGCCGCCGTGACCTACGCCGTGTACGTCCGGCGGCCGACCCGCATCCTGGACCTGACCGACCCCGTCGGGGCGTCGGTGCCAGGCGACCTGGCGGTGGCCGGGGCGAGCTCCTCTTGAGATCGTCAGTGGTCCGGTCCCTGGTCGTCATCGGCCACGGCATGGTGGCCAACAAGCTGGTCGAGTCGCTAGTGCGTCAAGGAGCCACCCGGACCTGGGACATCGTTGTCATCGGCGAAGAGGCGGATCCTGCCTACGACCGGGTCCACCTCTCCAGCCTGTTCCGGGGCGCCACCCCGGCCGAGCTGGCCCTGGCCGATCCCGAAGTGTTGTCGGATCCTGCTGTCACTGTTCTGGCCGGGGAGAAGGTCACCCACCTGGACCGATCGTCCCGCACTCTGGCCACCGACGCCGGCCGCACGGTGGGCTACGACGTGGCGGTGCTGGCCACGGGCTCGTCGGCCTTCGTCCCGCCGGTGCCGGGGCGGGACCTCCCGGGCTGTTTCTGCTACCGGACCCTGGCTGACGTCGAGGCCATGAAGTCATGGGCGGTGGGCCGGACCCACGGCGTGGTCATCGGAGGCGGGCTGTTGGGGCTAGAGGCGGCCGATGCCCTCCGCTCGTGCGGCTTGGCCACCGAGGTGGTCGAGCTGGCGCCCTGGCTCATGCCCACCCAGGTGGACCAGACCGGGGGCGAGCTCCTGGGCCGGCGCATCGGCGAGCTGGGCCTGGCCGTTCATACCGCCACCGCGGTGGTGTCCGTCCTGGCCGGCGCGGGCGGGGCCGTGGGCGCCGTCGAGCTGGCCCCGGCGGCCAAGCCGGAAGCGACCGCCCGCCTGGCCACCGAGATGGTGGTCTTTGCGGCCGGGATCCGGCCCCGGGACGAGTTGGCCCGGGCCGCCGGGCTCGAGGTGGGCGAGCGGGGCGGGGTGGTGGTGGACGAGCGCTGCCGCACCTCGGATCCGGCCATCTTCGCCGTGGGCGAGTGCGCCCTGGCCCATGGTCGGATCTTCGGGCTGGTCTCGCCTGGATACCAGATGGCCAGGGTGGCCGCCGCGACCATCTGCGGCGGCGAGGCCGTCTTCGCCGGAGGCGACACCCCGACCAAGCTCAAGCTGCTCGGCGTAGACGTGGCCAGCTTCGGCGACGCCCACGCCCGCTCGCCCGGCGCCGCCACCATCTCCTTCACCGACGCCGTCACCGCTGTGCACAAGCGCCTGGTCATCGGCGCCGACGGGAGCCTGATCGGCGGCGTCCTGGTCGGTGACGCCGCCGGCTTCGAGACCATGGCCGCCATCGCTGCCGGGGATGCGGACCCTCCACGAGATCCGGCCGATCTGCTCATGAGCGCCGGGGTCGACGTCTCCGGTGCCGCTCTGGGGGGAGCGGCGGGACTGCGTGACACCGCCACCATCTGCTCGTGCGAGAACGTCACCAAGGGCGTGATCTGCTCAGCCGTAGCCGAGCTCATCGCTGGGGGCGGGGGAGCCGACGTGGCCGGTGTCAAGGCCGCCACTCGGGCCGGCAGTGGGTGCGGGGGCTGTCTGCCACAGGTGACCGAGTTGGTGCGGGCCGGCCTGTCCGCGGCCGGCATCGAGATGTCCCGCGCCCTCTGCGAGCACTTTGAGCACTCCCGCCAGGAACTGTTCGACCTCATCCGCCTGGAGCGGATCGCGTCCTTCTCCGAGTTGCTGGCCAGTCATGGGCGGGGGGGCGGCTGTGAGATCTGCAAGCCGGCGGTCGCGTCTATCCTCGCCTCCCTGGACGGTGTTTACATCCTCGACGGCGAGGGCGCGGCCATCCAGGACACCAACGACCACTTCCTGGCCAACCTGCAGAAGGACGGGACCTACTCGGTGGTACCCCGGGTACCCGGCGGTGAGATCACGCCGCAGAAGCTCATCATCCTGGGCGAGGTGGCCCGGGACTTCAACCTTTATACCAAGATCACCGGCGGCCAACGCATCGACCTGCTGGGCGCCAAGGTCGACGACCTGCCCGCCATCTGGGCCCGGCTGGTGGACGCCGGGTTCGAGTCGGGTCACGCCTACGGCAAGGCGGTCCGGACGGTTAAGTCATGCGTGGGTACCAATTGGTGCCGCTTTGGCGTGCAGGACTCGACCACCCTGGCCGTCGACCTCGAGTTGCGCTATCGGGGGCTGCGCAGCCCTCACAAGATCAAGCTGGCCGTGTCCGGTTGCGCCCGCGAGTGCGCCGAGGCCCAGGGCAAGGACGTCGGCGTCATTGCAACCGAGCGGGGCTGGAACCTCTACGTGTGTGGCAACGGCGGCGCCCGACCCCGCCACGCCGACCTCTTGGCCGAGGACGTCGACACCTCCAGCCTGATCCGGTATATCGACCGTTTCCTCGTCTTCTACATCCGCACCGCCGACCGGCTCCAGCGCACGGCGTCGTGGCTCGAGGCCATGGAGGGCGGCATCGACCATCTCCGCCGGGTCGTCGTCGACGACAGCTTGGGCCTGGCCGACGAGCTGGAGGCCGACATGGCCCGCCACGTGGCGGCGTACCGCTGCGAGTGGGCCGAGACCCTCAACGACCCGGGCCGGCTGCGCCGTTTCCGAAGCTTCGTCAACACCGACGCCACCGATCCCGACATTGTGGTCGTTGATGAGCGAGGCCAGCCCCGACCGGCCCAGGATTGGGAGAAGGTCGAACTCCTTACCGGCGCGCGACGTTGATCACGCTGCGTTGATCGCGCCGCCGTGATTACCCGGCGCTGGGTCAGGATCTGCTCCCTTCGGGAGCTGGAGCCGGGCCGGGGCGTGGCGGCATTGGTCGACGGTCGCCAGGTGGCCGTCTTCCTGCTGTCCGGTGCCCAGGGCGAGCCGGCCTCGCGACTGCGGGCCATCGACAACCGCGACCCGGCCTCCGGCGCCAATGTGTTGTCCCGGGGCCTTTTGGGATCGGCCGATGGCGTTGACTACGTGGCCTCCCCGATGCACAAGCACCGCTTCGACCTGGCCACCGGTCGCTGCCTGGACGGTTCGGTCCCCAGCGTGCGGGTCTGGCCGGTGCGGGTATGGGGTTCGACCGTGGAGGTGCTCAGCGTCAGCGGCGCCGACGACAGCCTCGGCCCGGTCGGTGCCGGCCCGACCTCGACCCACTGCCCCTTCTGCGCCCTGCAATGTGGGATGAAGCTCTCCGGGGCCGAGGCGGCCACCATGGAGGTGACCGGCGACGCCGCCTTCCCGGTCAACCAGGGCCGCATGTGCGTGAAGGGCTGGAGCTCGGTCGGCCTGCTCCGCTCCCCCGAGCGCCTGGTCGAGCCCTTGGTGCGCCGGGCGGGAGGACAGCTGGCTCATGCCACCTGGGACGACGCCTTGGACCAGCTGGCCGCCCGACTGGCCGAGTCCCAGAGGGTCCACGGGCCCGACTCGGTCGGGGTCTTCGGCAGCGGGGCGCTGACCAACGAGAAGGTCTACCTGCTCGGCAAGTTCGCCCGCCTGGCCCTTGGGACCAGGCACATCGACTACAACGGCCGCTACTGCATGTCCTCGGCGGCGGCGGCCCAAAACCGCGCTTTCGGAATAGATCGCGGGTTGCCCTTCCCCCTGGCCGACATCGCCGGCACCGACACGCTGGTGTTTTGGGGAGCCAACCCGGCCGACACCATGCCACCTCTCACGGCCTGGGTGGCGGAGATGCACCGGCGCGGTGGCCGGCTGGTCGTGGTCGATCCCCGCCGGAGCGCCACCGCCCAGGTGGCCGATCTCCACCTCCAGCCCGTGCCCGGTACCGACCTAGCGGTGGCCCTCGGCCTGTTGCGCCTGGCGCGGGAGACCCAGCGGGTGGACGAGGCCTACCTGGCCTCCCGGACCAGCGGGTGGGAGGCGACCCTGGCCGCCGCCGAGCCCTGGACCCCGGAGCGGGTCGAGTCGGTCAGCGGCGTGGCCCCGGCGGAGCTGGCTGCGCTGCTGGTGGCCCTGGCCGAGCCGCCGGCGGCCATGCTCCTCACCGGTCGGGGGCCCGAGCAGCAGTCCAAGGGAACCGACACCGTCTCGGCTCTCATCAACCTGATGCTGGCCCTGGGTCGGGTGGGCCGACCCCACAGTGGCTACGGCTGTCTCACCGGTCAGGGCAACGGCCAGGGGGGAAGGGAGCACGGCCAGAAGGCCGACCAGCTCCCCGGCTACCGCTCCATCGCCGACGAGGTCGACCGGGCGGCGGTGGCCGGCGTCTGGGGGGTGGATCCGTCGATCATCCCCGGCCCCGGGTTGAGTGCCATGGAGCTGATCTCCTCCATCGGCGAGCACGGAGGCATCCGGGCCCTGGTGGTTGCCGGCTCCGACCTGGCGGTGGCCTCTCCCTCCGCCGGCCAGGTGCGGACCCGCCTGGCCGGGCTGGACACCTTGGCCGTGCTGGACAGCTTCATGACCGACACTGCCGCCGAGGCCGACTTCGTCCTGCCCGTGACCCAGTGGGCCGAGGAGGACGGGACCATCACCAACCTGGAGGGCCGGGTCCTGCGCCGGCGCAAGGCACTGGACCCGCCGGCCGGCGTGCGCAGCGACATCGATGTCCTCTGCGCCCTGGCCGCCCGGCTGGGCCAGGTGGAGCGGTTCTCCTACCGCGACCCCGAGGAGGTCTTCGACGAGCTGGCCCGGGCCAGCGCCGGTGGCCGGGCCGACTACTCGGGCATCTCCTATGAGCGCCTCGACGGCGGCGAGGCGCTGTACTGGCCCTGTCCCGCCCCCGCCCACCCCGGCACGCCCCGGCTATTCGGGGACACCTTCGCCCACCTCGACGGGCGCGCCCGCCTGGTCCCGCTGGTTTACCGGCCTTCGGAGGAGGAGCCTGACGAGTCCTACCCGGTGCGCTTCACCACCGGCCGCTACCGGGAGCACTACAACTCCGGCAGCCAGACCCGACGGCTCGAAGCGCTCCGGGCCCGCCGCCCCCACCCCCTGCTCCAGATCCACCCCAGCCTGGCCCGCCGGTCCGGGCTGGCCGACGGGACCCTGGCCCAAGTCGAGAGCCGTCGGGGCGCGGTCCGTTTCCGAGTCGAGCTGAGCGAGGACATCCGACCCGACACCGTGTTCGCCCCCTTCCACTGGTCCGGGTCCGAGGCCGCCAACCTGCTGACGTCGCCGGCGCTGGATCCCATCAGCCGCATGCCCGAGTTCAAGGTCTGCGCCGTCCGCCTCGGTCCGGCCAAGTGAGCCCGGTTCACGGGTTGCTCCTGACCGGAGGAGGGAGTCGGCGAATGGGCTTCGACAAGGCGTCGATGCTCATCGATGGTGTCCCGTGCGCGGTGCGGGCCGCAGCCGCCCTGTCTGCCGTTACGAAAGTAGCGCTCGAGATCGGACCGGGAGTGTCGGGCCTGCCGGCGGTGGCCGAGTCCGAGCCGGGCCTGGGCCCGTTGGTGGCCTTGGGTGAGGGGCGGCGGGCGCTCGTGGCCAGGGGGGCGGTGGGTGACGTGCTCCTCCTCGCCTGCGACCTTCCCTTGGTCACCCCCGACGCCCTGGCGGTAATTGCCGGACACCGATCGACCTCGTCGGTGGTACCGGTTTCCGACGGCCGCGCCCAGCCCTTGTGCGCCCGATGGTCAGCGGCCCATCTGTCGAAAGTTGATGAGATGATCAGCGGGGGAGAGAGGTCCATGCGCGGGCTCTTGGCCCTGCCCGGAATCATCCTGCTGGACGGCGCCGGGTGGGGCTCTGCTCTTGCCGACGCCGACTGCCCCGCCGATCTCGATCGGCTTGCGGTCTCGTGGAGCCGACCCACCTCGCCAGCCGGCGTCCCCCGGGAGCCCGTCCCGGGCGAGTCTCCTCCGGGGACCCCACAGCGGCTTCGTAGGCCTCCAGCGCCAGAGCGACGATCCCATCTTCAACCTGATGCACGCGTCGGGCGTGACAACAATCTCAGCTGTTGGCCTGGGTGATGGAGCCGGGAGTGAGCAGGATCAGCACGCCGTCTGGATCGTGAACGGTCGCGATGGTTATGGGTCCGTTCGCAGTCGGCCGTCTGATTCGCCGGGGCGAGCCGCCAAGTCCGAGGTCGACGAGCCGGTTCAGTGTGGCCTCGACATCCACGAAGAACGAGAGCATGAACAGTCCTCTCGGTCGCGTCGAGGGGGATCCTGTGTGCGGGGCTTGGTCCCCGCGGAGCTCGTTCAGTTCCAACACGCCGGCGAAGACGTCGGGGACATGAGCGTCTCCCAGGAAGACAGCCCGTAGGCTGCGGCTCGGCGCGCCGAACAGATCAGGCCAGTCTCCTTCGACCTCGCGGTCGGCCAGTACATCGAGACCAAGCCCATCCCGGTAGAAGCGGAGGCTGGCCTCGAGGTTGTCGACTGCAATCACTGAGTGATGGATCGCACCTGACACCCCAGCAAGGTATCAACTCCGCGTAGACCGGAGAGGTCCTTCGCGCCTGGCCTTCGGCCATGGTGCGCACTTCTGCGCCGGCGCCGCCCTGGCCCGGGCCGAGGCGCCACAGGTCCTGACGGCGCTGGTGTCGCTGGACCCCCCGATCGAGGAACGGGAGTCGGCATCCCGTCGTTCAACGTCTGCGACATTCCGACGAAGGCGCGAGTCATCACCTCGGCGGGGGCCGGCCACTGGGTAGGCCGGCCACCTCCTGACGCACCCATGCCGCGATGTCGGTGACCGTTGTCGAGCTATGGGTATCGACCATAAGTACCGGTCCCAGGCCAAGAGGTCGGGAGTGCTCCGCATCAGTAGTAACACCGTCGATGAGCGCCGGATCTATGACGTCATGGTGGATGGCGTGACGATGGGCGATGCGGTCCGCCAGGCGGTCCCGGACCACACTGACCGGGCAACGGCAGAAGACCTCCAGGATGGGCTTACCCAGGGCGGACAGCCGAGTCCGAGCAACCTCGGGGTACCAGCGGGTCTCGAGTACCGCCGATGGAGCCTCGGCAGCCAGGGCGAAGAGGGCCTCGAAGGCGGCAGCCCCGAGCCGGCGCGACCAGTCGATGTCTCCCAAGCCGAGAATGTCGGCCACTGCCTCCTTGATGGTGTCCTTGGCGATGAGGGGCAGGCCCAGCTCCGCGGCGAGGGGCAGCGCCAGCGTCGTCTTGCCAGTTCCGGATGCGCCCGAGACGACCACGTAGAAGCCCGTCATAAGGTGACATCTTGTCGCAATTCATCGAGTCAGCCCCAAGACCTGGCTGGATTGCCTGGAGAAGCTCGGTGACCCGACAACGAGGCGGGTCACCCACCGTGAACCTCGCCTGGCAGCCAATTGTGTCCCCGCTCCGCGTCCTAGAAACACAGCCGCTGTTCTACGGGCCCGGCCGCCCACACCGCCGGCATGGTGCAGCCCCTGGCAGGGCGGTGGATGGCGGCATTCCTAGCTCTGACGGCGGGCTCCACTCGCCCGCGATCTGAACCGTCAGGCGAAGTTCGCCTCAGGCTCCTCGTCGACGACCCCTCCCCGGACGGTGCCGGTCACGCTGATGTCTCCGCCTCTGTTGATGACCCGGCCGCGCACGAACCCTCCGATCTCCACTTGGGCCAGGGGCTGGACGACGACGTCGCCGCCGATCCAAGCGTCCAGGCGGGAGTGGCTTCCGCTCAAGACCGTGACGGAGCCCAACACGATGCCGCTCACCGAGGCATCGCTGGCCACCGTGTCATCGCCCAGGATCAGCCCGATGTGGCGGCGTCGGCTCTTGAACCCGACGACGGTGCCCGCCCACGGTGACTTGGGAAACGCCGAGGACAGCTCCGAGAAGTCAATATCGACCCCCGCCTCGGCCAGTCGGTCCAGGATCGAAGGGTCAAGACCATGACTGGCAAGGTCGACGGCCTGGTCGAGTTCCGCTCCTGCTTCCACCAGTTTCCTGACGTCAGGCAGATCCACCCCTTCAGCGCAGATCCGCGTCAGGTCTCGACTCGTCAGGCCGGGCCAAGGCTGGGATGCCAGCTCGGCAGCCACGTCGTCGAGGTCAGCCCCGCTGTCGACTAGTTCAACCGCCTCCCTGGCGCCGAGGGCCACGCCCGCCCGGCGCAGCCGAGCCAACCCCTCAGGGTCCACGTCGCGTTCGGCCAGGGCCACGACATCTCGGTACCCGAGATCGGACAGCACCGGATCGTCCAGCGCCCGGAGAAAGGCTTCGTCCGGACAGAGATCGACCAGTAGGTCCAAGATCTCCGCCACGCTGAGTCGTCCCGACAGCCGCAGGCCGAGAGCGAGGAGCTCTGGATCCACTCCCTCGTCGATCACCCGCCGGAGCTGGTCGAAGCTGAGGCTTTGCTTCCCTCCCGGACCGGAGGCGTTCTCGGTGCCTGCGGCCAGGTCTCTGAGCAGCTCGGCTTCTTCGGCCGAGAGGCGGCCCCGGGCCAGCTCCTCGGCGATCTCGGCCTCTCGCCGAGCGGCGCGGTCGAAGGCGTCTTCGTCAGCTGACACGGGCTCCTCCTTGTTCGGCCATGGCTTCGAGGTTGCAGGCCGCCGCCTCCAGCGCCTCTTCGGCCAGGGTTGGATCTATGCGGCCGGCCAGGGCGCCGACCCTGGTGGCAAAGCGGTCCAGGGCACCTGACAGGTCTCCATCGGGTCCCAGTCGGGCGCCGGTACGGACCTCGATGCCAGCGAGGGAGGTGCGGCGCTTAGCCAGCGCCGAGCGTCCGGCAGCGGTAAGACGGTGGACGGTGCGGGGCCCGGCCTTGGACGAGGCGATCAGGCCCTCCTCGGCTAGTGCCGCCATGGCCGGATAGACGCTGCCGGCCGAGGCCGAATAGGCCGGCCCGAAGAGACGGTCCAGCTCGGCCATCAGCTCATAGCCGTGGCGGGCCTGATGGGCGAGCAGGGCCAGCAGCACGAGAGGTAGCTCGCCGGGGGCAAAGAACTGGTTTCTGGTTCGGCTCATGTCGACCCCGGCTATCGAACGACTTACGAAGACTATCGATAGCCTTACGATCTGTCAACGGCCAGGACGGACCAGCCGCAAATCAGGACTTGGACGGTCGGTGTTTCGTCCGGCCCGACGCCTTCGGGTGCGGTCTTAGCCCAGCTCAATAAGACGAACGACAGCGACTGAGAGACCATTCCCCTTCGCCGGCCAGGAGATCACCTCGAACCCGTTGAGTCAGCTACGCGATGGCGCCGGTCCCCAGGCGTTCGCGGGTCCGTTCGCGGGCAGTGAGGGGCAGCATTTCGAGGCGGTGGCCGTCGGGGTCGGAGATGAACACCGAGTTGCGGGGCGTCCGCTCCGATGCATCGATGCCGGCCTCGGAGAGCCGGGTGACGAGCTGGTCGAGGTCGTCGGCCGCCACGTTCAGCGCCATGTGGTTCATCTCCTGTCCGCCGTAGGCGTCACCCAGAACCTCGAACAAGTCGAGGCCCTGGAGGCCACAGCTCAAGAAGCTGGCCTTCATGCTGGGTGGTCCCCCGGAGATGTTGCGGTCCTCGAAGCCGAGCACGTCCATATAGAACCTCTTCGATCGCTCCAGATCGGTGACGTGTAGCACCACGTGGTTGATGCCCGTCACCCGGAGCTGCGGAGCAGCCATCGGCACCCCTCCTTGCCTGGTCCAGCACTCCTGGTGATCCTATGTCGGGGCTGTCCATGGCGCCCGGAGGATGGTGGTCGCCGGTGCCTGATCACGCGCACTTGGCGCGCCGGCAAGGTGTCTCCCTTTCCGCCGGTAGTGACAGGCAGGGGCACGCGATCCAGACACCGGCCGACGCCTAGGCCTTTCCTTTGGCAAGGGCCCGGAACAGGTCCTCTACAAGTCCAAGAGGAGACGCCTTCCCTCGCCCGGAGGGCGAGAGATGCCCGGCCAGCGCGAGGTCGACCGCACCATGGGCCGTAGCCAGCACCAGGGCTGCCATCCTTTCCGGTTCACCAGGCGGCAGGTCGCCTGATTCTTGAGCAGCATTGACCAGTCCAACGACGACTACCCGGGCTTCTTGGGCAGCTTCTCCCAGCTCGGGCCAGGCTCTGGACCACGGCCCGAAGGTGAGCTTGAAACGCGCCGGGTGGCGGGTGGCCCATCGGATGTAGGCGTCCATCCGGTGTCTGAGGGCCGTGATCGGCGGCCTGACATCCCGGCCCGACTCAGCTCTCGCCTGCTTTCTTAACTCTCTGGCTGCCACTGCGGCCAGCAACTCCTCTTTGTCTTCGAAGTGGCGGTAGGGAGCGTTGTGGGACAAGCCGCACCGCCGCCCCACTTCTCGCAGAGTGACTGCCGCGGGCCCGCCTTCGTCGAGCAGTTCAACGGCAACATCGACGAGCTGGTCCCGGGTAGTCCGCACCCGAGCGAGATTACCGGCCAGGTTGACACTGTCAACATTCCAACCTAAGTTGACAGCGTCAACCGGATGTCTGGTGGAGAGTGATGAACTCAACTGTCATGGACTTGGCCGCCCTTGAGGGCAGGGTCGCCCGGGAGGGCGCCCCCCTGGTCGATCTGCCGGATGAGGAAGGCAAGTGCCTGGTCACCTTCGTCTGGAGAGGCGACGCCCAGACAGCCTCGGTTGGGGTCCAGAGCCAGCTGGGACGGCCTTTCCAGTTGATTGGCTTGCAGAGGCTGGACAGCTCCGATCTCTGGGTCGGGTCGACCCGGGTCGATGGCGACGTCACCGCCTCCTATCAGCTCGTTGTCGACTACGAGGATCCGGGCAGGGACCTCTCTGCGCTGAGCCGGGAGGAGAGAGGACGTGTCCTGCTGGAGCGTTTCGCCCATCTTCGGGCGGACCCGCTCAACCCGATCCGCTACCCCCCGCCCTGGTACAGCCCCGAGCTCCCCGAGGAGCAGTGGGAGTCGCTCCTGGTGATGCCCAAGGCCCTCCCTCGCCCGGCCTCAAGCGGGCGCGACACCAGGGGTCAGCTGGAGCGGCACAGTCTCGCCAGCATCGCCTTCGGTGCCGACCGCCTCGTCGAGGTCTACGTCCCCCCGACGGACCCACCGTCTGACGGCTATCGGGTCGTTGCGGTGCTCGACGGGACCATCTGGCGATCCATCACGGCGTCAGATCGCATTCTCGAGGACCTCGTGGTGGCGGGCGTGATCCCGCCAACGGTTGTCCTGTATGTGGACATCCCCCTCGCTGACCGTGTCAAGGACCTCTGCTGCAACCCGGCGCTGCCCCGTTTCCTGGCTGAGGAGCTACTCCCATGGGCCCAGAACCGCTGGGTGCTGAGCCGGAGACCGGCTGACCACGTCGTGGCCGGCTTCAGCCTGGGTGGTCTGGCTGCCGCATGGACGGGCTATTCCCGCCCTGACGAGTTCGGTTCCGTGATGTCTCTATCCGGCTCCTACTGGTGGGGCATCGACGCTGATGAAGAGGCTGAGTGGTTGTCGAGGCAGTTTGCCCAGGTGCAGCGTCTACCGCTGCGGTGGTATCAGGCCGTCGGCCGGCTTGAGCTGTTCCACCCCCTGGACGAGGCGCCTGGCACCAGCATGGGAGCGGCCAACCGGCATCTTCGAACGATCCTCAACTCAAAAGGCTACAGCCTCACCTATGAGGAGTTCCCCGGTGGCCACGAGTTCTGTAGCTGGGAGCTGCTGTTCCCGCACGCATTGGAGGTACTCCTGGCGGCCTAGCCGTCTGCCTGGAACCGCCCGCGATAGCCAGGGCCGGAACTTGGACTGGGAACCCTTGGAGCGGGAGTGAGGTGGTGGCGGTAGCACCGAATCGGCTCTGTGCTCCCTGAGGTGCCCCACAACGCGCGTCCCCTATGCCCGCTGCGTGCCTGGGCGGCCAGGTGTGCCCTTCCGCCGGCTCGAGGGCAATGCCCGAGATCACCGGACGCCGGTAATCCCGGACACTGGCCGGTGCGGCCGCCAGCGCGCGATCGGCACTCAGGTGCGGGAAGGACCTCTATACCTACGGTGCCTGGCCCTGACGGGAGGCTTGTTGATTCCTTCGGTGGATCCCGTCACCCAACCGCCTCCGTCGACCTTCAACAGCGCTCGCCGATCCCCGGGCAGGATGAGGCATAGGGGGTCGAGAAGGCCACCTTCCCCTCGATCAGCTCGGGGAACGGCGGCCAACACAAGGGCGCCCCGTTGCTCGATCTACTGGCGTACTCGGCCACGCGGTAAGAGGCGATCACCTCGTTCTCGTCCACGTCGGTTCTCCCTCCCTCCGCCGTTGCCAGTCGAGGTAACCACCCACTCTCGCGGCGACTCCGGGGGTGCGGGTGGCCCATCGGACCGCTCGGACGTGCCGGTCCCGGATTCTGCTGAGCTACGAGCGGTGATGCGCGTTGGAAGGCCATCCCGAAGCGCCGGAGATTCGCCTTCCAAGAGATGCCGACCCGTGGACCGTCGGGTCTTTTGAGATGTGTGGGCTGCCCGCAAGGTCCGCAAACACCAGCGTGGCGAGCTTGGTCGTCATGTCACTGACTCGTACGCGCCATCCCCACGATGGGAGCGGCGAGGTGCCCGGCGCCGTCGGAGCCGTGGAAGCCGGCGTCACCGAAGCTGAAGACCCCACCGTCGGCGCCCACCAGCCAGTAGCCCCCACCGTCCGGGGTGGCCGCCATCCCCACGATGGGAGCGGCGAGGTGCACAGTGGTAGCGGAACCGTGGAAGTCGGCGTCACCGAAGGGGTACACGGAGCCATCTCGCCCGACCAGCCAGTAGCCGGCGCCATCGGGGGTGGCCGCCATCCCCACGATGGGAGCGGCGAGGTGCACGGCGCCGTCGGAACCGTAGAAGCCGGCGTCACCGAAGGAGAACACCCCACCGTCGGCGCCCACCAGCCAGTAGCCACGACCGTCCGGGGTGGCCGCCATCTCCACGATGGGAGCGGCGAGGTGCGCAGTGGTGGCGGAACCGAAGGACCCGGCGTCACCGAAGGGATACACCGAGCCATCTCGCCCGACCAGCCAGTAGCCGGCGCCATCGGGAGTGGAAGCAGTGCCGACCACCGGGGCCGGGATCCCTCGCCCGCCCAGTGAGCCCTCGAAGAGCGCCGCTCCGAAGTCGAACATCCCGCCGTCGGCCCCGACCAGGCGGTAGCCGGGGAGGGGTGGCGGAGGGGTGGATGCAGGAGTTGCCACCAGGAAGGCCGGGTCCGAGGTGAAGGTAAGGGTCAGCTGCCCGCTGGCGTTGGCGCTCCCCACCTCCACCAAGGAACCGTTGGCACCCACCTGGTAGATCACGTCCCCAGGGGGAAGGCCGGTAATGGTCATGGTGATCGGGGAGGAAGCCATCGGCGTGGTCCCGTCCGGCGCCTGCCACGACACGGCGAAGCCAAGGATGAAGCTGGAGCCCGGAGGCGGGGTGAAGCCCGAGGTATTGAGCGCGTACTCAGTCACTGTGGTACCGGCAGGCAGCGCTCCGGCCGGGATGGTCACAGTCGCCGTCGCCCCGCCCGAGCTACCCGACAGGGTCGTAGAGGAAGAGGAGGAGGTCAACGCCGTGCTCAGCGCCGTGGTGTCGCTGCTCGATGTGCCCGGGGGCGGAGGAGCAGGAGAGGGAGAGGGGGACGAAGTAGGCGTCGTCGGAGGAGAGCTGAAAGTGAAGGAACCGGTGTAGTTCTGGATGTCGGCAAAGGTGTCGGTGGTCGACCCGCCCACTCCTGGGGACAGATTCTGCACCTGGCCGGGACTGGCGGTGGAGTCCCCGTTCACGATGACCGTCGTGCCCGCGGGGGCGGCGCTGAGATCCAGCGTATTGCTCGACGACCCTCCGCCGAGGAAGCTGTACCCGCCGCCGGAGGGCGCCTCGAAATCGTTGCCCCCCACCGACGAGCCGAGGAAGGTCTCGAAGCCTGTGAGGGTGTCATCGACCTGAGAACCCGTCACCGACTGTGGTGTGGCAACCAGGTTCACCGTCACCGCTGCGGGAGCGCTGGCGAAGGACACCGAGTCACTTCCGCCTCCGCCAGTGAGGCTGAACGCGCCGGCACCAACCGAGAAGTCATCCGAGCCGGGCGAACCCGTGTAGGACTGGATGCCCTGGAAGCTGTCTGTGCTGCTCCCCGTGACCGATGAGGAGAGCCCCGACGCGGTCCCATTGCCCGATGACGTGGTGATCGACACCGATACGCCGCTCACCCCGACGGCTGGCTCCACGCCGGCGAATGACAGGCTGTTCGAGGTCGTACCCGACGGTGCCTCGAAGGTGTAGCCACCGTAGGCATCCGCGTCGAAGGTGTTGCCCCCGGCATTCGAGCCCACGAAGGTCGATATGCCGGTCGTCGTGATGTTACCGCTGAACCCGCCGGTCACGGTGCCCGCGCCGTCATTCAACGAGACCGAGACTCCGCTCAGCGCACTGACAAGGCTCAGCGTGTCTGATCCACCGCCTCCAGTGATCGAATAGGTGCCGGGACCGGCGTTGAACGTGTCGTTGCTCGGAGAGCCCACGATGCTCGAAATGCCGCTGAAGGTGTCGGTGCCGGTGCCGGGACTGGCGCTTCCCGCCGCAAGATCGACGACGACGCCGGTCCCGGAGGTGTCCCCCTGGAACGAGAGCGTGTTACCCGACCCCTGGCCGGTGAAGCTCAGCCCGCCGGTGGAGCCGGCCACGAAGGTCGTGTCGCCTGTGGAGGGGCCGGTGAAGTGCCCCACGTCCGTGAAGGAGTCGGTCGTCGATCCGCCTGTTCCGGAGGAAAGTCCTGCCACCGAGCCCGACGAGACCGTGATGGTCGTGCCAGAGGGTGCCGCGCTCAGGTCCAAGGCGTTGCCCGTCCCATGGCCGGTGAAGGTGAAGCCTCCGGAGGCCGGGGCCACGAAGGTGGTGTTACCGGAGGAGGGACCTTCGAAGTTAGAGATACCGCTGAAGGTGTCCGTGGCTGTCGACCCGGACAGACCGCTGATCGTGCCGGCTGGGACGCTCACCGTCGCGCCCGAAGGCGCCGCGCTCAGGTTCAAGGTGTTACCCGTCCCTTGGCCGGTGAAAGTGAAGCCTCCGGAGGCAGGGGCCACGAAGGTCGTGTTACCACTGCTGGACCCGATGACCTCGTCGATGCCGTAGAAGTCGGCGAAGCTCACCGCGGTGCTACCCACGGTGCCAGTCACCTGGCCGAGGCTGGCCGAGCTATCGGCGTTGATCGCCACGATGGGATCCGATGTCCCCGCCAGCCCGCCC
>Ga0307374_10003110_pt1 | contig 28687 bp, 24 predicted proteins | sample OX3MG_FD_202532 | JGI IMG/M metagenome (GOLD analysis project Ga0307374, IMG submission 202532) | Soil microbial communities from Risofladan, Vaasa, Finland - OX-3 | ecosystem: Environmental > Terrestrial > Soil > Coastal area > Acid sulfate soil | place: Finland: Risofladan, Vaasa | collected... | reverse complement strand
TGTCGGCGACCTTTTACGTGATGAAGTGCCTGGCGGCGGAGGCGGTGCCGGCCAACGAGGGACTGATGCGGCCGATTCGGGTGATCGCGCCGCCCGGTTCGATCGTCAACGCGCTGGCGCCGGCCGCCGTGGCGGGCGGCAACGTCGAGACCTCGCAGCGGATCGTCGACGTGCTGCTGCGGGCGCTGGCCGCGGCTGCGCCCGAGCGCATCCCGGCGGCGAGTTCGGGCTCGATGTCGAACATGACGCTGGGCGGCTACGACACGATCCGCGCCCGGCACTTTTCCTACTACGAAACGATCGCCGGCGGCGCCGGCGCGGCCCCCGGCCATCCGGGCGCCGCCGGCCTCCATACGCACATGACCAACACGCTCAACACGCCGATCGAGGCGCTGGAAGCGTACTACCCAATGCGCGTCACCGAGTACCGCATCCGTCGCGGCTCCGGCGGCCGCGGCGCGGCGGCGGGCGGCGACGGCCTCGTTCGCGAGCTGGAGTGCCTGGTGCCGGCGACGCTGAGCCTGCTGACCGACCGGCGCATCATCCGGCCGTGGGGCCTTGCCGGGGGCGGCGCCGGCAAGGCCGGCGCGAATTTCCTGGTACGCGACGGGCGGCGAATCAAACTGCCCGGCAAGGCCAACGAGCGGCTGCTGGAGGGCGAGCGGGTGCGAATCGAGACGCCGGGCGGGGGCGGATGGGGCCGCGCGCGGCGGGCGGGCGACAGCTCAAAGAAGATGGCGCGCGGAGGACCGCGCGAGGTCCTTCGACTGCGCTCGCGGACTCGCTTCGCTCAGGATGACTGAAAAAAAAGAGGTGACTGAAGAAGAAGAGGTGATTGAAGAAGCAGACGTGCGGCGCGCCGCATCACTGAAGCGCACTCGCGGCGCGCGGGATGACACAGCGGGGGCTTCAGTTATCCAGCGCTCGCGCCCTTTCAGTCATCCTGAGCGGAGGCTGCCGGAGTCGAAGGATCTCGCGCGCAGCGCGTCATCCTAGGCGCGCGGAGGACCGCGCGAGGTCCTTCGACTGCGCTCGCGGACTCGCTTCGCTCAGGATGACTGAAAAAAAAGAGGTGACTGAAGGAAAAGGCAGGCACTGCCCAGTTTTGGCCTTGGCCGCCCTAATTTGCATGACTGAAGAAGACGACGACTGAAGAGCAAGATGACTGAAGAAGAACTGAAGAAGAAGATGACTGCGCCGGTTGCGTGCCTGATGGTGCGGGCCGCATCGCACAGTTACTCTGAGGCCCAAGCCTCTCACACGAGTTGAAGAATCGGATGGCGGAATCGCAATTCTGGATCGGAGTACACGGCATCGTCGCCGACCGCGGGCACCTGGTGGTGCTGCGACGCGCCGCGCGGATGCCGTACCGGCCGGGCCATTGGGACCTTCCTGGTGGCCATCTGACGCTCGGCGAGAGCTTCGAGGAGTGCCTGGCGCGCGAAGTCGGCGAGGAGACCGGCCTTGCGATCGAGATCGAGCGCGCACTGGGGCTGTATAAGGCGCCGCCGGACCCGTACGTGCAAGCGCTCTACGCATGCCGGCCGGCGGACACGCGCCGCGAACTCATCCTGATGCCCGGCGAGCACGTCGAGGGCCGCTGGGTGACGGTGGACGAGCTCGCGCGGATGAGCGACGTGATTCCTTACCTGGAAGGGATGCTGCGGCGCGGAATGCTGGATTATCTGAAGTAAGCATTTTTTTCTTTGGCCTTTTTGGTCATCCTGAGCCACACCGATCCGCCCCTTTGCGTCATCCTGAGCGAAGCGAGTCCGCGAGCGCGCTCGAAGGACCTCGCGCGGTCCGCCGCGCGTAATCCACCATTGCGGGATTTTGGCGGTGAATCAGCTCGAGCTTCCTGCGCCTGGTCCATCCCTTGAGCTGTCGCTCGCGCGCGGCCATCTCCGCCGCCCGCTCGAACTGCTCGGCATAAACCAGCCGCGTCACTTTGTACTTGCTGGTGAAGCCTTCGATTAATCCTTGCTTGTGCTCGAACACGCGGCGGTCGAGATCGTTGGTCGCGCCGATGTAGGGCACTCCCGACTTGCTGCTCATGATGTAGACGTAATAGCTCATCGCCTTGGCGCGCGGAGGACCGCGCGAGGTCCTTCGACTGCGCTCGCAAACTCGCTTCGCTCAGGATGACTGAAGAAGAAGAGGATGACTGAAGAAGCGCAATCGCTGCGCGCACGATGACACAGGGGGGAGGCGCGTGCCGTTCAAGATGACTGAAGGGACGAGCGCGCGCCGCTCGGGGTGACCGGAGGGGCAAGCTCGTTTCGCTCAAGATGACCGGAGAGGCCCAAGTGCAGCGCTCAGCGACTGCGCTTGTTCAATCATCCGGCGCTTGCGCCGCTTCAGTCATCCTGAGCGGAGGCTGCCGGAGTCGAAGGATCTCGCGCGCAGCGCGTAATCCTTGGCGCGCGGAGGACCGCGCGAGGTCCTTCGACTGCGCTCGCAAACTCGCTTCGCTCAGGATGACTGAAGAAAAAGAGATGGCTGAAGAAGCGCAGTCGCTACGCGCACGATGACACATGGGGGAGGCGCGTGCCGTTCAAGATGACTGAAGAGACAGGCGCGCGCCGCTCGGGGTGACCGGAGGGGCAAGCTCGTTTCGCTCAAGATGACCGGAGAAACCCAAATGCAGCGCTCAGCGACAGCGCTTGTTCAGTCATCCGGCGCCCTACGCCGCTTCAGTCATCCTGAGCGGAGGCTGCCGGAGTCGAAGGATCTCGCGCGCAGCGCGTAATCCCGGGCGCGCAGAGGACCGCGCGAGGTCCTTCGACTGCGCTCGCAAACTCGCTTCGCTCAGGATGACTGAAGAAGAAGAGGTGACTGAAGAAAACGGAAGCGTACGCGCGCGCTTCCGGAAGAAAAAGGATGACTGAAGAAAAAAGGGATGACCGAAGAAAAGGAGATAACTGAAAAAGAAAAAGAGGGCTGACTGAAGAGATCAAAAGCCGAGGAGTTTTTCGAAAGCTTCCTCGAAGTTCTCTTTCGAAAGCGTCGTGGCCTCTTCGCGCCGAAGAACGTCATCGGCGACCGGAGCGATTTTCCAGCTATGCACCAGGGTTCCCGTACCGTCCCACAGGAGCGCGTAGGTCGCCGGCCCGTTCGAGAGATCCGCGCGGAACGGAACGCCGAACACGGGGCCAAACGGCTTCAGGGTGATCTCGACGCTGCGCGCCACGATCGTAAGGTAGGGAAAAAACACGCCCTTCAGCGCCGGGTTTTCCATCTTCATCGTGAAGGGGCGGACTGTCGCCAGACGCTCCTTTTCGTACTGACCCAGGAAGTCGTTGGCGACCAGATGACAGAGCGACTGCATCGCTTCCACCATCCTGTGCACGACGCTGTGGGAGCGCTGTTCGGTCTCCTGACGGTCGCGTGTGTCGCGATCCTGGCGGGTCTCGTTCAGCAGCTTGTCCCTAAGACTCATCGAATGCCTCGTTCGACCACGGGCTACGATTATGACTCCATCGGCGGGGGCTGAAAAGACACGCCCCGCCCGGGCCTTCAGTGCCTGGCCGGCGGCGCGACGCGCCTGGGAAGGCGGCCCCACCAGTAGCCGAAGAAGTTCGCGCATTCCAGCTCGTGACACAGTGCGCGCTCGCGGTCGCCGCGCATCGCCGCCGCCGCCATCCGTATCGCGTTGCGAATCAGCTTGTCGAGATGATTGTGGCTCCGCCCACCCGCTTGCGCCGTGCCCACGCCAAAGGCGAAGGCCTTGCGCATCAGGTACCCGCGGTTCATCCTCGCGGCCGGCACCAGGTGAAAGACCCGGGCCTCGGCGACGAAGCCCATCGCGCCGCCGCGCTCGACGATCCGCGCGAACAGCTCCGTGTCCTCGCCTGAAATCGGGTTGCCGCCGACCACGCCCAAGTCCTCGCGGAAACGGCCGAAGCGCGTGAAGCACTGGCGGCGAAAGCCGACGTTGGCGCTGAAGTAGTTGCGCAGCACCTCCGCTTCCCCGGGCCGGGCGGCCGCGATCGCATCGCGGTCGTGGACCGCGAAGCGCACGTACAACGACGGCCCGAGCCATCGCGGCGGTGGAGCCTCCCATCGCGGCAGCACCAGCCCGCACGCCGTGTCGAGGCCGCGCCGCTCCAGCGCCGCCAGCATCAGCGCCGCCCAGTCGGGATCGGCGACCGCGTCGTCGTCGATGAACAGGATGAACTCGCCGGCCGCCTCGTCGACCGCGCGGTTGCGCGCGAAGCTCGAGCCCGGACCCGGCTCGAACACACGGCGCATCGCGAACGGCGCGCGCGCGGCCGCCGCCTCGACCACCGCGGGAGTGCGGTCGGTCGAGTTGTTGTCGACCACGATGCATTCCGTCTCCAGCCCCTCGGGCAGGCGCTGCGCCGCGAGGCTCGCCAGGGTCTCTGCGAGCGTGACCGCGCGATTGTGCGTGGGAACCGCGAGCGTGAGGCGAATAGCCAATTGCCTAGTGGGGCCCCGGCGTGGCGCGCGGCCGGGGCGACGGCCGCGCCGCGGCAGGTGACGGCGAGGAATGTGGCGGTCCGGATGACGGCGCCCCCGAGGGCCGCGGCGCCGGGGGAGGCGGATTTTCGATCGCGAGGCTCGGCAGCGGCGCCTTGGACTGCGTGAAAACCATCGATTCCACGGTCAGGCTCGGCTCGGACTGCTGCTGGATCTGCGCCGGCGCGACCAGCTCGAAGCCGAAGTCGCGAGTCTCGCCGGGCACGAACGGCAGGACCGGGCGAACGAAGCCGATGAATTCGATCGGGGTGACGACCACACTATGGCTCTCCCGATAGAGCAGCTTGCGCTGCGCGCCGCGCCCCGCGTAGTAGGTCACCGTCAGCCGCACCTCGTCCACGCCGCGGTCGCCGGCGTTGGTGATGCGGCCGAAGATCGCGGGCACGCGCGCCTCCGACATCTTCACCGCGACGTCGCTCAGCACGAGCTTGGGGAGGTAGGCGCGCGCCGCCGGAACCTGCGCCTGGATGTCTTCGATCATCTTGAGTTTGCGCCTGAAGAAAAATTCGAGGCCGCGGCTGCCGCTGAATGGATGCTTGCCGAGCTGGTCGAGCAAGGCCTGGTAGGCCGCCGCCGCCTTGGGATAGTCCAGACCATGATAGATCTCGACGGCCGCGCGGTTGCCGTCGCGGATCAGGTCGCGGCGCGCGAAATCCGCCACCACGCGCCATTGATGCTGCTGCTTGACCATCACCAGCGCGTCTTCGAACCTGAGCTTGGGATAAAGGCCCGCCATGAGCGACTTGTCGGCGGCGGCGTTGAGCGAGTCCTGCGGCCCGGCCTTGGCGTCGACCGTGCGCTCCCACAGCGTCAGATCGGGCATCGTGACCTTGACCGGCACCACGGCGCGCTCGCCGTCGATCCGCGGCTGGCCGACTTCGTAGCGGGTGCTGAACAGGACCGCACGGAACCAAATCGGATCGACGTCGGGGGCCAGCGGAATCTCGGTCAGGAATTGTTTGAGCGAACGCGCGGCGCGGTCCTGGTCGGTGAGCGTCGCGTAGCAGGCCGGGTAGTTGAACTGCTGAAGGTCGGCGAGATACCGGGTGGCCAACCTCTGCGGCGACTGGCCGCATCCGGCAAGCATCAGCGCCGCGCCGAGCAGGGCCAGGGCGAACAGCCGGGCACATCCGTGGCGAATTGTTCCGCGAACTCTCCTCGCCGTCATTACGATCCCTGGCCACGCCCGAGCCGCGCGCTCCGGGACGCCTAGTGCTCGACCGGCAGGCGCGCGTCGTTCCAGTCGAGCATCCCGCCCTTGAGGCTGCAGACTTTCTCGAAGCCGAGGCCAGTAAGGATCGCGGCCGCGGTCACGCTGCGCACGCCCGCGCGGCAGATCACCACGATGTCCCGGTCCTTGAAGGGTCCGAGTTCCGCCTCGCCGCGGTCGGGCAGCTCGCGCAACGGGATGAGCCGCGCGCCGGCGATATGGCCGAGCTCGCCCGCGTACTCGTCGGGCTCGCGCACGTCGAGCAGCAGCGGCGCCGTCGCGGTGCCGGCGCGCGCGGCGACTTCGGCCGGCGATAGCTGGCGCACCGAATTGAGCTGGGCAAGGGTCGGAAAGTGGATCGTGGCGGCTTCGATCTCGCTCTGGTTGGGCTGCAGCGCCTCCTGGATTCCCTCGGGCAGGGGCAGTCCGAGATTGTTCATCAGCTCGATGTAGGCGTCGCGCGAGCGGCCGGCCACGCGCGGATTGGAGGTTTTCTCTTCGCCGATCGTGGAGTGGACATGGCCGCGGTAGTCGTGCGCCGGGTAGACCAGGGTGGCGTCGGGAAGCGTGAACAGCTTGCCCGTGATCGAGTCGTACTCCGTTCCCGGATCGCCGCCGGCGAAGTCGGCGCGCCCGGTGCCGTGAATCATCAGGCAATCGCCGGTGAAGACGCGGTCCTCGGCATACAGGCTTATCGAGTCGGGAGTATGGCCCGGCGTGTACAGCACCTTGAGCTCGAAGTCGCCGATGATCAGGCGCTGGCCGTCCTCCAGATGCATCGTGACGTGCGGCGCCGGGGCCCACCGATGCATCGCGACCGGCGTGTCGGTGAGCGCCGAGAGCTCGTGCGCGCCGCTGCGATGGTCGGCGTGGGTGTGGGTGTCGACGATCAGATCGAGCTTGAGCCGATGGTAGGCCAGCACGCCGAGGTAGCGGTCGGTGCGATCCTTGAGCGGATCGATAATGACCGCGCGCCCCATGCTTTCGGAGGCGAGCAGGTAGGTCTTGCACTTGGCATTGTTCAATTCGCGAAAAACCATATGGTCCTCCCCGTCGGGCCATGCGCCACCGCTCTCATCCCGCCCGATCGCCGTCGCGGCGCGCCTGTCCGTGTCGGCCGTCAAAGACTATAGCGCCGCGCGCACGCAAGTGTGAACGCCCGCCAGGCGCTGGGGCGCCGAACGGCGGCTTGACCGGCGACGAAGGTGGCCCGATGATGCCAGCGGTGGAACTACGCCTCGCCGTGCCGCTCGCGATCTTCGCGTTCACTTACTTCGTGTTCGCGGTCGGCAACTTTCCCGGACTTCAGCTCGACCGCACCGGCGCCGCGCTGGCGGGTGCGCTGCTGATGGTGGTGACGGGGTCGCTCAGCGAGTCCGGGGCGCTGGCCGCAATCGACTTTCACACCCTCCTGCTGCTGCTCGGGATGATGATCATCGTGGCCAACCTGCGCATCTCGGGGGCCTTCGCGCTGGTTGCGCGATGGCTCCTGGAGCGCGCGCACTCGGGTTACGGGCTGCTCGCGATGACGGTGCTGGCCTCCGGGGTGCTGGCGGCGTTTTTCATCAACGACGTGGTCTGCCTGTCGCTGGCGGCGCCGCTGATCGAGGTCGCGCGGATCCTCGAAATCGACGCGGCGCCGCTCCTGCTCGCGCTCGCCACCGGCAGCAACATCGGCAGCGTCGCGACCATCACCGGCAATCCGCAAAACATGATCGTCGCCGGCTTCGCCGGCATCGGCTACTCGGCCTTCGCGCTGCGCCTGGCGCCGGTCGCGCTGGTCGGCCTGCTGGTCGACTACGCCGTAATCGCCTGGCTCTATCGCGGTCGCTTACGCCTCATCCAGCGGCGCGACGACCTGCATCTGCCCGCCCCACCGCCGGAGCGCCGCTACCATCTCGTGAAGACCTCGATCGTGGCGGGCGCGGTGCTGGTGCTGTTCGCGATGGGCTATCCGACCGATCTGGTGGCGCTGGGCGGCGGCGCCGCGCTGCTGTTCACGCGGCGGACGCATCCCCGCTCGATCTACGAGCAGATCGACTGGACGCTGCTGGTGATGTTCGCGGGCCTGTTCATCGTGGTCAGAGGCGCCGAGACCACCGGGCTGCTGAAGCACCTGGTCGCGGTGGCGGGACCCGCGCGGCTGAAGAACGTCGCCACGCTCTCCGTGGTGGCCGCGGTGCTCTCCAACCTGGTCAGCAATGTTCCCGCGGTGCTGCTGTTCAAGCCGATCTATTCGCAGATCAGCCGAGGCCTGAGCACCGGCCTGGTGCTGGCCAGCGCCAGCACCTTCGCCGGCAACCTCACCCTGCTCGGATCGATCGCCAATCTGATCGTGATCGAGCAGGCGCGCCGCGAAGGTATCGAGATTAGCTTCGTCGATTATCTGAAGGTTGGGCTGCCGGTCACCATCGTCACGCTCGCCCTCGATATCGCCTGGCTCCAGCTCTTGCGCTAGCGCCGGGCGCATCCGCCCGGCTACGGAAACGTCAGGCGGAGAATCTCCACCTTGCGCACGGCCTCGGCCACCATCGTCTCGACCTCGAACGCGCGCTCGGCGGCGCGCACCTGGTCGAGGTTGGCGTGGGTTTCGGGATGCGGGGGAACGAACAGCGAGCAGCAGTCCTGGTCGGGCTGAATCGAGGTCTCGAAAGTGCCGAGCGCGCGCGCCTGGTCGACGATTTCGTTCTTGTCCATCCCGACCAGCGGGCGCGCGACGGGCAATCCGATCGCTTCCTCGATGACCGTCATGTTTTCCAGCGTCTGCGAAGCGACCTGGCCGAGGCTCTCGCCGGTCACCAGCACGCGCGCGCCCGCGCGCCGGGCCAGGGCGGCCGCAATCCGCACCATGAAGCGCCGGTAGAGCACCACGCGCAGCGGACGCGGCCCGCGCGCCACGATCTCGCGCTGGATATCGGCGAACGCGACCATCATCAGCGTCGATCGCGCCTGGTAGCGGGTGAGCTGCTCGGCCAGTTCGGTCGCCTTCTCGCGGCTCGCCGCCGAGACCAGCGGATGGCTGTGGAAGTGGACGAAATCGAGCCTGAGCCCGCGCCGCATCATGCGATAGGCGGCGACCGGCGAGTCGATTCCACCCGAGAGCAGCGCCACACCGTGTCCCGTGATGCCCACCGGCAGGCCGCCCGCGCCGGGCCGTTTGCCGGCGGCGATATAGGCGGCGTCGGGGAGGATCTCGACCGTGATGACCAGTCCGGGATTCTCAAGGTCCACTTTAAGTCCGACCGCGTCCTTGACCGCGGCGCCGGCCGCCTGATCGATTTCCATCGAGTTGAGCGCAAAGCGCTTGTCGGCGCGCGTCGCCCGCACGCGAAAGCTGGCGGCGCCGCGATGCGCCCGCGCGATCGCGATCGCCTCGCGTTTAATCTCCTCGATATCGCGCGCGACCGGGCGGCTCAGCGAAAAATTCTGCAATCCGAAGAGCAGCGCCGCGCGCTCGGCGACGACCTCCTCGTCGATCTCCCCGGGCAGTTCGACGATGAGGCGCGGCCCCTCGCCGCGCAGCGCACCGAGCTTGAAGTCGGCGAAGACGGCGCGCAGGTTGCTCTTCAACTGATCGACGAAGCGCCACTGGTTGCGTCCCTTGAGCGCGATTTCGTGGTATCTTCCAATCAGGTAACGCATCGTGATCGCTTCGCAACCGCAAGACTCTCCTGCGCACGCTTCATCTTATTTGCGCCGGATCGGAACTGATACGAGTGAGCACTGATACATGAGCGCACCGGACCGAATCAATCAGCGCCTGGCCCGCCTGCGCCAGCGTCTCGAACCGGCCGCTCGGCTGTCGCGCCATCGCACCGGCGCGGGACGCGGCGCCGCCGTGCTGATGCCGATCTTCGAGCTGGACGGCGACCTGCACGTGGTCTATATCCGGCGCTCCGATCACGTCGAGAGCCATCGCGGACAGGTCGCATTTCCGGGCGGCCGGGTCGACCCGGGCGACGAAACCCTGCTCGACACGGCGCTCCGCGAGGCGCGCGAAGAGGTCGGGATCGATCCCGCGAGCGTCGACGTGCTCGGCGGTATCGAAGGCACGGTGGCACGCACCAGCGAGATCCACGTGACGCCGTTCATCGGCGTAATTCCGGCCGCCGACGGCCTGCGCGCAGATCCCAGAGAGGTCGCCGCGATCTTCTTCGTCCCGATGAGCGCGCTGGAGGACTCGAGCTATCGCGGCACCTATCGCTTCCGGCGCGACAGCGGAGAGGTGAGCGAGCATCCGGCGATCTTTTACAACGACCAGGTCATCTGGGGACTCACGCTGCGCTTCACCGAGGAGGTGCTGCACCGGATGAACGGCGCGGTGGCGCGTTGATCCGGCGGGTTTCCGACTTCGCCCGATAAAATTCCCGGCCTCGGCTCCAGCTTGCGTGAGCCCCGGGGCGCAGCCCCTGCGCTTCCACAGTCATCCGGCGCCTGCGCTCTTTCAGTCGTCCTGAGCGGAGGCTGCCGGAGTCGAAGGATCTCGCGCGCAGCGCGTAATCCATGGCGCGCGGAGGACCGCGCGAGGTCCTTCGACTGCGCTCGCGGACTCGCTTCGCTCAGGATGACTGAAAAAAAGAGATAATTGAGGAAGCGGACGTGCGGCGCTCGGCATCACTGAAACAGACGCGCGGCGCTCGGCATCACTGAAGAAGAAGAGATGACTGACGACGCAGACATGAAACGCCCGCGAAAAGCGCACGTGCGCATCAACGCCCCGCCATCAACTCGAAATACGACACCTCGATCAAGTCCCTGGCGCCGACGCCGAGCGCGCCGAGTAGTTCGTCGACCGCCGTGCGGGCGCCGGAGGCGCCCGCGCCCGCCTCCTGCTCGCTTCCCTCGCCCAGTAACGCTTCGATCTCGCCGAAGCCGCCCAGCGTCTCGACGCGATCGAGATGGAGGCGGACGTTGCGCCGGGTGAGCAGCGTGCGATGCTTGCGCACTTCGGCGAGCACGCCGAGCGCGCGCGCGAGCATCTCGCGCGTGTGCGTGGGATCGGCAACCGGCACGATCTCGTAGCGGCTGAGCATCAGTCCGCTCTCCCGATCGCGCTCGTAATGGATCAGCCAGGCCTCGGGCGGCTGCTCGCGCAACTTGAGCTTGCCGCGCGCGACCACAAAGAACGTGTCGCGCTGGATGAAGCCCGCGCCGGCCGTGTAACCGAGCGCCAGCGCCGCCGTGCGCGCGCCGTCGGGATCGTCCAGGCGGAATTTGGCCTCCAGGTTGCGCATCGTATTCGGCCCCTCCGGCCCCGTGGCGCTCGAACGAACGCGGCCACGCTTGAAAGAGGCGGCGCCGTGCCACAATATCAGGCGCACCCAACGATGTCCCGATCAGGAGAGAACGCGATGGCCGAACAGACTCCCTGCCAGCGGCCCGACTGCGATCGGCCGGGAAAGCAGCGCACCATAACGGACCCCGCGAAAGGCGGGAAAGTGAAGCTCCGCCTGTGCGATCAGGACTACGACGCGGCTTGCGCGAACAAACAGTCCCCGCTCTGGCTGAGCGAACTCCTGACCCACATCGGTCTGGTAGGCTAGCCGCCAGGACCCAATCGGCGTCCATCTTGACATCGCGCGAAACCACCGCGTAGGCTCGCACCGCCGCCGCGAATCCGCATATTCTTCGATCGACAAATGACTCACACGCGATGATTCGCCAACGATGACTCAGCCGACGACTCACCAACGATGACTCACAGCGACCTCGAGAACGAAGACGCCGGGCTCCGCGCGGCCGGCTTCGACCCGGCCGCGCCGGCGGCCGCGGCGCTCGCGCGCCTGGGCGAGCTGCGCGCCGCGCCCGGCGTGAGCGCCGGGGCGATCGCGCGCGCGCTCGGCGCGATCGCCAGCGCGGAGGCGGCGGCGATGCTCGCGGCGATGGAAACGGGGGCGAGCGGCGGTTTGCGCCGCGAAGTCCGCCGCGCGCTCTACCGGCTGCGCCAGCGCGGGATCGCGCCGGCGGCGGTCGCGGCGGCTCCGGCCGGACCGGCGGCCGCGCCGCCGGCCCAGCCGGGGCTGAACGCGCTCTTCTCGCCCGTCGACCCCGACGGCGCGCGTATCGTATGGCTCCTCAAGGAGCGCCGGGGCGGCGGCATCGCGCGCCTTTGGGGCCTGCTGGCGGACAGCGAGGGCCTTATCAACGTCGCGCTGAGCGAGCTTTCGCGCCGCGAGCTGCGCACCGAGCGCGCCGAGATGGAGCGGCGCGCGGGCGTCGCGATGGTCGAGGGCGACGCGCATCTGGCCGATTACATCCTGTGCGAAGCATTTCGCCGCACGCCGGCCGAAAAGCGCGCGCAGGTCGGAAATTTCCTGACCCTGCGCACGGAGGTCGTCGGCGCGCCGCCACCGGTGGAAATCGTCCATCCGATCTACGCCGAGATGGCCGCCGCGCTGGAGCACGAGCCCGGGGTGGACTTGCTCAAGGAGCCCGAGATCGCCGCCTGGAAATTTCCGGCGACCGCGATCAAAACGTACGTCGACGAGATCAAATCGATCCAGGAAAGCGTGCTGGTGCTGAATCGCGTCCAGCAGGAAGGGCGCATCAACCTCATCGTCGAACGCGCCGTCGGCGAGTTGCTCGGCGGCGAGCGCGCGGCGGCGGTGCGGCGGCGGCTCGAGGATATCGCCTACTACATGGCGCGAAGCGGGCGGCGCGCGGCCGCGGGATGGACCGCGGCGGCCGCCGCGCGACTGCGCGACGGCGCCGACGCGAGCCGCATCCCGTTTTTCCAGGCGCTGATTCGCGCGCAACTCGGGACGGTCTTCGCGGAGGAGCAGGAGCGCGAGCGCGAAGCGCCCCGCCTCATCATGACGCCGGCCGAGGCGATGCGCGCGCAGCAGCAACAGACGCGGCCGCGGCGGCGCTAAGGGAAAAGAATTCGATGATCGACGAGAGACCGCTCGCGGGCATCCGCGTGCTCGATTTGAGCCGGGTGCTGGCGGGGCCGTTTTGCGCGATGAATCTCGCCGACCTCGGTGCCGAGGTCATCAAAATAGAGCTGCCCGGACGCGGCGACGACTCGCGCGGTTACGCCCCGCGCATCCCCAACTCCAACGACTCGGGCTATTACTACAGCGTCAACCGCGGCAAGCTGAGCGCGACGCTCGATTTGCGCAAGCCCGCGGGCGTGGCCGTCGCGCTCGACCTCGTGCGGCAGTGCGACGTGGTGCTGGAGAATTTCGCGCCGGGCACGATGGAGCGTTTCGGCCTGGGCTACGCGCAACTGGCCGCGGCCAACCCGCGCGTCATCCTGTGCTCGATTTCAGGCTTCGGGCAGAGTGGCCCGATGGCGTCCGCGCCGGCCTACGACATCGTGGCGCAGGCGCTCGGCGGCACCATGAGCATCACCGGACCGGCCGACGGCGACCCGACGCGATGCGGAATATCGATCGGCGACCTGGCCGCGGCGCTCTACGGCGTGATCGCGATTTTGTCGGCGCTCCGCTTGCGCGAGCGCACCGGCGTGGGGCGTCATCTGGACATCGCGATGCTCGATTGCCAGGTGGCATTGCTCGAGGACGCGCTGGCGCGCTATTCGGCGACCGGCAAAGTGCCGGGTCCGCTCGGCTCACGCCATCCGTCGATCACGCCCTTTCAGCAATTTCGCGCGGCCGACGGATATTTCGTCGCGGGTGCCGGCAACGAGTCGCTATGGGCGCGTTTTTGCGACGCGATCGGGATGCCGGAACTGAAAAGCGATCTTCGCTTTGCGCTCAACGCCGAGCGCACGGCCAATCACGCCGAACTCGAGCCGCTTCTCAACCGCCACTTCGCCGCCCAGCCGCGCGACCACTGGCTCAAACTGCTGGGCGAGGCCGGCGTGCCGTGCGCACCGATCGCCAACGTCGCCGAGGTCACGCACAATCCGCAACTCGAAGCGCGCCAGATGATCCTGCACGCCGAACATCCCAGCTTCGACGGGCTTATCGTCCCCGGCTCGCCGCTCAAGACCGCGGGCAAGGCGGCCGGCGCGAGTGCAAGTCCATCCGCCGCGCCCAACACCCGCGCGCCGGCGCTCGGCGAACATACGGAGCGCGTATTGCGCGAGGTTGCGGGGTACGACGCGGAGAAAATCGCCACGCTGCGCGCCGCCGGCATCATCTGACCCGAGCGACTTGGCGCCCGGTCAGATGAGTCTGGGGTGATCCCGGGCGAAGGCTGCCGGAGTCCTCGCGCGCAGCGCGTAATCCCTGGGCGCGCGGAGCACCGCGCGAGGTTTTTCAGTCATCCGGCGCTCGCGCCTCTTCAGTCATCCTGAGCGGAGGCTGCCGGAGTCGAAGGACCTCGCGCGCAGCGCGTAATCCCGGGCGCGCGGAGTACCGCGCGAGGTCCTTCGACTGCGCTCGCGGACTCGCTTCGCTCAGGATGACTGAAGAAAAAAGAGATGACTGAAGAAAAAAGCATGATTGAAGAAAAGGAATGACTGAAGAAGCGGGCGCGCGGCGCGCGGGATGACCCACGCATCTTCGGTTCAGGATGACCGAGCATGCGGGTCCGGTTTCAGTCCGGACCGCTTTCGCCGAGCCGCCGCAGGCCGGGCATGACCTCGAGCGCAAACCGCTCCATGTTGGCGAGCACGACGCGATTGGGCAGCCCGAAATTGAACAGGCAGGTCAGATGCGTAAACCGCAAGCCTTGCCACCACTGCGCCAGCTTGTCGACACAGAAGGCCGGCGAACCCATGACCGCATGGTTCTCGCGGTAATTGGCGAAATCGAAACCGGAGCCGCTTACAGGTCCCTGCTTTGCGTCCGCCGACTGCCGCTGGTAGATGGTTCCGCCCATGCCGGCGGCACGGGCGAAGCCGCCGAAGGTTTCCGCGAGCTCGGCCGCCAGGCCATCATAGGATTGGTCGGTGACGTGAATCGGGACGTGCAGGTAAATCTCCACTTCACGCGCATCCCGCCCCGAGCGGGCGAGCGCCCGGTCGAGGTCGCCGCGCATCCGTAGCAACTCGGAGATCGACGAAAAAGTCGTCGCGGTCATCAGATGCGCGCCCGAGTCGATTACCCATTGAATAGTCGCGGGACTTATTGCCGGAGCCCACAGGGGCGGATGAGGCTTCTGGAGCGGCACCGGACGAACACTTACTCCCTCAGGGACGTCGAAGTGCTTGCCGTGATGGGAGAATGGCTCGCCGCGCCAGGCCTTCAACAGAACGTCCAGCGATTCCAGGAACATCGAGCGGCTCTCCGAATGGACCACGCCCAAGCCGCGAAACTCGTCGAACCGGTAGCCGCTGCCGATTCCCAACTCCAGCCGCCCCTCACTCAGGATATCGACCTGCGCAATCTCCTCAGCCAGGCGGACCGGATGATAAAGCGGCAGCACCACAACCGCCGTGCCGATTCGAATCCTGCTGGTGACGCCCGCGACGTAAGCGGCAAACGACAACACCGACGGGTTGATTCCGTGCGTGGCGAAGTGATGCTCCGTAAACCAGGCGCAGTCGAAGCCCAACCGATCGGCGAGGCGGACCTGCTCGACCGCTTCACGGTAGGCCTGAGCCTGGCTGGTGGCCGGATCCAGCCACGGGATACTGGTAACGATGCTTACTTTCATTTTATCCGTTTAGTTCATCGAGCGGCGCTTTGGCGTCATTGCGAATAGCCACTACACCAGGCACGCGAGGCGGCGCCCGATGACCTCGTGCGCTTCGGCCGCGATCCGCCGCACGATCTCGCCCGCCGGCGCGACGTCCCCGACCAGCGCGCACGACATCCCGGCGTAAAACGCGAACTCGTCGAGTTCGCCCTCCAGATACTCGGCCGGTGGCATCACCGTGTACTTCACCAGCGGCGCCGTCGCCATCCCGGCGTGCCTGAGCGTGCCCACCACCCTGCCCTCGCCCGGACGTTTGCCGCTCTCGGGCCGCCCCGCCCGCTCCCACTCTTCATAGACGGCGGTGCGCAGCACACGATGCGCCGCGTCGGGCCATCCCATGTCGTAGAGCTTGGTGTGGACGGTATCCTCGGCCCGCGCGCTCACGATGCGCTCCTTATAATGACGATGGGCGGCGGATTCGCGCGACGCGAGCAGCCGGGTGCCGAAGACCGCGCCGTCGGCTCCGAGCGCGAGCACCGCGGCCAGACCGCGGCCATCGGCCAGGCCGCCCGCCGCGAGCATCGGCAGGTCGCCGATCGCGTCGCGCACTTGCGGCACCAGCACCATCGTCGAGACGAGTCCGCGCACGTGGCCGCCAGCCTCGACGCCCTGCGCGATAATCATGTCGGCGCCGGCGCTCCTGGCGGCGGCCGCCTCTTCGGCCGAGCCGCACTGCCAGATGATTTTCTTGCCGGCGTCCTTGAAACGCGAGACATGCTCGGCCGGCGCGCCCCAGAAAAGCGTCACCGCTTCGAGCGGCGCCGCGGCGACGGCCTCGGCCACGCCCGGCCGGAGAAACGGAATCAGCAGGTTGCAGGCGAGCGGCCGCCTGGTCAGCCGGCGGGCGGCGGCGATCTCGTTATGGATTCCCTCGGGCGTGAACCCGGCCAGCGCCACTGTGCCCATCGCGCCGGCCTCGGAGACCGCGGCGGCGAGGTCGGCGAGCGCGATCGTGCCCATCCCGGCCAGCATGATCGGCAGTTCGACGCCGAACAGTTCGCAGAACCTGGTCTTCAACATGTCGCGCGCGCCTCCTTTAGCGCCCCTTGAACGTGGGCTGGCGCTTTTCCAGGAACGCCTTGACCGCCTCGCGGTGATCCTCGGTGCGCCCGGTGAGCGTCTGGCCGACCGCTTCGCGATCGAGCAACGTGCGAAAGTCCGCGGTGAGCGCGGCATTGATGTTGGCTTTCATATAACCGTAGGCGATCGCCGGCCCCGAGGCGATTCGTTTCGCCAGCGCGGCGGTCTCGGCCATCAGGGAGGCCGCGGGCACCACGCGATTGACCAACCCCAGCGCGAGCGCCTGGCTGGCTTCGATCGGATCGGCGAGAAAGTAAAACTCCTTGGCCCGCGCCGGACCGACCAGCCGCGTCATCAGCCAGGTGCCGCCGAAGTCGCCCGAGAATCCCACCCGCGCAAAGGCGGTGATGAGCCGTGCGGAGTCGGCGGCAATCCGCAGGTCGCAGGCGAGCGCGAGGCTCAGTCCGGCGCCGGCCGCCGCGCCGTTGATCGCCGCGATGGTCGGCTTGGGCAACTCGTGGAGCATCAGGCTCACCTCCTCGGCGCGGCGCAGCGCGGCCATGCGCTGCTCGACGGTCTGCTCGGCCGCCTTGCCCGCGGCGGCGCCCTCGTTGCGATCGCGCATCCGGCTCACGTCGCCGCCCGAGCAAAAGCCGCGCCCCGCGCCGCTCACCACGACGCATCGCACGTCGGGGTCGTGGGCCGCGCGGCCGAGTTCCTCGAGCAGCCCGGCGATCATCGAGTCGCTCAGCGCGTTGAGCTTGTCGGGCTGATTGAGGGTCAGGTCGAGCACGCCGTCGTGGCGCCGGGCGATCAGATGTTCGGTGGTCTGTTCGGTGGTTTGTTCGGTAGTCATGGCGATTCTCCCGATGGTTGGCGCGGCAGGCCCACGCAGGATGTGCCTCGCGCGGCGCGCAACGGTGGTTCGGTTCCCGTGCTACTTCAGGCGAGCCAGTCTGTCGAGCGCGGCCGCGACCGCCTGCGTGCCGTCGAGGTCGTGGCCGAACGCGGCCGCCGCGTTGAACATCGATTGCATCAGCGCGAGCCCCGGTAGCGCCAGTCCGCCCTCGCGCGCGGCGTCGGCGACCAGGCGCAGGTCCTTGCGGACGAGCTTGATGAAAAACCCGGGACGCCAGTCCTCGGCGATTATCTTGGGGCCCAGGTTGGCGAGCTGCCACGAGCCGGCCGCGCCCGCGCCGATCGCCTCGAGCACGCGCGCGCGGTCCAGGCCTCCGCTCCCGGCCAGCGCCAGCGCCTCGGCCGTCGCCTCCAGCGTCAACGCGACCGCGATCTGGTTGGCGAGCTTGGTCATCTGGCCCGCGCCCGGCGGCCCCATGTGGGTGACGCGCCGGCCGAGCTTCTCGAACAACCCGAGCGCGCGCTGGTAGGCCGGCTCGGCGCCGCCCACCATGATTGCGAGGGTGCCGTCGATAGCGCCGCTCTCGCCGCCCGAGACAGGCGCGTCGAGGTACTCCACGCCGGCCTTCGCCAGGCGTTCGGCGATCGCGCGCTCGGCGGCCGGCGCGACGGTGCTCATGTCGATAACCGTCTGGCCCTTGTGCAGCGCCGGTTCGATTCGCGCGACGACGCTTTCGACGTCGGGCGTGTCGGGCACCATGATGAATACCGTGTCCGCGCCGCCGGCGGCCGCGGCCGGGTCGGCCGCGACGGTGACTTCGGAGCCCTCGGCGGCGAGCGCCACGGCTCGTTTGGCCGTGCGGTTATGGAGGCGCAGGCGATGGCCCGCGCGCATCAGGTTGCGCGCCATCGGCGCGCCCATGATTCCGGTTCCAATCCAGGCAATTTCCATCGGCGTCCTCGGCTCCCGGTTGTCATCCGGCCGGCCGTGATTCGGCATCCATCGATATCACGGCAAAGATGCCCGCGCCTAATCCGGCGAGAATCCGAATCGCGACCAGCATCGGCGGCGTTGCGCTTCAGTGTGGAGAGCGGCCCCCGAACGGGACATTCATCAGCCGGACTGAATAGGCTGCGGCGGCGGTGCGTCTAAGCAGGTGGGCGCGGTGAGGTCCGGGATGCTCGAGCTGCGGCAGACACTTGGCGGGTACGTTTTGCTGTTGGCGTCCTGCTTTTGCCTGTTCACTCTTGCTCAGGTTGCCCGGCCGCTGGAGTCCACAACTCTCCGTTGCCGTCCGCAAATTGGGGCTACGCACCTCAATCTCACGCGCCACGCTTTGGAAGAAGTAAGTGGCCAAGGCCCAACCGTCCCGGCACACCGCGCCCTCGAATCAAGCGATTTCCCGCCAGTCGCCACGCCACAGCGCCCGCGAGCCCAACAAGTGTGCGCGCGGGACTGGCCGCTTCGCTACTATCCGGTTCACCGCCGAATCCCGCCGCCCGCGTCCGACGACGAACACTAATTTTCTCCACCCACATGACAGTCGGCGAATAGCCGCTTAAGTGGCTCGGTCGTACTGGATTCCGCCCTGCGCTTGCTCGCCGCCGGATAATGGACGAGGTAAATCCGCCGCGCCCCCGCGCTGCGAGAAGCGTGATGGACGACCAGCCGGACGGATTGTTTCGGGAGCGGCCAGAGGCCGAAAAGTTCTTACAGGTTGGACGCAATAAAGGCACAGGAGTCAGGGCCATGGAACAAAGCTCGGAAGAACGTAGAGATCACCTCTCCTTCAAGACTAGCGACGCGGCTTTCTACCCGTGCAAAGAGAACCGCGGCGGCTTTTCACGCATGAAGCTCGACGCGCCGATGGGGAAATCGGCTGCGCGAGTCGAGCAACTCGAGAAGGCTCAACAAAGAGTCCGCCACGAACTGCTGGAATGGAAGATGCAAGTACAACTGGCCGACGAAGCAACCTATTCCGCCTGGATTTCAGAAATGTCGGCGCAGGACGAGGACCGCTCGGTGACCAGCGACCTGAAGACGCTCGAAGCCGACCTCGACGTCTTACTCACCAACGATGCCGCGGAAGCCCTGGCCGCGGTTTGGACCGAGATTTTCCTGACCGCGCGCGCGCGACTGGAGGCGTTGCGCGAAAGACAACTTGATGCGCGGCTGAAGCTGCAGATCTGTAGAAGACACTGCCAACTGCAAAATGAGATTCTGAAACAGGCCAGGGCCGCGCTGCACAGAGCGGAGCAAAGAAGCAGGGCGCTTGGCGAGGAAATTGCCGATGTTCGATCCGAGTTGACGCCGCACAGAGACTCCGCCGCTCGGAGTTGAGAGCGCTTCGACCTAGACCATGGTGCCGACTATGCGACGCTTGACGATAGTGTTGCTGGCCTTAATCTGCGGGTCATGTTCCCTGCTTAATCCGCAGCCGACGCCGCAGCAGCGCGCTCAGTATCTCGGCCCGATGCTCTCGGCCGCGGGATTCAGAATTATCCCGGTCGATACACCGGCCAAAACCCGGATACTGAAGTCGCTGCCACCGCTGAAGGTCAATTATTACTTCGACAAGGACGGCGTGCCGCGCTACTGGCTGGCCGACCCTTATGGGTGTCGATGCCTCTACCTCGGGGACCAAGTAGCTTACCAGCATTACGAAAACCTACGGCTCCAGAATAGGATTATTCGCCAGGAGCAAGAGACTGCCGAGGAAAACCTCGAGGCCAGTCAGAATATGCAGATGGATATGATGAGCCCGTTCAGTGGTGGTTTCGGCCCGGGCATAGGCTTCGGCTTCTGAAGGTCGACCCTGGGTGACGACCAGGGCGGTGGCTGACCCAAAAGCCGAAACCGCGAGGGCGCCGCGGTTCAGGCGGCCTTCGAGGCCGGGGCGGCCTTGCGCCAGGAAAATCCGCCGGGCGCGATCGCGCTAATCGCGGCCAGCGGCACCCACAACGTGAAGATGATTCCGAGCGCGATCGAATGCCACAGCCAGAAGAGTCCGTAAAGCAGGAAGACGGCGGTGAGTATCAGATGGAAGGTCGCGCGCGCGTCGCTCACGCCCGGCGTTCTCGGCGCGAAGAGTTTCGAGACCGCGGCCAGCTTTGAAACGATGACCGCCTGCCCGCCGCAGTGCCAGGTCGCGTAATGCCGGCATCGGCGGCACATCGCGAGGCTCATATCGAGCCAGTTGGCCACGAACATCCCGGCGAGGACGAAGAACGCGAGCGCGCCGCCGTAAAGCGCCGCCTCGCGCAGCGCGAGGATCGTGAAGAGGGCGAAGCCGCCCACCGCGACCAGCCGGTAAAACGGCCGGGTCTGGGCGAAGTAGATGAAGGGCTCGAAGGGACCGGGGTTTATTCTGGACATTGGCGTTATGCGCTCACGGTCCAATCTACTTGGCCGAGCGGCCGCCGCAAAACGAGTCGCAGTGGCGCGAGCGCCGACAGCGGAGGCGCGGGCAAGTGAAAAAAGAGGCCGGGCGCCGACGGCGCCCGGCCTTTGCTCTGTCGTTGGGAGAGCGGTGCTCCGCTACGCGGCCACCTTGTTCTGGCCCGCCTGCCCCTGCTCTTCCGCGATCGACCCGCGCTTGGAGAGCGCGACCGCCAGCGCGAGCATCAGGACCGAGAACGCGGTCACCGCGACGCGCGTCCAACTGAACGAGATCTCGATTGCGGTGAACGGCGCGATGAGGATGCCGACCAGGTTCATCACCTTGATCATCGGGTTGAGCGCCGGACCGGCGGTGTCCTTGAAGGGATCGCCGACGGTATCGCCGACGACGGTCGCCTTGTGAATCTCCGTACCCTTGCCGCCGAGGAAACCGTCCTCGACTTTCTTCTTGGCGTTGTCCCAGTTGGCGCCGGCGTTGGCCATGAAGACCGCGAGCAGTTGCCCGGTCACGATGGTGCCGGCGAGAAATCCGCCGAGCGCCCCCGCGTCAAGTCCGAAACCGACCATCAGCGGCGCGAACACGGCGAGGATGCCGGGGCCGAGCAACTCCTTTTGCGCACTCGCGGTGACGATATCGACGCAACGCGCGTAGTCGGGCTTTTCCGTGTAGTCCATGATTCCCGGATGCTCGCGGAACTGGCGGCGCACCTCGAAAACCACCTGGTAGGCCGCGCGGCTGACCGCCTTGATCGCGAACGCGCTGAACAGGAACGGCACCGCCCCGCCGATCATCAGGCCGACGAACACGGTCGGCATGTTGACCTGAACTCCAATCAGGCCGATGTGCGACTCGTCGATGAAGGAGCGGAACAGCGCGATCGCCGCGATGACCGCGGTCGCGATCGCCAGCCCCTTGGTCAACGCCTTGGTGGTGTTGCCGATGGCGTCCATCCACGACAGCGTGCGCGAGGCCTCTTCCTGATGGATGCCGCCCATCTCGAAGATGCCGTGGGCGTTGTCGGTGATCGGGCCGTAGGTGTCCATCGCGAGGATGAAGCCGGTGGTGGTCAGCAGGCCCAGGCCGGTCAGCGCGATGCCGTAAAACTGCAGCGCCAGCGAGCCGTGGAAAATGACCATCGCGCCGATGATGCACAGCACGATAACCACCAGCGCCCAGACCGAGGACTCGAGCCCCTCGGCCATCCCCGACAGAATAAGCGTCGCCGGGCCGGTGCGCGCCGCGTAGGCGGTTTCGGTGACCGGGCCGCGGTCGGGATGGGTGAAGTAGTTGGTCAGCCACAGGGTGACGACGGCGAGAATGATGCCGAGCGTGGCGCACCAGGCGAAGCGCCAGTCGGGCCGGCCGGTGTTCGGGTCGGCAAGATAGAGCCAGTTGACGATGAAAAAGCCCCCCACCGAGGCGATGGCCGAGGTCATGTAGCCGATGTTGATCGGGCGCATCGGATCGAGCATCTTGCCCGGCGGCACGCGCACCGCGAGGATGCCGAGGATGGAGGAGAACACGCCGACCGCGCGCAGGATGAGCGCGAAGATGATGAGCTTCATCGCGAACGCGCCGGCCATCGCGCCGTAGAGGTCGATGAAATCCTTCTCGCTCAGCGCATAGGCCGCGAGGATAATCGCGGCGACCAGGGTGACCTCGTACGACTCGAACACGTCGGCCGCCATCCCGGCGCAGTCGCCGACGTTGTCGCCGACGTTGTCCGCGATCGTGGCGGCATTGCGCGGGTCGTCCTCGGGGATGCCGGCCTCGATTTTGCCGACCAGATCGCCGCCGACATCGGCGGCCTTGGTATAGATGCCGCCGCCCACGCGCATGAAGAGCGCGGCCAGCGAGCCGCCGAAGCCGAACCCGATCAGCACCTTCATCGCGTTTTCCTGGAAGTACAGGAAGATGATGGTCGCGCCGAGCAGTCCAAAGCCGACCGTGAACATGCCCGAGACCCCGCCGGCCTTGAACGCGATCTCCATCGCGTCCTTGAAACTGGTGAGCGCGGCGTTGGCGCTGCGCACGTTGCCCTTGACCGCCAGTTTCATCCCGACCAGGCCGGCGCCGTAGGAGGCGCTGACGCCCATCAGGAAGGCCACCGCGATTCCGATCGCGAGGGTCAGATTGTCCGGGTAAACGTGGCGATACATAAGGAACAGCGCGAGCGCGATCACGATCACGAACCAGATCATGGTTTTGACCTGGCGCCTCATGTAGGCCATCGCGCCTTCCTCGACCGCGTCGGCCACGTCGGTCATCGACTTGGGGCCGGGACTGGCGGCAATCACGGTCCGCGCCAGCGACCAACCGTAGAGCAGCGCGACCAGCGCGGAGGCCAGCACCGCCCAAAGAATGACCAGCTGATTGCTGGTCAGGTGCGGCAGAACAATGTTAGCTTCGCTCATCTGACTCTGGATCTCCTGAAATTTGACGCTTCAACGCCGCGGTCCGGTTAGAGGCCCGTCGCGGATGGCTGTTTTCCGAGGAGCAGCAGCCTACGGCGCTTTAGTTACTTCGATCAACCGATGAAGTCTAGGGATTCGCCGCCTGCATGTCCAGCCGTCACAGGATCGTAAATTGTGCGCGCAAACCTTGAGCCGCGCGGTCCTGAGCCAACATTGCCACCGCCATTGCCACAGGTTTATGCTGGCGCCCGATTGATTGTGCCGTGCGGGGTATGGTTAGTTAAACGTCCCGACAACAACTATGAATGTCAATCTTGAGAGCCCTTCGGCGCTTCGGCGCAAACTGACCATCGAACTCGAACCGGCCGAGATCAAGACCGAACTTGACCGCGCCTACAACGATCTGCGCCGCAACGTGGTGCTCAAGGGCTTCCGCCCCGGCCACGCACCGCGGCCGATGCTCGAGCGCCTGTTCGGCGACCGGGTCCGCGGCGAGATCGTGCAGAAGCTGATCAGGGAATACACCGACAAGGCGCTGGAGGAGCAGAACTTGAAGCCCCTCCTGCCGCCGGAAATTGTCACCGAGGAAAGCGACCTCGCCCGGGCCCTGCGCTTCAGCGCAACCTTCGATCTGCGGCCCGAGATAGTGGTAAGCGATTACCAGGGCCTGCGGGTGCCGCGGCCGCGGGTCGAGGTGAGCGACGAGGAACTGAATAAGACGCTCGAGGAGTTGCGCGAGCGCTCGGCCACGCTCAAGAAGGTCGAAGACCGCACCCGGGTCGGGCGCGGCGACCTGGTGCTGGCGGAAATCGAGGGCTTCGCCGACGGCCAGCCGCTGGCGGGAACCAAGACCGGTCAGCGCATCCTCGAGGTTACCCCCGAGCGTCTCGCCCACGGGCTCGACGAAGTGCTGGACGGGGCCGAAGTCGGTCATCCGGCGCAGGCCACGCGCAGTTATGCGGCCGACTACGCCGAGAAAGACCTCGCCGGCAAGACCGTCGAGTGGCGCGCCGCGGTCAAGGAGATCTACACCAAGGTGGTACCGGCGCTCGACGACGAATTCGCCAAGGACCTGGGCGACGTCGCCTCGCTCGACGAGTTGCGCGACAAGGTGCGCGAACAGCTCGTGCAGCGGGCGCACGAGGAGGCCGACATGCGGGTGCGCCAGGGACTGCTCGACCTCATCGTCGAGCGCAACCCGGTCGAGGTGCCGCAGTCGCTCGACGATCGCGAGCGCGAGCTGATGGAATCCGAGATGGCGGGGGCGCTGGTCGGAGCGGGGATGTCGCGCGAGGCCGCGGCCGAGCGGGTGCGCGACAGCGCCGAGGAGATTCGCACGCGGGCGCACAAGCGCGCGCTGAGCTCGCTCATCGTGGACGCCATCGCCGAACAGGAAAAAATCGCGGTGAGCGACGACGAACTGGCCGCGCGGGTCGCGCACCTGGTCACGCGCAGCTCGGCCCGCGAGCGCGACCAGGTGGCCGAGCACTACCGCGACGAGGAGCATCGCGCGCTGCTCAGGCAGGCGATGCGGCGCGAAAAGACCCTGGACGCTCTGCTCGAACGCGCGCAGTCGGAGACCGAGGACACGGCCGGCGAGGCGCCCTCGGACGCACAGTCCTAGCGGCGCGCCGCGGTTTCAGGTTGCCGCGCTATCCCAAACTGAGTAGAATTTTACTTGGGGTGCCTGCACGGAGAAATCGTCATCGTCGGCCGCGCCGGACCTGGGTCTTATGAGCAGCCTGGTTCCGATCGTCGTCGAGCAGACAGGCCGCGGCGAACGCGCCTACGACATATACTCTCGGCTGCTCAAGGACCGCATCGTTTTTCTCGGCACTGAGGTCAACGACGACGTCGCCAACCTGGTGACCGCGCAGTTTCTGTTCCTGGAGTCCGAGGATCCGGAGAAAGAGATCAGCTTCTACATCAACTCGCCGGGCGGCTCGGTCACGGCGGGGCTGGCAATATACGACACCATGCAGTTCATCAAGCCTCCCGTTTCCACGCTGTGCCTGGGACAGGCGGCGAGCATGGGAGCGGTGCTGCTGACGGCGGGCCACAAGGGACGGCGCTACGCGCTGCCGCATTCGCGGATTATGATCCATCAGCCGCTCGGCGGCGCGCAGGGCCAGGCGACCGATCTCGAAATCCAGGCGCGCGAGATTTTGCGCATGCGCGAAGAGCTCAACAACATTTTCGTCCGCCATTCCGGACAGAAGCTGGCCAAGATCGAGAAGGATACCGACCGCGACATGTTCATGTCGCCCGAGCAGGCGGTTGAATACGGACTGATCGATGAGGTAATCGTTAGGCGGGGATCCTCCAAGTGAAGGGCGGCGGGAGGCAGTAATGGCCAAGCATGACGACCGCTCGGGCAACCTGGTCTGCTCGTTTTGCGGCAAGAGCCAGGATGAAGTCCGCAAGCTGATTGCGGGCCCGACGGTTTATATCTGTGACGAGTGCATCGACCTCTGCAACGACATCATTGCGGAGGAGACCGACAGCGAGGAGGCCTTCAGCCAGACCTCCGCGGTGCCCAAGCCGGCCGAGATCAAGCGCGTGCTCGACCAGTACGTGATCGGCCAGGAGCGGGCCAAGAAGATCCTCTCGGTCGCGGTCCACAACCACTACAAACGCATCGATTCCCAGATGGTGACCGGCGAGGTCGAGCTGCAGAAGTCCAACATCCTGCTGATCGGCCCCACCGGCGTGGGCAAGACCCTGCTGGCGCAGACGCTCGCGCGTTTCCTGCAGGTGCCCTTCACCATCGCCGACGCGACCTCGCTGACCGAGGCCGGCTACGTCGGCGAAGACGTCGAGAACATCATCCTGTCGCTGCTGCAGAACGCCGACTACGACATCGAGCGCTGCCAGCGCGGCATCGTCTATATCGATGAGATCGACAAGATCGCGCGCAAGGGCGACAATCCCTCGATCACGCGCGACGTCTCGGGCGAGGGCGTGCAGCAGGCGCTGCTCAAGATCGTCGAGGGCACCATGGCGAGCGTGCCGCCCAAGGGCGGTCGCAAGCATCCGCAGCAGGAATTCCTGCAGGTCGACACTACCAACATCCTGTTCATCTGCGGCGGCGCGTTCGTGGGCCTGGACGACATCATCCGCCGGCGCATCGCGGGCAAGACGATGGGCTTTCGGGCCGACCTCTCCCATCGCGATCCCAAGACGGTCTCCGATCTGCTCAACGAGGTGCAGCCCGAGGACTTGCTCAGGTTCGGACTGATTCCGGAATTCGTCGGGCGATTGCCGGTAATCGCGACGCTCGGCGAGCTCGACGAGGACGCGCTGGTGCGGATTCTGACCGAGCCCAAGAACGCGCTGGTGCGCCAGTACCAGAAACTGTTCGACATGGAGAACGTCCACCTTAAATTCACCCAGGGGGCGCTGCGCGCGATCGCGCGCGAGGCGCTCAAGCGCAAATCGGGCGCCCGCGGCCTGCGCGCCATAATGGAAACCATCATGGTGGACCTGATGTACGAGATTCCTTCGCAGCCCAACATCAAGGAGGTTCTGATTTCCGAGGAGGTGGTCACGCAGAAGGAACAGCCGTTGCTGGTTTACCAGAAAACCGCCGAGACCGCCTGAAGCTCTCAGGGAATCGACAACCGATGCTTTTTCGCAACGACAAGGACAAGAACGACAAGAAGGACGGCCGCGGCGCACAGGGCGATACGGTTCCGCTCCTGCCCTTGCGCGAACTGATCGTCTTCCCGCACCAGGTTTACCCGATCTTCGTCGGCCGTCAAAAGTCGATCAAGGCGCTGGAAGCCGCCGAGGCGCGCAAGCAGCCGATCCTGCTGGTCGCGCAAAAAGACGCCAAGGTCTCCGACCCGGGCCCGCAGGACATCTACGCCACCGGCACGCTCGGAGTGGTGGTGCAGTTGCTGCGTCTGCCCGACGGCACGGTCAAGGCGCTGCTCGAGGGCAAACGGCGCGCGCGCATCGTGCGCTATGCCGCCGAAGAGGAGTACTTCCAGGTCGAAGTCGAGCCGATCGAAGAGGTCTACGACCGCACCACCGAGGTCGAGGCGCTGATCCGTTCGGTCAACGCGACCTTCGACAACTACGTGCGGCTGAACAAGAAAATTCCGCCCGAGATGGTGACCTCGATCGCCGCCGTCGACGATCCGGCCTACCTGGCCGACAAGCTGGTCGAACACCTGGGAATCAAGCTCGAGGACAAGCAGGCGCTGCTCGAATGCGCCAACCCGGCCGAGCGGCTGGAGAAGATCCTCGGCTACATGCGCTCCGAACTGGAAATCCTGGAGGTCGAAAAACGCATCCGCTCGCGGGTCAAAAAGCAGATGGAGAAGACCCAGAAGGAGTACTACCTCAACGAGCAGATGCGGGCGATTCAGAAGGAATTGGGCGAGAAAGACGAATTCAAAAACGAGATCCAGGAGCTCGAAGAGAAGCTGCGCCAGAAGAAGATGCCGGCCGAGGCGCGCGAGAAATGCGAGCGCGAGATCAAAAAGCTCAAGATGATGTCGCCGATGTCGGCCGAGGCGACCGTGGTGCGCAACTACCTCGACTGGTTCCTCGCCCTGCCCTGGTTCGAGTACACCGAGGACAAGCTCGACATCAAGGAAGCCGAGCGCATCCTGGAGGAAGACCATTACGGGCTGGACAAGGTCAAGCAGCGCATCCTCGAATACCTGGCGGTGCAGACCCTGGTGGGCCAGATGAAGGGGCCCATCCTGTGCCTGGTCGGTCCGCCGGGGGTGGGCAAGACTTCGCTCGGAAAATCGATCGCGCGCTCCACCGGGCGCAAATTCGTGCGCGTCTCGCTCGGCGGCGTGCGCGACGAGGCCGAAGTCCGCGGCCATCGCCGCACCTACATCGGCGCGCTGCCCGGCAAGATCATCCAATCGATGCGCAAGGCGGCCTCGGGCAATCCGGTGATGCTGCTCGACGAGGTCGACAAGATGTCGACCGACTTCCGCGGCGACCCGTCCTCGGCCCTGCTCGAGGTGCTCGACCCGGAACAGAACTGCACCTTCAACGATCACTACCTCGATTGCGACTACGACCTGGCCAAGGTGATGTTCGTCACCACCGCCAACACGCTCGACCGCATCCCGCGCCCATTGCAGGACCGGATGGAAATCATCCGCATCCCGGGCTACACGGAGACCGAAAAGCTCAATATCGCCAAGCGCTACCTGGTGCGCAAGCAGCGTGAGGCCAATGGGCTGAGGGAGGAGAACATCGAGTTCTCCGACCAGGCGATCCTGCAGATCATCCGGCTCTACACGCGCGAGGCCGGGGTGCGCAACCTCGAACGCGAGATCGCCTCGATTTGCCGCAAGGTTGCGGTCGAGGTGGTCAAGACCGATCGCAACGCGCACGTTCGCGTTTCGGCCTCCAGCCTGACCAAGCAGCTCGGCCCACCGCGCTTCCGCCACGGGATGGCCGAGACCGAACCGCAGATCGGCGTGGCGACCGGTCTTGCGTGGACCGAGATGGGTGGCGAGCTGCTCGGGGTCGAGGTCACTATCGTGCCGGGCCGCGGCAAGCTGACCGTGACCGGCCAACTCGGCGAAGTGATGCAGGAGAGCGCGCAGGCGGCGCTCTCGTATATCCGCTCGCGCGCTCACGCGCTCGGGCTGGCGCCGAACTTCTACCAGAAGATCGACATCCACATTCACATCCCCGAGGGC